>ERZ1026862.89-NODE-89-length-52001-cov-13.763716_pt1 | contig 52001 bp, 43 predicted proteins | sample MGYA00380161_ERZ1026862 | MGnify/ENA primary metagenome ERZ1026862 (study PRJEB33269, sample SAMEA4719797) | human gut metagenome | biome: human-associated habitat; feature: organic feature; material: feces | place: Cameroon | collected 2013-10 ... | reverse complement strand
TAAGATGGTCACTCATGCCTATAGGGGATACTTCTATGGGTGCTGAGTAGTTACCCTCAACCGCTTATGCGTTAAAATATGCTTAATGTAATTGTAATTCTATATAATTATGTAACTTTGCATAGAAATATACAAACATCAAATAAAATGAAAAAATCAATTATAGCATTACTGATGCTTGCCCCTATGGCAGCAACGGCACAAAACACTTGGGAGGTTCCTTCGGCTCAGCAAACTGAGCAAGTTCAAAAGAAGGCTCTCTTCGAGAAAAAGAAGAAAACCATTGACAAGAAATATTTGGCTGGTGCTGTGCCTGTTGTAGATGGCAAAGTGACCTTCACTCTTGATAAAGATTTCGCAGGCAAATCTGCCGACGAAATATATAGCATAGTATATAGCTTCTTGGAGAAGATGACTCAGCAGTCTAACCAGGTGCAGAACATCGACGACAAAAGCAAGATTGCTCTAATCAACAAGGGCGAGCACACCATAGCTGCTAAATTCAAGGAGTGGCTAGTATTCAAGAATACAGCTCTGTCACTAGATCGCACAGTCTTCAGCTATACCATCATCGCTAAAGCTACCGATGGTCACCTCAACCTCACCCTATCACGCATCAGCTATCAGTATGAGATGGACCGCCCAGATACCGAGGGCATAAACGTAACTGCCGAAGAGTGGATTACCGACGAGGAGGCTTTGAACAAAAAGAAAACTGGACTAAACAGAATTTCAGCTAAGTTCCGTATTAAGACAATAGATCGCAAAGACAACATTTTTGAAACTATAAGCAATGCTCTTAGATAAACAGTTAGATAGAGGAAACGACCGCTTTCTGAAAATCAGAAACTGGTTGAATATTATATTTATCCTTGGTGCCATAGCTGGTATGGCAACATACTATTTTGGCAGCACCACCATAGGAACCATTGTCATCGTTGTGGCAATGGTTTTCAAGTTTGTAGAATGTATATTACGATTCATACGTTAATGAAGAAAACACTCGCCGCTTTTTGCTTTTTGATTGGCATGGGCGCAACGGCTTATGCACAGTCGTCTTTCCAGCAAATAAACGAGAATGGAGATATCACTCAGAGAGGGTTAAATTCAGGGAGAAACCATGGCGACTCGCTGCATTCTGACAAAAAGATACCTATCGGAATAAAGGTGTGGAATGTCGACAAGAAATTTGGCGACATCACTCCTGCATGCGTCGACACTTTGTCGCACATGTTTATGAACAGCATCTTCACTACTGGTATGCGCGGAGAATATAATTCTACGGGCAACCTTGGTGCACCTCGTATAGCGCGTATCTTCATCGACCGCCCTACCGACAACGAGCAGTTCATCTTCACTCAGCCTTATGATTTCTTCATCAAGCCGATAGAGCAATATCAGTTTACAAATACTCTTTCGCCTTACACCAACCTCACTTACAACAACGCTGGCGACAAGACTAATGGCGAAGACCATCTCACAGCCAATTATGCTGTAAACGCAGGCAAGAAGTTTGGTGCAGGCTTCAAGTTTGATTACATCTACGGTCGCGGATATTACCAAAACCAAAGCACATCACATTTCAATTATTCCATGCACGCCTCTTACCTTGGCGAAAGGTATCAGGCGCACCTCTTGCTGTCTACCAACCATCAGAAGGTGACTGAAAATGGTGGTATAACCAACGACGACTATATCGTTCATCCTGAGGCATTTAACGAGGCTTTCCGTACCAACGAAATACCAGTAAACCTTGAACAAAACTGGAATCGTAACGACAATCAGCATGCTTTCCTCACTCATAGATATAGCGTAGGTTTCAAGCGCAAAGTGCCTATGACAGCCGAAGAAATTGAGGCAAAGAAGTTTGCCCTTGCTTCACAGAAAGAGGCTGACGAACGCAAGGCTCGTGAGGCTGAGAGAAAGAAGAAACAGCAGAATGGCGACGACAATGATGACGACGAGGAAGTAAAGGTTTCCAAGCCTCTTACTGGTCGCCCAGATAATGCTCGCATAGCTGGTCCGGCGTTGGCAAAGAATGATAGCATCCATGCTGCCGACAGCATCATAGCTGCTGATAGCACCATGATAGCCTCTGCAGCAGAGCGCATCAAGGTGAACGGAAAGCAGGCTGCCGACTCGCTATTGGCTAAGGAAAATGCTATCAACGAAGACACCACATGGATGAAGGACGAGTATGTGCCTGTAACAAGTTTCATCCACACCGTGCAACTCGACAACTATCGCCGCATTTATCAAGCTTACCAAACTCCTGCAGATTTCTATGCCAACTATTATGATGTGGCTGAGAAATATTCTGGCGACTCGCTCTACGACTGCACTAAGATGATGAGCCTTAAAAATACCTTCGCTATTTCTCTGCTTGAAGGTTTTAACAAATGGGCAAAATCGGGCATGAAGATCTTTGCTGCCCATGAGCTTCGTCATTTCAAGTTGCCTGGAGCAGTTTCCGACATATCATACAACGAAAACAATATCAGCATCGGTGCACAGCTCATCAAGTCGCAGGGCAAGACCTTGCACTACAATGCTTTAGGCGAACTCTATGTAGCTGGCGAGGATGCTGGCAACCTGAAGATTGATGCTACTGCCGACCTCAACTTCCGTCTCTTTGGCGACACCGTGACGTTGGCGGCAAGCGGATTCTTCCATCGCATTAATCCTTCGTTCTATTATCGTCACTATCATTCTCGCCACTTCTGGTGGGACAACGACGATATGGATGCCATCATCCATAGTCGCATCGAGGGTCTCTTCGGTTATCGCAAAACTCGAACCACCCTGCGTGTGGCTGTCGACGAGATAAAGAATATGACCTACTTCGGTCAGAGCTACACCACCACTGCCGACTTCAATCGCACATCTACCATGGTGGCTTCACGCCAAGAGAGCGATGCCATAAACCTCATCACAGCTTCATTGAGCCAGGATTTCACCTTCGGACCATTAAACTGGGAAACGGTTCTTACATACCAGAAGTCGAGCAAGGAGAGCGTGTTGCCTGTGCCGACGCTCAACGTTTATTCAAACCTCTATCTGCGATTCAAGATAGCTAAGGTTTTGAAGTGCGACCTTGGTGCCGACGTGCGCTACTTCACAAAGTATTACGCTCCCGACTATAGTCCTGCCATCGGACAATATACCGTGCAGGAGGGTGAGCAGAAAGTGGAGATTGGCAACTATCCTCTGATAAATGCCTACCTCAACTTCCACCTCAAGCGCACTCGCTTCTTCATCATGATGAGCCATGTTAATGCTGGCAGCGGAAAAGCCAACTACTTCTTCGCTCCTCACTATCCGCTCAATCAAAACTTGCTGCGATTTGGTCTTAGCTGGAATTTCTTCAACTAAGCAAACTCTAACAAAATATAGAAAATAAAAAAATGGAAACCAATTCACCACACGCTTGGTTCTTGGCAGCAAGACCAAAGACATTGACTGGAGCTGCGGTACCTGTGATGATAGGTATCGCCTTGGCTTTCCACGATGCAGGAACAGAAGATTTCAGAATCATCCCTGCCATATTGTGCATGCTCTTTGCCTTCGTGATGCAGATAGACGCCAACTTCATCAACGACTATTTCGACTTCAAGCGTGGCAACGACGACGAGACTCGTCTTGGTCCTAAGCGTGCATGTTCTGAGGGATGGATCACACCTTCTGCCATGCTCAAAGGCATCATCGCCACCACTCTTTTTGGTTGTGCCATAGGCTTGCCGCTCATCTATTATGGTGGCTTGGAGATGATAATGGTGGGTTTGGTATGCGTGATATTCTGCTTCCTCTACACCACCCTCTTCTCCTACCTCGGACTTGGCGACGTGCTGGTATTGATATTCTTTGGCATCATCCCCGTCTGCGTAACCCAATATCTTTGCGCAGCCCCAACAGCTGGCGTAGGCTTGCAAGGCATCAATATCGAAGGCTTGCTGATAGCTCTTGCTTGCGGCATCGTCATCGACACCTTGCTGATAGTAAACAACTATCGCGACATCGACAACGACCGCCGTGCTGGCAAGAAAACTCTGATAGTGAGAATAGGCAAAGAAAACGGTCTCCGACTATATCTCGTTACGGGCATTGCGGGCGCTGTCATCGTAGCCGTCTCGTTGCTCACGATGTTTCCACTTTGGCTTAGCCTAATCTCGATGGTATTGCTGTTGCCATATCTGCTGTTGCACATTTCAACATACAAGGATATGGCTATCATAGGCGAAGGACGAGAGCTCAACAAAACATTGGGCAAAACAGCTCGCAACATGTTTGTCTTCGGACTCTCTACTGCCATCGCCATCGTACTTTGCTCCACATTAATTTGACACCTTATTAATATAATATATGCAAAACCAAGTAGACCTCACCTTGATGGAATTTGTAGAGAAGCAGATACTGCCTCGCTATACTGCCTTTGGCGAAAGCCACGGACTATACCATGTAACAAGGGTTATCAAGAATAGCTTAGAATTGGCACGCATGCTGGGTGCTGACATCAATATGGCTTACATCATAGCTGCCTACCACGACTTGGGAATGGAGGGTCCTCGTGCCATCCACCACATCACAAGTGGCAAGATTCTCACAGCCGATGCAAGACTGAAGAAATGGTTTTCGCCTGAACAAATTAAGATTATGCGCGAAGCGGTAGAAGATCATCGTGCTTCTGCCTCGCATGCGCCACGAAGCATATATGGCAAGATTGTTGCCGAAGCCGACCGCGATATCGACATCGATACCGTTTTCACTCGAGCTATACAATATGGTATCGAGCATGCTCCTGACAAAGACAAGGAGTGGCAATTCAAGCGCTTCGATAGCCACATGGAGGAAAAATACTCCAATAATGGCTACATCAAATTATGGATTCCACACTCTCCTAACGAGAAAAAATTAAAGGAACTCCGCGACATCATTGTCAACAAGGAGCTCCTTCGCCAATATTTCGATAAAATCTACGACAAGATTATAGTTGGCTAAACGTCTTTTTGCCTTTAGCATAATATTTCCACAAAATGCTGAAAGGCGATAATGGTGCAGGGGTATGCGATGCCGACATCACAAGCTTGCGATCATTATCAAAGTCGTGCTGCCAACGATGGAAATCCCTGCGCCCACGCCACACAGCCTTAGCCTCGCCAAGATTGCGGTCTAACACTATCATCTTGAATGCAGCAAGATAGTCCAGGAATAGGCGCATGCGCATAACAGGCTTCAAGTCTTCGGTTGGCAAATTCTTATACAGCATAGTCAGATTATTGCGGAAGTTCAAGTAAGTCTTCATAGGGTTGCTCTTAGGCAAAGTGCCACCTCCCACATGATACACATAGCTCTTGGGCTCCACCATCAGCTTATATCCCAGCAATCGCAGACGCCAGCAGAAGTCTATCTCCTCGTTGTGGGCAAAGAATCGTCCGTCTAAACCATTGGCCTGCCAATAGCATTCGCTCCTCACAAAGAGGCAAGCTCCCGTAGCCCAATGTATCTCCACGGCATCATCATATTGTCCATTATCCGTTTCTACGTTTTCCATAATTCTTCCACGGCAGAAAGGATAACCATACTTATCTACAAAACCTCCCGAGGCTCCGGCATATTCAAAGCTCTTGCGGTTGTGAATGGCGCGAAGCTTTGGCTGGCATGCTGCCACCTGCTTATTGGCATCCATCATCGCCAACAATGGCTGCAGCCATCCCTCGCTCACCTCGATATCAGAATTCAGCAACACATAGAATTCTGCTTCTATCTTCTTCAAAGCCTTGTTGTAGCCATCGGCAAAACCATAATTCTTATCCAGCACTATGGTCTTCACCGTAGGGCAGTTGTCCTTGATCCACGCCATAGAACCGTCGGTAGAAGCATTATCTGCCACCCACACCTCGGCAAGTTCCGACGACTGCGCCACAACATTCGGAAGATATTGGCGCAACATCTTCTCGCCATTCCAGTTTAATATTACTACCGCTATTCGCTTCTCCATAATGCTGTTATCCTATAATCTCGCATTTCAATGCCGACTTATCGTGATTGAAATCCAAGAGTTTAACCTTTATAATCTGATTATCATATTCCTCGCGAGCCTTGGCTGCCGAAAGCTCCACGCGCACATAGTTGTCGGTGAAACCATGCATAGCCTTACCCTTAGCAGCCTTCTCGAATAGCACGTCGGCTGTTGTGCCAATATACTTTTGGTAGAAAGCAATGCGCTTTTCTTCCGACATATCGAGCAACTGCTTCGAGCGTCGCTTCTTCTCTGCCTCGTCAACGATATATGGAATCTTCAGCGCCATGGTTCCAGGGCGCTCGCTGTATGGGAACACATGCAACTGAGTAACGTCGAGCGACTGCAGGAAATCTCTACACTCCTCAAACAGCTCAGGCTTCTCGCCTCGGCATCCCACCATCACGTCTACACCAATAAAGGCATCAGGCATCAGCCTCTTTATCAGCTCTATCTTGTGAGCAAACAGCGCCTTGTCGTAGCGGCGGTGCATCAACTTCAGCACCTCGTCGCTACCACTCTGCAACGGAATATGGAAATGTGGCATAAAAGCTCGCGATGTTGCACAATATTCTATAAGCTCGTCGGTCAGCAAGTCGGGCTCAAGGCTGCTAATACGATAGCGCTCAATGCCTTCCACCTTGTCCAACGCCTTCACAAGGTCCACGAAGCTCTCGCCTGTAGACACTCCAAAATGTCCGATGTTCACACCCGTAAGCACAATCTCCTTACCACCCTCGGCAGCAGCCTGCTTAGCCAGTTCCACCAGCGAGGCAATACTTGGATTGCGCGAAAAACCACGAGCATAAGGGATAGTGCAATATGTGCAGAAATAGTTGCAACCATCCTGCACCTTCAAGAAATAGCGTGTGCGATTACCTCGCGAACAACTTGGCTGAAAAGTATTAATCTCCTTCGTAGCCACAGAATGATACTGATGCTCCATACCCCACGCATCCGAGAGATACTGTATGAGGTTTGCCTTCTCGTTGGCTCCAAGCACCAGACTCACGCCTTCTATCTTGCTCACCGCCTCAGTAGAGAGCTGCGCATAGCATCCCGTCACCACAACAAAGGCTCCAGGATTCTCTCGCACCAAGCGGTGAATAGCCTGACGGCATTTGTGGTCGGCAACATCCGTAACCGAGCATGTATTTATGAGGCAAATATCAGCCTTCTCGCCCTTCTCTGCCTGCACCACTCCCATCTCTTCCAGGAGTTTGGCAAAAGTGGAAGTCTCCGAAAAATTGAGTTTACAACCAAGCGTATAGTAAGCCGCCTTCTTGCCTTGAAAAACCGAACTGTCTATCATATATAATAATGTGTCGTAAAATTTAAGATGCAAAGTTAGTAGAAATATTTCGATTGTGCAAAGAGATTACAAATAGATACTCACAAATCGCCATTTTCATTCTTTATTCTCTCATTTTTTTAGTAATTTTGCATCCGTTTTCTCTCATACGAACCATCGTATGGGTAATGGCTAACAATATTTTTCTAAAACACGTAATTAATTATATGGAGACAATGTTAAAGGATAACATTCTCAACGAAAACATTTTGCGCAGGTGTATGCCTGTAATCTTCACCGTCACTTCGACTGGCGAACTAAAAGAAGGCAATGCCATGGGCAAAGCCGAAGGCTATATCCTCATTCCCGACAACTGGGAGATAGAGAATAGTGCCGACATAGAACTACAGAGCGAAGAGACCGAAAACTGGGGAACAATAAGAATCATGAAGCTCGACAAGGGCGACGTGGGTCCTTACCGTATCATCAACGAGGACGACGAATTCATCGACTTCTTCCCAAACAGCAAACCTGCTGAGACTATAGTAGAATATAGTCCAGAATGCAAATCGCCATACATTAAAGAACCTCTATATCTCGAAGGCGACGTGAAATTCATCAAGCGCCAAGAGGGCAAAGAAGACAAAGAGGTTAGAATGGCAATGGTGATGTTCCGCAGAGAAGATTCAGCCAAGTGGGTCGACGACGCTCCTCTTGGCTATATCTATGGTCGAGCTCTGACCATGGACGACGACTTTGTTTGCCCTGTCAGAATGCTCCACCTCGGCATCTCTGCATCCGAACTTGTAGAAATCGTCGACAACGACGACAATCAAATATCCTTCAAGCTCCATTGGCCTCATGGCAAAGTCGAGGTGATGGGACGCGAAAAGGTGAAGGGCGTTTATACCGTCGACAAGGCATCGCTTGGCGCAAGCCGTGCCGTAACATGCGTATTCTCACCAAAAGGCACTAAGCGCAGCTTCAACGTCAGAATCATCATGCCTATGTCAGGCTTCTGCCTCACCCATGGCGAAGAGACTATCGAGCAAGGCGTGTTCACCCTACCGTTCATGCAGCTTGCTAACTATGGCTTCGAGTTTCCTGGCGGCAATGGCGACGACCGTCTCGCCATACTCTTCGAAAACAACAATACCACCTTGCAATACATTCGCACTCACAACGACACTCTGGCTGTGAGAAACATGAACGACGTGCAAGAAAAACTTGGCGAAGTGCCTACAAGCGGCACCATGGCAGACCTGCTCTTGGGCGACGAATACATAGGCAATGTGCTTGAGAAAACAGCCGGCAACTGGAACAAAACTCGCCTAAACATCATGATCAAGCATAAGGACGAGCGCTGGCGCATACATCTTGCCAACTATCCTTACCGCCTTGAGTTCGAAGATGGCGAATGGACTGTTATGTCGAAAGCCTTCAAAACTCCTGTAACCGAAGCTCTGCCTCTCATGGCTATCGACCTCGACATTGACGGCATCAAGTCTACAGGCATCGCACTTGAGCAAACTTCTGAAGGCAAATACATCTTGCCTGCCGAGGCTGCCGACTGGAACAACGTGCTGATATATTGCAAAGACAAGGGAGTGGTTTATCCAAAAGCATTCGAAATACGCGAAGGCAGAAAGCGCAACATCGTCGACATGCTCGAAGATGGCTCATTCATGAATCCTGCTTGGCGCGACGTTGTCGAAGCCTTCGACAGAGCCGAAGAAATGGAATGGCCATACGATGCCGTGCCATGTCTCGACATGCTCTCCGACCTTCCTTCCCTACTCTATAAGTTTGCATTCCATGAGTTCATGCTCTCGCAAGTAGATGGCGACACCAGCCACCGCCTGGAGCGTCTCTTCAAGTTGCAAGCCGACCTTGCCTTCCAATGGTTCTGGCTTGGCGACGTCGACCGCAACCACAGCAAACTTGCTCATCTTATGGATGCCGACAACGCTAAGTTCCACACTTGCTTCACAGCCTGGATAGAGAAAACCTTCGGCTCTGCCGACGATATTCCTACCGACGACGAATCTGTAAACATGCAGATGGCATTGCTCTACAACCAGTTCGAGAGCTTCATCTCAGAGCTCGAAGCAAAGTCGAAGAACGACAAGACAACCGAAACTCCTGATGTGCTCGAAGTGCGTCGCAACGTGCGCCGCATCTCCAAGGTCAGAGACCTACTCCTCAACCACATCGAGGGCGTCATGCCTCTTTGGCAGGTTCCTCACGACGACCGCAAGGAGTTGCTCCACATCTATCGCAATTTCAATAGCGAGTTCTAATAACTATGTCTCTGAACTATTCTGATTACAAATAATAATCAAATATACAAACTATTAGGAGGTAAATACCTGTAATTGGTATTTACCTCCTTTTTTGTTCTATAGTGAAAGATAAGAGCGAAAGGTATAGTCGTGATGAACGAAAGGCGTAGTCGTGATGAGCGAAAGGTGTAGTCGTGATGGACGAAAGGTATAGGGGAGGTTTTACGACTTTTAATGGGTAATCTATGCTTTTTATAAAAATATCTATCAGATGAGCCTGTGTAAATAAGAGTTGTAAAATAAGTAATAAAAAAGAAATGGGAATACCAATTCTATGGCACTCCCATTTCTTTTAAGATTTAGCATCTATATATAATAAAATAATTACACTTTAAGCATTCATAATAACTTTAGCTCTATCGAGTGCAATATCAATATGGCTACAGATGTTGTCTTGACCAACGACATCATAGAAACCAGCCTTATTGAGCTGTGAGTGAACCTTTTCGGTAACACCTGAAAGAACAATCTGTATACCTTCCTTCTGGCTCATCTCACAAAGGTTGGTAAGGTTGTGGATACCAGTAGAGTCAACGAATGGAACTTTACGCATACGGATAATTCGTACCTTTGGACGGTCGCCAAGAGTTGCCATAATCTCCTCGAAGCGGTTACCTGCACCAAAGAAGTAAGGACCATTGATTTCGTATACTTCTACTCCCTTAGGAATTGTGAGGTGCTCAATATTGCCAAGATGCATATCGCTATTTTCATCATCAGGATTAATCTCATTAGAGATGACATGAACATCTGTAGTTTCTGACATACGGCGCATGAAGAGCAAACATGCGATGATGAGACCAACCTCGATAGCAATAGTAAGGTCGAAAATTATGGTTAAGAAGAATGTGATGAGCAATACTGTAACATCGCTCTTTGGATTCTTCATCAAAGCAAGGAACGAACGCCATCCTGACATACCATAGCTAACTACAACGAGCACACCTGCCAAACATGCCATTGGAATATACTTTGCTAAAGGCATGAGGAAGAGGAATATAAGCAACAACACAACAGCATGCACAATACCTGCGATAGGTGTGCGACCACCATTGTTGATGTTTGTCATAGTGCGGGCAATAGCTCCTGTAGCAGGGATACCACCAAAGATAGGTGAAGCAAGGTTGGCAACACCCTGAGCAATAAGCTCTATGTTAGAATTATGATGGTCTCCAATGACACCATCTGCTACGGCAGCAGAAAGTAAGCTCTCGATAGCTCCCAAGATAGCAATTGTGATAGCAGGAGATACAAGGTTCTTGATAGTTTCCCATGAGAGTGCTGGAACTGTAGCCTCAGGAAGTGAATTGCTGATAGCAAATCGGTCGCCAATAGTTTCTATGCTCTCAACTCCAGCAAATTGCTTAAGAAGTAATGCTGCTACTGTCATCACGATGATTGCTACGAGCGAACCAGGAATCTTCTTGCTAAACTTTGGGGTAAGCATAATGATTACTACACTCACGATACCAATAACAGAACTCCAAAGATCGACAGTAGAGAAATTATTAAAATAACATATCCACTTTTCGATGAAGTCAGAAGGCACAGAGGCAATATTCAATCCAAAGAGGTCTTTCACCTGAGTGGTAAAGATGGTAACAGCAATACCGCTTGTGAAACCTACGACTATAGGATATGGTATGAACTTGATGATGGTGCCAAGATGAAGGAAGCCGAAAAGAATAAGGAATACACCTGCCATGAGAGTAGCAATGGTAAGACCCTCCATGCCATATTGCTGGATGATGCCATAGATGATGATAATGAAAGCACCTGTAGGACCGCCAATCTGAACCTTGCTACCTCCAAGGGCTGAAATCACGAAGCCTGCAACTATAGCTGTGATGATACCCTTTTCGGGAGTAACACCCGAAGCAATACCAAAGGCAATAGCCAAAGGCAGAGCAACGATGCCCACGATAATTCCGGCCATAAGGTCGGCAACAAATGTTTTACGATTGTAGTTTTTCAAGCATTGCAACAGTCTTGGCTTGAAATCAAATGTTTGTACCATAACTAATTACTATTGAACAAATATTCTTTGTGTTATTTTTATCCTTGTAATCTTTTACTCTTATACTCTTATGCTTACGCAAAAAAAAGAAGTGTGCTTAAGTGTATGCAAAGGTACAACCATTATTTTAACCAACAAAATATTTATTTAATAAAGTTTCACAAGAAGCATGATGAAATATTTGGGAGCCTAAAAATTAATTACTAATTTTGCATAATAAAATGCACATATAAACACATATTATAAATATGAAGAAAAAACTAATGTTGTTGGCAATGCTGTTTCTCGGCATTATGTCAATAGAAGCAAAGAATGAGAAACAGCCAACTTTCTTATACGGCTTTGCAACATCATTCAACGACTCTACAGTATATTTCGCTGAAATTCAATTAATTGAAGATGCATGGGTAGATTCAAAGACTGATTTCTTATATGGTCGCGACTATTATTCATATCAGCTTCGCGATTATTTGAAAGCTAAAGGAATGAATGCACCAACTTGCATTACAGGCTTCGCAAAGACAAGAAAGAAGGCTGAGGAGAAATTCTTAAAGCTTAGAAACAAATATCTTAGCAAAGGTAAATTTGATATCAAATACTTGAGCGTTAGCGACTTCAAGTATACACCTGTAGAATTTGATGAGGAAACAGTATATGTAGATTCGTCAAAATCGAAGAATCTTACTCCAAAACAAGTTAAGAAAGCTGCTAAGAAAGAGCTGAAAGCTGCAAAGAAAGAACAGAAAGCACAAGGAGAATAATTATGCCAACATCCAACGTTGATACATTTTATTACCGAATAGCCGAACTCAATCTCAGATTAGCATTTACCAAGTCGGAGATAAACAACATCGGATTATTGCCTTCAATGAAACCTTTTCTAACGGAAACAGAAGAAGGCTTTAACAATAACTTGTTTATCGACATGCTTGTTGACGACAGGATACGCCCTATAGAAAAAACAAGACGAGAGCGTATAAGGACTTTCGATACAGGCAATGGAGATACTATCGTTGACAAAATTGACGATGGAGGATACCAGTTTATCGTGAAAGATATCGACGGCAACTCATGCTGCCTACTCATCACAAATAGTACATTCAACGAATGTAGATGTGCGCTAAATGGTACCACTAACATGCGACAATTTGGACTCAACAACGCATTAATGTTGGCTTTTGCCTTTGCAGGAAGCTTCAAAGATACAGTTCTTATTCATGCATCCTTGGTAAGGCAGAATGGCAAAGGATATGCCTTTACAGCAAAAAGTGGAACTGGTAAGAGTACACATGTAGGATTATGGCTAAAACACCTGCCAGGTTGCGACCTTATGAACGATGACAACCCAATTATCAGAATTATCGATGGCAAACCATACATTTATGGAGGACCATGGAGCGGCAAGACCCCATGCTATAGAAATGTAAAGGCTGAACTTGGAGCCATCACTCGCATTGACAGAGCTTTAGAAAACAGCGTAGAGAAAAACAATCCTATCGAAGCATTTGCAAACTTGTTGCCATCATGTTCAACTATGAAATGGGACAAAACTATATTTAATAACGTTTGCAACATCATAACCAAAATTGTTGAAACTACAGGCATATACACACTACATTGCCTACCAAATAAGGAAGCAGCCATAATATGCAACAAAGCAATATCAAAATAAAGGAAGTACAGTTTGCCAATGCAGAATTTCTGCCTGAGGTTATTAGACTCGTAGAAGAGGGACATACATGTACCATTCAGCTTCGCGGTTTCTCTATGCGTCCTTTCCTTGAAGACAATCGTGACAAGGCATTACTCTCGAAACCTAAAAAACTGAGAGTTGGTGACCCTGTGCTAGCAGAAATCTGTAAAGGCTTCTATGTATTGCACAGAATTATTGATATAGATGCCAAGAACAACATCGTTACGCTACGTGGAGATGGTAATATAAACAACGAAACATGCAAACAAGAGGATGTTAAGGCTTTGGCAATAGGCTTCTATCGAAAGGGGCGTAAAACTCTAGATAGCATAGAAAGCAGAAAATGGAAACTGTATTCAGCAATTTGGACTAAACTCTACCCTATTCGCCGCTATCTACTATTCATCTATCGTAAATTGTTTGTATAGACAAAATAATAATATATCTAAACATAACCATACAGAACATGAAAAAGAAATCAGGCTTCGTACTTAGACAAGTATGTGGAGAGAATATAATAGTTGCAGAAGGCAAAGAAAATATCGACTTCAGCAGTATCATAGCTATGAACGAAAGTTCTGCTTACCTTTGGAATAAGATAGGAGAAGATACTTTCACTCCAGAAACTATGGCAACAATGCTTACAGAAGAATACGAAATAGATAATGCAACAGCCCTTGCCGATGCGACAACACTTGCTAATCAATGGATGGAAGCAGGCATCATAGAATAATAAATAAAATTGCAAAATACAAAGCAAAAAAATAGCGACCAGATGTATCACTACATTTGGTCGCTATTTTATTATAGGAATGTAATTTGGTGTTACAATTTACTCTCCGAAATATCTCTTGTAGAGACCGATGAAGCCTGCACAATGGCGAGCTTCGTCTTTAGCCATTTCGTGAACAGTATCGTGAGTAGCATCCATACCTGCAGCCTTAGCATTCTTAGCAATACGGAACTTGTCTTCGCAAGCACCACGCTCAGCCTCGATACGTGCAGCAAGATTGCTCTTAGTATCTTTCAATACATCACCAAGCAACTCTGCAAACTTACTTGCGTGCTCAGCTTCTTCAAAAGCATAACGCTTGAAAGCCTCTGCAACTTCTGGATATCCTTCGCGATCTGCCTGACGAGACATTGCAAGATACATACCAACCTCACAACATTCGCCATTGAAGTGAGCCTCGAGATCCTTTATCATCTCAGGAGTAGCATCCTCATTGCGAGCAGCGCCGAGAGTGTGAACAGTTGCAAACTCAGGAGCATCAGAAGGATCTGTTATCTCTTTGAACTTGCTACGTGGAGCTTTACACAATGGACATACTTCAGGAGCCTCGGTTCCTTCATAAACGTAACCGCAAACGGTACAAATGAATTTCTTCTTCATAGTTTATAAAAATTTATGTTAGGTTATTGTATTATTATATTGATATTATACATCAATGATGTATTTACCACTTACAAAAATACCTACTTTTGATGAGAAGAAGAAGAAAAACTTGATATTTCTGCAAGCCTTTAACAACATTTAGTTAAGACTTGCAGAGATATTAAGTATCGTTTGCTTTTACGAGCAAACTACTATTTACTCTTTTTAAGTTCAGCTCCTGGATATAAATCGAAACGAATTTTCTTGCCTTTAGTATCAATCTTCGACTTATTCCATTTACCATCAAGAATATAGATACGAGTGGTTTTACCTGCAGGAGCTTCGTCTATAGCTTTTTGCAATGACATATAGTTGCCAAAGCCACGCTTAGAAACAACAAAGTCATAATGGCGCACATGTTTCTTAAATGCTGGTACTTCCTTAGCTAAAGCATCAACAAGGAGTGAAGCAACATTGTGAGCACCATATATATTATAATGTGTATTGTCTTGACGACCCTTAGGAATAGATGCTACTTCACCTGGCTTGAACCACATATGGAGTTTACGTGAACCTATAATGCCAAGCGACTGCTCATAGTCGTGAGTAATCTTGTTAGCATCAACGAATGGTACATTCATCTTCTTAGCAACATTTCGTGGTGACAATAGATAAGCTCCATGAGTATCTATAAGTGTGTCGGAATTGATTTTCTCGTCTGTATATACTGTATTGCGAAGAGATTCATCATCAATGCCATCATCAGACTTGCGGAAGAAGTTACGTCGAACTACAGAGTTCATCAATATAGGAATACCGCCCTTCTCGCGAGTCTCGGTTACATAACGAGCAAGAGTAGCATCAAATGTAGTGCCAGGTTCTGTATATCTATCAGCTTTCTTCTTTTCATCGTTGTGCCCGAACTGAATTATTACATAGTCGCCAGGTTTGATGAGGTCGAGCACTTTTGCCCAATGGCCTTCACCTATAAAACTCTTCGAAGAACGACCATTCAAAGCATGATTGTCTACACGAATCTTTGAATCAAAGAATCCTTGTAATGCCATTCCCCAACCACGTTCAGGATTGGTATCAGGATGAGACTTGTTGGCAGCTGTTGAGTCGCCAACGATAAATACAGTAGTCTGCTTATTGCTTGAAGTAAATAAAATAGCAGCCACGCAAAGAAGCATTGAATTAATGATTGTTGATAGTTTCATAATAGTTTTTTGTTGTTTGTTTTATTTAAATTCAATATATGATAAAGGCTTTGCTAAAAATATAAAAATGGTGGAACTTATTTATAGCTCCACCATATTATATAGATATAAGTTAAAATCAAGCCAATACTTCGGCAATGAGCTCTTCTGCAGAAACTAGCTTTTGTTCGCCAGTCTCCATATTCTTCAATGTGAACTTTCCCTCGTTCATCTCGTTCTCACCAGCAAGTGCAACGAAAGGAATATGCTTAGCGTTAGCATAGCTCATCTGTTTCTTCATCTTTGCAGAATCAGGATACATCTCTGTACGTATGCCAGCAACACGAGCCTTGGCAACTGCAGGCATGCAATAAGCAGTCTCCATGTCACCAAAGTTGATGAACAACAACTGAGTAGCGTTAACAGCATCTTTTGGATAAAGGTCGAGAGTGTTGAGAACATCGTAGATACGATCTGCACCAAACGAGATACCTACACCACTCAATCCTGGCATACCAAAGATACCAGTTAGGTTGTCGTAGCGACCACCACCTGTGATAGAGCCAATCTGAACATCAAGAGCCTTAACCTCGAAGATTGCACCTGTATAATAGTTAAGACCACGTGCCAAAGTTAGGTCGAGTTCTATCTCATTATGCAAGCCACAAGACTTCAATGTATCAAGTATAAAGCGTGTTTCTTCAACTCCCTTGAGTCCAATTTCACTATCCTTCAACACCTCAGCAATAACGTTGAGCTTTTCGTCATTTGTGCCTGATAGCGAAATAATAGGCTGAAGCTTAGCAATAGCCTCTTCGCTGATGCCATCATTACGCAATTCTTCGTTAACATTATCGAGACCAATCTTGTCGAGCTTGTCGATAGCTACTGTGATGTCTACAATCTTGTCTGCCTCGCCAATAGTTTCTGCAATACCTGAAAGAATCTTTCGGTTGTTAATCTTGATACATACGCGAACACCAAAACGTGTGAATACGGTATCAACAATCTGCATAAGCTCAACCTCGTTGATAAGAGAGTCAGAGCCTACAACATCAGCATCACATTGGTAGAACTCACGATAGCGACCCTTCTGAGGACGATCGGCACGCCATACAGGCTGAATCTGATAACGCTTGAAAGGCAACTGAAGTTCGTCGCGATGCATAACGACATAACGTGCAAAAGGCACGGTAAGGTCATAACGCAATCCCTTCTCACACAATCTTGCAGCAAGGCGTAGTGGGTTACGCTCCTGAAGCTCTTCCTCGCTAACCTTTGACAAAAAGTCGCCTGAGTTAAGAATCTTAAAGAGAAGTTTATCTCCCTCCTCGCCATATTTACCCATAAGAGTCTGCAGGGTTTCCATGGCAGGAGTTTCTATCTGTTGGAAACCATAAAGAGCGTAAACACTCTTTATGGTATCGAAGATATAATTTCGCTTAGCCATTTCCAAAGGTCCGAAATCTCTCGTTCCCTTTGGTATGCTTGGTTTCTGAGCCATTTATTAATGTTGAATTATGATAGTTAACAGAAATAAATTACTTTCTTACGATAGTCTGAGCACGGTCTGGACCGATAGAAATGATGCCGATTCTTGTTTCAAGGAACTCCTCAACAAAGGCAATATAATCCTTGAATTCCTGTGGGAACTGATCCTCAGAAGTAAACTGAGTCATGTCGGTCTTCCATCCCTTGAACTCCTTGTATACAGGTTCTACATCGTCAATCTCGTAAGGGAAGTCTGTTGTTACAGAACCATCCTTGAGTTTATAAGCAACACAAGCCTTGATAGTGTCGAAACCATCGAGGACGTCGCTCTTCATCATGATAAGTTCGGTAACGCCATTCACCATAACAGAATATTTGAGCTGTACGAGGTCACACCAACCACAACGACGCTCACGACCTGTAACAGCACCATACTCATGACCAAGATCGCGAATCTTAGCACCAGTTTCATCGAAGAGTTCTGTAGGGAAAGGACCTGCTCCAACGCGTGTGCAATAAGCCTTCATGATACCATATACATTGCCGATGCGGTTAGGACCGATGCCAAGACCGATGCAAGCACCTGCACAAATGGTGTTAGAAGAAGTTACGAATGGATATGAACCGAAGTCAACATCAAGCATTGTACCCTGAGCACCCTCGCAAAGAATATCCTTGCCTGAGCGAAGCACCTTGTTGATTTCAACTTCGCTATCGATAAGCTGGAACTGCTTCAAGTATTCAATACCCTCCATCCATGTCTTCTCAACCTCTGTGATATCGAAGTCTGTATAACCAAGGCTTGCGATAGTCTTGAGATGAGCTGCCTTGTGTGCAGCATACTTCTCCTCAAAGTTGTCGAGGATATCGCCTACGCGAAGACCTGTACGGCTTACTTTGTCGGTATAAGTAGGACCAATGCCCTTACCTGTTGTACCAACCTTGTTCTTACCCTTAGAAGCCTCGATAGCTGCATCAAGTACACGGTGGGTTGGCATAATAAGGTGTGCTTTCTTAGAGATATAGAGACGACTCTTGAGGTCATGACCACTCTTCTCCAAGTCCTTGGCCTCACCCATGAAGAGGTCTGGAGCCAATACGACACCATTACCGATGATGTTTACCTTGCCTCCCTGGAAGATTCCTGAAGGGATGCTACGCAAGACATACTTCTCGCCTTCAAACTCAAGGGTATGACCAGCATTAGGGCCACCCTGAAAACGTGCAATAACATCGTAGTTAGGTGTCAACACGTCGACAACCTTACCTTTGCCTTCGTCGCCCCACTGCAATCCGAGCAGGACATCAACTTTACCTGTATTCATTTCTTCGTATTTGATTTATGATGTTCCATCAATGTTTTGTTTCTTGTATTCTTAGCCATGCACGACGAACATATACCATATATATATAATGCAAATCCCTCTTTGCGGAATCGCGAAAGTTTGGTATTGTTGACGGCATCTATTACGATTTGCGATTTAAGTTCCGTTACCTTGCCACATACTGTGCAAATCTGATGGCAATGATTGTTGGCAACATCGCAAAGTTCGTATCGAGTACCCGTGGGCAACTTATGTCTAACTATAATCCTTAACTTGATAAACAGTTTAAGAGTATTATATAATGTTGCTCGGCTAACGATGAAGTTTACCTCAGCCAACTTGTCGCTAAGTTGCTCAACTGTGAAATGTCCACGTATGTCACATACAGTATCAAGAATGGCGTACCTTTCAGGAGTATGCCTGAAGTGGTTTGTTTCGATGTAGCTATCAAGGATAGCTTTCATTCGTTTCTTGATATCGTTGTTCATATTAATATGTATAGCTTACTAATAAACTCTCGGCCCAAAGATGAATGTACCCACTCTAACTTCTGTAGAACGACAAGTGACAGCTATCTTGTAGTCATCGCTCATACCCCACGATCTTTCGCAAAAAGAATCGTCGTCGGCAAAGTAGGCAGCTTTTATTTCATCAAAGAAATCAGCAGCAGTATTCATCTCGCTTCTTATTTGGTTTTCATCGTCAGTATTCGATGCCATCATCATCAGTCCAGAGATGTGTACATGTTTCATACTGCGCCATTCACCATCGGCAAGTAGCTTTCTGCAGTCGTCGAGTGAGAGTCCGTATTTTGTAGCTTCTTGCGCTATATGGAGTTCGAGAAGTACATTGATAACCCTATCGTTCTTGGCAGCCTGCTTTTCAATTTCTCGCAGGAGCTTTAATGAGTCTACTGCATCTATCATCGAGATATAAGGTGCTATGTATTTCACCTTATTAGTCTGCAGATGACCTATGAAATGCCACTCAATATCAGAAGGCAATTCTGCCACCTTCTGCTTTAGCTCTTGCTCATGACTTTCGCCAAAGACTCTTTGTCCAGCATTATAGGCTGCCATGATATACTCCGAAGGGTGATATTTGCTGATGGCAACCAATCTCACGCCATCAGGCAAATTGCCCAGCACTTCGTGAAGATTTTGTGCAACATCAACATTTATCATACCTGCTCTCCTTCCTTTGGTTGTTCTGCCTGTTCATATTCTGGCACATCGTTGCGCTCAGCAGGCTTCTTTGTAGATACATGCTCGTATACATCCATAATCATTGTTTCTGCAAGATTAGAGATGACATAGTCAATTTGGGTTGTACCCATCACTTCCTCAATATGCTTTACAGCACCAGGGAAAGAACTTGCCTGAACGAGATAGTAAACAGCAGTGCGCTTCTCTTTCTCTGTTTTTTCATCAATAGTGATGAATTGAAGTTTTGCCTTATACCAACGGTCATCGTTAATATTCTCGCTAAAGAAAATCTCCTTATACGAAGCGTGCTTGATGTCTGTTATAGTGAATTCGCCACTAATATATGAAGACATTTCTTCAATAATCTTGTTCTCAGCCTCTGTAAAGCTAAGAGCATCGACAACATACTGCTCGGATACTTTCTTCTGCATGCCGTCTTCCATTGTCTTTTCGTAGCGTATCTTGGTTTCGTACCAATCTGATGTTCTGCTTCTCATGTTATATTTATGATAAAATATTGATGTTTAGCCATTGTCCTTTTTGCAGGCGTTGACTATTATTTATAAACTTGATTGCAAAGGTAACAAATTTTATTCAAAACCATGCAAAGCTAAACAAAAAGTAGCATTGAAGAACAAAAAACTATAAAATATCTAGTCCTGCGGCTTTAGTTGCATGCTTGGCAATTCTTTCATATACTATGCCTAAGTCTGCAAATCTAACTAACGAGTTCATGGCAGCATGTGCAACACCAACATTAGTTCCTTGTAGTGCTGTTATTGCTTGGTCTACATATTCGTTGATACCACGCTCGTTAGGTTCCTGTCCATTACTAAAGAGTCTGCCAATAATGCAGAATCCACATAACTGATATAATGGTTTATCAGAAGCCATCCATTTGTACGCAATCTCAGGAGCATAGTCTACATATTGCAAGAGGTTGAGAGCAAGCATCTCTGCCATTTCTTGCGACACCACCTGCTCCATCCATATATCAGCAATCTCTGCATCCATCTTGTCGGCAGGCATGAGCATTGTTGCCAATATCTTACACTCACGAATATTTTCTTTCCATAGGGCTATAGCCAATTCGAAATCTTTATCGTATTTCGAAGCAAGCATTCTTAGATTAACGAGGTTTACGCCCCAGTTTATCTTATATTCAACACCCTTCTCACGCATAGAGTGGCTCGCGACTCCATTCATCATTGAACGGAACGAGCGCTTTATCTCTTTTAATATTTCGTTTTTCTCTTCGGTCATAATGTATATCTATTAACATAATTAAGACGTATGCCACACGTCGTTATGACTATAGCATACGTCTAATAATTCATTTATAGTAAGCCGTATTCATGGCTATATCTAAGCATCTGCTGTTCGTAGGTTTCTGTATAGTCAGCAACCACATCCTTTACTTCACCATTATCACCATAAGCAACTTTAAGCCAAGGATTTAAGAAACCTTTATATGGAGCAATATTCAGAATTTCATATCGTTCAAGTATCTCACCATGAAGTTCTGCATCAACCTTCACTCCATAGGATTCTACAAGTTCTCTTGCAGCCATGAAATCGCCTTCGCTCTTTATTCGCTGCACTTCGGCAAGCAGATGAGCAAAGACATGACGGAGTTTCTGATAGTCGTTGACAACAACATAAGTTTTACCTTCAATCTTCTTCAGCTCTACTGCACCGTCGCCATTATCCAAAGCCCAACGAGCTATCAATGCACGATTGCGCATATGGGCTTCCTCTATCTGATGTCCAGGTTTGATTCTTACAAGTTGTGTCATCAAACCATTCATCATATAGGTATAATATTGCGACTTATAAGCCTCAGAATCTGGAACAAGTCCAAGGTCTACTAACTTTTGGTCAGCAATATAATATAACCCAAACAAGTCGGCACGAGCTTCCTCGATGGTATTAGAATATGCTTTTAATGCATCTGGGTCTACATTTGGCAGAAGCTGACCACTACCATGACCAAGACATTCATGCAAATCGGTATGTAAATCATCACAGAGGTCACCATACTTATCTATCAAACTACAGGTAGCTTCATCGACAACAAACTCCTTATCAAAACCATTACCTCTTGCAGCCTTATTATAAGCATCTGTAAGATTGCCTATAGTAACACTCTTTGAACCATGTTCTGCTCTTATCCAGTCGGCATTTGGAAGATTGATACCAATTGCTGTAGAAGGATATTCGTCGCCACCAAGCATTGCTGCACAAACAACATTTGCAGTAACACCCTTTACAGTCTTCTTCTTAAAGCGAGTGTCTACAGGCGAATTATCTTCAAACCATTGAGCATTATCACTAATGGTGCGTGTACGACGAGTAGCCTCTAAATCTTTGTATTCTACAATACCTTCCCATGAAGCTTTCAAGCCAAGCGGATCGTTATAAACTTCTATAAAGCCATTGATAAAATCAATACGCCCCTCGTGTTCATTAAGCCATTCAATAGAATATTCATCAAACACTCGTAAATCGCCTGTTTGATAATACTTTATAAGAAGATTGATTATCTTTTGCTGCTGCTCATTCTCTGCATATTCTGCAGCTTGCTGCAAATAAGAAACAATTGTTTCAATAGCCTTACCATACATGCCATCTACTTTCCATACTTGCTCAGCCAATTCTCCATTCTGTTTTACCAAACGAGAGTTGAGACCAAACGAAGGTGGATTCTTGTCAACTGTAGCTTTAAGCGCAGAATAATAGTCCTCAACTTCCTGTTGGGTAACATCTTGATAGAAATTGCAAGCCGAAGTTGCAACAAGATCGCAACCATCAGCTTTGTTCACCTTCTTAGGCTGAAATTTAGGATCGAAGATTGCTGACTTAAGTCTATTAAACAAACCTTCTACAGTCTCACCTTCCGCCAATGGCAAAAATGAAGGCTCGATACTTTTCATAGCATCAAGAAGGAACAAAGGAGAAAAATCGGGAGCAAACTTCTCTGAGCCATAGTGATGGTAAATACCATTACTAAACCATATACGCTTAAGGTATATAGTCATGGCTTTGAAGTCGTCACACTTTCTGTTACCCTGATAATTAACATATATAGCCTCCAACACCTTTCTAATGTTGAGGTTATAAAAACCAAATTGGTCGGTAGTAATATCCCTACCGGCCAATGTTGCTTTACTCAAATAATATATATAGAGCTTCTGTCTTAAAGACAAAGAATCAAAGCCATCAAGACGGTAACGCAACATTTGCAAGTCCGCAAAGCGTTCGCCAGAATAGCTAAATTCTTCAAACTCTGAGTTTTTATTCTGCTGTTGCATTTTTAACTTTATTCTTTGAACCAGGCTTTCTGCCTCTCTTTTTAGGCTTTTCTGCCAATTTAGGATGTTGAGCCAAATGTGCTAACTTGTAGTCACGAGGAGTCATACCTTTAAACTTGTAGAAGGACGCATAGAAAGACTGTCGGTTAGCAAAACCCACCATATCAGAGATATCCTCCATATTTAGGTCTTGGTAACGTTTATCAACCAGCAAAGTCATTGCCTCGTCAATACGATATTTATTGACGAAAGAGGTGTAGTTCATGTGAAAACGTACATTGACAACTGCTGAGATGTAACGAGTATTAGTATGCAAATCTTCTGCAAGCTTCTTGGCAGAATAATCCTTATCCTTATATTTCTTTTGTATAAGGATAATATTAAGGATTTTCTCCTTAAGCTCGTCCATTAACTTCGGGCTTACCAAGGTACGATAGGCAGCCTCTTTCTCTTTGTGCTCTGTAATGTTATACTTTGCCATGATCTTTACCTTTTATTTAATTACTTCTGCAAAATTAAAGAAAAAATTTTAATCAAGAAAGCAAACACCACATATTTATGGTTAAAAAAGCGAAATTATACACTCATACCTACTAACTTCTTATCATATTACTAGTTTCATACCAGCTCACACCATTTTTTTATTACTATTTGCTAATAACTCAAGATAAAATCACTTATCACACATATTATACATTTTTTATTCTACCACAAGAAATATTTGTTAAGTTTTGTATATACAATGGTTTTTCTCTACCTTTGCAAAAGACAATTCAACAATTATGAAAAAGACAATACTAACAGTTTTTTTATTGGCTTTTATAGCCATTTGCGTTTCGGCAAAGAAACATTATACAGTTGTTATCTCACTCGATGGCTACAGATGGGATTACACTCAATGGTATAACACTCCTTTCATGGACATGATGGCAGAGAAAGGTGTCGAATCAGGACTTATACCCTCCTACCCTTCTAAAACATTTCCAAACCATTACACACTTGCAACAGGATTGTACCCCGACCACCATGGTATCGTTGCAAACAACTTCTACGATGTAAAGACAGGAGAATCATTCTCTTTGGGTAACGCAAAGCAAAAGACTAACCCTATATATTATGGTGGCGATCCTATATGGAATACTGCAAAACGACAGGGCTTAAAGACTGCAGTATTCTATTGGCCTGGCTCCGACGTATGTGTTGGCGGTAACTATCCTGACACCTATTATATATATGATAAGCAACCAAGACTGACTATGCAGCAACGCTTGGATGGTATCATTGAACAATTATCGCTTCCAGAAAAGAAACGCCCAGACCTTATAATGGGATATTTAGAAGAACCCGATGGCAATGGTCACAACTTCGGACCACAAGGAAAACAAACACAAGCTATGGTACAGAAGGTTGACTCTATGCTCACAAACTTCTACAACCGTATGCAGACTCTACCTATTGCCAATGATATAAACCTAATTATCCTATCAGACCATGGTATGGCATGGGTAGCAAAAGGTAATAATGTACCAATACGCCATTTGTTGAAAGATGAATGGTTGGTGAAGATTGAGGGTTATATTCCTGCCAATATCTATGTAAAACCTGGATGCCAGGATTCTGTTTATAATGCGTTGCAGGGTATCGAACATGCAAGAGTATGGAAGAGAAACACCATACCTGCTCGTCTTCACTATGGTACAAATAGTCGCGTAGGCGATGTGGTTGTAGACCCGGATTTAGGATGGCTGATACAAGATAAGGAAGCAAACGAAGGTGGAGCTCATGGCTTCGATCCTGAATACAGCGATGTTCATGCTTTGTTTCGAGCTGTTGGTCCAGACTTCAAACATATCAAACATCCTCACTTTGCCAACGTCAATGTTTATCCCCTCATTTGCCACCTTTTAGGTATAAAAGAGTCAGCAAACGATGGAGATATCAGCAATATTAGTACTATTTTACAGTAATATGTACGATATTGCTCCTTATATATAAATAACACACGTAATTTTGCAAACATATATCAACAAACTATAAAAAGCAATATCAAATTATGGAAAGAACTTGGAGATGGTTTGGCAAGAATGATAAGATAACTCTTGCCATGCTACGCGAGATTGGCGTAGAGGGAATTGTTACTGCCCTCCACGATGTACCAAATGGCGAGATATGGACTCGCGAAAAGATTAACGACCTAAAGTCTTACATCGAAAGCTACGGTATGAGATGGAGTGTTGTTGAAAGCTTGCCTGTTTCTGAGAGCATCAAATATGCTGGCGCCGACCGCGACCAACTGATAGAAAACTACAAACAGAGCTTGCGCAATCTTTCAGCTGAAGGCATACACACTATCTGCTATAACTTTATGCCTGTTTTGGATTGGGCACGTACAGACCTTGCTCATCCAAACCCTAACGGCACAACAAACCTTTATTTCAGTTATCCTGAGTTCGCATACTTCGATATTCACATCTTGAAGCGCGAGAATGCTGCAGAAGACTGGAAGGTTATGGGCGAAAAGATTAATCGCGACATCCTTGGCGAAGTGGAAGAGTTGAAAGCTAAGATGACTCCTGCCGACGACCATAAATTGGTAGATAATATTATCGTAAAGACTCAGGGATTTGTAAGTGGTAATATTAAGGAAGACGACGAGCATCCAGTTGAATTGTTCCGTCAATTATTGAACCTATACAAAGGCATCACTAAGGAGCAACTCCGAGAAAACATGCGCTATTTCCTCAATGCTATCATGCCTGTTTGCGAAGAGTGTGATATGTATATGTGCGTGCATCCTGACGACCCTCCATTCCCTATCCTCGGTTTGCCACGTATCGTGACATGCGACGAAGACATAGAATGGTTCCTCAACGCTGTTGACAACCCTCATAATGGTCTGACATTCTGTGCAGGCTCACTTTCTGCAGGCAAACACAACGATGTTGTTGCTCTTGCTCGTAAATACGCAAGTCGCACATGGTTCGTTCATCTACGTTCATGCCATATCTTCCCTAATGGCGACTTTACCGAAGCGAGTCATCTTGGCGGACGTGCCGACATCATAGAACTTGCTCGCATCTTCGAGAGCACAAATCCTAAACTTCCTATGCGTGTAGACCATGGCATGACCATGCTTGGAGACGAGACAAAGGGATATAATGCAGGCTACTCTTTCCTCGGTCGTATGTTTGCCATGGGACAAGTACAGGGTATCCTTGCTACTGTTGACCGCGAACTTGGCATTCCATATCATCAGCCAGGATTCTTTGAATAACAATCTCTATAAAACAAATCTTTAAAATACAATATTAATATAATGAAAAATCTATTCGATGTAAAAGACCACGTAGTGGTAATAACAGGTGGAACAGGCGTGCTTGGTCGTGCTATTGCAAAATATCTAGCTGAGCAAGGAGCTAAGATTGCTATCCTTGGAAGAAAAGAGGATGTTGGCAACGCCATCGTTGAAGATATTAAGAAAGATGGTGGCGAAGCTTCGTTCTATAAAACTGACGTAATGAATAGAGAGATATTGATTAAGAACCGTGAGGATATTTTGGCTAAATATGGTCGCATCGATTCTCTACTCAACGCAGCAGGTGGCAACATGAAGGGTGCAACTATAGGTCCTGACCAAAACTTCTTTGATCTCGATCCTGCACAGTTCCAGACAGTCTTGAATCTCAACCTCATAGGTACCGTTATCCCTACTCAGGTATTTCTCGAGCCTTTGGTAAAGCAAGGCAAGGGAACAATAGTAAACTTCTCTTCTATGGCTGCTTTCCGTCCTATGACTCGCGTATGCGGATATGCTGCGGCTAAGGCTGGTATCTCTAATTTTACAGCCTACATGGCTCATGAGTGTGCAAAGAAGTTTGGTGAAGGCATTCGTGTAAATGCTATAGCTCCAGGTTTCTTCATCACAGAGCAAAACCGCTCATTGCTTACAAATCCTGACGGCTCATATACAGAACGTGGTAAGGACGTTATCCGCCAGACTCCATTTGGAAGAATGGGTGAACCAGAAGAATTATGTGGCACCATTCAATACCTCATCTCTGATGCCTCTAAGTTTGTTACAGGTACTGTAGCTGTAGTAGATGGTGGCTTCAATATCTTTGCAATGTAAATACAAAGGGCTTAAAAAATACACCATAGGTGCGATACAAACGCACCATAGGTGCAATTCAAATACACCATAGGTGCAATTCAAACACACCATAGGTGCATTTTTTAACCACACAACAAGCATTTAAAAGGAAGAAAGAATAATGCAGATACATTAAAAATATTACGTGCATTAAACAATTAGGACTGGATTCTTTTGTATTATAGAATCCAGTCCTAATTATTTTATTTATTTCGAAAACATGTCTGTAAGCATAAAATGGTAAGTTTTACTTAATCTTATCGAATCCTTCACCAAACACACCTTGACAGAACGACTGCGAAACAAGCGCTACAGGGTCGATACGTTTTACGAGATTGAATACTTCTTGCGACTCATACTTACGAGCCAAAACTATAAGGATATGTACATCGCCCTTAGAATACCATCCCTTGCCATTCACAACTGTGCAACCACGATCTACGGCCTTATTGATAGTGTCGGCAATCTCTTCGTATTTCTTTGATATGATAAGAAATTGAACCGTCTGGCGCGAACCATTTATAACATAGTCGCAGCAGACGCTGGCAACGATGGTAAACGCCACACCATATACTATAAGTTCTGTACTGTGGAACAGCAAGTATGATGAAGATATGATACAGCAGTCGATAACCTGCATCGCTCTACCAAAACTCATACGTGTATACTTATTGAGCAAAGCCACGATAATATCAGTACCACCAGTAGAACCATTGTGCGAGAACACAATTCCTAAGCCTGCACCACCAAGCGCACCACCTATAAGAACGTGCATAAACTTATCTTCACCTACTGTGATAATAGGATGTGCTTCGAAGAAAGGTTGCAACACGCCAACAAACAATGACATGATGCTCACACCAATAATTGTTCGGATAACGAATTGCTTGTTCAATGCTTTAAACGCAAGGATAAGCATCATCACATTCAAAACCCAAATCATCACGCCTGGTGGTAAATTGAAGGCATAGAAAAGCAAGGCTGATATACCTGCCACACCACCCATCACAACCTTCTCTGGAAGAATAAAGGCAGTATAACCTATAGAATAGGTCAAAATGCCGAATGTGATAAAAAACAAATCCTTGTAACGCTGGAAATACCGCATAGTAGTGGTATTAGAGCTTATGTCTTTACTCATAATATTTAAGATGTTTAAGAAGTTTTTTCTATAAAGGTACTTTTCTCATACAAAACAGGGCTATAGTAGCCGCAATGCCTTTGACAACTGCAAAGTTAAAATAAAAAAATGAAAAACAAGCATAAACTACTAATAATAAGATATTTTTGCCTATTAAGAAAATATTTTGTACCTTTGCAGCAAAATATAAATTTTATATAATAGGTATACACAGAAATGATAACAGTAACGAATCTTGCTATCCAATTCGGAAAAAGAGTCTTGTATAAAGACGTTAACCTTAAGTTTACACACGGCAATATCTACGGTATCATCGGCGCAAATGGTGCGGGAAAGTCTACCTTCCTTAGAGCTATTAGTGGCGACCTTGAGCCTAATAAGGGTACTGTAGAGTTGGGACCAGGCGAACGTCTGTCTGTATTGGAGCAGGACCACTTTAAATATGACGAGTTTAGCGTGATGGACACCGTATTGATGGGTCATCAGCCACTTTGGCAGAACATGAAGGAGCGTGAGGCTCTTTATGCTAAGCCTGAAATGACAGAAGAAGACGGCAACCGTGCTGCAGACTTGGAATTGAAATTTGCAGAAATGAACGGATGGGAAGCTGAGAGTGAAGCTGCCCAACTGATGCAGAACCTTGGTATCAAGGAGGAGTTGCAGTCAAAGCACATGAGCGAGCTTTCAAATAACGAAAAGGTTCGTGTGATGCTTGCGAAAGCTTTGTTCGGTCATCCAGACAACTTGTTGCTCGATGAGCCTACCAATGACCTTGATCTTGAGACTGTTGAGTGGTTGGAGGACTACCTCGGCAATATTGAGCAGACAGTTCTTGTGGTTAGCCACGACCGTCACTTCCTCGATGCAGTTTCTACTCAGACTGTAGATATCGACTTTGGTAAGATTACCGTATTCTCTGGTAACTATTCATTCTGGTACGAGAGTTCACAGTTGGCTCTTCGTCAAGCTCAAAACCAGCGTCTTAAGGCTGAGGAAAAGCGCAAGCAGCTTGAAGAATTTATCCGCAGATTCTCTGCCAATGTGGCAAAGAGCCGTCAGACAACATCAAGAAAGAAGATGCTTGAACGCTTGAACGTTGAAGAAATTCGCCCATCAAGCCGCAAATATCCAGGAATCATCTTCCAGATGGATCGTGAGCCAGGAAACCAGATTCTTGAAGTAGAAGGATTGAAGGCTGTAGATACAGACGGAACTGTATTGTTCGACAACGTATCGTTCAACATCGAAAAGGGTCAGAAGACAGTGTTCCTCTCTCACAACCCTAAGGCAATGACAGCTCTCTTCGAAATTATTAATGGCAACAGAGAGGCTGACGCAGGTACATATAAGTGGGGTGTAACTATCACTACAGCATACCTTCCTTTGGACAACACAGAGTTCTTCAACTCTGATATGGATCTCGTAGAGTGGCTTTCACAGTATGGTCCTGGTAATGAGGTTGCTATGAAGGGTTATCTTGGACGTATGCTCTTCTCTGGCGAAGAGGTGTTGAAGAAGGTGAATGTACTATCTGGAGGTGAGAAGATGAGATGTATGATTGCTCGTATGCAGTTGCAGAATGCTAACTGTCTTATCCTCGATACTCCAACCAACCACCTCGACCTTGAGTCAATCCAGGCATTCAACAACAACCTTATACAGTTTAAGGGTAATATCTTGTTTGCTTCTCACGACCATGAGTTTATTCGCACAGTTGCAGACCGCATCATTGAGCTGACTCCAAGTGGAACTATCGATAAGCTTATGCCTTATGATGAGTATATCTATGATGCTCAAATCAAGGCTCAAAAGGAAAAAATGTATAATGTTTAAACTATAAATAAACATATTTTTATATAGGTGGGTGCTAACACATCCACCTATTATATTATATGGCACAATATTTGTATTGTAATACATAAAAAACATTAACGATCAAATTATGAACAACGAAGAAATAAAAGAGAAAGAGAATACTGCACAGACTGCCAATGAGACAGCAAATGCAGAAAATAATACAGAAAACACTTCAAAAGCAAACACAGAAGCTTGCGACAACAAGGAACAGGCTGCTGCTGAGGAAAAAACTGAAGAAAAAGACCCTCTACAGAAGGCTCAAGAGGAATTAGAAAGCCTAAAAGATAAGTATCTGAGAACTGTAGCAGAATTTGATAACTACAGAAAACGCTCTTTGAAAGAAAAGACAGAACTCGTGCTGAATGGTGGCGAGAAGACTATTACTGCCATTTTGCCAGTACTTGACGACATGGAGCGCGCTGTTGCTAATGCTGATAAAGCAGATTCTGTGAAAGCTGTAGAAGAAGGTTGGGAACTAATCTTCAAAAAACTCAGAACTATTCTTGAAGGATTGGGAGTTAAGAAGATTGATACCGACGATAAGGAATTTGACGTAGACTTCCATGAAGCTATAGCTATGGTTCCAGGCATGGGTGATGACAAGAAGGGCAAAGTTGTAGACTGCGTACAGACAGGCTATACTTTGAACGACAAAGTGATTAGACATGCAAAAGTGGCTGTAGGTCAATAACTTTTAAAACAAACAATAATTTAAAAGAACAATGGCTAAGAGAGATTATTATGAAGTGCTTGGTGTTGACAAGAACGCTTCAGAAGACGAAATAAAGAAAGCCTACCGCAAATTGGCTATTAAATACCACCCTGACCGCAATCCTGGTAACAAGGAGGCTGAGGAGAAGTTTAAGGAAGCTGCTGAAGCTTACGATGTTCTCCACGATGCAAAGAAAAGACAGCAATACGATCAGTTTGGCTTCAATGGTCCTAGCGGATTTGGCGGTAATGGAGGCTTTGGCGGCGCAGGCTTCAATACCGAAGATATCTTCAGCATGTTTGGAGATATCTTTGGAGGACACGGAGGTTTCGAAGGCTTTGGTGGCTTCGGAGGCTTTGGTGGTAATGGCGGCGGTCGACGTCATGCACAATATCGCGGAGCAGACTTAAGACTTAGAGTAAAACTAAGTTTGCAAGAAGTTGCAACTGGTGTTACCAAGACTTTCAAAGTACGCAAACAGGTAGTATGCTCACATTGCCATGGCACAGGAGCTGAAGGCAACAGTAAGCCTGAGACTTGTCCAACATGTCATGGTAGTGGTGTCGTTTCACGTACCGTACGTTCTGTTTTCGGTATGATGCAAACTCAGTCGGAGTGTCCAACCTGTCATGGCGAAGGTACTGTTATAAAAAACAAATGTAAAGAATGTAATGGTACAGGAGTTGTTAATGGCGAAGAGGTTGTTGAAATAAAGATTCCTGCAGGTGTTGCCGAAGGTATGGTATTGAATGTACCTGGTAAGGGAAATGCAGGTCAGCGTAATGGCATTAATGGCGACATCCAAGTTTTGATTAGCGAAGAAAAGAACGACACCTTCGTTAGAGATGGACAGGATGTTATCTATAGCCTGTTGCTCGACTTCCCTACTGCAACTCTTGGTGGAGATGTAGAAATTCCTACTATCTCTGGCGACAAGATTAAAATCAGCATTAAGCCAGGTACACAGCCAGGCACAACCCTCAGAGTAAGAGGTAAAGGTCTGCCAGCAATTCAAGGTTACGGAAGTTCCATAGGTGACTTAATAGTAAACGTAAATGTCTATGTACCAAAGACTTTGAACAAAAAAGAGAAAGAAGCACTTGAAGTATTTAAGAATAGTGACAACTTCAAGGGTGATGCTAGCACCAAGCAGACCATATTCAAGAAGTTCAGGAACTTCTTTACTGAAAATAGATAACCATGAATTATCAAGAAACATTAAACTATCTATACAACAGCACCCCTGTTTTCGAACATGTGGGTGCTGTTGCTTATAAGGAAGGATTGCAAAACACGCTTGCCCTTGACGAACATTTTGGTCATCCTCACACAAAATATAAAACTATACACATAGCAGGAACAAATGGCAAAGGTTCTTGTTCGCATTCAATCGCTTCAATATTGCAAGAAGCTGGATACAAGGTTGGATTATATACTTCACCACACCTTGTAGATTTTCGTGAACGTATAAGAGTTAACGGCAAGTGTATCAGCAAAGAAAGGGTTATTAAGTTTGTTGCAGAAGAGAAGGATTTTTTTGAACCTTTGCACCCTTCATTCTTTGAACTAACAACAGCTTTAGCCTTTAAATATTTTGAAGAGCAAAAGGTAGATATAGCAATTATAGAAGTTGGTTTGGGCGGCAGATTAGATTGTACAAACATCATTTCTCCAATACTTAGCATCATCACGAATATCAGCTTCGACCATACACAATTCTTAGGAAATACGCTCGCTAAAATCGCAGCAGAGAAAGCTGGCATTATAAAAAAAGGTACGCCTGTTATAATAGGTGAAGCCAACGAACAAACACGCCCGGTTTTCAATACAAAAGCTAAGGAATTAGATACAAAAATTACTTTTGCAGAAGACGATGCTATTGTAGTTTCATCAACCACCATAGCTAAAGGAGGAAGAAATTACATTTTAAGAAACGGCAGCCATCTGATAGGAGAACTTTCTGGCGACTACCAAGAGCACAACATGAATACCATTCTTTGTGCTTGCAACATTCTAAAGCAAATAAATATAATTAAAGGTGACGACTTTATCATAAAAGGACTTGCTAACATTTGCAAGAATACAGGTTTAATGGGCAGGTGGCAAACCATTCAAACAAAACCTAAAGTTGTTTGTGACACAGGACACAATGTAGCAGGATGGAACTATCTTGCTCCACAAATCAAGCACCAAAAGTGCAACCAACTAAGAATTGTTTTTGGTATGGTAGACGATAAAGATATAGACTCTGTAATGGAATTGTTACCCAAGAATGCAATATACTATTGGACCCAAGCCGAAACTAAAAGAGCTATAAAAGTTGAAAAAGTTGAAGAATTAGCCCTACAACATGATCTAAATGGCAAAATGTTCAACAACGTAAAAGATGCATACACAAAAGCATTGAACGATTCAGCCGCAGATGACTTCGTTTTTGTAGGCGGAAGTAGCTATATTGTAGCCGACCTACTAACATTTTTGTCGCGTTAATAGTTTTTAACGTACAAACCACAAGATTTTTTCGGGTATTCGTTTGCAATTCTAATTAATTTTTAGTTACTTTGCAGTAATAATAGATTAACTAAAAACTATTTATTTATGAACACTAACGAAACCGAAAACATCTGTGGTCTGAAACGTGCAGATTTTCAGACCACTATAAATGGCAAGCAGACCGACTTGTATGTTTTGAGAAACGACAAAGGACATGAAGTTGCTATAACAAACTATGGCGGTGCTTTGGTTGCTATCATGGTGCCAGACAAAGAAGGCAAGTTGGCTAACGTAATCCAAGGTCACGACAACATACAGGATGTAATAAACTCACCAGAACCATATCTTTCAACTTTGATTGGCCGCTATGGTAATCGCATCTGCAAAGGTAAATTCCAACTTCACGGCAAGGAGTACAATCTTCCTATTAACAACGGTCCTAACTCTCTACATGGAGGTAAGAAGGGATACAATGCAAAGGTATGGGATGCACTTCAGATGAACGATTGGTCTTTAGTATTGAAATACGTAAGCCCATATGGCGAAGAAGGTTTCTCTGGTGAAGTTAGAGTAACCGTTGTTTACTCTTTCACTAACGACGACGAGCTTGTTATCGAATATATGGCTACAACCAACAAGAAGACTATAATCAACTTGACAAGCCATGGATTCTTCTCTCTAGCAGGAATCGCTAACCCTACTCCAACTATCGACAATTTGATTTGCGAAATAAATGCAGATTACTATCTCCCTATTGATGAGACAAGTATTCCTACAGGTGAAATACGTTTCGTAAAGGGCACTCCATTCGACTTCCGCACTCCAAAGCCTGTTGGTCAGGATATTGATGCTGACGATGAGCAGATTAAGAATGGTGCAGGATATGATCATTGTTATGTCCTGAATAAGAAAGAGGAAGGTGAATTAAGCTTTGCAGCAAAGATTACAGAGCCTGTAAGTGGCAGAACTATGGAAGTTTACACCACAGAACCTGGAGTTCAACTTTATACAGACAATTGGGCTGATGGGTATGCAGGACAGAATGGTGCAACATTCCCACGCCGTTCAGGTATTTGCTTTGAAGCACAACATTTCCCAGATTCACCAAACCATCCTTATTTCCCTTCTGTTGTTCTTAATACTGGCGAACAGTATAAGCAGAAAACTATCTATAAATTTGGTGTAGCAAAATAAAACCAAAAAATAACATAAATGGAGTGGCTGACAAACATCAGCCACCCCTTTGCGTGAATATACGTATACATTATTATATTTAAACATATTATATAATCTTGATACATATAAAAACGCACCTAATTCTACAACAATAAATTATCAACATTAATAAAACAATCTTAAATCAATGTCAGAAACAAAAAACGAAAAGAACATTGTGGCAATTATCACCATGTTCTTTATTTTCGCCATGATTAGTTTTGTAACAAACATGGCAGCACCTTTTGGTAACATTTGGGGTATGACCTACAACTGGGCAGGTATGGCTGGTAACCTCATGAACTTCACAGCTTACCTTGTTATGGGTATTCCTGCTGGTAACATGCTTATCAAGTACGGATACAAAAAGACAGCTCTTATCGCTCTTATCGTTGGTGCTATTGGTCTTGGTGTACAGTTGCTCTCTGGTGTAGTAAACAACATCTATGTTTACTTGCTTGGTGCACTTATCTGTGGTTTCTGTGTTTGTATGCTCAACACAGTAGTAAACCCAATGCTTAACCTACTTGGTGGTGGTGGTAACACAGGTAATCAGCTTGTACAGGCAGGTGGTACACTTAACTCACTTTCAGCAACAGCAACTCCTGTTCTCACAGGTTTCCTTGTAGGAACTTTGACTAAGGATTCTTTCCCTGACGTTGCACCTCTTATCATTACAGGTATTGTTATCTTCCTTGCAGCATTCTGCATCATTTCGTTCATCAAGATTAAGGAGCCACAGGGTGACCTTAAGAATGTAACATACGAAAGATCTCCACTTGCATTCCGTCATTGCTTGCTCGGTATTATAGCTATCTTCTTCTATGTAGGTATCGAAATTGCAACTCCAGGTATGATGAACCAATGGATTAGTCGCGAAGGTGGTTTCGAAGGTGCTGCAGCTGTAGCTGGATCTTTGGCTGGCATCTACTGGTTCTTGATGCTTTGTGGTCGTCTTACCTCTACTATCATCTCTGGTAAGGTTTCTACTCGCACTCAGATGATTACAGTTTCTACAGTTGGTATCATCCTTATTGTTGCAGCAATCTTTACAGGCGACGTTACAACAACTCTTAATATCGACCTCGGTTTCATCAAGATTGAAAATGCAACAGTTCCATTGTCCTGTGTATTTATCTTCCTCTGTGGTCTTTGTACATCTATCATGTGGGGTGGTATCTTTAACCTCTCAACAGAAGGTCTTGGCAAATACACCGCAAAGGCTTCTGGTATCTTCATGGTAATGGTATTTGGTGGTGGTATGATGCCTTTCTTCCAGGACCTTGTACTCGTACAGCAACTTGGCGTAAGCTATCTTAACTCTTATTGGCTCATCGTTGCCATGCTCGCTTACATCCTCTTCTACTCTATCTGGGGTTGCAAGAATGTAAACAAGGATATCAAGGTAGACTAATAATAATTTGATTAATAATTAAGTTTTAAATAAAACCATCTAAGTTAAACCTTTAAAAACATTAAAGCTATGGATATAGAATTTGTAAGAAGTAGATTTATTAAGCACTTCGACGGTAAGACAGGAAACATATATGCGTCACCAGGTCGTATCAATCTCATTGGTGAGCATACAGACTACAATGGTGGATTCGTATTCCCTGGTGCAGTAGACAAGGGTATCATGGCAGAGGTTCGTCCAAACGGACTTAACACAGTTATCGCCTACTCTATCGACCTTAAGGATAAGGTTGAATTTAAGGTTGACGATCCTGTAGGTCCAAAGACAACATGGGCACGCTACATCTATGGTATCGTTCAGGAAATGAAAAAACTCGGTGTTGATGTAAAGGGGTTCAATACAGCATTTGCTGGTGATGTACCTCTCGGTGCTGGTATGTCTTCTAGTGCAGCTCTTGAGAGTTGCTTCGCTTATGCACTCAACGACCTCTTTGGTGACAATAAGGTTTCTAAGTGGGATATGGTATTGGCAGGCCAAGCTACAGAGCACAACTATATCGGTGTAAACTGTGGTATCATGGACCAGTTCGCAAGTGTATTCGGTCAGCAGGGTAAGCTTATGCGTCTCGACTGCCGCAGCCGCGAATTCGAATACTTCCCATTCAACCCACAGGGATACAAGCTCGTATTGTTGAACTCAAAGGTTAAGCACGAGTTGAAGGGTTCTCCATACAACGATCGTCGCAACTCTTGCGAGAATGTTGTTAAGGCTCTTGCAGCACACTTCCCTAACAAGAAGTTTGAAACTCTTCGCGATGCTGATTGGGATGAGCTTGAGGCTGTAAAATCTGAGGTTAGTGAGGAAGACTACACACGTGCTCACTTCGTACTCGGCGAGAAGGATCGTGTACTTGCAGTTTGTGAAGCTCTTGAAAAGGGTGACTACGAGACTGTAGGTAAGAAGATGTTCGAGACACACTATGGTCTTAGCAAGGAATATGAAGTAAGCTGCGAAGAACTTGACTTCCTCAACGACTTGGCTAAAGAAAATGGTGTTACTGGTAGCCGTATCATGGGCGGTGGCTTCGGTGGTTGCACTATCAACCTCGTTAAGGATGAGGTTTACGACAACTTCATCGCTACTGCTAAAGCTAAGTTTAATGAGAAATACGGACATGAACCAGAGGTTATCAACGTTGTTATCAACGATGGTTCTAGAAAGATTTGCTAATTCAACAATTAGTATAAGACAATAGATAAAAGGTCTGCAAACAATTGTTTTGCAGACCTTTTTTATTTAAATGGTATAAAATAGTGTAAAAAACACACTTCGATAATAAAAACTTCAAGAAACATTATTGACTTTAACAAAAAAGTTGTATCTTTGAAACCAAATAAAACACATTATTACACTAATAACCGAATATTAATTATGAGTAACTTAAAAAACCTAATTCTTGGAGCAGGAGTTGCCGTTGCATTAATGGCATCATGTTCAGGTAATCAAACGCTTTCGGGTCTTAATCCTACAGCATTCGACACCACTATCAATGGTAAGAAGGTAGCACTCTACACTCTCACCAACAAGAATGGTATGGAAGTTTGCATCACCAACTTTGGTGGTCGTGTAGTTTCAATGATGGTTCCTAACAAAGACAACCAAATGGTTGACGTTGTATTAGGCTACGACAACATTAAACAGTATACAGATACTGTAAATAGTCCTAGCGATTTCGGTGCAACTATCGGTCGATATGCAAACCGTATTAATAAAGGTAAGATGACTATTGCAGGCAAAGAATACCAGTTGCCAACTAATAACTTTGGTCACTGCTTGCATGGCGGACCTTCAGGATGGCAGTATCAGGTTTATGGCGCAACACAGATTGACGACCAAACACTTGAACTTAAATTAGTTTCTAAGGATGGTGACAATGGTTTCCCTGGAACAGTTACTGCAACTGCTATATATAAGCTTACTGACGACAACGCACTTGATTGCACTTTCGAGGCAACAACTGACAAGGAGACTGTAATAAATATGTGTAACCACTCTTACTTCACTCTTACAGGCAACCCTACACAGCCTGGTACCGATATGGTGCTCTATATTAACGCAGATAAATATACACCTACAGATTCTACCTATATGACAACAGGTGAAATCAAAGATGTTTACGGCACACCTATGGACTTCACCAAGCGTCGTCCTCTCTATGAGTGCATCGGTGACACAGCTTTCCAGCAGATTAAGAATGCTAACGGATATGACCACAACTGGTGCTTGAATACATATGAGAATGGTAAGGGCAACGATAAAAAGGTTGCTGCAAGTCTCTATGCACCAAATACAGGTATCTGCCTTGAAGTATTCACTAACGAGCCTGGTATTCAGGTATATACCGCTAATTTCCAAGGCACAGGTATAGCATGCAAGCATGGTAACAAATATCCGGTTCATGCTTCTGTATGTCTTGAAACACAAAAATATCCTGACGCTCCTAACAAAAAGAATTTCCCTTCTGCAAATGTTAAACCAGGAGAGAAATATCATAGCCACGTAATTTATAAGTTCTCCGTTAAATAATAACAAAAACTAACCAATAAAAAAATGAATTGGAATTCAACAGAATTTGTATGGCTTGACTGGGCAGTACTCGCCATTGGAGTAATCGGTGTAATATGGGCTGTTTGGCATGCGATTGTGAAAGACAGAAAAGCCCAAAAGGGCGAAGACTCTTCTGCTTATCTCTTTGGAAAAGGTGAGCCATGGTACGTAATCGGTATGGCAATTTTTGCTGCTAACATTGGTTCTGAGCACCTCGTAGGTTTAGCTGGAACAGGCGCCAAGAGTGGTGTCGGTATGGCTCACTGGGAGATGCAGGGTTGGATGATTCTTATCTTGGGATGGTTGTTCGTTCCATTCTACCAGTTGCTTATCAACAAGATGGGTAAAATTATCACTATGCCTGATTTCTTGAAATTCCGCTACACACAGCGTACAGGTTCATGGCTTTCTATCATCACTCTTGTAGCTTACATTCTTACTAAAGTTAGTGTTACTGCACTTACAGGTGGAATCTTCTTTGAGTATCTTTGGGGTTTGAACTTTTGGGCTGGAGCTATCGGTTTGATTGTTCTCACAACTGTCTTCACCGTTTTCGGTGGTATGAAGGGTGTGATGACTTTGTCTACAATCCAAACACCTATTCTCGTAATTGGTTCTTTCTTAGTACTCTTCCTCGGTCTTTCAACCCTAGGTGGTGGTAGCATCGCTGCAGGATGGGCAGACATGATGGATTATTGTGGCAAGTTGAACAACGGATATGGAACTACACACATGTTCCATTGGGAAGCAGGCGACTCTATGTATCAAGAATATCCAGGTTTCGTAGTATTCCTTGGCGCAACAATTATAGGTTTCTGGTATTGGTGTACAGACCAACACATCGTTCAGCGTGTACTTGGTCAAGTTCCTGGTGAGAGCAATGAAGAAGTTATGAAGCGTGCACGTCGTGGTACTATCGCAGCAGGTTTCTTCAAGGTACTTCCTTGCTTCATGTTCTTGATTCCTGGTATGATTGCAGCAGCATTGGCTCAAAAGGGTGCTATCCAAATGACAGAAACAGACGCAGCTTTCGCAATCATGGTAAAGAGCGTACTTCCTGCAGGTATTAAGGGTATTGTAACAATCGGTTTCATCTGTGCACTCGTTGCTTCATTGGCAGCATTCTTCAATAGCTGTGCTACCCTCTTTACAGAGGACTTCTATAAGCCTTTGAAGAAAGGTATGTCTGAGGCACACTACGTTCTCGTTGGTCGTATTGCTACTGTAGTAGTTGTTGTTCTTGGCTTTGCATGGTTGCCAATCATGATGAAGATGGACACTTTGTACAACTATCTCCAGGGTATCCAGTCACTCTTGGCTCCAGCAATGGTAGCAGTTTTCGCTATGGGTATCTTCTTCAAGAAGATTACTCCTAAATCTGGTGAATATACAATGATTGTTGGATTCCTTATCGGTATGCTTCGCCTTGTTACTAACGTAATTACTGATACTGGTAAAGCTACTATGGATGGTGCATTCTGGGACGCTACAGCATGGTTCTGGCAGACAAACTGGCTCGTATTCGAATGCTGGTTGCTCGTATTCCTCATTATATTCATGGTTGTAGTAAGCTGTTTCACTCCTGCTCCTAGCAAAGAACAGGTAGAGGCTATCACCTTCACTTCTGACTTTAAGAAATCAATCCGTGAAAGCTGGGGAACCTTCGATATAGTAGGTTCACTTGTAGTAATCGGTCTATGTGCTGCATTCTACTGGTACTTCTGGTAAAAACATCTTTGGTGTCTTGGGAGTGCTTTGCTTCCAAGACACCTATATTAAATAACCAAATACAAACAACCATAAAACGAATCGTACACCGATTAATAAAAAACAAGTATACACCCCCAATTAACTTTTAATACTACCCTAAACAACACGTTTATAATCATGACAAATTTCTATGCCCAACACAACAAAGCCTACGTTGCTGTAGATTGTATCATCTTTGGATTCGATGAAGGAAAACTTAAACTCCTTATAGGTAAGCGCCAAATGAACCCAGGATTTGGTGAATGGTCACTCTATGGAGGTTTCGTTGAACAAGATGAGAGCATAGATGAAGCCGCAAGCAGAGTTTTGCTTGATTTAACAGGCATGAAGAACGCTTTTATGAAACAAGTAGGAGCATTCGGAGCTGTAGACCGCGACCCTGGTGAGCGCGTTATCTCAATAGCTTATTATTCTTTGATTAACGTCAAAGACTACGATGACACCCTTCGTCAAGAACATAATTTGGAATGGATTAGCCTAGAAGAAATGCCAAAACTCTATTCCGACCACAACAAAATGGTTGAGAAGGCATTGAGAATTCTTCATCGCAATATAAGTACAGAGCCATTAGGCTTCAAACTTCTTCCTGATTTATTTACACTAACCCAGTTGCAACATGTATATGAAGCAGTATTGGGACATGAGATAGACAAGCGTAATTTCCGCAAGCGTATAAAGCAGATAGACTTTATAGAAAAAACGGAACTCATAGATAAGAAATCATCAAAACGTGGAGCTGCACTATATCGCTTCAACAAGAAGTCGTATGCTGAAGATCCAACGTTTAAACTATAATTACACCTTATATTATATAGATACACCTATTAAACCAACAATAATATGTTAGAAGAACTCAAAGAAAAAGTTTTCCGTGCCAACCTCGACTTGGTTAAGCACAATCTTGTAATTTTTACATGGGGAAACGTTAGCGGTATCGACCGCGAAAAAGGTCTTGTAGTAATCAAGCCATCTGGAGTATCATACGACAACATGAAGGCTTCAGACATGGTAGTAGTAGATCTAGAAACAGGAAATGTCGTAGAAGGCGATCTTAACCCTTCTTCTGATACACCTACCCACTTGGTATTGTATCGCGCATTCCCTGAGATTGGAGGTATCGTACATACCCACTCTACCTATGCTACAGCTTGGGCACAGGCAGGAAAGGACATCCCTAACATCGGTACAACACATGCCGACTATTTCCACGACAGCATACCATGTACTGACGACATGACAGAAGCTGAAGTTAAGGGAGAATACGAGCTTGAGACTGGCAACGTAATAGTAAAGCGTATCAAAGAAGGAAACATCAATCCTGTTCATACACCTGGAGTTCTTGTTAAAAACCATGGTCCTTTCTCTTGGGGTAAAGATGCAGACAATGCTGTTTACAATGCGGTAGTAATGGAGCAGGTTGCAAAGATGGCATTTGTTTCTTTCTCTGTAAATCCAAATACCACAATGAATCCTCTTCTCGTTGAGAAGCATTTCAGTCGTAAGCATGGTCCTAACGCTTACTACGGTCAGAAGAAAAAGGGGTAATTTCTCTATCACACCTAAAAACGACAAATAACAATATAATTAAACCATTAAAAAACTTAAAACTATGATCAAAGCATTTGAAAACTACGAAATTTGGTTCGTAACAGGCGCACAGCTTCTTTACGGAGGCGAAACAGTAAAAATCGTTGATGGCCACTCTAAAGAGATGGTTGACGGTTTAAACAATAGTGGTATTATTCCTATCAAGGTTGTTTATAAAGGCACAGCAAATTCATCAGCCGAGGTTGAGGCAATCATGAAGGCTTCTAACAACGATGAAAAGTGTGTAGGTATCATCACATGGATGCACACATTCTCGCCAGCAAAGATGTGGATTAAGGGTCTTCAGTCGCTTAAGAAACCTCTACTCCACTTCCATACACAGTACAACGCAGAAATTCCATGGAACGACATCGACATGGACTTCATGAACCTCAACCAGTCTGCACACGGTGACATCGAGTTCGGTCATATCTGCACTCGCATGCGTGTTCCTCGTAAGGTTGTTGTTGGCTATTGGAAGAGCGAAGCTGCTCAAAAGCAGATTGCTACATGGGCACGTGTTGCAGCAGGTGCTGCTGATGCTCACAACGTACGTTGCTTGATGTTCGGTATGAACATGAATAATGTTGCCGTTACCGATGGCGACCGTGTAGAGTTCGAGCAGCGTCTTGGCTATCATGTAGACTACTATCCAGTATCTTCATTGATGGAATACTATAAGAAGGTTACTGATGCAGAGGCTGATGCTCTCGTTGAAGAATATAAGAAGGCTTACACCATCAAGATTGATGAGTCTGGTGAAGAAGTATATTGGGAGAAGGTTAAGAACGCGGCTAAAGCAGAAATCGCTCTCCGTCGTGTACTTAAGGATGAAAACGCAACTGCTTTCACAACAAACTTTGATGACCTTGGTGATGCAAACATCGACGATCCTAACTTCTGCGGTTTCGACCAGATTCCAGGTCTTGCTTCACAGCGCTTGATGGCTGAGGGTTATGGTTTCGGAGCTGAGGGCGACTGGAAAACAGCTTGTCTCTATCGCACACTTTGGGTTATGAACCAGGGTCTTGAAAAGGGATGTTCATTCCTTGAGGACTACACTTTGAACTTTGCAGACGACTGCACATCTTCACTCCAGAGCCATATGCTTGAGGTTTGTCCATTGATTGCTTCTGACAAGCCAAAGCTCGAGGTACACTTCCTTGGCATCGGTATCCGCAAGCAGCAGACAGCTCGCCTTGTATTCACATCAAAGACTGGTCATGGTATCAAGGCTACTGTTGTTGACCTTGGCAACCGCTTCCGTCTTATCACAAGCGAAGTAGAGTGCATCGAACCAAAGCCAATGCCTAAGCTCCCTGTTGCTTCAGCACTTTGGGTTCCACAGCCAACATTCGAGATTGGTGCAGGTGCATGGATTCTCGCAGGAGGTACACACCATAGTGCATTCTCTTACGACATCACAGCTGAATACTGGGAAGATTTCGCAGAGATTGTTGGTATCGAGTATGTAAACATCGACAAGAACACCACTATCAGCAGCTTCAAGCAGCAGCTCCGCAACAATGAGATTTATTACATGCTTAACAAGGCGTTGAGATAATGTTTATTGTTTAGTGTTTAATGTTTACTTTTTAAATGAAAGGCATTAAACACTAATAAATAATCACTAAACATTACACAATAAACATTAATAAAATGACTGCAAAACAAACAATAGAATCAGGTAAAGCCATTCTCGGTATCGAGTTTGGCTCTACCCGTATCAAGGCTGTTCTCATCGACGAAGAGAACAAGCCTATAGCACAGGGTAGCCACGAGTGGGAAAACCAACTCGTCAACAACCTTTGGACATACAGCATCGATGCCATCTGGACAGGTTTGCAGGATTGCTATGCTGATCTCCGCAAGGATGTTAAAGCACAGTACGATTGTGAAATTGAGAAGCTTGCAGCTATAGGTATCAGCGCTATGATGCATGGCTATATGGCTTTCAACGACAAGGAAGAAATCCTTGTTCCATTCCGCACATGGCGTAATACAAATACAGCTAAGGCAGCAGCAGAGTTGTCTAAACTCTTTGTTTACAACATTCCACTTCGTTGGAGTATTTCACACCTATATCAAGCCATCCTCAATGGTGAAGACCACGTTAAGGATATTGCCTTCCAAACAACATTGGCAGGTTACATTCATTGGCAACTCACAGGCGAAAAGGTACTTGGCGTAGGCGATGCATCAGGTATGATGCCTATTGACCCTGAGACAAAGAACTATAATGCCGACATGGTGAAGAAGTTCAATGGTCTTATTGCATCAAGAGGCTATAAATGGACTTTGCTCGACATCTTCCCTAAGGTGCTAAATGCTGGACAGGATGCAGGTCACTTGACTGTTGAAGGCGCTAAGAAACTCGATGTTTCTGGTCATTTGCAGGCAGGAGTTCCTCTTTGTCCTCCTGAGGGCGATGCTGGCACAGGTATGGTTGCAACAAACGCTGTTAAGCAGCGCACAGGTAACGTTTCTGCCGGCACATCTTCATTCTCTATGATTGTCCTTGAGAAAGACCTCACCAAGCCATACGAGATGATTGATATGGTAACAACTCCAGATGGTTCACTCGTAGCTATGGTTCATTGCAACAACTGCACAAGCGACCTCAACGCATGGGTAAACCTCTTTAAGGAATATCAGCAGCTCTTGGGCGTGCCTGTAGACATGAACGAAGTATTTGGTAAGCTCTACAACCACGCTCTCGAAGGCGATGCTGATTGTGGTGGTCTCATCTCTTATAACTACATCTCAGGCGAACCTGTAACAGGTCTTGCCGAAGGACGTCCTATGTTCGTTCGCTCTGCCAACGACATGTTCAACCTTGCCAACTTTATGCGTTCACATCTCTACGCTTCAGTAGGTGTATTGAAGATTGGTAACGATATTCTCTTCAACGAAGAGCATGTTAAGGTAGACCGCATTACAGGTCATGGAGGTTTGTTCAAGACCAAGGGTGTAGGTCAGCGTGTACTTGCAGCAGCCATAAACTCTCCTATCTCCGTTATGGAGACAGCTGGCGAAGGTGGTGCATGGGGTATTGCTCTCCTTGGTTCTTACCTTGTCAATAGTGGTGCCCATGAGTCACTTGCCGACTTCCTTGAGAGCAAGGTATTCGCAGGCAACACAGGTGTAGAAATTGCTCCTACAGCAGAGGATGTAGCAGGCTTCAATATCTATATCGAGAACTACAAACGTGGTCTCGCCATAGAGAAGGCTGCAGTAGAAAACAAATATTAATCCCCTACTCCAAGCATGAAAAGAATATTCACAGCATTAACTGTAGCTGCCATGTCATTGGCAGCTACAGCTCAAAACACAACGCTCACCATACATGCAGACCAAGGTAATCAGAAAATCCATAAAGAAATTTATGGCCAGTTTGCTGAGCACCTTGGCTCTTGTATTTATGGAGGTCTATGGGTAGGCGAGGAATCTAAAATTCCAAACATCAAAGGCTATCGTAAGGATGTCTTTGAAGCTTTGAAGTCTTTGCAGATTCCTGTACTTCGTTGGCCTGGCGGTTGCTTTGCCGATGAATACCATTGGATGGATGGCATTGGTCCTAAAGACCAGCGTCCAAAGATGCAGAACAATAATTGGGGTGGAACAATCGAGGACAACTCATTTGGTACTCACGAGTTTTTGAATCTCTGCGAAATGCTTGGCTGCGAGCCTTATATCAGCGGCAACGTTGGTAGTGGCACAGTAGAAGAATTAGCTAAATGGGTAGAATACATGACCTCAGATGGCGAAACGCCAATGGCAAATCTTCGCCGAAAGAATGGTCGTGAGAAATCATGGAATGTCAAATTCCTTGGTGTAGGCAACGAGAGTTGGGGTTGTGGAGGCTCTATGCGTCCAGAATATTATGCCGACCTCTATCGTCGTTATTCAACTTACTGCCGCAACTACGATGGTCATCATCTCTACAAGATTGCTTCAGGCGCAAGCGACTACGACTACAATTGGACAAAGGTATTGATGAACAATGTTGGTCATCGCATGAATGGTCTTTCACTCCACTACTATACCGTTACAGGTTGGAGTGGAAGCAAGGGTTCAGCCACAAAATTCAACAACGACGACTACTATTGGACTATGGGTAAATGTCTTGAGATAGAAGATGTTATCGATAAGCATTCTGCTATCATGGACCAAAAAGACCCAAAGAAGCAAATAGGTCTGCTTGTTGACGAATGGGGAACATGGTGGGATGAAGAGCCTGGAACTATCTCAGGACATCTATACCAGCAGAATTCTATGCGCGATGCCTTTGTTGCAGCACTCACCCTCAACGTTTTCCATCGCCATACCGACCGCGTTCGTATGGCAAACATAGCACAGGTTGTTAATGTGTTGCAGTCTATGATTCTTACAGACACCAAGGGTACAGGTCACATGGTTCTCACTCCTACTTATCATGTATTCAACATGTATAAGGATTTCCAAGAGGCAACCTATTTGCCTATGGAAGTAAAGACTGACTCTATGTCAGTACGAGGCAACCGAACCATTCCGTTACTCTCTACAAGTGCTGCTCGCACAGCAGATGGCACAATTGTTGTTTCACTTGCTAATGTAAGTCTCGACAAAGAGCAGAAAGTTAACCTATCTCTTGATGGTATCGCATCTAAGCCGAAGACTGTTACAGGTCAGATTCTCTCTTGCAAATCAGTTGCCGACTATAATGATTTCGAAAATCCTAATCGCATAGTCCCTACAGAATTCAAGGGAGCAAAACTCTCTAAACAGAATGTTTCAGTAAAAATACCTGCTAAATCAATAGCGGTAATCAAAATTAAATAGAATTAAGTTTTAATAATAACATCTTATGAACGATAACAAAGTAATGTTGCATGCAGCAGACAATATCCGTATTCTTGCTGCATCTGCTGTAGAAAAGGCTAAGTCTGGTCACCCAGGTGGTGCCATGGGTGGTGCCGACTTCATCAACGTGCTCTATTCTGAGTACTTGAAGTATGATCCAAAGAACCCTGCGTGGGTAGGTCGCGACCGTTTCTTCCTCGATCCAGGTCACATGGCTCCTATGCTCTACTCTCAGCTCTGCCTTATCGGCAAGTTCACTCTCGAAGAGTTGCAGCAGCTTCGTCAATGGGGCTCTCCTACTACTGGTCACCCAGAGTTTGAGATAGCTCGTGGTATTGAAAACACTTCTGGTCCTCTTGGTCAGGGTCACGTTTTCGCTATTGGTGCAGCTATCGCAGCTAAGTTCCTTGCTGCTCATACAGGCAACCCAACATTCGAAAAGGAGACTATCTACGCATACATCTCTGATGGTGGTATTCAGGAAGAGATCTCACAGGGTGGCGCTCGTATAGCAGGTACTCTCGGTCTCGACAACCTCATCATGTTCTACGACTCTAACGACATCCAGCTCTCTACTGAGACTAAGGACGTTATGAACGAAGATACTGCAGCTAAGTATCGTGCTCTCGGATGGGAAGTTATCGAAATCTGCGGTAACGATGTAGACCAGATTCGTCAGGCTCTCGATGCTGCAAAGAAGGTAGAAGGCAAGCCAACCCTCATCATCGGTAAGTGCGTTATGGGTAAGGGTGCTTTGAAGGCTGATGGTACTTCTTACGAGGCTAACTGCAAGACTCATGGTGCTCCTCTTGGTGGCGACGCTTATATTAACACTATCAAGCATCTTGGTGGCAACCCTGAGAATCCATTCGTTATCTTCGACGATGTTAAGGAAATGTACGCTAACCGTGCTAAGGAGCTCGAGGCTATCTGCGCAGAACGTTATGCTGAAGAGAAGGCTTGGGCTGATGCTAACCCAGAGAAGGCTGCTGCTCAGGCAGAATGGTTTAGCGGCAAGGCTCCAAAGATTGATTGGAGCAAGTGCGTACAGAAGGACAACGACGCTACACGTTCGGCATCTGCTGCATGTCTTGGTGTTCTTGCAGAGCAAGTTCCTAATATGGTTTGTGCTTCTGCCGACCTTTCTAACTCTGATAAGACAGATGGTTTCTTGAAGAAGACTCACGCTTTCACTAAGGGCGACTTCTCAGGCGCATTCTTCCAGGCTGGTGTTGCTGAGCTTACTATGGCTTGCTGCTGCATCGGTATGGCTCTCCACGGAGGTGTCATTCCTGCATGTGGTACATTCTTCGTATTCTCTGATTATATGAAGCCAGCTGTTCGTATGGCAGCTCTCATGGAACTTCCTGTTAAGTTCATCTGGACTCACGACGCATTCCGCGTAGGTGAAGACGGACCTACTCACGAGCCTGTTGAGCAGGAGGCACAGATTCGCTTGATGGAGAAATTGAAGAACCATCATGGCAAACCATCTGTTCTCGTTCTTCGTCCTGCTGATGCTAAAGAGACAACAGAGGCTTGGAAGCTTGCCATGGAAAACATGTCTACTCCTACAGCTCTCATCCTCTCACGTCAGGGCATCGCTAACCTTCCTGAGGGCAACGACTACAGCCTTGCTGCTAAGGGTGGTTACATCGTAGGTGGTTCAGACGAAAATCCTGATATCATCCTCGTAGCTACAGGTTCTGAGGTTTCTACTCTCGTTGCTGGTGCAGAGCTTCTCCGCAAAGAAGGCGTTAAGGTTCGCATCGTTAGCGTTCCTTCTGAGGGATTGTTCCGTCTTCAGAGCAAGGAATATCAGCTTTCTGTTCTTCCTCACGAGGTTAAGAAGTTCGGTCTCACAGCTGGTCTTCCTGTTAATCTCCTTGGTCTTGTACCTGAGGCAGAGGGCAACATTTGGGGCTTGGAGTCATTCGGTTTCTCAGCACCTTACAAGGTACTCGACGAGAAGCTTGGCTACACAGCAGAGAATGTTTACAAGCAGGTGAAAGCCATCTTGGGATAAACCAATAACAATCATAATGGAAATAAAAACTGTTGGCTTAGCCAGCGACCATGCAGGCTTTGCTTTGAAACAATTCGTTAAACAATATCTTGATGAGCACGGAATGCCTTACAAAGATTATGGCACCTACTCTGAAGATAGTTGCGACTATCCTGACTTCGGTCATGCCTTAGCTGAAGGCATCGAGAAGGGCGAAGTGTTTCCAGGAATAGCAATCTGCGGTAGTGGCGAGGGCATCAGCATGACTCTCAACAAGCATCAAGCTATCCGTGCCGGTCTTTGCTGGATTCCTGAGATTGCTCATCTCATTCGTCAGCACAACGATGCCAACGTGCTCGTAATGCCAGGACGTTTCATCGACAACGACATGGCTCGCAAGATTATGGATGAATACTTCGCTACCGACTTCGAAGGCGGACGTCATCAAAAGCGAGTAGATAAGATTCCTGTAAAGTAATCTACAGAATTCTTTTCTTAAATAACAAGAGTGAAGAAAGCAATAGGGTCACTACCCTATGCTTCTTCACTCTTTTTTAGTTTATGAATAATCGTATTCGAGTAAAGCAAAAAAAATCCTGCAAGTGATTAACTTGCAGGATTTATATTAAATTGATTCGCTAATCTAAGTATTAATTGCTAATCTAAATATTAATTGCAAAGCAAAATATAAATTGCTAAGCAGAAAAATGTTATATAAGCTAATATTGTTTCGATGTTTTTCTAGAAGAATAGGTAGCGGTTGTCTACTACGCCAGCCTTAATGATAAGTTCTGACATAAAGTTGCTTGCGCTCTGCATAGCACGTTGACGGAGACGAGCCTCCTGCTCAGCATCGTTGAACTTAGCAGCATTCTGCTTCTTGTTCTGAACCTGGAAGAGGTAAACACCTGCGTTGCCCTTTACAGGAGCTGAAACAAACTTACCCTTTGCAGTAGCTGCAACAGCACCACTAAGAGCAGGCTCGCTTGAACCTGTAGCCTGTACGAATACAGGAGCTGCGAATGTTACCTGGTTTACAGCCAAGAGCTTGCCACCCTTAGCCTTAGCAGCTGCGATGCTGTTTACGCCCTTGAGCTTAGCCTCAATCTGCTCAGCCTTCTTGTCGCGGATAACCTCAGCCTTAACGATGTCCTTAACCTGAGTATCTGAGAGGTCACGATAGCCGATAGGATGAATCTTGGTGCAAGCTACGAGCAAGAGGTGGTCGTTGTTGCCACACTCATACATAGGAGAAACCTGACCTTCCTTAGCCTCGAAAATCCACTTAAGAGCGTCGCGAGTAGCAGGGATGTTAGCTACGCCATGCTGAGAAGTTGTGATATCGTTGATTTCGTTGAACTTGTAGCCAGACTTAGCAGCATTCTTCTCGATAGCGTCGATAGTAGCGTTTGCGCTTACGAAAGAGCTGAACTTGTTGTATGCTGTGCGGTAAGTATCCTTAGAGAAGTCAACGTTGCGCTTGATAACAGCAGCCTGATACTTAGTAACCATAGCCTTGCGGTCGAGAACCTGAAGAACGAGGTTGCCCTGAGAGAGCTTGATGTTCTTGATTTCGTTAACGCTCATATTGTTGAGGCTCTCGATATAGTTCTTAGTATCGTTGTCCATAGAAGGAGCATGCTGATACTGACGTGTTGTCATCCAAGTCTTCTCACCATTCTGACCATACTTCTTAGCCAAAGCCTCGAAGTCAGCACCTGCTGCAAGAGCGGTATAGATAGAGTCGGCACGCTTTGCAGCCTCTTCGGTAGTCTGACCGCCAACCTGGATTACGCGATACTGAACTGAGTCTGGCAACTGCTGCTTAGCAACGAGCTTGATAACGTTGAGAGTATTGTCCATAGTGTTCTCTACAGGCGCTGAAACCTGACCAACAGCCATAGAGTCGAGACGAGCTGCGATGTCTGAAGGATAAGCCTCCTTAAGAACAGGAATACCGAGGTAGTTGACAGAAGAAGTGCTCTTGCGAACTACGTCGCCAGGGTTCTGAGCCTCTGCAAGTTCTGTAGCATAGCCCTTGAACTCCTTCTGAAGAGCTGCACGGTCGGCAGCAGAAGCCTTAACCTGGATATCGATATACTTGATATCGCGGCTCTCTACATACTGCTCGAAGCGTGGCTTCATTTCCTCATACTTAGCCTTGAGGTCGCTCTCAGAAACCTGTACCTTGTCGTCCTGGATTTCGCTATATGGGAAAGCTGCAAGCTCAATCTGAGCCTCCTCGTTAGCGTCGTTGAATGCCATCTTAGCCTCTACAGGGTTAGAGAGCAAGCAATGAGCGAGAAGCGACTGATACTTCTGGATGAGAGTCTGCTGGCGGAGAGTCTTCTCGATATAAGTCCAATACTTATAGATAGACTCCATCTGCTGAGCAGCCTGAGGGTTTGTACCCTTCTGAGTCTTGTACTGAGCCAAGAACTGCTGCAAAGTATTAACGTCGAAACGTCCTGTCTGACGGTTTACGAAAGGTGTAGAAAGAAGCATCTGGTTAGTACCCTGGCGAAGGATGTCCTGCATCTCCTCGTCTGTTACGGTAAGACCAAGCTTTTCGCACTCGTTAGCGATAACCTTGTACTGAACCATAGTCTGCCAAACACCATCACGAAGCTGCGAGAGCTGAGCTTCATTAAGGTTGTCCTGACCCTGAAGCTTCATAGCCTCAGAAACTTCATCTACGAGCTTAGAGAAATCCATCATATTGATTTTCTCGCCCAACACTTCGCCTACTTGCTGTCTTTGTTCGTTCTGAGTAGATTCACAAGAACGGAAGAACTCTTCGGCAATGAATGCAAAAAGGCCAAGTCCGATAATGCATATCAGAATCATGCCTTTGCTTCTAATTTTTCCTAATGCTGCCATTACTTTTAATTGTTTTATTTTATTTGTTTTATTCTTTTATTCACAAAATGCCTACAAAAATAC
>ERZ1026862.87-NODE-87-length-52352-cov-6.274643_pt1 | contig 52352 bp, 37 predicted proteins | sample MGYA00380161_ERZ1026862 | MGnify/ENA primary metagenome ERZ1026862 (study PRJEB33269, sample SAMEA4719797) | human gut metagenome | biome: human-associated habitat; feature: organic feature; material: feces | place: Cameroon | collected 2013-10 ... | reverse complement strand
CCTTTTGTAAGTCAACTTTCTGATTCTGAACACGTTTACGTACAGATATCTCATCCGAGCCATCCCTGTTGCAAGCCCTTCTGATTCTGAGATCTTCAGGAGCATTGACAATCACAACGAAGTCATAACTGTCATTGAACAGAGGCTTTTCCAATGCAATTGCCGATTCCATGCAGACAATCGTGCTGTCCTGTTTCTCTTTCCATTCTTCGAAGTCTCTCAGGACCGCAGGATGGACAATTTCTTCGACTCTTTCCAGGATTTGCCTGTCTGAGAAAATCAATGATGCCAGAGCCTTCCTGTCGAAATGCCCGTCGGCATCATGCAACTTCTTTCCCAAAGCTTCCTCCAGCTGCATTCCAAGTTCACCTTCATACAGGGCTTTGGTTCTGCTGTCCGTATCATATACAGGTATTCCACGCTCGCGGAGAATCCCCGAAACCATAGACTTTCCGCTCCCGATACCGCCTGTAATCAAAATTGTCAATGTCTTCATTTGCTGCTTTCTATACAATCGAAGATCTCAGGCCTTATGGTCCATGAAATCACACCTTCCGGAACGGACTCCAGAGTCGGAATGCATTGACCTTTGAGCGATGTCGCAAATTCATTGTAGTCTATGCAGATCCGTGCCTCTTCCGCCGGATTTGAGGTAACAGGAAACACACATCTGAAAATGACATCAGCTGTCGTCGGATACACTATCAGTGTGCGTCCCTTAGGCACATTCGTGGTATATATAGGCATCTTTGCATCTATTTCCACGTACCTGGTGACATCCAGACTGTATCTCACCTTCTCCGCAGAGAATCTGACGCCTTTGATGTCATCCAATTTGACTTCACCATGGGTCTGAGAACTCAAGTCGGAAAGTGAAATGGATCCGGTAAAGACTCTGTCAATGCCGGAGAGGTGGAAAGGCTCCCCGTATATGGTCACTGAGTCAGGTGAAACTTTCAAAGGAGCAACATTGATATACTGCGGTTTGAAAGACATCGAATAAACCGGCTGCACAGGCACCCTCTTGTGATTTTCGAAAGGGAATCTGAATACGATTGTGTCGGAAATAAAAGACTCGAGTTTTGCACCGGCACCTAAAATCTGTGTCGCGTACCTGTTCAGGTCATCAGATGTTACATAATACAGCTCGTCGCTTTTCTTATGCATATCTGAAGGCGCGAATGCAACAGGGACAGGAGATTTCTTCTCACCTCTCTTCAGCTGGATAAGATTGAATCCTCTGGCTCTGCATCTGGCGAGCACAACGGCCGAATTGGACGAATTGTAGGCATGCCCGTCAATGTCGCATCTGGCACTTATCGGGATTCTTACTGTTTCAGAATAATTCAGGCTCAAGTTATGGATCAGCCATATACTGAAAGCAAGCAAGAGAGATACAATGAATATCTTTGCGTCTCTCCCGCTTATGTTCAGTTTTTCTGATAATTTTCCGAACAGTTCGCGCATACTCATAAGTCCGGAATGGAAATATTACTGCTGTGTCTCGGTGAAATCCTTGACAAGAGAGTTCTTGTCAACCTTCAGCTTGGTGTCACCGTCAACCTTGATGATCACCTGTCTTTCCTTGATTTCATCTACAACACCATAGATGCCTCCGATTGTGACAACCTTATCACCTCTCTTGAGCGAGTTGCGGAACTTCTCAAGTTCTTTCTGCTGCTTGCGCTGCGGACGGATCATGAAGAACCACATGACTACGAAGATGAGGATAAGCATTACCCACATTGACCAACTGCTGTTTGCAGTTGCGCCCGCCTGGAGTGGCATTACAAGAAAATTCATTTTAATTCAATGTTAAAGTGCCGTTTGTCCAAGTTCCGGCTATTAATTCGTTATATATAATGTGGCGCTTGGACACCACAAACTGGCTTTACGATGCAGATTTTATGCCTGAACCGGTTTCGCGGTATCCAGAAGTCCTGCACCGGACTTCATGATCTTTCCCTCTGACGCCAACTGATTGATGAGCTTGTCGAGAAGACCGTTCACAAATGCACTGCTCTTAGGCTGGCTGTAGAACTTGGAAATTTCCACGTACTCGTTCATCGTGACCTTGAGAGGAATCTCAGGGAATGTCTCGGCTTCGGCAAGTCCAAGGATAACCAGGGCAATGTCGATTGAGTTCAAGCGGTCTGCCTCCCATCCCTTGACAGAAGATGTCACGAGATTATAATAGTCCTCGTATCCGGTAAATGCGTTTCTCAGAAGTTTGGTGACAAATGCCTTGTCTGACTGGACGTCTGCAGCAGGATTCTTTTTTCTCAGCATGTCGCTCTGATAAAGCTCAGGAAGATGCCACTGCTGGCCTGAAGCAAGTTCTTCCATAGTCCTGCAGCAGTAAGTGAGCGCATACTCGAGATCATCTATCCAATATACATTAAGGTCCTCAAGAATAGGGCGCAGAAGCGGATTGTCCGAGAACTCCTTTTCGAAAATCTTTATGAAAAGCTTGCAGTCCGCCTTAAGCGACCTGTCATCGGACTCCATATAGTTCTTGTACCAAGACCTCTCTTTCATCGAGTCGAGCACAGAGTTTATGAGCACGTCATACTGTGACCACGAGAAGCCCTTTCTGCTTGTAATCTTATGGAAATCAGGGTCATTGGCAAGGATATGTGCCACCTTGTTGTCAATGAACTTGGTATTCGGATTCAAATCCTCCTCTGTAGGATTGAACTTAGTCTTCGCCAAATTGATTCTGGCTCTGGCTGTCTCTGTCAGCGGTGGTATAATAGAAAGCATGAACAGGTACAGGTCCCTAGTAGCTTCACATGATTCATCCAACTTTTCCAGGGCCTCTGCAAGTGACATGTTGCCTGTAACGGCATAACCATAGAGCACTTTGAAGGCTTTAATCCTCAAAATTCTTCTACCTAACATATATTTTTCTCAAATTTTTTTCAAAGATACTATCATTTTTCAGAAATATACTTAAATTTGGTAAATAATTAAACAGAAACAAGGGAGATATGTACAACGATGATTTTGAGGGAGGCTACTCCCGCGAACGTTCCGGTGAAGAAATCTATTCCAAACCGGTAAGGGCAGGTAAGAGGACTTATTTCTTTGATGTAAAATCCACCAAAGGAAACAATGACTTCTATCTGACTATTACTGAGAGTAAACGTAAAACTGAGCAGGACGGCAGATTCTCCTACGACAAGCATAAGATTTTCCTTTATAAGGAAGATTTCGAGAAGTTTGCCGAAGGACTTGAGGATGCTGTTGAATATATCAAGTCCAGACTTGGCGGTAATTTCAATGCCGAGCAGACAAGACCAGCTGCTGAGCAGAATGAGAATCAGTCTGAATCAGACGTATTCTAATCAGCGTTTTTGTCAGTATTTCTTAGGATTATGAGGAAGGTTGAAGAGATTCAGTCTCCCTCGTTTTTTTGTGCGGGCAACTTGCAATTTTTAACCTTATCTCCGAAAACATTTCAAAAAGACGATAAAAATCGTTACATTTGAACCCGTAATACATATATGTGATATGAGTTCAATACTACTTAAAAATATAAATTGTAACGGAATCCTCTCTGATATCAGCATTGAAGGTACCAGAATCAAGAAAATCGTGCCGGTAGGAGGCTGTTCAGGAGGACATATCGAGATTGCTTCCGGAGTGGAAGTCATGGATTGCGAAGGAAAGACGGCGATGCCGGCTTTCATTAATATGCATACACATGCGGCGATGTCATTGATGCGAGGCATCGAGGAGGACGTCCAGCTTCATGAGTGGTTGGACAAGATATGGAAGACTGAAGCCAGAATCGACGAAGAATTCGTTTATTGGGGAACTAAAGTTGCCTGTCTGGAAATGATAAAGACCGGTACGGTCACTTTCAATGACCAATATTGGTATTCATTGACAGCCAGAAAAGCCGCCATAGAGATGGGGCTGCGACCTGTAGTCTCATACGTCGCACTCGACCACAATGACCATGAAGAGACAGAGCGCCAGAAGGAGCAGATGCAGGAAGTCTATGAGAAATCCCTCGCGCTTAAGGATAACGGAATCTTCGAGACTGCCATTCATGCGATCTACTCCACAAGCGAAGAGTTGATGCTTTGGGTAACGGAATTCGCGAGGAAACATGGCCTGAAAATTCACATCCATATCAGTGAGACCGAAAAGGAAGTTGCTGACTGCAAGGAACTTCACGGCGGCCTCTCCCCTGTCGAATATCTGGACAGACTCGGAATTCTGGGTCCTGACGTGCTTGCCGCCCACACACTTTGGCTGAGCGACAATGACATTGACATTCTCGGAAAACATCAGGTGAATTGCGTGCACAACATAAATTCCAATGCGAAGCTTGCATCAGGGTATAAGTTCAGATACAATGAGTTGCGTGACGCCGGAGCCAATGTCTGCATAGGTACCGACGGATGTGCGTCGTCGAACAATCTGGATATGCTGGAGGCGCTCAAGACATCTGCATTGTTCCAGAAGGCATGGCGACAGGATACCAAAGCCCTTCCTTTGGATGAACTCATCAAACTTGCAACAGTAAATGGAGCAAAGGCATTGGGACTTGAAACCGGCAAAATCGAAGAAGGAATGCTGGCGGATATTCTCATAGTGGACACTGAAAACTCATTCTTTGTGTCACCTGCTCCATTCCTTTCGAATTTCATATATTCAGCACACAGTGACTGCATCCAGTATATGATTTCAGGCGGACGTTTCGTCATGAGGAACCGCAGGGTCAAGGATGAGGCGCAGATTATTTCCTCGGCTCAGGACCAGCTGGTGAAAATCATGTAAAATCAGGTGCACGACACCATCTACATATTTATTATTAACTAAAACATACAAGACATGGATACAAGAGCAGAAAAGATTTATAAGGCTGCCGAATACGTCAAGGAGCGGCTTGGAGGAAGAGTACCTCATGCAGGTATCGTATTGGGAAGCGGACTCGGAAAGCTTGCCGACAAGATAGAGAATCCTATTATCGTTCCTTATAAAAATATCCCTGGTTTCCCGGTATCGACCGCAATAGGACATAAAGGCAATTTTATCGCTGGTATGCTCGGCGGCAAATTCGTGATTGCGATGCAGGGCAGGATTCACTACTATGAGGGCTATACCATGGATCTCGTAACCCTGCCTATAAGGGTTATGAAAGTATTGGGAATCAGCTACTTGTTCGTTTCCAACGCTGCAGGCGGAATCAATTTCGACTACCGTGTAGGCGATCTGATGATTATCAGAGACCATATCAACCTCCTGCCGAATCCGCTTATCGGACCGAACCTCGACGACTTCGGCCCACGGTTCCCGGATATGACACATCCTTATGACAAGAAACTCATTGCCAAGGCTGAAGAAATTGCAGCAGATGCCGGCATTCCTCTCAGAAAGGGCGTCTATATCGCAGGCACAGGCCCTTCATACGAAACACCGTCCGAGTGGCATTTCTTCCGCACGATCGGAGCTGATGCAGTCGGCATGAGCACTGTGCCAGAGGTAATTGTGGCAAGACATTCGGAAATTCCTGTTTTCGGAATGTCAGTAATCACAAACGAGGCACAGAAAGACTTCGCTGAGGACTACAAGAACGACGGAGATGATGTCGTAAAAGCAGCAGATGCCGCAGCAGACAAGATGACATATATCTTCACCAAAATCATTGAATCACTGTAAAGCATGGATTTCGGATTTGTAAGAGTGGCGGCAGTAGTGCCGAGAGTTATAGTGGCTGATGTCAATGCCAATGTCGCAGAAGTATGCCGACTGGCTGAAGACGCTGAAAGACAAGAGGTTTCCATTGCTGTTTTCCCGGAGTTGTCTGTTACTGGTTACACTTGTGCGGATCTTTTCGGGCAGCAGCTTCTTATCGGCAAGGCCGAAGAAGGAATCAAACAGCTCAAGTCATTCTCACGGGGCAAAAAACTTACTATGGTAGTAGGCGTTCCTGTCAGAGTGGCCGGCAATCTTTACAATTGCGCAGCTGTCATCCACAACGGCAAACTGTCCGGGCTGGTTCCGAAAATCCATCTTCCGGGTTACAATGAATTTTATGAGTCTCGCTGGTTCTCCAGCGGGGCTGATTTTCTGTACGATACGGAACGCGCAACTGCGCCGGTATATGACGACGCCAAAAATTGCAGCTCACCCGCAGCGGGCGCAGAAATAATCTATGCCGGGGCCAAGGTCAATGTCTTCCCTAATCTTCTTTTCAATGTCGGCAGAAGTACCTTTGCCATAGAGATTTGCGAAGACTTGTGGACACCGGTTCCACCGTCATCCCATCATGCATTGGCAGGAGCCGACATCATATTGAACCTCTCTGCCAGCAATGAAGTCCTGATGAAGCACAAGTACAGACATGAGCTCATAGGCCAGCAGTCAGCGAGGACTGTTTCAGCATATGTCTATAGCTCTTGCGGTTATGGTGAATCTACACAGGATCTTGTCTTCTCAGGGTCATCAATGATTTATGAGAACGGCAGCCTGTTGGCTGAAAGTGAGAGATTTATGATGCAAGGAAATCTCATAACAGCTGACATTGACATAGAAAAGCTTGCAGTCCTCAGACAGAAACAGAACACCTTCCACACTGTGTCTCCTGACGGAACTCGTGACGGTCAGGATGCCAGAAGATATGTAAAGATCAATGTCTGTGACGGATGTCAGACTGATTTCGAAAAATGCCTCAAAAGGCATGTAGAACCACATCCGTTCGTGCCTGGATTCAACGTCAGCATTGACAGCGATTCTTCGGAAGAGGAACTTTTGAAGAAGACGGCAGCAATATCCGAGCGAAATGCAAGATGTCGGGAAATCACTGACATCCAGGTGATGGGCTTGGCGACCCGTCTTGCACACATCAACTGCAAAACTGCCGTCATAGGAATTTCAGGAGGCCTGGACAGCACTTTGGCCCTGCTCGTAGCCGTGCTCGCATTTGACAAGCTCGGCTGGGACAGAAAGCGCATCATAGGTATTACCATGCCAGGTCTCGGTACTACTGTCCGCACGAAGTCCAATGCTCAGGACCTGATGGAGACCTTGGGCGTAACTGCCCGTGAGATTCCTATCGGAAAGGCTGTTGCCCAGCACTTTGCGGACATCGGACAGGATCCGAATGTAACGGACGTCACATATGAGAACTCTCAGGCAAGGGAAAGGACCCAGATTCTCATGGATGTCGCAAACAAGGAAGGCGGTATCGTGATAGGCACCGGAGACCTCTCAGAACTTGCACTCGGATGGGCGACATACAACGGTGACCATATTTCAATGTATGGTGTCAATGCCAGCATTCCGAAAACCCTTGTGAAATATCTCGTGGGATGGGCTGCAGACAATCATTTCAATGAGAATTGCTGCAATACACAGCGTTCAGTCAGGGATATTCTCCTGGATATCATTGACACTCCAATAAGCCCGGAACTGAAACCGGCTGACAATAACGGGGAGATTGCCCAGAAGACCGAGGACCTCGTGGGACCTTACGAACTTCATGACTTCTTCCTTTATAACATGTTCAGATTCGGTTATGCTCCATCCAAGATTTATTTCCTGGCAAGGAAAGCTTTCGGTGGAGTTTATGATGATTCTGTCATTCTGAAATGGCTCAAGACATTCATTTCCAGATTCTTCGGTCAGCAGTTCAAGCGTTCGTGCCTGCCGGACGGACCAAAGGTCGGTTCGGTATCACTCTCACCGAGAGGTGACTGGAGAATGCCTTCAGACGCATGGAAAACCATGTTCCTGAAGGATTTGGAGAATATTGAGGGGTAATCGATGAAGAAATTCCATCTTTTAATTTGTTTTTTAATGGCTTTCAGTCTCTCCGCCTGCCGCAATGACGGAGGGACTGAAAGTACTGATGACTTGCTCCGTCTCGGAAGGACTTATTCCAATGCCGGTGACAGCAGGAATGCGATATTGGCATTGACAAAAGCAAGCAGATCCGCGGGACGTGACAGTGCGTCTTTAGGGTTGATATTCAGCGAGATAGCCAAGGTTTACAGACAGACAGGCGACTATGCGGAGGAGATATCCTACCTCGCGAAAGCCGAGAAGGCATATGACAGTTCTGGCAAACCGTACAGCAGCCGAATGGCAAGGTTTGAGTCAGCAGTGGCAAGTTACAGGGCGCAAGACTACAAGACTGCCTCTGTAGCATTGAAATCTGTCATGGATGATGCCGTGGCCACCTCAGATACTCTTCTTGAGGCCAAGTGTCTGGAAACCTATGCCAAAATCGCGGTAGATAATCCTGAGCCGGAGCCGAAACTGGCCATCAGCCTGCTGACGCGCGTTTCCAATGACCTCCATACTCCCCTTTCATCCATTGACAGAGGCATTCTGGCTTACGCCTACTCCCTCTCGGGTAATGTCAATGATGCAAGAATTTGGCTGGCCCGTGCCGGAAAATCAGCTGAAACAGAGGAAGATCTGATAAGATACAAGTATCGCTCATATCAGGTCAATGCCAATGAGGGCAAATCTGAAGAGGCGTTGAAATGTCTTGAGGAATATGTCAGATATACCGGCAAGCAGCAATATGAACGGATGAAGAAGTCCGCTGCCAATGCTGAAAAGGAGTATTTCAGACAGCAGAGTGAACTGGCCTCGGCAAGGGCTGATTCCTTCAGGATGGAAATGCTTGTCATCGCGGCTCTGGCATTGGCTCTTGTCTTCTCTGTGACCGGATTCTTGCGTTACCGTAATCTTGAGACTTCCAAACGTCTCGAAGAAGAGAAGGCGGAGACTGAAAAATATATGAGCCTGGCAGAGGAACTGCAGACTAAAATGAAGGCGACAGAGAGCCGGAAGGCGCCGGCAGAGAAGCGTTCTCATGATGCGAAGGCGGAGATGCTGGAGAGACTGTGTGAGCAATATTATGTCTATGAAGGAACTGAAAATCTCCAGCCGAAAGTGCTGAAGGAAGTTAAGTCAATCATTGACGACCTCAGGACCAATCCCAAGACTATTGCTGATATGGAGCGGAATTTGGACGAAAATTACGGAGGTATCATTGCAAGACTTCGTGCTCAGCTTCCGAAACTTAAAGAGGAAGATATCCGTCTTTATGTCTATGTCGCTTCTGGTTTTTCCAGCACTGCCATCTCGACTATTCTGGAAAAGGAGAAGAATATTATCTATAACAGGATATACAGATTGAAGGGAAAAATCGATTCTTCTGAAGCTGAAAACAAGGCTGAATTCCTGGATTTTCTGTCAAAATAGAGTGTTTCATAACACTTTGATAATCAATCAGTTGTAAAATGCGAGAGAAATTGGTATTTTTCATCTTTGTAACTCATTGATAATCAATACCCATTTTGACGGTTGTGAGAGATTTAAAAGGCGTAAAAATTAGGTGGCGGACATGTTTTGACGTATCTTTGCATACGAATCAAGGAGATGATTCCATGACGAAGTGATTAGCGTCATGATTGATTTTGCAAGTTTAATATGGTCATAAGTTGCCAAGTCTGCACCTATATCCATTCGCAGGGAAAAAAGCCAGACAGCAAATGAAGCGACCGGGAATGAAAATGGGCTGACAAAAATTGTCAGCCCATTTCGCGTGTCAGGCACGCCTATAATCTCAAACTATTAAATGTTCAGTTTTCTGGTGGCTTCGAGGTCAAGAGCCTCGGCGAGCACGCTGATAGGATTCTTGACCGTCTTGCCGGTACTCATTTCAATCTGCCACTTGCAGGTCTCGCAGTCACATGCCACGAAGTCCGGAGCAACCTGTCCGATCTGGTCGAAGAGAGGTTTTCCGATGGCCTGCGAGACCTCGTAGTTCTCTTTCTTGAATCCGTAGGTACCTGAAATACCACAGCAGTTGCTGTCAAGCATAGTGAACTTGACACCAGGTATCATTTTCAGAAGTGATACTGAGAATATTCCCCAACCGAGTTTCTCAAGGTGACATGGGGTATGATATGCGATATTCGCCTTGTAGTCTTTCTTGAATGCAAGCTTGACCTTTCCCGAGTCGATGAGGTTGTAGATGAACTTGGTCGCAAGAAGAAGGCTGTCACGCACTCCGCTGTTGTCTATCTTCAAAAGATCCCTGTACTCATCTCTCATCGTAAGTACGCAAGTGGATGAAGTCGTGAGTACCTTAAGATTCTTATCCACAGCTTTCTGAAGGACATCAACGTTATGTTCAGCATGTCTCTTGGCGCCATCTGTAAGTCCATTGGCAATCATGGCTACACCGCAACATTTTTCCTCGTCGAGAAGGTTGACGCCATAGCCGAGAGCATTCATCACGGCCACAAAATCCTTTCCGAGCTGAGGATAGTTGTAATTAACATAGCAGCCATGGAAATATGCTATCTGATTCTTGAACTCGGACTGTTTTGCTGCAGCATTCTTCTTGAACCAGGCCTCGAATTTGGTGCCTGAGTACTTAGGGAAGGTACGCCTGTGGTCAATGCCGAGAACTCCGTCGAGAGCAGCCTTTACAGGCTTTATAGGAAGGACTGCATTGACAATAGGAGCAAACGGGCTGGCCATTGTTCCCATGAAATCAGTGCTGGCAAGCATTCTGTCGCGGAGTTTCGGCTTACGGGTGCTGAATTTGATTCTCGCCTCCTGGATTATGTCGGAAATTTTAACTCCGGAAGGACATGCGACATCGCATCTCTTGCAATTAAGGCAATATTTGAGGGCCTCGTCGAAGAAATATCTGTTCTTCAGCCTGAGCCTCTCCCCGTCCGGGCCAGCCTGCTTAGGGCCCGGATAATCAGGATTTACAGGAACGACCGGGCAGTATACTGTACAGATTGTGCACTTGATACACTGCTCGAAATTATTTTCACTTATACTGCTTGACATAATTTCTAAATTTTGCTTCATGATTATCGCCCTAGAATTGAATCAGTTACGCTAAATGCTGTCATGAGTGCCACACCTGCACCGCAGCCCTCATAAAGAGGATTGTAACCTCCAAGGATGGAACCTGCCGCATAAAGATTCCCGATTGCAGATCCGTCTTTCATGACTTTGAACGAACCATCTGTCGCAACACCGAAACCAATGTAGTTCTGACGCGCGAAGAAATTCTTGTCGTACCATGAGTTCCTGTCGGCGTCGAAAAGAACGTCTGCACCGAATACCGGCTCTATAATCTTTTCAATGTCAGCGATTAGTCCATGTCCGAAATAACTTCCGGATGCAAGTATATAATTGTCACCGGTCAGTTCAATGTCTCCCATGTTGGCTGTGGATACGGCAGCTACCTTGTTCCCGTCAAATCTTGCGGAAACCGCCTGATCTCCCATGAGGAATACGCCTCCTGCAGCCTCAAACGCCTCTTTCAGCAGCTGCTGGTAGCGGATACCGGTGACTGACGGAGGGAGCGTTCCGAGGAAAAGCACTTTGTCATTGACTTTTTCCTTTACTTCCTTCACTACTGCCTCATTTTTCAGTCCGAAAACGGCGGGGAGGACAACGGTATCCTCATCAGAGACAGCTGCATTGACCTTGGAAATGAAGGTCGCGAGAACTTCAGGTTTTTCCATCAACCTGGCGATATTGGTCGCGCGCATTTCAGTCGGGTTGCGTCTCAGGTGCTTGATTTCGTCAGTGGTAACTGCAGTGATTTTGCAGGTTGCGCCATTATTCTCGAATGACTTCGCGATGAAAGAAGTATTGAAATCAAGGAAGCCTTCAATGTTGACTATCAATGCCTTTTTGCATATTGCCTCATTGGTTCCGCTGACCGATGCGATATCGTCGGACACAAGCCATGCCGGCTTGAGGGTGCCCGTCGCAGTGACAACATATCTGTTTTTGGATGCGTCTCCTGTCAATGTCAGTCCGGCTTCATTCAGAAGGGTCTTGCACTCCTCCGCATATTTTCCGATTTTCTCTGCACCTATCTTTGAGTAAGGATGCTCAGCAGGGAGAGAAGGAATGGCTGTCAGTGGAGTTTCTACAGGTGTGCCGTCCGGCATTCTGGAAAGCAGACCGAATCCGCCCGAAAAGAAATGCATTGCATTCTGACCGGCAGAAACGACGGCACAATTTTTACCGGCCTTCTGAAGCTTCAGTCCACATACAAGACCGGCAAGACCGCCACCAATTATTATAGTATCAAATCTCATAATTCCTGATTGTTTTTAGTTCCTAACCCAGTTCAGGTGCATCAGGATTGGCATCAATCCCCTTTTCGCCACCGATACCGAGACATTCCGAATAAACCCACGATGTAAACTCAGCTTCGCGCAATGTTTCGCCCCAAGCGACAGGATACATTCCTTTCCATCTTTCGTTCATGAATTTCTCGAGGTCCTCCCTGGCTCTTTCTGCGCAGCCATGTGCCTTGCTGAGCAGGCCTGCTGCACGGCAGGCGCAAATTTCACCCTGACATGTTCCCATGCCGACGCGGGTGCGCCTTCTGAGATCGACAAGATTATGGACATCGAGATTTTCAATGGCATTGACAACCTCGCTTTCAGGAACTTCCTCACACTCGCAGACGAGACTTTGCTCTTCTTTGGTCTCAAGCTGGATTCTGGAGGCCATGCTCCCGGCGCGTCCTACCGTAGCTTTCTGCGCTGTCGTAGGGTTTGTCCATATCTTCTGGGAGACCTCCTTTACATCACCGTTGCCGGAGCCCGGAAGAGGTGTCGTTCTGGTTTCACATTTCTTGCTGTTATGGAGTTTCTCGCAAACAAGATCCGTGGCCATTTCTGCCATCAGTCTGTATGTCATGAGTTTACCGCCAGTAATAGTGATGAAGCCCTTGATACCGTCACGTTTTTCGTGGTCGAACAGAACGATGCCTCGGCTGATGTTACGGCCGCTTGGATCACCATCTGCTGCAACAAGCGGACGTACGCCTGCGTAAGCTCTGAGGATTCTTGTGGTGTTCAGGCATGGAGCGAGTTTTTCTCCTTCCTGAATGAGGAGTTTTACCTCATCAGGTGTAACATGCATATCGTCGCACTCCTCGTAAGGAACTCTGGTAGAAGTGGTTCCGATTACACATACTGTATCTCCAGGCACCAGAATATCGGCATTGGCCGGCTTGCGGCAACGGTTCAGGACGATGCCGTTCACTCTATGTGCGAAAATAAGCAGTGCGCCTTTTGCAGGGAACATGCTGATCTTTGCCCCGGCGAGTTCTGCGATATGATGGCCCCAGATACCGCCTGCATTGACAGTAATAGGAGCATAGTATTCAGCTGTTTCGCCCGTCTTGTGGTCGAGGACCTTGACACCCGTTATCGTATCCTGATTCTTTACGAAATCCAAGACCTCTGTATATACGAGAACCTTGGCGCCGTGCAGTTTGGCATCCACTACATTGGATGAGCAGAGTCTGAACGGATCCACTGAACCGTCAGGGACTCTGACAGCCCCGATAATCGAAGGATTGACTGAAGGCTCAAGCCTCTTTGCCTCCTCAGGGTCAATGATTTCCGCCTTGATTCCTGCCCTTGTGCAAGATTCCACGAATTTGGCCTGATATGCCAAATCGTCCTCAGGAAGGGTGATGAAGAAGCCGGATGTGTCATCCACACAATGGTTTGCAATCTTCTTGAGAATCATATTTTCCTGGATACACTCTGCAGCCGACTCCTGGTCAGTTACTGCATATCTGGCTCCACTATGGAGAAGACCATGATTTCTTCCGGTAGCTCCGTCAGCGATGTCATGACGCTCTATAAGAAGGACTTTCAATCCTCGCAGTGCGCAGTCTCTCGCAGTTCCGGCTCCGGTAATACCTCCTCCGATGATTATGACATCAAATTCGTTCTGTTTCATTCCGGCCATTTCGCTGATATTATGTTTTATTTATGTATGTCCATACAGAGTTTCGTTCAGAAATCCGGAAACTCGTGATACTTCTGTCCAGTTCTGTGTTATTTAGTAACCTTCAAAAAATAACCCGCATCATCTTAAGGAATCTTTTCGGTCTATATTTTTTTTCTCATCAGTCGTGTACGTCCAGTACACTCCTTCTTCGAAAACAGATCTATCCTCGAAAATCTTCTCTTAATCTGAGGCAACTTATTTTTTTCATGTTACTTAACTCTGTCGAAAGCTTACACTTTCGTTTCAAAATGCAAATATAGCAATTTGTTTTCATTTCGAAAACAGAAAAACTTGAAATGTAAGGCGATTTTTAGTAACAAGAATAATTTAGTAAATTTGAAGTTTCAAAAAATGAATCAAAGTATATGGAAAAACAGATACCTGGGCAGAAATTCACGGTAAGCCATGATTCTCCCCTACTCAAATACTTGTATGAAATATTCCCCGAGCAGAGCAAAACGGGCGTTAAAGCTTATCTGACCAATGGTCAGGTAGTCCTGAACGGGCATAAGGCAACGGCATTCGATATACCTCTGCATGAGGGCGACGCATTGATTATCTTACCCAAGAAGGTTTCACTTTACAATGAGGTCCGTCATGCTGCGAGGGTAAGTCTCCAGGAGCATGGTGTCGAGGTACTCTATGAGGATGACGCCATCATTGTCGTGAACAAGAAAAGCGGTCTGCCGGTAGTAGGTACGGGAAAGTCTGCCGGCCGCGCGGTCAACATTGACAAGAAAGGTTCGAAAGCAAGTCTGAACAGTCAGAGAAAGGAAGTTACGGTTTATTCCATCCTTTGCGACTATATCAGGACGAAGAACCACGCTGACCGCATGAGTGCGAGTGAACGTCTGCCATGGCGTCCGAATAATGTTTTCGTAGTGCATCGTCTAGACAGGGATACTTCCGGAATCCTGGTATTTGCAAAGACTGAGCAGATTCAGCAGATTCTTCAGGACGGCTGGAACAACACCGTCAGAACCAGAGGCTACATAGGAATTCTCGAGGGGACACCGACGCCTGCGCAGGGAGTGATCAAAAGCTGGCTGAAAGAGAATCCGAAGTCAATGAAAATGATTTCCAGCAAGAATCCTGATTTCAATGACAGAAAGCCTGCCGGAAAACCTGTCAAGAGCACAGAGGAGTGGCAGGAAGCCATCACCAGGTACAATACTATTCAGTCGGGCATCCTCCTCAGGGGCAGAAAGACTTCTGGTGCTGTAAATGAGGCGCTTACTTATTCTATAGTGGAGTTTGACCTGGAGACTGGACGCAAGAACCAGATCAGAGTCCATGCAGCAAGCGAACTGCATTGTCCGATAGCCGGCGACAAAAAATATGGCGCTGAAACTAGTCCTATAGGAAGACTAGCGCTTCATGCCGGGACATTGGTGTTCAGGCATCCGGTGACGGGAAAGTACATGACTTTCACGGCGAAGCCTCCTAAGGAGTTCGGAATCTAGCCCGACGGGCAGTTGTATCAATAATGATAGGGTCAATGAAGTTTTGATTTCATTGACCCTATCATTGTATAAGGTGATTCTTTATTTTCCTTCTTTCTCTCCCTTTCCTGTAACTTTCTCTTTTACAGCCTGGAATCCTTCGGTAACTCCTTCTTTTATCTTCTTCTTGGAGTTATAGAATTTTGTAGGGTTAATCTCTGCAATCGTGCGATGGAATGATGATGCCCAGTAGTTGCGGAGTCCGAATCCGCCAGCCTGTCCTTTAAACGGCATACATGAAACGATCTCTCTTTCAGGTCCCTCAAAGAAAACATAGTAGAAAGTTCCCATCTTAGTTCCCTTGTTGATTTCACCAGCCATTACGACAAGGCAAAGTCCGTCATATTCAGGGAGTTCCAGTTCCTGAAGCTCGAATTCAATATCCTGTTCCGTCAGTGCCTCGGGAGTCTTGTTCTGGATGAGGTCAGTCTCGTCGATATCCTCGACTCTCTTGAGTGTAGGTTCAATGTCAACTGACTTGATTGCCATTTTCAGCCTTTTTGCGAGCGGAGTAACATACTTTTCTTCCTCTGACAGCATGAGCCTGTCGATTTCCCTGAATGCGGAAATAAAATCACCCGGTGTCTCTTCCGCACCGACAACCTGCGCAAGGGCAAAGTCAATGCCATAGAATTTCACAGATGTGTAATCACTCAACTGCTTGGTATCCTGCGCTTTCAATGAAAGGCAGGCGATGCCGGCAATGGCGGCCAATACCATAAAAATGCGTTTCATATAATTTTTAATTTTTAGTTTCCATAAATTGTCCGGATGCTTTCCGGCAAAAAGTTTGCCGAATTCCTCTTGCAAACTAATCTTTTACTTAACTTAAGAAGAGCGTCTGTCAATGAATTTGACCGGTTTTCTGCTCATCGGAGGAAACATTATCTTCGACACTTCCTCAGGAGTCTTGAATTCCACTTGCGGAGCCACTCTCACCTTTGCGCGGAATATATCCTTTATTTCTTTCTCGAATCTATCTGAGCCACAGAGAGTTCCGATAATCACCTTGACATCGTCAGTACCGAGTTCATTGGTGAACACCTCGACCACATAGTTCTTCACTTCCGGAATATTGTCCAAGATATCGAAGAGTGCGGGCGGATAAAGTGTGGTTCCCTTAAATTTGATCATCTGCTTCTTGCGTCCGACAACCGAGCTTACACGAGTCGTGTTTCTTCCGCATCTGCATGGCTCATCATAATGATATACGATGTCACCGGTCTTGAACCTGAGCAGCGGCATACCGGTCACGCCGAGTGTCGTGATCGTGACTTCTCCAGGTTCGTCCGGGCCTACCGGATTGTTGTCGTCATCGAGGAATTCCGCTATGAGGAGTTCCGGCTGGAGATGTCCACCATTGAAGTACTCACAGTCCGTGAAGGAGTGCTGCATTTCAGTGGATGCATAAGTCGTATATAACTGGAGTTCAGGCCATTTGTCGTGAATAATCTGCCCCAGGGTGTTCAGTTCGAATGTGCGCGGGTCGCGAAGAGCCTCACCTATGCAGACGCATTTTTTCATTGAACAATTCCTGTAGTCAATGCCATGTTCCTGTGCGAATGCTATGAGTTTGACGAGGAATGAAGGCACGGCCATGCCGACAGTCGGATGAATTCTGTTTATGGTATCCCATTGCAATTCCGGAATTCCGTTCCCGACTCTTACGATTCCCATTCCGAGTTCTCTGGCACCCAGAAAGTAAGCGAGTCCGGCCATGAAGCGTCTGTCGATGGTAACCATCTCCTGAAGGATATCGCTCTTCTTACATCCGGCTGTCTGAAATGAAAGTTGTTCATTATAAGCAAGATGTCTGAGGTCACCTTCAGTTTCGGTAAAGGTTACCGGGTCACCCAGAGTTCCTGATGTGGTAGAATAGTCGATGATTTCCTCCGGTTTCACGCAGCAGAATTCGGAGCCATGAACCTGCAGATCCGACTTTGTAGTTACCGGAATCTGCCTCAAATCCTCCAGAGTCCTGATTTTGTTTATGTCAATGCCATTGTCCTTGAACAGTCTCTGGTAGAATGGCGACTTGGCCGCCAGATATTCCAATGTCTCTGTCAGTCGTTTTTCCTGATATAGTTTAATCTCTTCCCTCGGAAGAAACTGAATTTCCGGATGTTTTTCCATACATTTCACACTTCAATCTTACAAATATACAGATTTTCTCATTATCATTGACAGAAATAATCTGCGATTCATTAAATCTTCATCATAAGGCAGGCAGATGATATTTTCAGATTTTCCATGTGCCACATTACATCTAGGCTATTTTCTAGTGTGTTCTCAAAGAGTTCATTGTTTATGTTGAACGAAATAGGATTGTAAATTGTGATAATATCCATATAAAGCACTATATTTACAGAAGTTACAGAAACCACATGGAATGAACACATTTCGCAACATAGATGACCTGATCCGATGCCTTGAACGGGAGAAAAAGCTTTTGCATGAGTTGTTTATAAAACGGAATGCACTGTCATTCAGATATGACTATGCGTTGGAAATTGCAGATTATAAAGCGGACCGTATTAGATATCTCATTGAAAATGAAGTTATCAGAGAAAGTGGCGATTACTTGGAAATGGAAGATATTTATGTCCAGTTTTTCGAAGAAGTTCTGCAGATTAATGAGGAGATCAACATTTCCAGTGTAAAAGATTACATCTCGCACCTAAAAGACAATATTACCTACTGGGTCAGTTCTTCTACAGAAAAGGATAAAATCAAGTATTATAATGAAGTTCGTCGCGCATTGAAAAGAATAGCACTGACGACGGAAAAGAATGTAATTGATTTGAAAAGGAACATTGACAGAATATATAAGAACGAGCCCGATTATAAGATTAAAAAGAAAAAACTTGAAAATCTGGACATGAAACGTATGGGAATCTCGTCTTTGATTGATAATGCTGAGCGCGTTATTGATACAGAAGAGACATTCTTTACTGTCGCCATGGATAATCAATTAAAGAGCCTGGTAAATGATGTTAAGCTCCAGATGAATGACTCCTATCACAATCTCATTGAGATAGAACGTCAGATAATCAACTACTTGAACCTGATTGAACGTCAAAGCCTTATACTTGAAAAGGCCAGGAGGCTCAAATATTTGAGGGATCAACTTATTCTTGAGGATAAGACCAATATTTCAAGTGTTGCCAGCAGTCTCAATCCAGTCATGTTTGAACCAGAAATCAGGACATTAAACCGAAGGTTATCTCTGGAAAAGATGCAAGATGATGACGACCTGCTCGATATAATTCTTAAAGTTCGAAAAGAATTGAAAACTGGAACATCATTGAGAAGCAGATTGGCAGAAGAAATACCGGATTCCTACTTTGCAGATGAGTCCAGAGTGAGTGATTCAGTAAATCTTAAAACAATCTTCAATGCCTTTTCTGCAGCCGGTCATAACTTATTCAAATTCGTTTATGATTATGAATATCACAATAATGTAGCAGATAATGACAAAGTCATATACTTCTGCCAGATAGCATCGCTTTTCTCACAAAATCTCGAATTTACAGGCTCATATGAGACTTTAGGCGACATTGAATATCCCATTGTGAACATCAAATAGTGAAATCAAATGAAATATACAACGGAAATATTTGAGACTCTATCCAGAGGCAAGTTCATATCGTCCAATAGTCTGGATAAGGCTCAGCGTAATTGGTATGACGACATTGATGATAATTACCAAGAATATTTTGACTTTTTTATAAAGATCGGATATAAACTGGAACGCGGGAATGGATATTGTTTTTTCACTCGTCAAATGGCAAAGGTCGATATTGAATCGAAAATCAAATCATTAATGAAGTGGATTGACTATTTGGCTTTCCTCAAATCATACAATTCCATTTTTGGCCCGGGTTTCAGTTTTACCAAGGCGGAAATATTGGTTGGACTATCCAGGGACATAGAATTGAAAAACATGATTGGCAGGATGTTCAAAGGTAAGAGTTCCAATGAAGAAAAAATCGATTCTCTTATCAATGAACTACTCAAAGAAGGTTTTATTGAGATTGAAAATGAAATTGAAAGCCGATATAAAGTGTTGAGTTCGTTCAACTATATCGAAGAAATCATACAAAAGATTGATATAGAGGAGGAGTCTGAAAATGAGGAATTTAAGTAGGATTGTATTTATTAACAGTGCGAATATTCCGTATTCGGATATTAGGCTTGATGGTAATGTGCATTTTATTGGAACACAAGGCGTCGGTAAAAGTACCATTTTACGCGCAATTCTGTTTTTCTATAATGCGGCACCGAGTCATCTGGGAATTCCTAAGGAGAAGAAGAGCTTTGACAGTTTCTATTTCCCTTACTCGAATTCATATATAGTGTACGAAATCCAAAGAGAGAACGGGGCCTATTGTGTAATCACTTTTAGATCAATGGGAAGAATCTTTTACAGACTTGTTGACTCAACATTTGATAAGCAATGGTTCATAGGAGAAGACAACAAGGCGTCTGAAGACTGGGCTGAAATCAGACACCGAATCAATGATATCAGCAGTGTATCTCCATCGAAGGCAATAAAAACGTACGAGTTCTTCCGAGATGTTATATATGGTAACAACAGGCGACCTGAGATGGTTGAATTCCGAAAATATGCTATCGTAGAAAGTGCCAAATATCAGAACATTCCGAGAACTGTCCAGAATGTTTTTCTGAACACCAAACTTGATGCTGACTTCATCAAAGACACAATTATAAAGTCAATGACAGATGATGAAACCCGCATTGATCTTGATTACTTTAGAAACCAGATACGCGAATTTGAAAACGAATATAATGACATTTACCTATGGATAAAAAAGGAATCAAACGGCACAAATAAAAAAACAATTCTCGCACATGATGTTGTGAAAAAATACAATGCAATAAGGTATTCGAAGAGACGCATTCATGAGCTCAGGGAAGAATTGAATTTTGCGTTGAAGAAATGTATTTCTGATAGGCCTGAGATTGAAAATAAGATACGTGTCATTCAGGATGACTTGGAGCGGACTACTCGCTTACTCAAGGAAGAACAAGGCAAATTTTTAAAAGAGCGTGATGAAATCAATAAGGAAATCAGTGTGCTTGAAGACAAGATTAAGACCAGCCGAAGCCGAAAGAAAGCGTATTCCGACATGAACATTTCGGATATTATCCGTCGTGTGTCTAAGGAGGATGAGTTGAATATTGAAAAAAAACGAACAGAAGAAATACGGGGCAACCTTGTTGCTGGTAGCACTAGTATTGACTCGAAGTACAAACAAATCGAAGATTCTCTTAGGGCTACTGCTGCTGAAATAAGCAATTCGCTCAATGCGGAATTTGCTGAAAGAGCAAAAATAAAAGCCTCCAAAGAGAATGATTTACATGAAAAATTATTATCTAATCAAGACGAAATCAGACGTTCTGAAGAAGATATAATCAATAGTTTAGAAAATAAGATACACTCAATTAGTGATGAATCTAATACTGAGCAAATTAGAAGAGTACAAGTTCTGCAAAAGCGTTATTATGATAAGGAAATATCCGAGAAAGAGGCAGCAATCGTTAAACTCAATAATGATATTACAAGATATGAAGCTGATAAACAATCACTGATTAAAGATCAAGATTCAGTCAGGAAGGAGGAGGACTGGCAGCTTAAAGAATGCGGGTCGAAATATAATGTGATTATTGAGAGCCTATCCGGTCAGGAGGTTGTGGTAGAGTCAACTATCACAAAAGTTAGAGAGACCCTTGATAGTTACAAAGGTTCTTTCTGCGAATGGCTGACCGATAATATTCCTGGCTGGCAAGAAAATATAGGGAAGGTCGTAGATGAAGATAAAGTTTTGTATAATAAAGCTTTATCTCCTAATAAATGCAATCCTTCCAATAACTTGTTCGGAGTTGAATTAGATCTGTCTTCAATAGAGAAGGATATTTCGACACCAGAATCATTGAAACAGCGTATTGAAGGCGCAGATGCTAAATTGACCACAATTAGACGCGAAAGAGAGGAAACGATTATCGAGAGGGAGAGAGAAATAAAGCAGATTAGAGAGAAATTTAACAAGAAGGGAAAAGAGATTTCAGACAAAATTCAGGAACTCAGTCTGAATATTTATGAATCTGAAGAAAAGATTAAGCAGTATCGTGTCGAGATATCAGATTATTCAAAGCGAGGAAGTGAAGAGAGGAAATTCGCGCTTGATAACATTGACAATACTTTGGATAGTCTTTCTCGTAAATTGGAATCTGCGAAGAATGAATTGCAGCATTATAAATTATCATTGGATAAGAATCTCAAGACCGCGAGAAAAGAATTTGACAACGCTCTGAAAGCATTGAACTGCGAATTTAAAAACCAGTGTGAAAAGATCAATGACAGCCTTCATGCAATCAAATCTAATTTAGACAAAGATCTTAGGCTCAATGCCAAAGCGAGGTTGTCAGAATTGAAAGAATCCGGCACAGATATAGAGTCGTTGAATCACTATGAAAACAAAATCAAAGAAATAGACAAGGAACTGGTTTACATCAAATCAAATAGAAGTCATGTGTCTGATTATGAGAAAGATAAGCGAGAGTTATTCGAAAAAGAGTCGGAGTTTCTTAATTCAAAGAAGAGCTTCGAGCTGAAATTGACTAATCTTGAGATGAAGTATGAACATCGTAAGAACAAATTGGAGAAAGATGCAGTTCTAATTGAAAAGGAGTTGGAACTAAAACAAAACCTGCTGACTGAGAATAAAACCAATAAGGACCAAGCTGTTGGTTTTATGGAGAACTCATCTCTTAGTCCATACGAAGAGATGACTGACAATGAGAGACAAACGGAGAGTAGTTGTAAGGAGATCATTAACGACCTTACATCCAGGATTATTTCTCAAAATAATGACATGAAGTTGTTCAAGATGTCAGTGAATTCGTTTAGGGATGGATTTTCATCCAGAAATCTGTTCAACTTCAAGACCGGAATGGTTACTGATACTGAATTCCTGGATTTCGCTGCAGGTCTAGATAGTTTTCTATCGGAAGACATGTTACATGATTATCAAAAACGTATAAGCGAGCGATATACGGATATAATCAGACGTATAGCCAAAGAAACTTCAGATCTCACCAAAAGCAGCAGTGACATCAATAAGGTTATCAATGAAATCAATGCGGGTTTCAGTAAAGATAATTTTGTGGGTGCAATTAAAAGCATCTCTCTCAAGCAAGTTCCAAGCGAGAATAAGCTTATTCAATTATTGCTGACTATCAAGGAGTTCAATGAGGCGAATCAGTACAATATGGGAGAGGTTGATTTATTTACTCAAGATAATAGAGATGGTGTCAATAATAAAGCCGTTGATTATTTAATCCGATTCATGAAGGCTCTGCAAAACGAGCCTGAAACTTCATCGTTAGGAATCGCAGACTCATTCAAACTTGAGTTCAGAATTGTCGAAAATGACAATGACACCGGATGGATTGAGAAGATTTCTAATGTTGGCTCTGATGGTACGGATATTCTAGTTAAAGCAATGATTAACATAATGCTTATCAATGTTTTCAAGGAACGCGCATCGCGTAAGTTTGGAGACTTCAGAATCCATTGCATGATGGACGAGATTGGCAAACTTCATCCTAGCAATATCAAAGGCATTCTCAACTTTGCAAATCAGCGGAATATTCTCCTGATTAACAGCTCACCTACAACATTCAATGCTGATGATTATAAGTACACCTATTTGCTTGAAAAAGAAAGGGATAATAGGACAAAGGTTATACCGCTCATCAGGCATCTAAGTTAGTTAAATATGGCAAATATTACTCCTTCACAAGCGGCGAAGCTCCAGAAACTTATTTCTGGGGAATCTTTGCCCTGGTCTGCCCTACCAGAATGGATAATGGAAATACTGATTGAGGAAGAGTTGATCAGCATACAAAGCAATGGTGTCAGGAAATCAGTCCGCGCTCAAAATCCAACTATTTTCGAAAAGACAATAACGGAATTATTCACTCATGGCGCTAGTCTCAATGAGTGGATTGGCCTTTGTCGCAATAGCGCTTCAAGGAGTCAGCTTGTAGATAAGACCGGTGATTCCAAGTCAATGACAGTCAGGACTTTTAGTGGATTTCTGCTCGATAGTATTGATCCAGTCCAAATATGTAATGATGGCAACACAGTGACAATCAATCATAGTTCCGGAATATCTTATTATATTCAAAATCCGGATGTTTTATCGATTCCAGAGAATGTGGTCGTTGTTGGCATTGAAAATGCCGAAAATTTTTGCCGACTTAACGAACAAGCATATCTGTTTGAAGGTATGCAATACATATTTGTGTCTAGATATCCACAAAATGCCTCTCTTTATAGGTGGTTAGAGAATATTCCTAATAGGTATATCCATTTCGGAGACTTTGATTTGGCTGGCATAAACATCTATCAAACCGAGTTTTATAATAGACTTGGAAAACGCGCATCAATGCTTGTTCCGTCTGATATCGAACAGCGTATCATGAATGGTAATACAGAACTATTCGACAAGCAATACGCAAAATTCAAGTCGATTAAAATTATAGACAACAGGGTACAACCATTATATGATTTGATTATGAAATATCATCGTTGCTACGAGCAAGAGGGATATATCCAAAATGTTTAGACCGCAATAAAAATGATTACGATATCGTTACAAGACATCTACAATAAACCAACGTGTATCACATGCGCTGTGGTAATGTCGTTTTGTTTAAGTTTGTTTGGTTCTGAGGCGTATGCAAAAAATGATTATTTTACAGATTGTCAAATTGACACGAAACTAATTGACTCGTTGGGGAATAAAGCCAGCTTAATGTACCATAAGCATAACTATATGGTGGCGGATACACTTTTTGGTGAATATTTGCATCATATAATTTCATCTGAGGATATTATCATTGACGATATTTGTAAATTAGGCGACAAGGATTCAATTGGCGACAGGCTGTATGACTATGCGCTAAACTCATTCTTCCTTGGGCAAGAAACAAAAGGTATTGAATTGCTAATGCTATCACGAAAATGTGGTAATATGCCCGCAACTATAGCATACGACCGCTTTTCAAAATGTGCATATATGCCTGCTGATGAAAAATTGAATCTACAAACAGAACGGCGGATAAAACAGGATATCGCTGAACATGATATCCGATTTGATGAAATCAATAGTTCCTCGGATTTCTGGAATAAACTTGTTTCTACGAATAATGTTTATCAAGAATATAAATGGGAACTGAATCGAAATAAAATCAGCAAACCGCTAAGGAATGCAATATCAGACATTACATATACAGAGTCTAGCATGAATAAACGACTGGCCGATTGCGCTCCGTTTGCGGCAGGTGATTTGGAGGATTCACTTTCTATATATCTGAATAATCCTATCCGCCAGATACGTGAATTAAGAATATATCCATCCACATCTATTAATGCTTTTGCTACCCCTTATGGCGACATATACATGACGTCTTCTTTGGTGGACAGGTGCTTTAGTTCAGAACAATTACTTCTTGGTATTTGTGCCCATGAGATGACACATTATATCTGTCAACATTCTCTCATGGAATTGTGGCAGACATATAGGAAAGAGCGAAATAACAGAATATGGGGAGGTATCGTGGCGGGTTTATACTTGGCTGGAATGGCAGCTACAACTATTGCCAGTTCTGTCATGGGATATTCTTCTTACGATAATAATAACTATAACAACAATTACGGAAATACTGCCTTTCAGTTATTTTCATCTATCGCCGATGCATCACACTATTATCAGTTCAAGTATTCAAGAGCGCAGGAAATTGAGGCAGATATAGCCGCGTATAGATTTTGTGAGGCAATCGGAATAGGTGGTTATTCTTATATACTGGCATTGCACCTAATCAATAATGATACTACCCACAAAATGAAATCTGGAAAAGACTCGACACATCCAACAATGGCATATAGAATAGCACTGCTGAGATACTTATACAGCAGAGAACACCCTTATAACTTAAAAGAATCTCTCCCTCATTCGGTCCGGATACACGAGCCAAGGCTCCCTGTAAGGGGTAGGCGGATTCCCATTTTTGTAGAGACTGATTATCAATGAGTTATGAAAATCATTCTGCCGATCCCTAGTAAAAAGGTCGAGTCGGCGGACCTTAATTTCTGGAATTTTTCATTTTCAGGTACCTACTAAACTAAATTCATCGACCTCTGGTGTGTGCAATATACGCAAACGTCAGAAATTAACCTAAGGAAGGTCGAATGTGATGTCCGGAAGAAGAATCAGATCTTTTCGCCACTTTGGCGGATTGGTGTCATCCTCTTCGTGATTCCAATAGACCTGTGCCCGGACCTTGGACGATGCAGGTACATAACCCTTGGACAGGATTGAATTGTAGGCATTGACAAAGGCACTTGAAAATTTCACGACTCTGACAGGCTTATTGTCAATTTCCGCATATAGGCCTTCCGGCTGGACGGATAATGGACTACCAGAATGGATGGTGTCAAACGGAATCCATTGGTTCATGAAGGCACTCAAAACCACATCTTTGTGACCAAGTTGGAGAAGTATGCGTGATGGCCTGCCATAGTCGGTATCGTCTGTGGAGTATGATGCACACGAAAGCACATCCTGGCCGAACAGCGTGCGGTTGTCGTAATGAATTGACAAGTTGTTCTTTGCACGTGTCATGGCGACATAGATGGCACGGCGCTCTTTGTCCGTTATATAATGCAATCCCTTGAGCGAGACATAGACATTGTCATACTCACGCCCTTTGGCTTTGTGGATGGTCGAGACTATTATCTCAGAGGCGTTGCCGGGAATGAAGGTCTCGAGCTGGGACTCGTTCAGATAGGTCTCGAAATCAGACAGATAGATTGTATGACGACCTTCTGACTCAAACTCTGAAATACAGTTCCTGAACACTTCGAGATATTCGCTGTCATGATACTTATTATGGACATCATCCTTGGCCTGCTCCCAGTCAGTTAATGAAATGACCGTTGTTCCCGGCTTCTTCACAAGAGAAAGGAAGTAATGCAATTCGGCAAGGTCCTTCAGATTGAAGTCCTCCCTTGACTGGACAAGACGCGCTTTGTAGCCGTTCTGCTTGAGAAGTGCCGAAACGACCAGAGCATCCTCATTGGTCAATGTCAGCACGCATGTCGAGCCCTTATGCGCATCGGCAACCAATTCATTGACAACGGCCTTCTCATAATTTGGAGAACGATGGAAAGTAACATTGACCTTACCGTGAGACTGCTTCACGGCATTGATAGGAACTATTTTCAGTCGGTTCCGGATCGTCCTCACGAAAGCATTGGCGATGTTGACGACCTCGTCGGAACTGCGGAAATTGTCCGTCATGTTATAGACTGTCGCTCCGTGTTCAGATATCAGAGCCTTCATATGGCCCGAATCGGAGCCGCGGAATTCATAGATGTTCTGGTCATCATCACCGACAGCTATCACACGCATGTCTTCATTGAACTTTATGAGACTCTCCACAAGGGCGAACTCGTCGGCACTCATGTCCTGGGCCTCATCAATGACAAGAATCGACTTGGTAATCTGGCTGCGCTCGACGTTGCCGGCAGATATGGCTTCCACTGCATTTCTGACCACATGGTCGGAATCCTCGACCGTTCCGATTTTACCGAGAAGGTCGAAGCAGTACGAATGGAAAGTCTTGATTTCCACGTATTTGGCAGCGCCGCCGATGAGATCTGACAGGCGCTTGTAGAACTCCGTGGCTGCAGCACGTGAAAATGTCAACATGAGCAGCTGTTCGGACTTGATGTCCTCCATCAATATCAATGATGCCAGCTTCCTGACAAGGACAAAGGTCTTTCCGCTTCCAGGACCTGCCGGAACGACTATGAAACGGGAATCTCTATCATTGATAATACAATTCTGCACCGTCGTCAAGCTTCCGAAGATTTCGTCGAACTTCTTTTTGCTGACATTGCGCTTTATCTCCTCCGCTTCCTTGCTGTCGAAATAACGCTTTATGAAGGCCTTGAAATCCATTGTGAAATAGTCGTGGACATACTCCAATGCCTTACTTTCATTGGCAACCATCATATTGGCATACTTGCCGACTATGTGAATCTGCTGGATACGCTGCCTGTAGAAGTCGTCCAGGTTCTTGTAGTCCTCCTTCTTGTAACGGCTGCGGTTGTCCATGTTTACCCTCTCAAGTTCAATCTTGTTATACAGCACCATGAACCCGCCTTCGATGCTCAGGATACCAGTCTTGGCCAGGAACAGGAGAGCCTCTTCGACAGCATTGACATCAGCAAGTTCTGTCATGAACAGACTGCTTGCATTGTATCCCATGACAAGTTCGGTCAATGAAAAGTTGACCATTATGTCCTGTTCACCCTCATGAGGCTGCGACTTGAATTTGCCTAGGATATATCTTGAAATTGCAGACCTCTGTTCAGCAATACTCTTCAGGTCCTCACATGAAACCTTAAGTCTTATGTCAATATGTTCGTCGGACAATGAGGTCTTTATCATATAACCCTTGATTATCCAGAAATATAAGATGGTCCTGATATCCTTTACAGTAGAACTTGAGATACCGTCAGATATAGCCTTTTCATTCAGTTCTTTAAGACTGAGATTATTTTCTTCGCCAGAGATGGAGTCAATGATGGTTCTCTCAAGTTTTCCATAAAACTCCAGTTTTCTTATCTGACTGATTCTGAGGTATGCGGTCATGTCATTGTCCCTGGCGAGAATGCCGTTCATACGCATACTCTCCACAACGTCTATGACCTTCCTGATTTCAATGCCAAGCATGTCAGAAAGATAATCTACTCGGGATTCCGCCTCTGCGGTTCCTGCCTTTGCACGGCTCCGCTCAGAAATCAGGGACTTGATTATGCGTCTGGCATTGACCTTATCCTCAGTGGTGAGTTCGTTGCAGCTGAGAATTTTCTCAACAGCTTCATCCATCGTCCGCGGGACAATGCTGGTCGCGTAGATCCTCGGGCTGTTCATTCCGCGCCTGATGAATCCCGCATTTTCCAATGCCGCTATAGCGCTCTTGACCTTGGTTTCTATATCCCGAATCTCATCCCAGCCGGCTTTCCGGGCTATCTCCAGAGCGGAAATCGTAATTGTCGAACGCTTAGAAGTGAGGCTTTTGATGGCTCTCCAGACCTGATTTATCTCGCTGAGTGTCAGTTTGGTCTGGTTCAGCAATGTAAAGTGTCGGTTCAGGTCATCGTCATTGTAAAGGACATAGCAGTCGGCATTGGAAGACACATCCCTTCCGGCACGACCCGCCTCCTGAATATAATTCTCCAGCGAATCAGAAATTTCATAATGCACGACAAGGCCGACATCGCTCTTGTCCACACCCATACCGAAGGCGGATGTTGCTACAATAATCCGTACCCTGTTATTGATGAAATCATCCTGAGCTTTGACCTTTTCGCGAATATCCATCTGACCATGGAATGCCCTCGCTTCCAGTCCGTCCCTATTCAGGCGGCCGGCAATCTTCTCTGCAGTCTTCGTCCTTGTAACATAGACAATTGCGGGCGTTTTGCAGTCGAAAAGAAGATTCCTCAATGTAGGATACTTTTCATCTTCACTGCGATGCAGAACAGTGTAATGAAGATTCGTCCTGGCCGCATCAGTCGTATATAATTTCAGTTCCAATCCGAGATTGTCGCGAAAATAATCGGTAATGTCGCTGACGACCTTAGGTTTGGCGGTCGCCGTAAAACACGACACCGGAATAGGTTTGTCAATGCCTTTTTTCGCCTGCAGCTGCCTGATGAAATCCGCGATATGCATATATTCTATGCGGAAATCCTGTCCCCAGGCAGAAAAACAATGGGCTTCATCAATGACAATGCGGACGACTGTCCTGCCCATCAATACCTTTTCTATCGTCTTGGATCTCAATGATTCAGGAGCGATATACAGAATCGAAGCTTCTCCGGACTCGATTCTTTCCAATGCATTTTTGCGCTCTACCTGAGACAGAAGGCCATTGATATAGACCGCATCGGCAATACCACGCTTTTCCAGATTCTCGACTTGGTCTTTCATCAGAGACTGGAGCGGAGAAATGACGACCGTAAGACCCCGCAGCGACTCCCCCTCCATCAATGCAGGAATCTGGAATGTCAATGACTTTCCGCCTCCTGTCGGGAATATGGCAAGTATTGACTGGCCCCGAAGCGCTCCCTTGACGGCATTTTCCTGCAGAGGTTCTCCTCCGAATTTCCTGAAATGGTCATAGCCGAAACATCTTTTCAAGGCGACTTCAGGGTCTCTTTTGGATTTGCAATAATCGCATCTTCCGCAGTCACACTCCCGGAATTTCCTTATAATACGCTCAGTATCAGGATAATTCTTGAGCACCCAGGGTGCCAGTATCGAGTTCCTGTCGTCTGTCGAAATCAATGCTACAGAATAGGCCGTTGCGGTTTTGGAATTCCGCACGGCATCATTGACATCAGCATTGGCACAAATCTTTCCGTCGAGCGCCTCTTTCACATTGTCGGCCGTAGATTTTTTCAGGAAGAACAGGCGCCTTTCCGGCAAATAACCGACATAGTCGAAAAAGGCTTTGAAATGAACGTCCTCGGCTGTCAGGTCATAATAAATCCGCTGCATCCGCTTGTCGATGTCTCGAAATGCATTGACCTCATCTTCAAACAGTTCCTTTGCCTTTACGGCGTCATTGAGAGGATTGTTCAGTTCATCTGAAAGCAATTTGTCGTCCTTGAGCAATCTATGATATGGCTTTCTCGGGAACAGCAGCGGCGACAGATACAATGTGTCTATAAGTTTGTAATCCCTCGACAGAAATGGCCTCAGGTACTTATAGTCATGTTCTGTTATATTGTGTCCGCACAAAAAATGTGCATCGCTGATGAAGTTCACAAAATCCGCGATGCGTGATGTATGTATTGATTTACCGGCTTTTACGGCTCCGGCATCTACAATTTTGCCTCGGCCGTCGATTTCCAGATCGACAAATGCTATATTATTCATTGGTTATTTGCCTTGCAACTTGACAAATATAATGAATAATAATGATTTTTACTTTTTTAGACGGAACAACCTGCCGGCGGCGATAAGAATGAAGGTCAATGCTTCTGAAACGGGCAGGGCCAGCCAGATTCCCGGGGTGCCTGCAATGCGCGGCATGAGGAGGAATGCTGGAACGAGGAAAACAAGTCCTCGTGCAAAAGAATAGATGGTTGCAGGAATGATCCGTTCAATGCTCTGATAGTATCCGATAACAGTAACATTGAAAATATAGAAAACGAATCCTGTCGCCATCAGCGGCATTCCGGCGGAGGCGATGCGGTAGCCGTTCGCGTCGGTGCTGAGAAACAGCGCGGCAACGTATTTTACTCCGAAGGCGAGCGCGGACGAGAGGAGGATTCCGGCGCCGATTGCGGTGATCAATGCCACTTTGCGGGCTTCCACTACCCTGCTCCTTTTTCCTGCGCCGTGGTTGTAGCTGATAATCGGCTGGGCGGACTGTGAAATGGCATTGCCGGTCATGAAGATGAAGGGCATAATGTAGCATGCGATAGAGAACGCTGCCACGCCATCCTCGCCCAAGTATCTCATAAATACGTAGTTGCCGACGAACATAAGGACAGAGATGCTGCATTCTCCCAGAAATGCTGAGAAGCCGAGGCGGAACTGGTAACCGATATTTCTCGCGAACAGGCAGAGGCTCTTGAAAGACCATTTCAGCCGGTACAATTTCATTGACCTGGACAGGAAGAGTATATAGAAGATGCCCATGCCGGCACCGAACCATAGGGCTATGAACGTGGCGAATGAGACGCCTTCAAGGCCTTTGTCGAGGATAAACAGGAATATGTAGTCCAGGACGATGTTCAATATCGCCGGTATCGAGGATGTCAACATCGCGTAGGTCGGCGAACCGTCCAGGCGTATGATGAGGAGTCCCACCGACTGAAGGAACATGGCGCAGAAAGCCAATGACAGCCACCGCTGATAATCAAGCACATGCGGCAGGAGCCTATCCGAAGATCCGAGCAGGTAAGCGGTCTGCGTGCTGAAGCACTGTACCAGAATGGTTATGGTCAATGTCAATGCCAATCCGAATATGATGGTCTGTGTCATATTGATTCTGGCCGCCTTGGCATTGTCCTGGGACAAATGGATGGACGAGACGACTGAGCATCCAACGCCGAGCATCAGTCCGATTGCCGTCATCAGGAGCCAGAACGGAGAGAATATATTGACGGCTGCCAATGCGTCACTTCCGACGCCGTGTCCGATGAAGACACCGTCAATTACTGTCATCAAGGAGATGCAGAGCATTCCCAAAAGTGTCGGCGTAAGCATTTTGCCGAAGAGCTTCGGAATGTTGTCCGAGCCGAAATCGATTGCGTCCCTTTGCATAGCTGTCTGGTTCAAAGAACGCGAAGATACGAAAATAATGATAGTTTTTATGTATCTTTGTTAGATATAAAATTTTTACGCTATGCTTGAAACAGGTAATCCTATGCCGGATTTTTCGGCGCAAGACCAGAATGGTAACATTGTCTCATCACGTGATCTTATCGGGAAAAAGACCGTCGTATATTTTTATCCCAAGGCCAATACTCCAGGTTGTACTGCGGAGGCATGCAGCCTGAGGGATAATTATGAAAGGTTTCTGGCATTGGGTTACAATGTCATTGGCATAAGCAAGGACAGTGTGAAGGCTCAGAAAAATTTCAGTGACAAATACACATTGCCGTTCCCTCTGCTTTCTGATCCGGAAGCATTGATAATCAAAGCTTTCGGTGCATGGGGAGAGAAGAAGCTTTACGGGAAGGTTTATGAGGGCATTCTGCGTAAGACTTTCATTTTCGATGAGAAGGGCATTCTCGTCGAGGTTATCGATAAGGTGAACACCAAAAATCACGCTGAACAGATTCTGGGTTAGTAAGCATGAAAAAATAAGTTGGTAAAGATTTGTGAAGGATTTTCGAGGATAGATTTCTTTTCGAAGAAGGAGTGTACTGGACGTACACGACTGATGAGAAAAGGAATATAGACCGAAAAGACGAGCAAAGATCACCAAGTTATTTTTTAAGGATTACTTAGTTGTTATGGTGAATTATCAGTTTACGGAAGGCACAATCTGTGCGCCGGCCACGATTCCTGGTACGGGTGCGATTTCTATTATACGCGTAAGCGGGAAAGAGGCATTGGCAATAGCGGACAAAATCATTGACCTTAAGGGTGAGTCTCTTTCTGAAACCGAAGGTTACAGGCTTCGCTACGGGACGGTCTTCGCGACTGACGGCAGCGTGCTAGACAATGTGATTGTCAGTGTGTTCCGCGCGCCGCATTCATATACCGGCGAGAATTCGGTGGAGATTTCCTGTCATGCGTCCAGGTTTATCGTCAATGCGATTCTGGAGCTTCTTGTCAATGCGGGAGCGCGTATTGCAGCTCCTGGTGAGTTTACGCGTCGTGCTTTTGTCAATGGCAAGATGGATCTTGCTCAGGCTGAAGCTGTTGCGGATGTCATCGCGTCTCAGAGCGCGGCTTCCCACAAGGTGGCGATGAATCAGCTGAAAGGTGGCTTTTCGTCCGAGCTTAAAGTTCTCAGAGACAAGCTTTTAAAGATGACTTCCCTACTGGAACTCGAATTGGATTTCAGTGAGGAGGATGTGGAGTTTGCCAGTCGTTCCGAACTGGGAGCTCTGGTCAATGAGGCATTGTCCCATATCGGCCGTCTGACTGATTCTTTCAGTCGTGGCAATGCTATCAAGAATGGTGTCCCGGTCGCTATCGTCGGTGCGACCAATACGGGCAAGAGTACCCTGATGAATGCGCTTCTCGGCGAGGATCGTGCCATCGTTTCCGATATTGCCGGCACGACGCGTGATACCATAGAGGAGATGCTGAATCTTGGCGGCGTAATGTTCCGTTTCATCGATACTGCAGGTATCCGCGAGACTGACGAGATAGTCGAAAAGATAGGTATCGAGAGGACGTTCAAGAAGATGGATGAGGCGTCTATCGTATTGGGTATGACCGATTTGTCCCGCGGAGAGAATTCTGTTCTGGCCGATGCGGAGTATATTTTCGATAAGGTCAATGCTTGTGGGGCCGGGCGTGAGTTTTTGCTGCTGGTCAACAAGTGTGATGTCGATGAAAGTGAGTCAGTGATGGCCGGTGAAGATCATGTCGCAGTTTATGCCGGGACCGGTTTTACCGAGACAGGTTCTGTGTCCGGTTCTGCTGACAAGACCGGAAAGATGGCGAGAATTGAAGCCGCCTTGCGCGAGAAAGGCATCTCCGCCAAGCTGATTCCGATATCAGCCAAAACAGGTTATGGTCTAACTGTGTTGACAGAAGCTCTGGCGGAAATCGGCAGTCGGATTACGGGCGATACCGATGAGACACTGGTGACAAATATCCGTCATTATGAGGCCCTGGTACGCGCTGCGACGGCTCTCGGGCGTGTCCGCGACGGGCTGCAAGTGGCGACGCTGCCGCCGGATTTGATCGCGCAGGACCTTCGCGAGGCGCTGTATCATCTGGGGGAGATTGTCGGGGAGATCAGCACGGAGGAAGTTTTGGGGAATATATTTCGGAATTTTTGCATCGGAAAATAAGATGTGAAATTATATGGAAATCCCTGAAAACACGGCCTTTCAAATATCCCTACAAGTTACTAATTTATAGACACTTAACACCAAATTAAGTCAAAAGCCATATTTCAGTAAATTTCACTACAAATCAAATAGGTGGACAATTTCAGTTGATATTGTCCACCGTTTTTTGTAACTTTATTAGTGTTAACAATTGATATTATGGATAAAGTTTACTTATCCCTTTCAACCCGTCTTCAGAAGGACACAGGCAAGGCTGAAGTCCTACTTAGATACCGTAACACTCGTGCAATAGGTCAACGAGTTCACTCACACATATTCATCCTCCCGAAATTCTTCGTGGACCGAGAAATAGTCATCAAAAACAGGCTCATCACCCAGGAAGTCCAAGAAGCACGCGAAGCCAAACTCACCGTGGACAAAATCATCGCCCACCTCCACGAAAAGGGAGACAAGAAAGCCATTGTTGACTTTGAACCAGATTGGGCACAAGACACTGTAGACCGCCTCCTCTTCCCAGAGAACTACAAGAATCCGGAGAGCGACGAACCATTCTTCGACAACAAAATCGAAGACTTCCTCAAATTCAAGAAGATTTCATATCAGCGGCACAAAAGCTACTGCTGCATATTCGATATCGTCAAACGATTCGAACTCTACGCCGGAAAGCCAATCAATATGGACAAAGCTACAGGAGATACCCTCGTCAGCCTTGAAAAATTCTTCAAGGAAGAACACACCTTCTTTGAACCAAAGAAAGACAAATATCGCGTCATCCTAGTCCCGAATAAAAAATACAAATACGTCTGGGACAACTCCCACCACGAAAAAGTACCCCAGAAACGCAGCGACAACGCCATCGTTACCTATATGAGCGCAGTCCGCGCCTATTGGCTATGGTGTATAGATATGGGATACACCCAGAACAACCCATTCCGCAAATACACAGTGGGTTCACAGAAATACGGCACCCCATACTACCTCACCGCAGAAGAACGTGACCTCCTGTACAAGACAGACCTCAGTGCAAACAAGGAAGTCGCACTCGCAAGGGACATCTTCATATTCCAATGTTACATCGGATGCCGCATCAGCGACCTGATGTCATTCACCAATGACAACATAGTGAAAAGCGAAAACGGAGTCGCAGTACAATACATCCCAAGCAAGACAAAAGAAGAAAATCCACGAGTAGTCAAAGTTCACCTTGCGCCCACCGCCATCGAAATCCTTGAACGCAACAAAGGCAAATCAGCAACCGAGCTCTTCCCTTTCATCAGCACCGGAAAACTCAACGACCTCATCCGTATAGCAATGAAACATGCCGGCATCATCAGGGTCGTAACCATCGTCAACCCTGTCACCAAACAATCAGAGCAGCATCCAATCTGCGACGTGACCAGCTCACATATGGACCGACGCACCTTCATCGGCAACCTGTATAAAAAGGTCAAAGACCCGAACCTCGTTGGCAAGCTCTCCGGACACTGCGAAGGCTCGAAAGCATTCGCCCGCTACCGCGACATTGATGACGATATGATCAAAGAAATGACAAAGCTACTCGACTAAAACCGACCTACCATTATGAACGATAGAGACGCAGAACTCATAATCTCAAGCCTCAGAGGCTATTCCACAGAGGCTTCCAAAGTTTTAGAATACATTCATAAGTATGACTACAGAAGCGAAGCAGTAGCCTGGGACACAAACCGGAACCCTTCGTTACTAGAAGTCGAACATCCAACCCTGTACGACCTGTTCATCAGACTTGCACACTATATAAATCAAATCCCCCACCGGAACGATAACATCGCACGGAATTCATTGTTGTGTAAAAACAATTTCGAATCATTCTGTAGATATATCAACGCAAGTCAGAACACTCTCATAGCTGCTGGTTTCAACCGCATAAAGATTGAACCAATGAAGAAAGTAGCTGAAGCATTCAAGAGTCTGAACCTCGTCAATGAATCAGCCATACTGCTCAATGTGTATAATTTCACTTTCAAAGTTCGCAAATGGTACCAGGCATCAAAAAGAAACCCAGGCACACCGATAGTACTCAAACTTGAAATCAATTATGATGAAGCATCAACAACAGACTTGGCTGAAGACCGGGGCTTTTCATCTTTTGAAAGTCTTTTCAAACCATCCTGCAACTACAGTTCCAAGCAGAAACGGGCACTGTACGACAACCTCAAAGAACTTTATAACACAGAAGACCCCAAGACAGCCGATAAAATCGTAATGGCAGTAATCCTAAAGTTCAGAAAGCCACATACACACTATCATCAACCATTTGGAACTAAAGCCATTACGGAATGCAAGGTACAAGCTATGGCCGCATTCGAGCGCGATGGCAAAGTCATCCGCAGCTACACAGAAAATTCCCTGACAGATCCACCAAAACTTGCCGACGCTCACGTGAAAAGAGCTGAAAGCATCATATCTAAATCTTTAGAATCAATCTAAGAATCCTTTTAGTATTTTTTAAACAAAACCTTTGTAAACCGCTTGCTTACAGGCGGTTATTTTTATACAAGCAAGTATTTGCAATAAGTTCATTTAGTCATTTCGAAGCCGTTCAAATCCGATATAACTTGCGCCCTGAAAATGAAAACAAGAATTATCGGCTGCTTTCATTTTGTGTGTCGAGCAGGTACGGAGACCGATAACTCCGTACCGAGGGACACAACCTTCCAAAACAAACTCAAAATGGAAGTGAATATCATTGAATTGGCAAGACAATGCCCGGAAGTGACGATTTCCGTAAAAGCGTCAGACCCTGTGGAAATGGGCAAGACATTAAAAGACGAACTGCTGCAGAACCTTCGGGGAGTGCTGCCTGAAAAGCCCACACGTGAAGAAGAATCATTTCTGACACGTGAAGAGACAATGAAGAAACTCGGTGTTTCAAGTGCCACCCTATGGCGTTGGAAGAAATGCGGCTACCTCGTTCCAGTACAACTCAGAGCAATGGACCGCTACTGCATCTCCTACATCAATGCAATCCTCATCAACAAAGGAGGTGCCCTATGAGCCAGCCGCAACACATCAGCGAAGTTATGCACCAGCTCGTTCTGAACAACCCGAACGACCCGTGGGCACAGATACTCCGCCACTGCCCTTTCATCCAGCTGGCAATGCTCAAGAAAGGCTATATGTCCCTGAACGACCTCACCGATGAAGAAATAGACCGTCTAATCCAATGCGACATCAACGGCCTTGACATCCAAGAACTCAAAAGAAAGGAGGCACATAATGACTAAAGAATACCTTCTCTCCAAGACCCTCTACGGTGTGGACATCATCCAGAACCTCATCCGCAAGGAATTCTCTGACTACATTATGAACATAAAAGGAGACGACTGCGGAGAAAATCCCGACCCCGTCTATGCAGACGGCAGAATCATCCAAATTACCGTGGACAAGACCTACAGGCAAGGCCGGCGGCTTCCGGAACGCAAAGCCAGATACCACTACCTCGACGAAACTCTCCCTGACGGTGATGCCATAGCCCTCGCAACTGCCTACTGGCACGAACGGGGCGAACAGCTCTCCCATCAGGAAATCCTCGACCGGCTCGCATCAGAAATGCAAATACAGGAAGCGGACTATAACCCATATAATCCCTCACCCCGCAAACACGAGCCAGAGCCGTCGCCAAAGCCCGAGCAACTGAAAATGCCATCGGCACCACGATTCAGCGTCTATCGCAGGCCAATCAAAAACACATGCCCCTGCAGAGAAGCCTCACCGGAAGACATCTTCAAATACCTCGTCAGTGATTATGCCAGGCAGCACACCGAAAAACTGCGTACAATCAAGGACAACAAAGCCCGCAGCCGCTACAAAGCCGAGCACCTTGACCACATCACCCCGGGAGGACTCTTCAGCACACGCAAGAATCCGACCTAATAAAAGCATCAGGCTATATGGTAATTGACTTCGACCACATAAGCGGAGCAAAGACCTCGTCAAGAAACTCGCCAACGACGAGCGCTTCGAGACCGTCCTCGCCTTCCGCAGCCCTTCAGGTGACGGAGTCAAATGGATTGTGGCACTGTCGGATATAACCAAACCGGACGGCACACCACTCACATACGGAGAATACTTCACCATACTCTCCAACTACTCACGCAAGGCCTACGGAATCGAAGCAGACCCATCCGGCAAAGACATTTGCCGAGCCTGCTTCCTTCCCTACGACCCCGACGCATTTCTCAACCCGTTATACATCGAAAACAACATATAATATGACATCGACAAATTTCCACATTGACCTTCTCAACGAAGGCAACACACTTTCAGCATACTCCGGATGCACACAGCATCCGGACACCCTACCACAATCCTCAGACACAAGGGAAAGGCTCGAAGCACTTATAGCACAACTTAAGGCCAGCGGTACCGACATCACATCCGGCTACAATGACTGGTTCAAAGTCGGCTTCGCCCTCGCCGCAGAATTCGGAGAATCCGGCAGAGAATACTTCCACGAAATCAGCGCCCTCTACTCCGGCTATGAGCGACAAGAATGCGACAAAAAGTACGACCAGTGCCTCAAATCAGATACCGGCAAGACCAACATCGGCACAATCTTCCATCTCGCGGAACAACAAGGAATTAAGCCACCTCACCAAGAGCGAAGCAACAGGCCCGAAGCTCACAAAACTAAATCCGAAACGACAAGCGACAAAGATGTCGCCGTGTCGTTTGTAGAAACAAGCGAAGAAGACAGAAGCCTGCCACTCTTTGAAGAATCCATCTACGCCCACCTGCCTTCAATCCTGACCAAAGCCACCCAAACAATGAACATACGTCAGGAAAAAGACCTCATCCTCATAGGCTCCATAGTCACCCTCTCAAGCGTCCTCCTCCCATTCCGCACCATCTTCCACGGCAGGACAATCTTCACCAACCTCTTCCTCTTCGTCCCCGGGCCGGCAGGATCAGGCAAAGGCAGACTCGACTTCTGCTACCGGCTCGTCCGCCCCATCCACAACGACAAACGCGAACTCTGGCAGCTCGCACAGAAAGAATACAAACAGGAACTCGACCGCTATCGCGCCCTTTCCAAAAAAGAGAAAGCCAATGCCACCTCACCGGTCAAGCCCCCAATCACACTCCTGCGAGTCCATGCCAACTGCAGCGCCACCTCATTCGCTGAAGCGATGGCCGACAACGGCAATATGCTGATATTCGAAACCGAAGGCGACACTGTAGTCAGCACCTTCAAAAGCGACTACGGCAACTACTCCGACAACTTCCGCAAAGCCTTCGCCCACGAAGAATTCGGCTACCTCCGCCGTGGCAACGACAACGAAGAAAAAGAAGTCCAGAACCCACGCCTCTCAGTAGTCCTCTCCGGCACACCGGAACAGGTCAAATCCCTCATCCCCAATGCCGAAAACGGACTCCTCAGCCGCTTTATCTTCTACTGTATGTCAGCCAGCGACGAATGGCTCGACGGCTTCTCAGGCTACGACTCCGACAACCCCCTCGAACAAGTCTTCGACCAGCTCGGAGCCGAAGTCGAACGATTCTACTAGGCACTTCGCCAGATCAATCAAGTCTGGTTCACCCTCTCAATCGTCCAGCAGCAAAGATTCAACGACTACTTCACCGAAGAAAAGCAGCGGATGAAAGAACTCAACGGAGACCTCTACAACGCCAGCACCCACCGTCTCTCCTGGGCCTGCCTGCGCATCTCGATGGCCCTCACCGCCCTGCGTTGTATGGACAGCGGCTCAATCCCGGAAAGAATCGAATGCTCCGACACAGACTTCGATGTCGCCCTATCCATCATCAGGACCATCTCCCATCACAACGACTACATCTCCAACGTCCTCAATGACGGTATCACAGAAGACGTCAAAGTCTCCGAAACCTACAGCTCCGCAGCCTGCAACGTCCTGCTGAACAACCTGCCCGACAGATTCACATCAGAAGATATGCAGGTTCTCTCAGTCAAGCTCGGCAAATCCATCCGCACCATCCAGAGACAGATTCGTCGGGCCATACAGAACGGGCAGGTCAAGGAATTATCCAAAGGAAGATACGAACGGCTGAAATAACGGCAGAAGGCCTCAATCCATTGCAAATCACTATACCGAAGCAATTTGAGGCCTTCTAATTAAACAACAGAACAAACAATATGCGTATCAAAAATTTCCAATTTTCATTCAAAAATCATAACTTTGAAGATTATAAGGGCGAAAATGCCCTCAAGAAGAACAATATGGCAAGGAAAGCACAGAATAAGAAAAAATATACATTCATCGACCTGTTCGCTGGCTGCGGTGGGTTGAGTGAAGGCTTCCTTGAATCCGGACAATTTGAACCATTAGCTCATGTCGAATGGGAGTTACCAATGGTAAATACACTTCGCAACAGACTTTCGACACATTGGGACTATAGTGAAGAAGAGGCACGTAAATCTGTTATACTTTTTGATATTCAAAAAACAAAGGAACTTCTTTGTGGAAAGTGGGCAAAAGATTCAATAGCCAAATATGGTTTGTACAATCACCCTGATATTATTTCAAAAGGGCTGAAGGGACTTATAGGTAGAAAAAAAGTAAACCTTGTAATTGGCGGCCCGCCTTGTCAGGCATATTCTATTCACGGAAGAGCTACTGACAAAGACTCAATGCAAAATGATTACAGAAACTACTTGTTTGAAAGCTTCGTTAAAGTTGTTAAAGCGTTCAAACCGGACATATTTGTTTTTGAAAATGTCGCAGGAATATTGTCTGCAAAACCAGGAGGCATTCATGTGACAGAACGAATATATTCGGCTTTTTCAGATGCTGGGTATTCAATTCGAACCCCAAAGGAATTATGTAATTCAATATATAATGCGATTGACTTCGGTGTTCCTCAGAATAGGCCAAGAGTAATTATTTTGGGGGTTAGAAAAAACAGCAGATACGATTTGGAAAAGTTATACTCATCAATATCATCGGAGATTACGAAAGAGTATAAAACGGTCAGAGATGCGATATTCAATCTACCAAAAATTCTGCCTCTAAAGGAACCTATTAAAGTCGGTAAAGGGAATGTATCGCATCAAGTCATTGACCCCAATCCAATGATTACCCAGCATGAACCAAGGTATCATGCACCAAGGGAAGTCAACGTCTTTAGGGAATGGGTGACTAACGATATGAATCGCATTTCACAAAAAGAAAAAATAGATTTTTATTATAAGATAACTGGGCATCATACACTGTATGCAAAGTACAAAAGCCTTTATTGGGATAAACCGTCTCATACAATAGTAGCTCATTTAAGTAAAGATGGCTATATGTTTATCCATCCTGATCCTGAACAGGCTCGGAGTATAACAATAAGGGAGGCAGCTTTATTGATGACCTTTCCTATGGATTATGAATTTATAGGAAATACAGCAATGTGTTATAAGATGATTGGTAATGCAGTACCTGTTCTTATGGCTAAAGGCATTGCGAATGGAATCGCAAAAGAGATGAACCGATGAACGTATTAGTAGCATGTGAAGAGAGTCAGGCTGTATGCAAAGCATTTAGGAAAAGAGGCCATAATGCTTACAGTTGTGACATTTTGGAATGTAGTGGAGGACACCCGGAGTGGCATTTGCATCAGGATGTTCTTGAAGTAATCCGCAATAGAGGTGGTGTGCTTGAGAATGGAGACACTTATTTCCTTCCTGAAGGGCAGGAATGGGATTTAATGATTGCTCACCCGCCTTGCACATATTTATCAGTAAGTGGTGCACGTTGGCTATATCATCCCGAAGACGCCAACCTTCCAGTAGAGCAAAGACGGGAACATCCTCATCACCTTGGTCGCAGACAAATGCAAAAAGAGGCAATGGCTTTTTTTATGGAATTCACAAAGACCAATATCAAACATTGGGCTATTGAGAATCCTGTCGGCATAATGAATTCACACTATAGAAAAGCTGACCAGATTGTGCAGCCTTTTTGGTTTGGCGACCGTGCTTCAAAAAAAACATGCCTGTGGCTGCATAACCTTCCTCTCCTTAAACCTACAAATATGGTTGAAGAGGGAGAACGAGTTGTTCTGTCAAGCGGCAGGAGCCTACCAAAATGGTATTCAGATTCATTCAACACACGTATCTCAACAGAAGAGAGAAGGAGACTCAGAAGTAAAACTTTTCCTGGTTTTGCCGAAGCTTTGGCAGAACAATGGGGTAATATAGAAGAATTATGATTTTTGTATCCAAATTCCGCGCCAACGACCTCAATCCATCTAAGGGAAAACAGATTGAGTTTAATAAGGGTGCTGTCGATTCATTCTTCGGATTTACAAAACCTGAAGAAGATGCAGTATTCGATTGCTATTCTCTCTCATCTCCATCTATTAAGCGTTCCATCAAAGTACATTTCACACTGAGCCCATCTCGAGGAGACTATAAGGTATACCAAAATGCTGATGGGAGTGAGGACTTAAAGGATTATTTCCTTAACACTCTTCACCTAAATGAAGATAACCTGTCAGACTATTTCGCAATCAAGAAGACAGGTGCTACAAAATACATATTATACTATGTACCAAGCTCTGAGCTTGCCACTGATTTCTTTAAGCAAGTGTTTTCTGACAATCTGTATTATATGGCAAAGGATGAAGAAGACACGCATAATATGACTGATGGCAAGGGAGAAAAAATTCCGGCTGCCCAAACAATCTACTACGGCTGCCCAGGTACAGGAAAGTCGTTTGAGGTTATGATGATTGCCGAGGGGAAGAAGGGAGAGAAGATTATTTGGTACGATAAGCCTTCAGCGGAGCATCCGGAGGGACTAAAACGTGAGCAAGAACCATCTGACGAAGAGAAGAAGGTGCTGGACAACAACATCTTCCGCACTACCTTCCACCCGGATTACGATTATGCAACGTTCGTCGGGTGCTATAAACCGGTAAAGAACGATGATGGAATGCTGGATTATAGATTCATCCCACAGGTATTCACAAATGCCTATGTGTCAGCCCTGCGGCACCCAGAAGACCCAACATACCTCATCATTGAAGAAATCAATCGCGGCAACTGCGCACAAATATTCGGAGACCTGTTCCAATTGCTCGACCGAACAAACGGAACGTCAGATTATGAAATCAAACCTGACGCTGAGCTTGCCAAATACCTTGCATCCGCAGGTGTACCATCACAAAGCCTCAAGCTGCCAGGCAACCTGCACATCTATGCAACGATGAACACCTCTGACCAAAGCCTCTTCCCTATGGACTCAGCTTTCAAGCGCCGCTGGGCAATGGAATACAAACCTATTGACTACAAGCACGGCAAGGCGATGAAATTCGCCATTACAATAGCTGGGAAGGAATATCCTTGGATTGGCTTCCTTCAGATGGTGAATGAAATGATACTCAATGCAACCGACAGCGAGGACAAACAGATGGGAGAGTTCTTCATCAAGGGTTCAGCTACCGAAAAGGAATTCATCAACAAGGTAATGTTCTATCTGTGGAACGACGTCTGCAAGGACCTTTACAATCCTCGTCGTGTCCAGGCGGCATACTTCCTTCGCATCAAGAATCAGCTCGAGGGCGAGAAGAATGACTACTTCACATTTGCCGAACTATTCAGCGATAGAAATGAAAACTCACGCCTTCTCACCGAATTTATGCTATACCTGGAAGATAAATTCAAGGAAAATCATAAGGACATTTCATTGACAGAAGACAAACGAATAGACTGGAATTCCATTTTGGAAAAGATTGTGCCATCACCTGGAACGGCTGAATAAGGAACTGCAACATGCGAATATACTTCGAGAATCACGAATACATGGACGGGAAGATAAGAGACTTTCTTCCCGAAAACATCCTGTATCCTGGCTCAGAGGGTAAAAGCTATACGGACAGGATTGGATATCTCTTTGTGTCAGTCAGTGGTAATTCATATCCTGTATTCATCCTGCCTAAATCCTTTCTGATTGATAAAGGCGGCACAGAATATGTCCTTGGCATCGACAATGTATTGCCGGAAGATGTAATAGACACTGATGAGCCTGAGAATCCGCTTGAACTGGATGGCAAAGGATTCCTTCTCCCCTCCCTCGGACTTTGGCTTTATCGTGCGCTTGACCGTTTCAGAAACGAACACGAAGGCACACCAATTGGAGAAATTGCCAAACTTGACTCACAACTGCCGGAAGACGGAGCACGCGACAAGGACTTTCTCGCCACTGCTCTTGAACTCATTGATTTTCTCAATGACCACCGCAGCCTGTTCACTCAGATAAGTCTTATAAACCATAGTGGCCGCAACAAGATTGACTGGTCAAAAACCGTCCAAGGAGATCCATTCATAGAGAATGGAATACCCTGGTACCTTGACCCTGCAATTAAAGAGAAATCAATCGACATTGACGACACACTGCTTATCCTATACTATTCTGTACTCGGATACCTGAGGGACAAATATTGCTTCCCGATTGACTTAGGAGAAGTCCCATACGAACTCCTGCCGGAAGAAGAGATTCAGCGCCTCATAGACACCGGTATCGGCAGCAAGCAGATGCGCCGTATTCGTCACAAATACTATCGTGATGACCTCAAGCACCTTTGGGGCCTGTTGGATTCATTCTTCACCTACAACACATCCGAAGACGACAACTTCCGGACTAACGAATTCCTTCTGGTACGCAAGTTCGAAAATGTCTTCGAAGCAATGATTGACAGTCTAATAAGCGACACACGCGGAGTCGAAGACTTGAAAAAACAGGACGACGGTAAACTCATAGACCACATTTTCCGCTTCAACTCTCTTGTAGGTAATCTGTCCGACATCTACTATATTGGAGACAGCAAATATTACAAAGATGACGAGCGTCCGAAAGGAGTAGCACTATACAAGCAGTTCACCTACGCAAAGAACACCATTCAATATCACGTTGATAAGTTGCATCTTGCCAGAAAGCACTATCCATGTGAAAAACTCATCAAAGGAGACATACGGTACAGGGACACTCTGACTGAGGGCTATAACATAACCCCAAACTTCTTCATACGCAGCCGAGTCACAGAAGATGACTTAGATTTCAGCACACATTCGCTCAAAAAGACAGTATGGGACGAAAATAGACAAATCGAAAACCCACCTTCGAATAAACACTTTGAAGACCGGTTATTCGACCGAGACACTCTCATACTTCGTGAATTCAGCATTAACCTGCTTTTTGTCATAGCTTCATACGCAGGATATGAAGACTCCTGCTGGTCCTCCGACCTGCACCGCATCATCCGTGACACCTTCATTGATAGCATCGATGCTGACTACGAGTTCTACAAACTCACCCCAAAGAACGACAATACACTTGGTTTCGTCCAAATATATTTCCCGTGGATCAACGGCAGGATATACACACTACAAGAATCCGATGACTATCTCATTCTTGCCTTCGAGAAAAATGGACAAGGAACAAAAGACAAAGCAGAATTTGAAAAGCAACACTTCCACAGACACGACACCGGCCTTGAATTTGACTACGACCTCAAAACAATAACACTCAGGGAATTAAGCTCAATCTAACATTGACAATTAATAACACTATCAGTATATGGAAGCAGGAAAACGCACAATCAGCGACATCTTCAACGGCAATAGAAAGTTGATTATCCCCTTCTTTCAGAGAACGTATGTTTGGAAAGAAGAACAATGGTCACGCCTAATTGAAGATATGGAATACATCTCCAAGACAGGTAAAGAATACTTTCTTGGCTCCATAATTCTGAAATCTCTTCCAACACCTTCAAACGGTTCAATTGGAGATATACGCACAGTAATCGATGGCCAGCAAAGGCTTACGACTATGGCGATATTCCTCAAAATCCTCGGTCTGAAAACGAATCAATGCAACATTGTTGAGAGGTTGTTCACTCTCGACGATGGTTCCATTGCAATGCAGCATAGTCAGGGAGATTCAGAGGCATTTAACAAAGTGATGACACTTACAGAGCAGGAAGACATTAATCCTGGTCGCAGCAATATTCTTTGTGCATATAAGTTCTTCAAAGACAATATTGATGCTGACAAACTCAGCATTCAGAAAATTCGCAATCTTGCGCAATTCGTCGGAATTGACCTCACGCCAACTGAGGACGAGCAACAAATATTTGACACCATCAACTCGCTGGGCGTAAAATTGACCACCGGAGAATTGCTCAAAAATTATTTCTTCTCCAAGGAAACCATCGCACAATATAATCAATTGTGGAAGCCGGCATTTGAACTTGACGATGAAACCAGAGATTTTTGGGAGCAGGATATTACTTCGGGACGCATTAAAAGAAGTAACATCGAAGCTTTCCTGAACGCATATCTTCAAATCAAGATTCAAGACCCCGTTTACTCAGTAAAAACAGAAGACAAGGTAATGTATCGTCGTTCTGAAGGATTGTTCAACAACTATAAGAACTTTTTGGCTGAGTATGTAGCGACAAGTGATATGGACGATGACACAAGAAAGCAGAAAACGGATGAGTTCATATATGACTTAACACAGTATTCCAAAATTTACAGGAACTGTTTCAATGCCGATACTCTACTCTCTGAGGTTGGTTCAACGCCGAGCCTCGAACGTCTCAACGTAATAATATATGGTCTTGATGGAATGACAACCATTCCTTATCTGATGTTCATACAGAAGAATGTCTCTGATGAATCCGAGAGACAGAAGATATATGAATATTTGGAATCATATCTGATGAGAAGACTTGTGTGCAAGACTCATAACAATAACTATAGTGATTTGTTCACAGAAAACCTCATCGGACAGAATATCCAAACTATAGAGGCATTGAAAGATTATATTGAGCAGAAAGACCCAGCGTCATCCCTAGCAATGCCAAGCAACCTGATGGTCAGAAAAGCATTCCACAACGAGATTATGCCGAACAAACGAGCCACCGGTATTCTCTACCTGATTGAATCTAAACTAAGAAACTCATCAATGTGCTCGACAGCTATACTTGGTTTCAACTCATACAGCCTAGAACATCTGATGCCAAAGAAATGGAGAAACAATTGGGGCATTGCTATTGATCCAGACAATAGAGATTTTATGCTTCAAACTCTTGGTAACCTTGCAATTATAACCAATTCTCTCAACTCTGCAATCCGTGATGCAGATTGGGATAAAAAACTTTCAGGGACATCATCGAAAGGAGGATTGAAGAAACACGCAGTTGGTCTTGTCACAATGGAATCTGTCCTTAATTCTAATGATTGGGATGAAGACCACATATCGGAGCGTGCAGACTGGCTGGCAGATAAAGCAAATGAAATTTGGCCATCATATTATGCATCCAACGATGATGTTGAAGAGGAAGCATCAACAGAAGTGCATGAATCAATTAATGTCATTCCTGAATCTCAGAAAATTCGTACTACTGAAACTGTAGACAAAACAACATTCTCAATCAACGGTTCAGGATTCATGAAAAAAGGAGCATTCGTCAGACAGTTCATCAGATTGTATATGGAGAAGTATCCACATGCGACTTATACGGAACTAAAACGATTCTTTACCGATTCGCTCCTTGAATCCGGGTACAAATTTATAGGATTGCTTGTAACTGTTGAAGAATGGAATAATTGGAGGAACGACAACAAATTGAAAAGGTATTATGTTAGCCAATCAGATGCAGTATTCGTTTCTTGGGATGGAGTGAAATTTTATGTCAACACCCAATGGACATTGAAAAGCATCAAGAATGTAGTTGAATTGGCGGAACGGGAAGGATTTGATGTTCAATCACATAAGTAACATTGATTATTAAAACAGACCACATATGAATATCAAGGAATTTGCTCAAGAGTTATTGGAGAACACTAAACTCTCCGCAGAACTCAACGGAGTGGACTTCGACGAAGAACTTGCCACTACGATAATCGAATATATCGCTGATACAGGAGAAGTCAATGCACCGGAAATCTGCTCATTCAAAAAGACGAGGGCAAGAATAACCGCTTACGATTACAATGATGAAGCAGAATCTCTTGACCTCTTCTATATTGAACGTGCGGATTCATTGGTCGGCAAAATCAATAATGGACGTGTTCAGCAAGGATTCAACTACCTCATGCGCTTTTATAAGGAAGCTATGGCTGGCGTTCTCTTCAAGGAGAGTGAAGAAGGTGAAAACAGCGAGATAGCACAAATAGCGGAACTTATTCAAAGCACCAAGGGAAAGATTAGCCAATTAAGGATTTATCTTCTTACTGATGGCTTGACTGACCCTTCTGCAGTTCCAGCAGCCATAGAAAGCGATGAAGACAACTACGTCATCGAGTTCAATGTATGGGATATGCAGCGTATTTACCAGCAGCATAACATCCGCGCCGGAAAGGAAAAAGTTGAAATAGACTTCCCTACCACATATAACACGGAACTGCAATGTCTCAAGATGAGCGACCAGAATCCATTTGTAGATGCCTACCTTGCAATCATACCAGGCAAGACTCTCGCTAAAATATACAAACAGTACCAGCAAGTCCTTCTCGAGAAGAATGTCCGTACATTCCTGCAGTTCAAGGGAAAGGTCAACAAAGAAATCAGGCGTACTCTTCGAGAACAGCCAGATATGTTCTTCTCATATAACAACGGAATTTCCACTACCGCAAGCAATATAGAGCTGAAGGAAGTTGACGGTGTTTTATATATTACGCGACTCTTTGATTGGCAGATTGTCAACGGAGGCCAAACAACTGCATCCATTGCAGCTTCTATATCAGACCGTGAAGTTGACCTGAGCAAAGTGTATGTCCCGATGAAAATCAGCGTCATTCGCGACAAAGATCATTCAGACGAGATTGTAAAAGCCATCTCCACCTATGCCAATAGTCAAACAGCCATCAGAAACTCGGACTTTTCAGCAAACGAACCGTTCCTGGTAGACCTTGAAAGCTTCAGCAGATCGGAATGGGTACCCAATGGCAAAAGCAAACCTACATGCAAATGGTACTTTGAACGAACACGAGGACAGTATTTTGACCAATTGGCACAACTCAGTGGCTTTAACGAGAAGAATTTCCGCATAGAGTATCCGAAGAGTCAACGCTTCACCAAGACGGATGTAGCAAAATATGAGGCGAGTTGGAAACAGCGTCCTTATGATGTATGCCGTGGCGCAGAAAAGAATTATACTATCTATGTCGCTGAAATTAAGCGAGATAAGCCTATAGTAACTGCTGCATACTACAAGAGAATCATTGCAGAAGGAATTTTGTTCAATACTATTGATTCCATAGTCCGTTCAAAGAATCTTGGTGGCTATAAGGCAAATATGAACACATACATAATGTCTTCACTCTCTGTCCTTTCTGACGAGAATCTTGATATGACCTATATTTGGGAAAATCAAAAAGTTCAGCAGGCTGTTGTTGATAAGATTGAAGAACTCATTCCTATTGTATGGGTTCATCTGACCGGGGTATCTTCCTCAAACCAAGTACAGAATGTCGGCGAGTGGACGAAGAAAGCAGACTGCTGGAACAAACTGAAGCTCAAGCTCGGTGACATTGACAAATTCGACGATGAACTCCTCCAAAAGGAAATCAACGAGGATGGCTCATACCTTAATGAAACCCAGCAGAACAGAATCAAAGAAGCAGAGGCCTATTCGCCTCAGTTCTGGTTTGCACTCGCAAACTGGGCGAAAGTCAACAATATGCTCACCCCTATAGACAGGAAAGCAGCATTCAACTTCGGCACAATGCGTTCAAGAGGAAGGGCATTTGCGTCGCTCAAGCAGGCAATGTATGCGCTCAGAATAGCTAATACCGCAAAAGAACAAGGTTTCACCCTATAATTCCCAACGGCTATGTTATACGAGGAAGAAGAAAGATCTGGTAAAAGACCACGAGCACAAAAGAGAATTATCAGGGTGACATTCCCTGATGGTACCATATTCTGCTATAAGAACGCAACAATAACCTTTACCGAAGCGTTAAGAAAAATCGGCGCAGACAAGGTTGCAGGTCTGAATATGGAATGGCGGCATAACAGTTTATGCAGCAAAGAACCGATTCCGGGGTTTGAACAATACATGAAACCACTTGACAATGGATGGTTGGTCAATACTCAAAGCGACAGCGCAGAGAAATTCCTGATTTTGAAATCTGTCATCACAAAACTCAATGTGGATTGTACCGTTGAAATAGGTGAAGACTTTGAAACAACCAAAGCAAAAGGATTCACCAAATCAAAGCAGAAAATTGGATGTCTTCTCATTCAGTTTGCTGATGGTGAGTTCGTAGGAGGAGACAGCCCGAAAGATTCATACATTCAGGCAATCACAAAAATAGGAGTGGATGCAATCTGCTACAAATGCATTGAGGACCACGGGCAGGAACTTGTAACACGCTACAACAAATACAAAGGCCAGGTACAGTGCGGAGACAAATGGATAACTATCCCCTCTCATACAAAAGACAAGATACGCTCCCTTGAAAGAATCAGCCAAAAGCTCAACCTTGGGCTAAAAATCACCGTAATCGACTAATCCTATGGTATATTCATCAATATCGGTAGATAACGGCAATCTGAGGCAACACCAAATCGACGCAAAGAAGAACATCCTTCGCGCCTGGGATACTTATGACTCAGTAATGTTGCAGATGCCTACCGGTACTGGTAAGACATACCTGTTTACTTCAATCATCAAAGACTGTATAGCATACTATAAGTCGCAGAAGAAAGAAATCAATATCCTTGTCGTCGCTCATAGAATAGAACTTCTTGACCAGATAGCCAGCTCACTCAACAAATACGGCATACCTTGTGGCTTCATACAAGGAACAAGGGAGCAACATCTTTGGCAAAAAGTTCAAGTAGGCAGCATTCTGTCACTCATTTCCGACAAGAACGAGATGAATGTGAGAAAATGCAAATTTGACTTCATCATTGTTGATGAAGCGCATCACACCCTTGCTGATTCATACAAACGCCTTTTCGAGATGTTTCCGGAGGCAAAGAAACTTGGAGTGACGGCTACCCCGTGGAGAATGAATCACGAATCATTCACATCTGTGTATCAGAAACTGATTACAACACCACAGGTCAAATGGTTCATTAAGAATAAATTGCTGGCAGACTTCGATTATGTATCTGTAAAACCGGATTCCGACATCCAGAAACTGGTAAACAGCATAGACATATCAATTGCAGGAGACTTCGTCAACGATACCCTATCCGCTGCATTCGACAACCAAAGAATACGTGCAAGGCTATATGATTCCTTCCATAAATACGCAAAGGACCGCAAAGGCATTGTATATGCAATCAACAAGCAGCACGCAAGAAACATTGCCGAACTTTACTCTTCAAAAGGATACATCTCTGTCAATATCGACTGCGACACTCCCAAAGAAGAGCGGGAGCGCCTCATATCAGAATTCAAAGCAGGAAAGATACAAGTCCTGGTAAATGTCGAATTATTCACAGAAGGATTCGATTGCCCAGATGTAAGTTTCGTACAGCTGGCACGTCCAACCCGTTCCCTTGCTATGTACCTTCAGCAAGTAGGACGAGGCTTGAGATATGTCGAAGGTAAGGAAAAAACAATCTTCATAGACAATGTCGGCCTGTACAATTACTTCGGACTTCCGGATGCAAACAGAAAATGGCAATATCACTTTGAAGGCAGAGCCGTTCCTGAGGAGATAAAGTATGAACGTAAAGGACTAGAGGGATTGGACATTCCTGAAAAAACCTACGACGAAGATGATGAGACAATGATGATAGTCAGAGGTTATGGTTCTTTGGATGATACAAAGATCGCAGATGAAACCATTCCGGAAGAAACCTTCACGCTATGCGACTACTATCAGATTCAAGGTAATGAACACCAGTTCACCATCTCCACCCTCGTAAAGAAAAAAGGCAAAGCCACAGGAGAAATCGGAAACATAGTATACAAGTATGACAAAGAGCAGACTCCCATTGTCTTCTCGTCGAATGCAGACAAGAACGCAGCACTTCTGAACTGTGATTCAAAGCTGAAATCCATCCTGCTATTCTCCGCAAGCCTATGCAATATCACGCAAGAAGAACTCTTCAAGCTAGATGGCATCAACTCCGAAGATGGCATCACCCTCTTCACCCTCCTCAAAATACTCGCACAAGTCTATGAAATCAGGAAAGAGGATTTGGGTACTATTCTATGATGCTTTCTGAGTATTCGTTGTGCTTTTCCTTATTCTTAAGGACTAATTCCTTACTAGTATTGGCGTAACAATAATGTCCCATGTACTTCATCCCACGGACATAGCCGACTTCCGTTTTGTCGAGGCTTACTTTCAGGTGGAGTTTCTTCTCGATGAACTTGGTCAGGCCTTCGCACACGCG
>ERZ1026862.86-NODE-86-length-52402-cov-15.077750_pt1 | contig 52402 bp, 44 predicted proteins | sample MGYA00380161_ERZ1026862 | MGnify/ENA primary metagenome ERZ1026862 (study PRJEB33269, sample SAMEA4719797) | human gut metagenome | biome: human-associated habitat; feature: organic feature; material: feces | place: Cameroon | collected 2013-10 ... | reverse complement strand
ATTTTATACATTTGTAACAACTAACAGTTTGTAACTGTATTTATCTTATGAGTGCAAAATTACTACTTTTTATGCATATCTACAAAATAATTATGAATTTTCGCTCTGTTTATGCTTACATTTCAAACTTATTGCTTACCTTTGCAACCAATGAGATATAATTATAGTTAAACTTTAAAAAACAATTCTTATGAAAAAGTATCTACTTAGTTCATTATTGGTATTGGGTTTGGCGCTTTATTCAACAGTTGCAGCTTGGGCTGAAAATGTAGTTTATGGTATTATGCCATCAAACACATATGGTGCTCGTACTACATCTTTTGATATTGATGCACTTGGCTCAGATGCTTTGAAACTCACCCCTGAGTTTGCATTTGAAAATGCAGAGGAATTTAATTGTGGTACATCTGTAGGTGATAAGTATTACGCTTTCGTTGTTAATCGTGGTGTAGATGCTGCGGCTTTTGTTACTCTCAATTTCACCACAGGTAATATGGTCGTTGTTAATGACAAGTCTTTTACATATGGTAAACCTGGCTTCGGTGCCAATGGTATGGCATATGACGAGGTTAATGATAAACTTTATGTTATTGAAGGTGTATTTGATGAGTCTGTAGAATCCACAGCAACAAAACTCTACTCTGTAGACACTACAAATGGCACTCTTACAGAGGCTGCAACATGGAAAGATAGCTATGAGGCAATAGCTTCTGACCATAAGGGTGGTTTTTATGTGATTAAGCTCGAGACTGTAGGCAAAAAGACTTATCCTGTTCTTTATAAGGTTTCGGCAGACTTCAAGGTTACTGAGGCTGTAGCTAACACTACTGTTAATTGTTCTTACACTACATATAATAGTCTTGTAGCTTCAAAGGATGGCAATACTGTTTATTATGCTGCAGGAAAGGGTGTTTATGCTTTCGATGTAACAGCTGGTACAGTAGAAAAGAAGGGTGATTTGAAATTGAATATTGCAGGTATCACACTCGATAAGTCTTCAGCTGACGGTGCAGCTGCAGAGATTACTCCTGATGCTAAGCCTGCTAAGCGCTTCTTGGTGATGAAGAGAATCTATGGTTCTGCTATGGGCGATGTTCCTGATGATGTAGACTCTAAGCGTACATACTATTATTATAATGCAGATGGCAAGGAAGTAGGTTATGCTAACTATGGCCGTTTGTACACAGATCTTGGTGTTTCTGAGAACTTTAATCTTGTTGATATAGCTAAGCCTGTATTTGATGAGAATGGTAACATCGTAGCAAAAAACACTTATCAGTGGGGTCCATACGACTTCTTGGATTATACATTCAAGAAGACTCCTAACTGCGAGACTTACGAATACAACGAGGCTGGTCAGCTTGTTTCTGATACTACATCTGTATACTATCATGAATATACATATAATGAGAATGGTACTTTGGCAACATTGAATACATACAATAAGTTCACAAAGAAACTTTCTCAGTCTATTCAGTATGTAGCTTACGACGAAAAGGGCAACGTTGTCTCTTATGTTTCTGATGGTAATTGGGATAGCCAGAAGTATAATGCCGACATCGAATATGATGAAAATGGTAACAAGGTAGAAGAATACCAGTATCAGGTTGTTGATGATCCTAATATGTCAGGTTCAACCAGGAATAAGTCAAAGCAGCTTGAATCTTGGAAATATGTAGATAACTGCCTTGCTGAGTATCAGAGATTCAGATATGATGATAAAGGCGACGCTGTTCCTGAATTTAAGACTGTATACGAACCTGTAGTAGAAGGTGACTACAATGATGTATATGTTCGCGACTCTTCATACTTCGACAATGGCAAGAATTCAAAATGGATGGGTGAGAGTACATATAGTCGCTACACTTATACAGACTTCACAGATATGGAAGAGGCTACATATATGAAGCTTACTGCTGAAGTAGATGCAAAAGCATACAATACTGTAAATTTGAAGTTCAGTATGCCTCAGCTTGGTGGTGTTCAGGATTGCAAGTTCGTTATCTATCGTGATTGCACTCCTATCGATACTCTTTCATTCGATGATTTTGTTGCAAATGCAGATCCTGAAACTGGTCTTTGCACATATCAGGACAAGCTCTTGAAGAATGGTACATACGATTACTTCATTCAGCCTTTGTTCACAGCATATAGTGACGATATGATGGCTGCTGATGTCGATGAACCAGGTATCGACGATGGTGGTGTCGTTGGTCCAGAGGAGAATCCAGAAGCACAGTGGATTGGTTACTATTCTACAACTCCTGTACAGGTAACTGTATATACAGAGCTTCCTGCTGTAACAGAGCTTGCTTTGACAGGTGGTAAGATTGTGACTTCTGGTAGTATTGCTAACTTGCAGAAGACATACTACGCAGGTCTTTCTTGGAAGAACCCTGAGAATATTACTGACTATGGCTTCAAGAAGAATAGTGTATACCTCGGAATGGAAGAACAGTCTTTGGCAGAAATTACTAAGGCTGATTCAACAAACGCAACAGTAGAACTTGCATTCGAAGAGGATACAGAGGCTTATGTTGTTACAAGCTATGCTTTGGGTTATGCTATTTCTGATACAATTACTGTTAAGATTAAAGACATTGAGGATGCTACTGGTGTAGAAGGCATTACAGTTGATGGTGCTGTTAAGGCTACATTCGCTGGTAATACTATCACTCTTAGCGACAATGCAACTGTTTCTGTATTCGCAGCTAATGGTCAGAAGGTATATGAGGAGAATAATGTAACAAGCGTATCGCTCAATAATCTTCCTGCTGCTGCATACATCGTATGTGTAGAAAAGAATGGCAACGTTAATGCTTACAAATATCGTGTTAAATAACATCTGATATATAAAAAATATAAGTAGGTAGACTGTTGGACTATTCACCAATAGTCTATCTACTTATTTTCGATTTGACTAATATTAAACTTAATGAGATATAAAATGAAAATTCAAACTCTTTTAGCTTCGCTTCTTGTTAGTGGTGCTGCTATGGCGCAGACTCCTACAATTAAGCCTATCGTGATGAAGACCCCTAATGAGTTCCAAATCCTTGCTGCATCAGGCAATGGTAAATGGGCTTGTGGTGTTTATTCCGATTATTCTGATGTGCAGTATGGTTTCCTATGGAATTTGGAAACTGGTGAAATCGAGATGCTCGATCCTTCTAAGCCTTCTGTTGCATGGTCAGTATCTGATGACGGTCTTGTAGTAGGTCAGTTTGAAGATACTTCTTACAAGAGCAATGGTGCTGCTGTAGAACTTGCTGGCTATTGGGCTAATGGCAAGTGGAACAGATTTGAGATGCCTTCTAATGATGTAACATCTTCTGGTGCTTCAAGCATTTCTCCTGACGGACATTATGTAACAGGTAATGTTTGCGAGTCAGGTATCTATACTGGCTATATCTGGAAAGATGGAAAGATAGCAAAGGAATTGATAAATACCAATTGCTCTATGCCTTATGCTATAGCTCCTGATGGACAGTCGGCTGCAGGATGGATTGAGAGAGATAATCGTACAGCATGTATATGGGAAACTGATGGCGAGGTGACATTCCTTTCAGATTACCAGTCGCCATGGAGTTCTGCTCGTAAATATACTCATGATGGCAAGAACCTTCTTTATTGGGGAGGTTGGGATGATATGGAAGCTGAAAATGCAGTAGTATATGCTATATATAATCTTGAAACAAAGACTAAGACAGGCATTCCTCCAATTGATGAGGGTGGCAACTTTGATTTCTTTGATATGAGTGATAATCTTACTGTCGTAGGTGAGAATGGAGCTCTTGGATATATATATAAAGGTGGTAAGACTTATTATGCAACAGATTTCTTAACTGCTAATGGAGTAGACCTCTCTAAACAGCATATCTTCATGGCTCCAGAAACAGACTATTATCAGGTCTTCCGTGCAAGCACAGTTTCAGCTGATGATAATGTGATGAGCTTCCTTATCTATAATGATGATAAGGATAAAGAAGGCAACTATGCTGTATCTATGCAGACAATGGTTGTTAAGTTCAATCAGGCTACTACAGGTCTTTGCCCATTGAGCGTAAAGGCTAAGCTGTTCTCTGGTTTGAATAGCGTTAATGTTTCATGGAAACCTAATGTTGCTGCAGAAGGCATCAAGGGATACAATGTATACCGCGATGGCGAAAAGCTCAATAAGGAATTGGTAACAGCAGAGAATTATCTCGATGCTAATGTTCCTTATGGCGACCATAAGTATACAATTACTGCTGTATATGCAGATGCAGAGTCTGCAAAGAGCGCAGAGGCTAACGTTTCTGTAGCTAAGCAAGTGTTGTCTACTCCTACTTCTTTGTTTGCTCAGCAGCATGGTTATAGTGCTGCATACATGGAGTGGAATAAGCCTGTTTCTAACTTCGGTTCGTTCACATACTTCGATGTAGACCATGCTCGTCAGGAGGGCTTTGGTATGAATGCCAAGGGTATGAGCTATGAAACTGCCATCCTTATGGATTCTGTAACTACAGCTGCATATAAGGGTCAGAAGATTTCTTCAGTAGGTTTCTATCCTATGTCGAAGCAAGGCTCATGGAAGGTAAACCTCTATACCTATGATGCTAATGGAGCACTTAAGCTTCTTTATTCTCAGCCTATAACTCAGACTCTTAAATACGATGAGCGTAATGTTGTTACTCTGACAACTCCACAGAATGTTCCTGATGGTGAGTTGCTCATTGCTATTGAGGTTGCTGTTACTACTCCTGCTGCTGAAATTACTGGTGTAGACTATGGACACTCTAACAAGGGCTATACCGACTTGGTACGTCTTACAACAGAGGAAGACTTCTATTCTATTGGTGAGTTGATGGAGAGCAGTGGCTATCTTTATCCTGCAACATGGGCTATTGATGCAACTGTAGCTCCTGAGAACGCTGACTTGAGCAAGGATGTTGTTGATCACTTTAATGTATATGTAGATGGTACAGTTGTTGGTTCTGCAAAGACTGCTAACTATACTATTCCTACACTTGCTGAGGGTGCTCATACTGTTGGTGTAAGCTCTGTATATGGTAATGGTGAAGAGTCGGCTGTTTGCTCAACATCACTGAATATTGCTCACAACGCATCTCTGCTCGCAGCTGTTGACAGTGTTGCTGTAACTGCAAATGGTAACTCTGCAATTACTGCTAAGTGGCAGGCTCCTGTAGATAAGGATAAGGTAACATTGGCATATTGTGAAGGTAAGGCTGCAAGTAATGCTCCTGTTGCTCCTGCAGAGAACAACTATGGTATTATGGTAGGCTCTATTTATACACCTGCAATGCTTAAGGGACGCAATGGTTATGAGATTAAATCTATTAATTTCTATCCATTGAACGATGCAACATTTACTGCAATCATTTACAAGGATGATGAGCAGATTAGCGAAACAGAGATTAATGATTATGAGCTAAAGCAGTGGAATACTGTTAACCTCGCTGAGCCTATTGTTATCGATTCTAAGTCTTCTTACAAGCTTGTTATCGATTGCTATGACGTAACTCCAAAATGTGCAGCAATGGCTCTTGACAAGAATATGCCTGTACAGGATTATTCAGACATCTATTCTCTTGATGGTGAAAGTTGGAATTCTGTAACAAGTGCTTCTATTTATGGTAACTGGATGATTGGTATGAATATCGAGAATCCTAATGGAGTGTCATTGCCAGCTGTAGGCTACGATGTAAATATTGATGGCGAGAAGAAGAATACTGCTATGCTCACATCGCCAGCATTCAACTACGACTTCGGTTCTGAGGATGCTAAGCAGCATACTATTAGCGTAGATACTTACTACAAGGTAAATGGTACAAGCGTTAAGGGTGGTGCTACTACCTTCTTCATTGGTGCAGCTGGTATTGCTGACAATACTATCGGTCGTATCGAGGTTGCTCAGGGTGATAACAATATCACCGTTACTGGTGCTAACGTTTCTTCTGTAGAGGTTGTTTCTGCTGCTGGTGCTACCGTAGCATCTGCTAAGGGCAACACAGTTGCTGTCAACGGTCTTGCAACTGGTGTTTATGTTGTTAAGGCGGTAGTTGATGGTGAAACTATTGCAAGAAAGATTCAGATTGTGAAGTAATAAGAAACAATAATTTGAATCTATAAATAATAAAGGCAGCTATGACATTCGTGTCGTAGCTGCCTTTTTTAGCATCGTATATTTCTTATTAAGAGTTATATATTAATAGAAGCCAACAGAATCCCAATGCATGAGGTCTTGACGAACATAACCGATTTAACAAGAAAACGCCATAAGCAAACCGAATGCTTATGGCGATTATGTTGATTGCTAATGATATAGCTAATGGGATAACTTAGGGATATATAGCCTTAGAATTCAGAAGTGAAGTGGAACTTGATGTCCTCGAAATCTTGCTGAGCCATGCTGAGCACATAACCAGAGTCGGCGAGGAATACATCGCGACCCTCGATGTCTTTTGCCATGTACTGATACTTACGCTTCTTGAACTGATCAAGCTGCTCGGCATTGTCGCTCTCTATCCAGCAAGCCTTGTGGAGGTGAACAGGTTCCCAACGACACTTGGCATTATATTCGTTTTCAAGACGATACTGGATAACCTCAAACTGAAGCTGACCAACGGTTCCTACTACACGGCGACCATTGAACTGGTTGACAAACAACTGAGCAACACCCTCGTTCATAAGCTGCTCCAATCCCTTCTGGAACTGCTTGCTCTTCATAGGGTCGTCGTTCTCAATATATTTAAACATCTCTGGCGAGAATGATGGCAAACCACGGAAGTGGAGCAATTCACCCTCGGTGAGAGTATCACCAATCTTGAAGATTCCATTATCTGGCAGACCTACGATGTCGCCAGGATAAGCCTCGTCGATAGTGCTCTTGCGCTGAGCCATAAACTGAGTAGGCGATGAGAAACGTACTGTCTTGCCCAAGCGGATATGCTGGTAAGGCTGATTGCGTACGAACTTGCCCGAGCAAACCTTGCAGAAGGCGATACAGCTGCGGTGGTTAGGGTCGATATTGGCAGTAATCTTGAAGATGAAACCTGTGAATTTAGGTTCCTCAGGACTTACCATACGCTCTTCTGCCTTGGTAGGACGAGGCGAGGGAGCTATCTCAACAAAGCAGTCGAGGAGTTCCTGTACACCGAAGTTGTTGAGAGCAGAACCGAAGAATACCGGTGCTACCTCTGCAGAGCGATAGCTTTCTACTTCAAACTCTGGATATACACCATTTACGAGCTCAAGGTCGTCGCGTAGCTGTTGTGCCTCACGTTCGCCTACATGCTGGTCGAGTTCTGAAGAATCGATATCAACGCTCACCTTCTCAGTAACTCGCTGCTTGTTGGGAGTGAAGAGGTTGAGCTGCTTCTCGTAGATGTTGTATACACCCTTGAAGCGAACACCCTGACCGATAGGCCATGACAATGGGCGTACCTTTATTTTGAGTTCCTCTTCAAGTTCGTCGAGAACATCGAAAGGATCACGACCTTCGCGGTCCATCTTATTAATGAAGATGATAACAGGAGTGTTGCGCATGCGGCAGACCTCCATAAGCTTTCTGGTCTGTGCCTCAACACCCTTAGCCGAGTCGACAACGATGATGGCAGAGTCTACGGCTGTAAGTGTGCGGTATGTATCTTCGGCAAAGTCCTGGTGTCCAGGAGTGTCGAGGATATTTACCTTATATGGGTCGCCCTCTAAGCCTTCAGGAAGATAGTCGAATTCCATAACGGAAGTAGATACAGAGATACCACGCTGTTTCTCAATATCCATCCAGTCGGAAGTGGCAGTCTTGCGAATCTTGTTGTTTTTTACGGCTCCAGCCACCTGAATCTGACCACCGAAGAGAAGGAATTTCTCAGTAAGAGTAGTCTTACCAGCGTCAGGGTGAGAGATGATGGCGAAGGTTCTTCTTCTTTCTATTTCTTTTGACATGTATTTTAAATGATTGAATTTTATTATGGGGAGTTGTGAAATCCAAGCGCTTTGTTGTTGGATTATTGTGCCAAAAGCTTAGCTACGCACTTTTCCAACGACTCTTCCCAGTAAGGAATCTCGATGCCATAGGTCTGCTTAATCTTTGTCTTGTCGAGCACACTATAGTGTGGACGTGCGGCAGGAGTAGGATATTCTGCAGTATGCAGAGGCTTGACATGGCAAGATGTAATGCCTGCTATGCGATGAATAGCTTTTGTGAAATCGTACCAGCTGATGACACCCTCGTTAGAGAAATGGTAGATGCCTGGCACAATGCCGTGGTTGATAGCCGCCATGATAGCTGCTGCAAGGTCGCCAGCATAAGTAGGAGTACCTATCTGGTCGAAGATAACGCCAAGCTCAGGTTTCTCCTGTCCCAAGCGAATCATAGTCTTCACAAAGTTGTTGCCAAAGGTAGAGTAGAGCCAAGCAGTACGAATAATCATAGTGTTGGCACATGCTGCCATAGCAAGTTTCTCGCCTTCGAGCTTTGTAGAACCATAAACGCTGTTAGGACATGTAGCCTCGTCTTCGGTATATGGAGTGTGGTTGGTGCCATCGAAGACATAGTCGGTAGACACCTGTACGAGATAACCACCACGCTTAGCTACTGCTGCAGCAAGATATTCTGGAGCCTTAGCATTGAGCAGATGGCATAGCTCCTGTGAGCTTTCAGCCTTGTCGACAGCTGTGAATGCGGCACAGTTGACGATGATGTCGATAGCGTTGTTGTTTACGAACTCCTCGATAGCTTCGGGGTTTGTGATGTCGAGTTGAGCCACGTCGGTATTGAAATACTGATGCTGTGGGTTTTCTTTTTCCAAAAGCTGCATCTCGTTGCCAAGTTGTCCGTTGCAGCCAGTAATAAGGATGTTCATGATTCTATATATTTAATAAGGTGTATCTTTTATTGTTTGTTTTGCCGAGTTGTTTAATCCTCGTCGAAGTTTATTCCTTCTGTCTTATCTTTATGATAATAGTCAGAGAGCATGCCTATGAAGGTGGTTATTTCCTTTATGGCATTTTGTGTGCTTGGTGTTATTTCCTTTTGTTGCAAGCGAAGCATCATTACACCGTATAGCGCATTAAGGCAGGTTTCTATCTCGTTGATATCTTTATCACCACGATTGCGGAGCTCAACGATAAATGGCAATACCTTATAGTATTCGGCTGAATAGAATGGAAACTTTGGCGATTGCAACAGCTGAGCGTGAAGCTCTGCAAGACTCTGAACCACGATTTTGTTTATCTGCAAATGTCCTTTTTCGCGGCATCCCTCTTGGTTCATCATATTGATGAGGTTGCCCCACCAGTCTATTTCTTCGTCCATTTGTTCTTCTGAGAGTTGGAAATTGCTGATATATTCTTTTCTCAATCGTGTTAGCGAACAGTCGTAGGCGCGAATAATATCCTCTACCTGCCACATATATAGCAGGTATTCGGCTATAGAAGTCTTCCTTAATTCTTGTGCTATGAACATGGGGAAATAAATATATTAAATGTTATTGGATATACTTTGAGTAAGAGTGTCTTAGGGTAGGGGTGTATATACAAATATTAGGTATAGAGAAGTCTACACCTAATAGAATGTATAGAGATTGAAGATGGTGCCAATAAGCATCACCATTGAGAAGAACATCACCAAACTTCCTATCACCTTATTAATAATAAGGATGCCATTCTCATCAAACTTGCCACGAATTCGGTCGATGAGCCATGTCAAGCCATACCACCATAGTAGAGCACCGCCCACAATGCTGGCATATCCCAACGACATTTCGAAATGATGGTCGGGAATGACAAACGTAAACTGTGCAAAGGTTGCCATGAAGATAAAGATGATGAGCGGATTAGAGAATGTAACAAGGAATGCTGTGAGGCAGTTGTGCCAATATGACCCCTTGTTGTTGCCGCTTTGATGCATATTCTTAGTAGGATTGTTGCGGAAACAATATATTCCGAATATCAACAATACTATGCTTCCTATAATTTGAAGCCAAAACTTGTTGGTAGGATTAGTGATGAGGTCCATTACGAAACTCATACCATAGCCTGTAATCAAGGCGTATATAATGTCGCTGATGGATGCACCAATGCCAGTTACAAAACCATACCAACGACCTTTCTTAAGAGTGCGCTGTACACAGAGCACTCCTACAGGACCCATCGGTGCTGATGCAAGTATACCGATAAGGATACCCTTAAGCATGACATCTAATATGTCTATATGAAATGGAAATGGCATAACGTGTGCAAAATTAATAATAAAAGTTGAAACAATGGGCTTTTATATAGAAAAATGCTTCTATGTATAGTTTTTTTAGACATTTCTTTTTGCTCTATTGTCAATTATTCCTATCTTTGCATTATCGTTGGCTAATAACATAACTAAACATATATTAAAATGGAATCACAATCAGCAGTAATGAAGCCTTACGTAATAGGCTTGGATCTTGGAGGAACAAACTCTGTTTTCGGTATAGTAGATAGCAGAGGAGAAATAAAGGCTACAACAGCCATTAAAACACAGGGCTATGAGACAGCAGAAGAATATGTAGCTGCTGCAGTAGATGCTTTGCAGATTATCATCGACCAAGTTGGTGGTATTGAGAAGATTAAGGCTATGGGAGTAGGTGCTCCTAATGGCAACTTCTATGACGGTACTATCGAGTTTGCTCCTAATATCAAGTGGGGACACAACGGTATTGTGCCATTGGCAAAGATGTTCTCTGACAAGCTCGGTATCCCTGTAGGTTTGACAAATGATGCTAATGCTGCAGCTATCGGCGAGATGACATACGGTGTGGCACGTGGTATGAAAAACTTCATCGTGCTTACTCTTGGTACAGGCGTAGGTTCAGGTATCGTTATCAATGGTCAGTTGGTATATGGTTGCGACGGTTTTGCAGGTGAGCTTGGTCATGTTATCATGCGCAGAGAGAATGGTCGTCCTTGTGGTTGTGGTCGCACTGGTTGTTTGGAGGCTTATTGCTCAGCAACAGGTGTGGCTCGTACAGCTCGTGAATTCTTGCAGACTACAGATGAGCCAAGTTCATTGCGCACATTAGACCCTGAAGCTATTACTTCGCTCGATGTTGCTATTGCAGCCAACAATGGTGATGCTTTGGCTAAGAGAGTATACGACTTTACTGGTGAAATGCTTGGTGAGGCTTGTGCCGACTTCGCTGCCTTCAGCAGTCCTGAGGCTTTCATCTTCTTCGGAGGTATGGCAAAGGCTGGCGACTTGATTATGAACCCTATCGTGCGTAGCTATGATGAGCATGTGTTGAAGGTGTTCAAGGGCAAAGCTAAATTCTTGTTTAGCGGACTTGAGGGTAGCAGCGCTGCTGTGCTCGGAGCATCGGCTATTGGATGGGAGCTGTAAAAACTGCCTCACCCCAACCCCTCTACAAAAGAGAGGGGAGTAATATGACTTTTTAGCTTAAGCATGATTATATTTTGAGATTATATATTAGATTATATATCATTAGTATATTTGAAAATAGCTAATAAAATAAACCCCGGAAGTTGTTGTTGAACTTCCGGGGTTTATCTTGTTGTGATGATACTAGCTAATATCAAATTCTTAAGCTTGTTATAGTCGCTGTTTGAGCCTATTGTTGTCGCTGTTGAAGTCTATTGCGATCGCTGATGATACCTGTTAAATCGACATTATGCTTTCTATCAAAGGCTGCTTTGCTTACTAATAAATATCCGTTTGCTTGCTATCAAATTTTGCTTTGCTTACTATCAAAGATGTATAAATATAAAAATATCTATATGTTTCTATATTTATACATTATAAATTATACTATTCTGTAAAGTCTAATCACTCCCCTCTCTTTTGGAGAGGGGTTGGGGGTGAGGCTCTTTTTATTCCGCAGAGAAATCTGCCACCATCTTTCTGTACATTGTATACAAACGAGTGCGAGAAATGAAGCCTGTGAGCTTATTGTTTATGTCGACAACTGGTAGGTATTCAGCATTGTTGTGTTCAAACTTCTTCATAACTTGTTCCATCGGCTCGTTGGTATAGAGCACGGCAGGTACTGAAGACATGAGCTGATTAACCTTAAACTTTGTATAAAGCTCTGTGCGGAATACGATGTGACGTATCTTTGTGATGTCAATCTCGCCAAGAAGACGACCACCTACATCAAGGACTGGGATAAAGTCGGTCTGGCTTCGACTGATAACATTTACCAACTTGCCTAATGGCATGTCTGGAGCTACGCTTAGATATTCTTTCTCTATGATACTGTCCATACTCATCAATGTGAGTACGGCACGGTCGGTATGGTGGGTGATTAGCTTGCCCTGGCGAGCCAAACGCATGGCATAGATGCTATGAGGTTCGAAGATACTTATGCCCATCACGGAAACTACTGATACTATAATCAATGGTACAAACAAGGCATAGCCACCAGTAATCTCTGCAATAAGGAAGATACCTGTTAGTGGAGCATGCATAACTCCTGCCATAACTCCTGCCATACCTAAGAGAGTGAAGTTCTTTTCTGGTACGTATACGCCTATTTGGTACATATTCCATAGACGAGCAAATAGGAAACCGCCAAAACCACCAATGAACAATGATGGCGCAAAGGTACCACCACAACCTCCTGCTCCATTGGTACATGAAGTAGCAAATACTTTTGTTAGCAGCACCAAACCGATATATACTACTAACATGTTGCCATGGCCATAGAATAATGAGTTGTTCAGAAGTTGATTCCAGTCAGCTTCTGTAGTGCCATTGAGCAAAATGTTGATGGCAGAATAGCCTTCACCATATAGTGCTGGAAACAGGAATATAAGCGAGCTGAGCATTATGCCTCCAACAGCCAATTTACCGTATGGATGTTTCTTCATCTTTGCGAAGATGCCTTCGCAGAAGGTCATGGTGCGAATGAAGTATAGACTTACAAAAGCACAGAATAATCCTAACAATACACATGCAGGCAGACGGTCTACCTGCCATGCGCTGTCCAAGACGAATGTGAATAGAGATTTACCACCCATCAGCGCCCAGGTGAATACGTTGGCAGTGATGCTGGCTACAAGAATTGGCAATAGGGATGCCATGGTGAGGTCTACCATCAATACTTCAAGGGTAAATACCAGTCCGGCGATAGGTGCCTTAAAGATTCCTGCTATGGCTGCGGCTGCGCCACAACCTACGAGAAGCATCATGGTCTTATTGTCAATCTTGAAAAGCTGACCAAGATTGGAACCTATGGCTGAACCTGTCAATACGATAGGTGCTTCGGCTCCTACAGAACCACCAAAGCCAATTGTGATAGCTGACGCTATCACCGACGACCAACAGTTGTGTGGCTTCAGATGAGAACGCTTTGAGGATATGGCATAGAGTATTCGGGTAATACCATGTGAGATGTTGTCTCTAACGACATATCTCACGAAAAGTGACGTGAGATAAATACCTATTACAGGGAATACAAGATAGAGCCAGTTGAATGAATTTACTTCAAAGCCTTCTGTAAGGATGGCCTGTATCTGATGTATGAGTGTATGAAGAATGTAAGCAGCGAAAGATGCCAATATACCTATGATAAAAGACAAAATAAGCAATATCTGACGGTCGGTCAGATGCTCTTCTTTCCATGCTAATATCTTTGTAAACAAGGTCGCGCGTTTTTTTAAATTAATACCTATTTTATATATAACTCTCTTTTAGTTTAGGAATAAGTTTCTATTTCAGAAACTTATTTCCTTATGATAGAAACCACACCATCGCGATCAAGTTTGATGATGCTTGATGGAGTGTGAGGCTTGTGCTCCTGGCGACGAGTCCAGCAAACATAGTCTACAGCATCTAAAATTTCTTGACTGATGTCGCAATAGTTTTGTGCTGCAGGTTCGCCACTAATGTTAGCACTTGTGCTAACGATGGCTTTCTGGAATCTGTAGCAAAGTTCTTTAGAGAAAGTTTCCTTTGTGATGCGCATAGCTATAGAACCATCTTCTGCTATAAGATTTGGTGCAAGGTTTACTGCATCATCGAGGATTACTGTAGTTGGCTTTTCTGACAATTCAAAGATATCCCATGCTACGTTTGGCACATTGCGCACGTATCTCTGCAAACGTGAATCGCTATCTACCAAGCATATCAGCGCTTTAGAATCGTCTCTATGCTTTATTTTATAAACTTTTGCTACAGCCTCAGGGTTTGTAGCATCGCAGCCAATTCCCCAAACAGTATCAGTAGGGTAGAGGATGACTCCACCCTTGCGCATTGTCTCTACTGCATTTCTAATATCATCTTCTGTTTTCACAATCTTTTTCCTTTTATATTGTTGTGTGAATAAATTATAATATGCAAAGATAGCTCAATTAGATGACATAACAAAAGAAAAACCTTTTTATTTCTTTTGCTATTTCGGCTATTTATGTTAACTTTGCCTTTATATGGAAAAGAAAGATTTGAGAATAGTGTTTATGGGAACTCCTGAGTTTGCTGTGGGCACATTGAGTAAGTTGGTTGAGGGCGGATACAACGTTGTTGCCGTTGTTACTCAACCTGATAAGCCTGTTGGTCGTCATCAAGACACCTTGCAACCTTCTGAGGTTAAGAAGTATGCTTTGGAACATGGATTGCCTGTGCTTCAGCCTGTAAAAATGAAGGATCCTGCTTTTGTAGAAGAGTTGGCTTCGTATGAAGCTGATTTGCAGGTTGTTGTAGCGTTCCGCATGTTGCCAGAGGTGGTATGGGCTATGCCAAAGTATGGTACATTCAATGTTCATGCAGCTTTGTTACCTAAATATCGTGGTGCCGCTCCTATTAACTGGGCGGTGATAAATGGTGAGACAGAGACTGGAGTAACAACATTCTTCCTTGATCATGATATTGATACAGGAAGAATTATCGATCGTAAGACTTTCGCAATTCCTGATGATGCAGATGTAGAATATGTTTACGATGGCCTTATGGAACTTGGTGCCGAGTTGGCATTGGAAACTGTTGAAAAGGTGTTGAAAGGCGACGGAGTTGTGGAATCGAAGGATCAATCAGATTATGCAGATGATAAAGAACTGCCTGTTGCTCCAAAGATTTTTAAAGAAACATGTGAAATAAACTGGAACCAGTCTGCAAAGAAAGTTTATGATTTTGTTAGAGGGTTATCTCCATACCCTGGTGCATGGGGAAACGTGATGCTTAATGATAAGCTGATGATGCTTAAAGTATTTAAGACTCAGAAAACTGATAAGACAACCATACTTGAACCAGGTATCCTTTATGCAGAAAAGGGACATCTGTATGTAAGTTGTGCTGATAGCTTGCTTGAAATATTACAATTGCAACAATCTGGCAAAAAGCGTATGAGCGCTAAAGATTTTATCAATGGACAAAGACTTTAATTTTACTTGTTTGATTTATACCCAATTATTATAATATCAATAAAGAAATGGGTATACCAAAAAAAGAGCTATTTGAATAACAATATTCAAATAGCTCTTTTTTGTTGAATTGGATTTGTAATTGATGATTATCCTAATTGCCACCAATGTTTCTTCTTTGGTTTGTCATTTTCGTAAACTTTACCAAACGACTCCTTGATTATCTGCTCTTGTGTTTTGTTGTGCTTTATCATCTGATAAATAGTACCCCAATCAGGCAAACCGCCTACCATTCTGTCGTCGATAAATAAGTCGGCTTTTATTTTTCTTGAGAATTGTTGGTTCTTTGTAATGTCTTCTTCCGGGAAATCCTTGTTGATGGCCCAAAACTCAACACCTCTTTCTTTACACCAATTTATAGCTTCGTCAAGTAGTTGCCCTTCACGGCATGTCCATAATATAAGTTGATGCCTATCTTTGATGAGCATTTTCAAAGTATCGGTGGCGAACATTCGCTCGTCACCGATCTTTGGATATTCATTTTCAACAATTGTTCCGTCAAAATCAATTGCTATAGTCATATTTGTAATCTATGATTATGATTTACAACTTGATAGAGTTATCGTTCTTGTCTCCATAATGGCTATTGGTGTAGTTGCCATATGAGCCGTAGCCTGTATATGAACCATAACCATTATAGCCACCATAAGAATTTCCATACGAACCATACGATCTTGAGCTTCTGCCATAGCGACCATATTTACCGTAGCGACCATAGCCGTAATAGTAGCCGTTCTTCTTCTTCGACATGTCAATACCATTGATAACGACACACATGTTTGGAAGTTTATTTTCAGCTGCCAAAGAATTAACGAGATGGAAACTTTCCTTAGCGGTGTAGTCAGCACGGCAAACATATACTGTAACGTCGGCGATACGACCAATCTGCAATGTATCGGTAACAAGACCAACAGGAGCTGTATCGATGATGATGTAATCATACATGTCGCGTAGATGTTTTGATATTACATCAAGCGAAGTACGTGTTACAAGCTCGGTTGGGTTTGGAGGTATAGGACCAGCCATCAGCAAGTCAAGATTCTTGTTTACTTCTGAAGGAATAATCTGGGTACGAATATCTTCTTCGGTAGGATTGTTCTTGACGATGAGGTTTGTGATACCGTGCTTCTTGTCTTCGATTTCGAACAATTGTGCCAAACGTGGCTTACGAATGTCAAGACCTACGAGGATTACCTTCTTGCCCAACAATGCAAAACTTACTGCAAGGTTGGCTGCTGTAAATGTCTTACCTTCACCAGATACTGTAGATGTAAAGAGGATAGTCTTTTGATTATCTTTCAACATAAACTGGATATTGGTACGCATAGAGCGGAAGATTTCTTCCATTTGGCTGTTCTTGTTCTCGTGAACCACTACGTCGCCTCTTGTCTTTACTGCATCGTTTGCAACAGCGACATCTGCAATAATTGGAAGATTTGTCAATGATACTACATCCTCACGACCATCAATCTTGTAGCGGAAGAACTGAAGGATGTATAATATTGCTGATGGAATAGCTATACCGAGAATAAAGGCGATAAGCATGATGATAGAACTCTTTGGGCTTACTTGACCATCGATGGCAGGGTTGTCAATGAGCTTACCCTTGTCTGCTGTAGCTGCCAATGATATTGAGTTCTCTTCACGTTTCTGCAAAAGCATAAGATACAAACCAGACTTTACCTCTTGCTGACGACCAATCTGAGTAAGTATGCGTTCTTGCTCTGGGGTAGACTGTATCTGACCTTGATAGCGCTGATATTGGCTGTTAATAGCATTACGTTGTATCTCAACATTACGACGTGCTTGCTGCATAGCTCTACGTATGCTGCTTTGCAAATCATCAAGTTGAGCTGTTAAAGGCTGTACAGTTGGTGAATTCTCACTTGCACTCTTAAGAAGACGATTTCTCTGAAGAACTATCTCGTTATATTTGTTGATAAGAGATGTTGCTGCCATATCAGTAAGTCCTACGTTTGAAGGAAGAGTCTGATATTTGTTCTCCGACTGATTCATGAAATCGTTGATACTATTGAGCAATTCCAACTGAGTGTTTGTATCAGCCAAACGCTGTGTGAACTGTTCTGCGTTCTCGATTGCTTTACCAGCATTGAGCTTAAGCTCTACCATGCTGTGCTCTTTCTTATAGTTCTCAAGAGCGCCATCTGTGCTACCCAATTCGGCATTAATCTTTTCCAAACGTCCGTTAATGAATTCCTCTGTACGAACTGCAATCTCGTTCTTATCGTCGTTTGCCTGACGATTGTAGCATATAGCAAGCTGACGAAGATAGTCCAAAGCACGCTGAGAGCATTCGTCCTTAAGAACCAACTGAGCTATAGTTGTCATCTTGCTAGTTTGGCTAACAGCAAGACTCTTCACATACTTATATGAAGCCATCTTTGGTGAGTTTATGATAATCTTCATATCTTCACCATCTTTCAATGGCTTGTTGTTTGTTGCTTTGAATGTCAATATACCTGCACGTGTGCCAATTGTTGCAGGAAGTTTAGTTAATGTTCTATCAATATTGTATGGACCTTCAGACTCTGTTTCGTCGACAGGTACAGAATAAACACCTGTTACCTGATATTTGCCATCAACCTTCTTTATTTTAAGGTTGATGCTTGAGTTCAACTTTTCAAGATGAGCACGGTCAACATCTACCTCGATAGGGTTTGTCTTATATTGAAGCGCATATTTGATTTTACCCTTTTTGTAATAGTTTACATACAGTTTCAAATCTCTTACAGCTTCTTCTGCAAGAGTATAAGAACCTAAAATTTCAACCTCGTTTTCAATACCATTAGAGTTGCTAATCAAACCAAGTGAACTTGCGTTGTTTAGCATCATGTTGCCATATCGACTATTCTTCTGATTGTCGTTGTCTTTGATAAGGAGCTTTGTGCTTGCTTGATAAATAGGAGTTGTGTAGCGTAGATATACTGCACCAAGTCCTAAACACAAAAACAGCGATAGTAAGAACCATTTCCAGTTAAGAATTACGATAGTGTAAATGGCAGCGAAATCGAAAGACGAATTCTCTTCTTTACTTTCTGAATTAGGGTAGTATCCTTCAATTTCAGTTTTCTTCTTTTCTTCCATTTTTATTTATTATGTTTTTATTTGCTAATTCTCTTTTACCTATTGTTGTTATAATCTTATAGCTTTGTCAGTCCAAGAAGATATTGACCGTAGTCGTTCTTAATCATTGGCTTTGCCAACTCTTTAAGTTGATTAGCGTCAATCCATCCTTTCTTAAAAGCAATCTCTTCAAGACAAGCAACTTTAAGACCTTGGCGTTTCTCTATTACTTCGATAAAGGTACTTGCTTCGCTTAGGCTGTCGTGAGTACCGGTATCAAGCCAGGCAAAACCTCTTTGTAATGTTCTAACTTTAAGGCTGTTCTGTTTAAGATATTCTTGGTTTACCGTTGTAATCTCTAGTTCACCACGTGCACTAGGCTTTATGTTCTTTGCTATTTCAACTACGCTGTTAGGATAGAAATATAATCCTACTACTGCATAGTTGCTCTTAGGATGTTGTGGTTTCTCTTCGATGCTTAGACAATTTCCTTTTTCGTCAAATTCTGCAACACCATATCTCTCTGGGTCATTTACATAATATCCGAATACGCTTGCCTTTCCTCTTTCTGCAGCTTCAACACTATCTTTTAGTAGTCCACTAAAACCTGCACCGTAGAATATATTGTCGCCCAAAACTAAGCATACATCATCATCACCGATGAAATCTGCACCAATGATAAATGCTTGAGCTAATCCGTCTGGACTTGGTTGTTCTGCATATGATATGTTTAAGCCTATTTCGTTGCCTGTGCCAAGAAGACGCTTAAAGCCTGGTAAATCGTAGGGAGTTGATATCACCAAGATGTCTCGAATGCCTGCAAGCATTAATACCGACAAAGGATAATAAATCATAGGCTTGTCGAATATAGGTATCAATTGTTTGCTTATACCCTTTGTTATGGGGTAAAGACGAGTACCAGAACCGCCTGCTAAAACTATTCCTTTCATAGTTGTAATCTCCTTATTATAATATTATAATGTGTATGTTGTTACTAATATATAGTTGGCATTTTTAGTATGCGTTCTTGTCAGGAATGATAATACTCTTCGCAGTGAGGAATATTATCTTTATATCAAGCCAAAAAGACCAATTCTCGATGTACCATATATCACGTTTTACGCGCTCTTCCATTTGCCAAACTTCTTTAGTCTCGCCTCTAAAACCTGTAACCTGTGCCCATCCTGTGATGCCTGGTTTGCAGAAGTGGCGAACCATATATTTGTTGATAATTTGACTATACATCTCAGTGTGCTTTAGCATGTGAGGACGTGGACCTACGATGCTCATGTCGCCTTTCAAAACATTTATGAACTGTGGCAATTCGTCAATGTTAGTCTTACGCATGATATTACCAAAAGCAAACTTTCTTGGATCTTCCTTAGTCGCTTGGATGCTATCAGCATCTTTGTTGACATGCATAGAACGGAACTTAATACATTGGAATATTTTTCCGTCAGAACCTGTACGAGCTTGGGTGAAGAAAATAGGACCAGGGCTCTGTATCTTTATAATCAATGCGATGATCGGTAGTATTGGTAGTAGACATATGCATACAGCACCGCTGAAAGCGATGTCGAAAGCTCTCTTCAAAGCATAATTCTGTATCTTTAAGAGAGGCTCTCTATGATTAGTATACAATCTGAAATCTCCAAGCATTTCAGGCTTAAGGTCTAACTGATAATTACCAAACTGTCTTGGTACATAGTGAAAATGTATGACGTTTCTATCACAGAACTGCATAATTTTCTTAATTTCCTCGTTTTCACTATGTGATAAGCTACAGAAAATCTCTTGTGCGCCAGATAGTTGGAAACTATCAGATTTTATATCTCTGTCTTTAGTGAGCTCTTTAGTGAGTTCTTTCTTGTCGTTTTCTGAAACCTTCAATGAAGCATCCATCAAATCGTTTAAGTCTGCTATTGAACCAAGTCTGACAAAATTTGAGCTTACTCCTTTAATAACGTCGTCTGCAAAATATCCTAATACGCGATAACCAGTTGACATATCTTCCATCAACTTGTTGTAAATTTCAGCATTAGCATAGTCGTTGCCAATAAAGATGACGTTTGCAATATTACCACCAGATTTTCTGTAATATTTAAGCAAATAGTGTTCAGCACATCTCGCACATATAATAATGAAATGGCATGTTACACTATATAAGACCATAAAATCGAATAGACCATCTATGTTGGTCATCAATCTCAGACTTAAGAATAAAATCAAAGCGTGCGAATAAATGAGTTTGAACGATTGCTTAACTGCATCCGCAAAAACAGTATTTCGTAAATGTAAAATAGTAGAGTATTCACTTTGTGCTATTAGTAAAGCAAAGTTTGCTAATAAAAAAATAAGACGTGAATGCTGTAATATGTACGAAGGTACAATGAATGGAGTTAACTTAAGTAAAGTTAACAATAATGCGTTTACGATAACGAAATCGAAAATGACAACCAATGCTTTTATTAAGTTGTTGTCGTAGTTTCTTATTACTTGTGCCATATTAATTAAGCAGTGTTTATAACTTCGTTAGATGGAAATTTTTTGCAAATTTAGATATAATAATTGAAATGGCGAAACGAATAAGTGATTTTTTTATGAGTTTTGATTGATTAATGGTACATTTCTTTAAGTTTTTTGTTAAAGAACCAATATGAATGATAAACTCTTGTGTTTTAACTGGTTTGAATCATGTGTTTTTTACGACTTTAATGTGTTAGTTTTACACCGAGTTTGGTTTTGTTATACGTTTATTAATTCGTCGTTATAGTTCTCTTAACTTTTACCTTAATTCATAACTTTGATTTTTAAACTCTTCCTTGTAAAGGTAACTTTAGTAATGATAAATTTTGAGTTTTGGATTATTTCCATTAATTTTGCATTCGGTAATATATTTATTTGAAATAATTTATTGAGAATTATTATGAACTTTATAAAGAAATTATTTAGTAAAGACCGTTCGGAACAGAAGGCTGGGGGAATGCAAGATTACATGACCTTAGTTAGAGTGTATTTTCAAGCATCTATTGCTGCTAATGTAGGAATTACCAATTTGGCTATGGTGCCCGATTTGAGAGTTTTTAAGTCTTCATTTCATGTTCCTACAATGAATAACAAATTGGGAGTAGGTGAGAAAAAATATTGTCAGAAGATGATGCAGGAAATCTATGGTACTGATGATAACTTCTTTAAGGAAATAGATCAAAGTATTAGAAAAAACTGCCGTAAGATGCAAGATGTGCAGATATATCTGCTTCAATTCCAGAATTTTACACAAGATTTGATGATGCTTACTGGCAATTTGATGAAGTTTAAACTTCGTCTTCCTTCTTTTTTTAAGAAGGCCATCAAAGCAATGACCGATAAAACAATACACGAGATCTTTACTAAGAATGATTATACAGATGCAAGTGTCTTGAAAACTGTTGTTGCTATTCGTCAGTATAATAAACGTTTAGGTTTTAGCGAACCTTGGATTAGTGATTTCGTTTTCCAGGTAGTGATGCTTGCAAAGAAGGAACCAAAGCAGGTAGAACAATAGTATTTTAACATACGAGACAAAGAAAATTTAATGTTTAAAGCAAAATAATTATTCTTTGGTTTGTTATTATAAAATAATTATGCTAAATTTGTAGCCAAATTGAATTTTCTATGGATGCCAATGAGAAGACTTTAACAGCTTTTACCACTCGTGTAAGGCAGATGATTTTCCAATATTCTGACTTGAAGAAGGAGAACTCTGAGCTTTATGCTATGGTTGATGAGCGTGATGCCCAAATCAAAAAGTTGAAAATGAAGTTGGAACAGGCTGATAGGGAATATCAGTTGCTTAAGATGGCTAAGATGCTCGAAATTACAGATGGAGATATGGAGTCCGTACAGAAACGAGTAGCTAAGCTTATTAGGGATGTCAATAAATGTATCACGCTACTAAGCGATAAATGACACACAAGATGGCTGAAGATAACAATGAAAAACTAAACATAAGATTGTTTGTCTACGATATGGAGATGCCTCTGCGTTGCGAACGCAGCGAGGAAGAATATTATCGTAAGGCAGGTAAACTTATTACCGAAACCTTGAATACTTATTATTCTTATTTCAAAGGTAAGAAGAGTGATAAGGAAATATTGTATGCAGCTCTTATAGATATTGCTATTAGATATGAAAAAGAGGCTGGGCACAATAATCTTGGACCGGTAACGGATATTCTTTCTAAGTTAACTTCAGAAATCGAAGATGTCCTGAAAAAATAAGAATATCCACATATTTTATATAAATGAACAATCAATGACACTATTTATTATTATTACAGCCGTAGTAGGACTTCTTGTCGGAGGTCTCGGTGGCTATGCCCTTTTCCGATATGTCATTACCGGAAAATATAAACAAATGGTTGAAGCTGCCAACAAGGAAGCTGATGTTATAAAGGAAAAGAAACTTCTTGAGGTAAAGGAGAAGTTCTTAAACAAGAAAAGCGAACTTGAAAAGGAGGTTCAGCAGCGCAACCAAAAGATTCAGCAAAACGAAAACCGCTTGAAGCAGCGTGAGATATCGCTCAATCAGCGTCAAGAAGAATTGGGACGTCGCAAGCAGGAGGTTGAGCAAAATCAGCAGCGTATTGACAACGAGAAGAAACTTATCGCGCTTAAGCAGGAAGAACTTGACAAAATGCAGAATCAGGAGCGTGAGAAACTTGAAGAGCTCTCTGGTCTTAGTGCAGAAGAGGCAAAGAATCGTTTGGTTGAAAGTTTGAAGGATGAGGCTAAGACTGCAGCTTCAAGCTATATCAACGAAATCATGGACGAAGCTAAGCTTAACGCTAATGCTCAGGCTAAGAAAATCGTTATCCAAACTATTCAGCGTGTCGCTACAGAAACAGCTATTGAAAACTCTGTTAGCGTGTTCCATATTGATAATGATGAAGTCAAGGGACGTATTATTGGACGTGAGGGTAGAAATATTCGTGCTATAGAGGCTGCAACAGGAGTTGAAATTGTTGTTGATGATACTCCGGAGGCTATTGTTATCTCGGCATTCGACCCTGTTCGTCGTGAGGTTTGCCGTTTGGCTCTCCATCAGCTTGTTGCCGATGGTCGTATTCATCCTGCACGTATTGAGGAGGTTGTTGCTAAGGTTAAGAAGCAACTCGACAACGAGATTATTGAAACAGGTAAGCGTACTGCTATTGACCTTGGAATTCATGGTTTACATCCTGAACTTATACGTATTATCGGTAAGATGAAGTATAGAAGTTCTTATGGTCAGAACTTATTGCAGCATGCTCGTGAAACCGCTAATCTTTGTGCCGTTATGGCATCTGAGTTGGGATTGAATCCTAAGAAGGCTAAGCGCGCAGGTTTGTTGCATGATATAGGTAAAGTGCCTGATGAAGAGAGTGAATTGCCACACGCACTTTATGGAGCTAAGATAGCTGAAAAGTTTAAGGAAAAACCAGATATATGTAATGCTATTGGTGCTCACCACGATGAAATGGAGATGAATACTCTTCTTGCTCCTATCGTTCAGGTTTGTGATGCTATTTCAGGTGCTCGTCCTGGTGCTCGTCGTGAGATAGTTGAGGCTTACATTAAGCGCCTCAACGACCTTGAAGCTATAGCTATGAGCTATCCTGGTGTAACAAAGACATACGCAATTCAGGCTGGTCGCGAACTTCGTGTTATCGTTGGTGCAGACAAGATGACTGATGAAGAGACTGAAAACTTGAGTGGCGAGATAGCTACAAAGATTCAGAATGAGATGACATATCCAGGACAGGTTAAGATTACTGTAATCCGTGAGACTCGTTCTGTAGCATACGCAAAGTAAATTTACACTACGTATATAATTATTTAAAAAAGGCAAGGTGAATTAGTCACCTTGCCTTTTTTAATATCATTCTTTTTATATTGTTGTATTTATATTGTATGGAACATCATATTTAGAAATCTCTAAACTCGTTCTTCGTTTCTTTTACGCATATGCATTCCATCTCAATCAACCATCCAGGTCGGCACACAGGAGCCAATACAATTGTTTTTGGGCGTGTTGGAAAACGCTTTTCGAATAGGCTCTTTACAATGTTGTAGTCTGCCATATCTCGAAGATAAACTGTCATCATTGCAACATTATCGTCAAGTTTCATGTCGACTTCTGCCAACAAAGCCTCTACGTTTGCCCACATTCTTTCTGTTTGTTTTTTAATATCGTTAGGGTAGAGGATGTTGCCTTTGTTGTCGATTGAAGCGGTACCAGATATAAAGGCGTGTGTGCGGTCGCCATATTTTATAGCAACACCACGCTCAAAGCGTACTCCATATTCTGAAGTGCGATTTAGATTCGATAAAGCATATAGATATTGAGTTTGCTCTGGTTGTAGCCCTTTTATAGAGTAAGTGTCTAGCATCACGTTTGTTCCTCTATAGCCTGTATAGCCAAAAATTCCAGTACTTGCTATATAATGAGTGTACTCAGTAAGATTTTCGCGATCGAAGACATCGTTTCTTCCCTTCACTACATCAGTATAGTTGTTGTCTATGTCGTTTACGTATAGCCATGTTCGTTTGCAGTTGTTGCCTATATTCATATTCTCTTTTTTAAGCATAGTGCAACAGTTGTTTAGCAAACTTACAGTCTGTTGATATGAATTTTCTTGATGGTTTCCATTCTCCGTAGTCCAACTATGCAGATATCTGTTATGGGACATCTTGCTCATTTCATTGTTATACTCTTTTCCTGCGCTGCTTACTGCATATAGCCATAGTGAAAGTTTAGTGCCATCAAGAGGAGGTTGCTGAATTATAGACAACGTGCTATTCAGGATAGTTGAAAGACTCTCCTTAATGGCAACCCTTTGGTTTGCGGCATCGCTAACATGGCATCTTGCCATCATGCATTCAGCCCCCTTGATTTCAGAGTTCAACAAGTCTGCTGTAGCCTTAGCTAACGACTGTAGTTGTTCTGGAAAAGAATGCAAGCTGTTTGTGACATGGATATATGCATGCCATTCAATTGCTTCAGAACAACCTTGGAATTGGAATAGTTCTATTAAAACGTTGTTGGATGTAATTGTTTTTACTATAGTCATGATATCAATAGATTCTTTATAATTATAACGGTTAAACTAGCTGTTTATTGCATATTATTTGTACCTTGATATAGGTATTATTTAGCTATAAGGTGTTGGTATTTGAGCAAAATGTACTACTTTTGCATTATGAAACATGCAATACATGATAATATACAAAAACCTAGCATCGCAATAATCGATTCTAATACACTTGCAGTAGTTGGATTGAGATCTATATTGCAAGATGTTATGCCTATTATTGAAGTTGATACATTTGGGTCATTTGGTGAACTACAAGCAAATCATCCAGAGCATTATTTCCACTACTTTGTAGCAATGAATATAGTTCTCGAAAACCGTGCATTCTTTGTAGAAAAAAGGATGAAGACAATTGTGCTCACCTCTTCTCATGATGTTTCTGCCTTCTCCGAGTTCCATTGCCTTCAAGTTAATGTTCCAGAAGGAGTTTTGCTGAAGTCTATTCTTACACTAGAGCAACATGCTCACGGCAAAGGACAGAACCTTCCATCCATACCTTCGATGCAAGTAGAAAATATATTGTCATCGCGCGAAGTTGAGGTCTTATCTCTTGTTGCTCAAGGAATGATTAATAAGGAAATAGCTGACCGTCTTAGTATCAGTATCACCACGGTTATCAGTCATCGTAAGAATATCCAAGACAAGCTTGGCGTGAAGAGTGTTTCTGCTTTGACAATCTATGCTGTCATGCATGGCTTTGTGGATGTCAACAAGATATAGCTGTAAAAAGCTCTTTTATATCACGGGTGCTAACAGGTGAGCAAACCAACCAACGAAGCGTTGCCATGGTGTTCGGAATTTCTTCCATTTCTTTGGTGTAAGCATAAAGCTATCAGCTTTTTCACTATCGAATATGTCGTTTAGTTGTTTTGTGGTTTCTTTGTCTATGATAACAGCATTCTCTTCGTAGTCGAAGTTTAGACTTCGTGAATTGAGGTTAGCACTACCTACTGTACAGAACTTTCCATCCACCATAATAATTTTAGTGTGATGGAAGCCTGGAGTATACATCCATATAGTGCAACCCTTTTTCATGAGTTTGTGTACATTATAAAATACGCAATCTGGGGTAAGAGGAATGTCGCTTTTTGTGGATACCATAATCTCTACTTTAACTCCACGTTTAGCCGCTGCACCAATTTTGCGTTTTAGTCGACCGTTGAGAGTTAGATAAGGGTTGATAATCTTTATACTATCTTGTGCAGCATCAATTGCATTATAATAGAATTCGCGAATAATCTCGTTGCTTGTACGTGGTTCGCGATTTATTATTCCCACCATCTTGTGATATGCTGTTGATGTGGTGTCAGGCTTTAGTCCTTTGAAGTTGCCACTTGGATGGAAGGCATTATAATACTTTGTACCATGTACGTTTTGCTTCGTCACCTTGTTCCATGTTTTGATGAATATTCGCTGAAGTTCTATAGCTGCATAACCTTCTATTCTGCAATGCATATCATGCCATTCCCCAACCGCTTTAGTGCCGTTGATATAATAGTCAGCAACGTTCATACCTCCTGTATATGCAATTTCGCCATCTATAATAACAATCTTTCTATGGTCGCGCGAGAAGACATGGTTTATCCAAGGAAAGCGCAAAGGGTCGAACTCGTAGATTTCTATTCCGCGTTTCCTTAATGCTTCGATATGATGTTTTTTTAAAGGGCGATTGTTGCTTGAGTTTCCAAAAGCATCGAATAGTGCTCTTACTTCAACCCCTTCTTTTACCTTATCTGCCAATATGTCGAATAATAATGAGGCTATAGAGTCGTTACGGAAATTGAAGTACTCAAGATGTACAGAACTTCGAGCTTGACGTATGGCTTTAAACATATCGTCAAACTTCTCTTGTCCTGTTGTGAGTAGGGTCACAGAATTGTTATGAGAGAATGTAACTCCACATTCTCTCAGTCTGTTTACTAATATTGAATCGCTTGTCTGGCTAGTTCCTGAAGTAGCCAGCAATAATAATATAAAAACTAATAGATGTTTCAAAGCATGCAACTGTAATGGTCGACGACACCGAGTAGATGCTTGTCGTTGTCGACGACGAGAACCGTATGAATCTTGTATTTGTGCATTATGCGTTGTATCTCTGTAATTTTGGTAGTTGGAGTAACCATTTTTGGTGTGGTGGTCATGATGTCCGATACTGTATGATCGAAGAACTGTGCTTGCCAACGTTCCATAGCACGTCGAATGTCGCCATCTGTAATTAATCCCTCTACCTTCTTTTCTTCGTTTAGAGAAACGCCCAATCCTAACTTGCCTTTAGATACGTGAATTATAGCTTCGCCAAGGTGCATCTCCTTTGGTATAATAGGCATCTCTTCAGTACGCATCACGTCGTCGGCTGTTGTAAGCAATCTCTTACCCAGTTCGCCACCTGGATGGAATTGTGCAAAGTCGCGAGGTTTAAAATCTCTAACCTTCATCAAAGCTATTGCCAATGCGTCGCCCAAAGCCAAAGCTGCTGTAGTAGAGCTTGTTGGTGCAAGGTTCAGAGGGCAAGCCTCTTTGTTAACTTTGCATTTTAGATGTATGTTGGAGTATTTGGCAAGCAGCGAATGTTCGTTGCCAGACATAGCTATGATAGGTACATTCATATGTAGTACCATAGGAATAAATCTCAGCAACTCGTCAGTCTGTCCGCTATTGCTAAGAGCTAATACCACATCGTCAGGTGTCATCACTCCAAGGTCGCCATGGAATACATCAAGAGGATTGATATAGAATGCAGGAGTACCGGTAGAAGATAGCGTAGCAGCAATCTTCGCACCTATATGTCCGCTTTTGCCAACGCCTGTAACAATGATTTTACCATGACAGTTGTACATCATCTTTACAGCTTCTTCGAAGTTGTCATCAATCTGCGGAATTAGTTCCATCAAGGCTTCTGCCTCGTCTTTTAGACATTGTATGGCATAGTCTTTTGTCTTGCCAAGTCTGGTGTTTATATCTTCCATGATTAGATAAGTTTCATTATTAAATCCTCAAGCTTATTGAGTTCAAGCATGTTGGCTGCATCCGACAATCCTTCGTCTGGGGTAGGGTGTACCTCAAAGAAGTATCCTGTAGCACCAAAAGCTTTTGCTGCAAGCGCCATTGAAGGTACAAACTTACGGTCGCCAATAGTCTTGCCGTTGCCAGCAGAAGGACGTTGTACGCTATGTGTGCAGTCCATGATAACGGTAGGCACAATTTCTTTCATATCTGCAATATTGCGGAAATCGACAACTAAGTTATTGTAGCCAAAGCAGTTGCCACGCTCTGTGAGCCAAACATCCTTAGCTCCACTCTCGCGAGCCTTTTCAACAGGATATTTCATGTCTACACCACTAAGGAACTGCGCCTTTTTGATATTTACAATCTTTCCAGTCTTTGCTGCCGATACCAACAAGTCTGTTTGTCGACAAAGGAAAGCAGGTATCTGCAATATATCGCATACTTCGCCTACAGCTTTTGCTTGATAGCTTTCGTGTATATCTGTAGTAATCTGCAGATTATATTTTGATTTAATATCAGCAAGCATCTGCAAACCTTTCTCCAAACCAGGACCTCGGAATGAGTTTAAGCTTGTACGATTAGCTTTGTCAAATGATGCTTTGAAAATGATGTTGGTATTGAGTTTACTGTTTATCTCTACCAGTTTCTGTGCCACGGTGTCAAGTAGCTCCATCGATTCTATCACGCATGGACCTGCTATCAGCGTTGGCTTTGTATTATTGGCTATTGTCTGCATAGTTATAATATTTATCTATATATGTATATTTTCGGGATTAGCTTATGATATGAATATCTCTTTGTGGGAATGGTATCTCGATGTTGTTTTCGTTTAGGCAATTGTATATAGCCTCTTTGATTTCGCCATCGGCATATGTGCGAGTCATTACAGGCACCCATACCAAAACCTTGAAGTCGATAGAGTCGGCACCAAAGTTTGAGAATACGACATTTACATCCTTTTTCTTGTCGCGGCAATCAAGCTTGCTTACCGTTTCTGTGAGTAGTGTCTTCACTTGTGCGGCATTAGAACCATAGGCAACTCCTATCACAATCACGTCAAGCTCGTATCCATGATTACGAGTCAAGTTCTTGTAGTTTTTTGTGAATAGCTGGGAGTTTTGGAATGCTATCACCGAACCATCTGTGGTATTAACCATAGTAGAAGTATAGTTGATAGAGCTTACCGAACCACGTATGCCGTCGCATTCTATCAAGTCGCCCACCTTGATACGTCCTGTCATCAACGAAATGCCATAGTATATATTTTCGATGATATCCTTCATCGCAAAACCAATACCTGTAGACAAACCTCCTGATACCACTACAAGCCATGTGTTGCTAACCTTGAATAGTCCCAACACTATAAGCAGCCAAATGCCCCATACTATGACCTGTATCACATTCTTTGCCATGACAAATCTTGTTGCAGCTGTCTTATGATCAGTATTCTCGAAGTGTAAGTATAGCAGGTCTGTTATTGTCTTGTTCAGATATGCAAACAAGAAATATAGTATCGCTGACATCGCTATCGTGATGATGCTTGCACGGAAGCCATCCTCGTCTATATAGTAGTTGCTAAATATTTTCCATGTTGTGTCGCTGAGGTTGAACACATCGGCAGCCCAATAGATTGATATCATTACCGAGAGCACACCTAATACAGGCATTATTACCTTATGTATAAAGCGGAATATCCAAGTTTGAGTGATAGGTTTTTCGTCCATCTTCTTATTTTTAGAATAAGTCTTCAGCCATCCCTGCATAAAGGTAATGGTTAGGATACACGTGAGCTGCATCACCCACCATATCAGTAATTCTACAGCCAACAAAGTATAGCCCACCCAAGAGCTTATGGTTGAGAATATGAATACCGCCAACGAGGCATACGAATAGTATCGGTCAGACATTTCGGTATGTTGCTGATGATTTCTGATAGCATTCCATTGCCAAAATATGCTCAATGCCAATATTGGTGGAAATACTAAGCTTACCAAGGCGTTTGGTACCAAGGCTATACGGAATGCGATGACCACGAATCCTATCACCATGATAGGTGAATAGAGCTTGAATCCGCTCTTTATCTTATCAGCATTAAGACGGAACATCAGCGAAAGCAATATCACCTCCATCAACCATGTATAGTTAATGAGCAATCCGCTCGCCATAATGATGAAGTTTTGCTCCACTATTACTCTTACCACACCAAGTATGATGGCGAAAGTTGCTACCGACATGGCGAGGTTGATACAGGTCATCTTCTCCTCCAACCAATCTCTATATTTCTCGAATCGAGAGTATCTTGTAAGTCTTCTGGCTATCCAGCGTATGATTACAAAGTTGATAAGCAACGATATGCCTGTGCCAAGTGCTAATATTACGAGTAAGCCAAGCATTATTCGGCTATCCCAATCAGACTGTACCTTCTTTTGTGGTTTATACTTTTCTGATACAGTTTCTGAAGTCTCAACAACGTTGTGCCCTATATTTTTTAATATACTAATATAGTTGTCGCCACGATTGCTAAATATACTTTGCTGAATATCCTTATACCTTGTGTTTGCATAAGTATTCAGATATTTCAGTCGCTCTTCTGTTTGGTTGTAAATATTTATATAGTCGCGCATCTGCACTCTGTTATCGTTCAGAGTGTGACGAATGTTGATAGCCAATGTGATACATACGTTACGGTCAATCTTTGCTTTTTCCGACAATCCGTATTTACCCATAGTGCCCAATTCGTTTATCAAACTGTCGTAACGCGATATCTCAACATCGGCAGATGTAAGATACTGTCTAAAAGGCTTTACGTTTTTTTGAAACTCCTGATATTGTTCAGTAGCTTCGTGACAAGCGTAAGTAAGATCAAAGATGAAGCCATTCTTCTGTGAGTATAGCATCAGAGAGTTTTGGCGACTTCTGTTCATGACCGATATCATATTCATCATTACCTGTTCTTGTTGTGCCTTCATCATTCCCGACTGTCGCTCCAAGTCAGAACGATAGTTGGTAAGTTCCAGTCTTAGCAACGACAAGGTGTTGTCGAGATTCTTTTCTTTTAGCACAGCGTGTGATGGCAAGATAGCGATCATCGCAATGACGAGAAGTAGATATATTCTTCTGTTCATTTGTTTATTTAATTCTACTTTTTAATTCTTGTATTGGTAATTTCCTACTTAATAATGCAAAATTACATAAAAAGCACGGAATTTAGAAATATATTCACTACTTTTGCATCAAATTTCAGGAATTATGGTGATTATCGTAGATAGTGGGAGTACCAAAGCTGATTGGTGTATTGTAGAAGATGGATGTGTCTTGAGTATGGTAACTACTCAGGGAATTAACCCTATTCATCAAATGCCGGAAACAATAATGGAAGTAGTCAACAAACAATTGTTTGCTGATACCAATTTTTGTCAAACACTTCTTCAAAGTTCGCATGATGAGCGAATTAAAGCCTATTTCTATGGTAGTGGATGTATCGAAAAGAAGGTGCAGTCGATGAAAGTAATCCTTGAAGGTGCTTTTGCTGAATATAATGTGGAATTCTTTGTTTATAACGATTTGCTTGGTGCTGCAAGAGCTACTTGTGGTATAGAGCCTGGCATTGCTTGTATACTTGGTACCGGTGCCAACTCGTGTCTTTATGATGGCGAACGAATTGTTGAAAATATTCCACCACTTGGTTATATTCTTGGCGACGAGGGTAGTGGGGCTGTGCTTGGTAAGCATTTTCTTAATGGTATCTTTAAAGGGTGGTTAGAACCAGACTTGAAGACTGAATATCTAAAATGGTGCGGATTCTCTTATTCTGAGATTATAGAAAAGGTGTATCGTCAGCCTATGGCAAACAGATATCTTGCTTCAATAGTTCCCTTTATAAGCCAGCATATGCTCAGATATCCGCTCTTGGAAAATATGGTGGTGAAATCGTTTCGTGAGTTCTTACGCTTAAATGTGGCTCCATATAATAGAGCTGATTTGCCTGTTAACTTCGTGGGAGGTGTTGCTAATGCCTTTGCTGTACAACTTTTTAAGGCTATCGACTACGAAGGTTTAACGTTTGGCAAGATTGTTCATCGCCCAGTTAGAGGGTTGATGAAATTTCATATAGGATAGTTGTATAATCTATATTTTAAAAGGTATATTCTCTTCATGTAAAGAGTATATACCTTTTTGCTTGTACATATATTCTCTTATTCTCTAAGCATAAATATATATCCTCTTTAAAATATACCTATGTGCGCTATATTTGTCACGACTATACGTTGCTCCTTTTACGTCTGTTCGTTTTCGCTTTTTCGACTATTCGTGATGCCAATCTCGTCTATATGTGTAAATCCTCTTGTATATTCTTGTGTATATGCGTGCGAACTAAGGTTTTCAAAAATATCTGTTTCATCTATCTGTTTTTGCTTTATCTTTCAGCTTATCAGTGTTTTAGATGTGATAGGTGATGGGTGAAAAGTGATAGGCGAATTGCTGTTTTGATTACTCTTTTGATAATTTGTGCTCGAATATTTGATTATTTTGTTTGCTATTGTGTAAAATGACTGATGAAATATGCTTATGAATTGAATAAAATCTTTTATCAATAACGGTAAAAAGGACAAACTTTTTTGTTAATAGTTGTCTATTTATCCAAAATATATTGTACCTTTGCAAAGGTTTTAAAACAAACAGCCTGTGTAGGCTATGAAAATAAACTAAATAACGTTATATTTTTTTATGTATTTCTATTTATTTGTCACCGTTTTGTTGACGGCTGTCGTCTTGGTTGTTGGCGCTTATGTCGTAGCCAAGTTGATAGGACCTCGTTCGTACAATCCGGTAAAGGGACAGCCTTTTGAGTGTGGTATCCCTACACGTGGCTCATCATGGATGCACGTGCATATTGGTTACTACCTCTTTGCTATCCTTTTCCTGATTTTCGACATCGAGACTGTGTTCCTGTATCCATGGGCAGTTGTTGTTAAGCAGTGTGGAGTAGCCGCTCTCGTTAGTGTAGGCTTCTTCCTGTTGGTATTGATTTTAGGCCTTGCTTATGCATGGCGGAAAGGAGCATTGGAATGGAAGTAAGAAAGCCAAGTATCAAAGCCTTTCCTTACGATGAATGGAAAGACAACGACACTCTTGAGAAGATGGCCAATGATTTGAACGATGGCGGTGTAAACCTCGTTCTTGGCAATCTCGACCAGCTTATCAACTGGGGTCGCAGTAACTCACTTTGGTCATTGACCTTTGCTACCTCTTGTTGTGGTATCGAGTTTATGGCTGTTGGTTGCGCACGTTACGACTTCTCTCGCTTCGGTTTCGAGGTAACACGTAACTCTCCACGTCAGGCAGACCTTATCATGTGTGCCGGTACTATTACAAATAAAATGGCTCCAGCTTTGAAGCGTCTTTATGATGAGATGGCTGAGCCTAAGTATGTTGTAGCCGTTGGTGGATGTGCTATTTCTGGTGGTCCATTTAAGAGTAGCTACCATGTTGTTAAGGGTATCGACGAAATTATCCCTGTTGATGTCTACATCCCAGGCTGTCCTCCACGTCCAGAGGCTATCCTCTATGGTATGATGCAGTTGCAGCGTAAGGTAAAGGTAGAGAAATTCTTCGGTGGTGTTAACCACAAGCAGAATTCAGAAGAGCGCTTGCTCGGTAAGAGTAATGAGGAGTTGATATTCGAAGACAAGCTTGGTATCTCTGTTGATGAGACAAAGGAGAATCGTGCTGCTTCTTATCGTCCAGCTCCAAAGCCTGCTGCTGCCGCAAAGCCTGTTGCTAAACCAGCACCTGCTGCAAAGAAGGAAACTATTGTTGTAGATAAGGCTCCTACAGCTGAGCAGGTAGAGAATCTCGGTAAGGTTCTTGATCAGCTTAAAGCTCAAGAGGCTAAAACTTCAACTGAAGACAATAATAATAAATAATAAGGTAGAAAATGAAATTAGAACATAAAGAATTCGGTTTTGATAACTTTGCCGCTGAGATGACTTCTCTTCATGATGAGAAGCATTTCGACTACCTTGTTACTATCATTGGCGAGGACTTCGGCGAAGAAGGACTTGGATGTATCTATATCCTTGAGAATACCAAGACTCACGAGCGCATCAGCGTAAAACAGATGGCCAAGAAGGTGGGCGAGGAATATGTTATTCCTACAGTTTGCAACCTTTGGAAGATTGCTAACTTGCTTGAGCGTGAGGTTTACGATTTCTATGGTATCAAGTTCTTGGGTCATCCAGACATGCGTCGTCTTTATCTCCGTAACGACTTCAAGGGTTATCCTTTCCGCAAGAACTACAATCCTGCAGATAATGTGTATACTACACAGGATGATGTTGAGGTTGACTTCGGTTATCAGTATTCACTTGATGCTAACGGTAAGCTCGTAGAGAAGAAGAATCCTCTTTTCGCAGATGACGACTATGTTGTAAACATTGGTCCTCAGCACCCTTCTACTCACGGTGTGCTTCGTCTTGAGACTGCTCTCGATGGTGAGATTATCAAGCGTATCTATCCACACCTCGGTTATATTCATCGTGGTATTGAGAAGATGTGTGAGGAGTATACATATCCTCAAACTCTCGCTCTTACCGATCGTATGGACTACCTCAGCGCTATGATGAACCGTCATGCTTTGGTTGGCGTTATCGAGGAAGCTTTGGGTGTAGAGCTCTCTGACCGTATTAAATATGTACGCACGATAATGGATGAGCTCCAGCGTATCGATTCTCACTTGTTGTATCTCGGTTGCTGCGCTCAGGACCTCGGTGCTTTGACAGCATTCCTCTACAGCATGCGCGATCGTGAGCACGTGTTGAACGTAATGGAGGAAACTACAGGTGGTCGTCTTATCCAAAACTATTATCGTATAGGTGGACTCCAGGCTGATATCGATCCTAACTTTGTAAAGAACGTTAAGGACCTCATCGCATACCTCCGTCCTATGGTACAGGAGTATATGGATGTATTCGGCGACAATGTAATCACTCGTAAGCGTTTCTGCAATGTTGGAGTGATGGATGCTGAAAACATTATTAGCTATGGTGTTACAGGATGCTCTGGTCGTGCAAGCGGTTGGGAGAATGATGTCCGCAAGAACCATCCTTATGATGTTTATGATAAGGTAGAGTTTAAGCAGATTACTCGCAACTCTTGCGATAGCATGGCTCGCTACTTGAACCGTGTAGACGAAATCTATCAGAGTCTTAATATCATTGAGCAACTCATCGACAATATCCCAGAGGGAGAATTCTACATTAAGCAGAAGCCTATCATCAAGCTTCCTGAGGGACAGTGGTATTTCTCTTGCGAGGGTGCACGTGGTGAGATTGGTGCTTTCATCGACAGCAAGGGCGACAAGAGTCCTTACCGTTTGAAGCTCCGCCCAATGGGATTGAGCCATGTTGCATGTATGGATGAAATGTTGAGAGGTTCTAAGATTGCCGACCTTATCACCGTTGGTGCAGCTCTCGACTTCGTGATTCCAGACATCGACCGATAAGCGATAATATTTTTTATAATCATTAATTTAAGAATTAAACAAATGTTTGATTTCAGTATAGTTTCTAATTGGATTGACTGCTTGTTGCGTCAGACCTTAGGGCTGGGCGACTTCTGGACTATCCTGATAGAGTGCGTGCTCGTAGGTGTTGGCATTCTCGTTGCCTACGCTCTTATCGCTATCGTGCTTATCTTCATGGAACGTAAGGTTTGCGCCTATTTCCAGTGCCGTATCGGTCCTGTTCGCGTAGGTCCTTGGGGTACACTCCAGGTGTTTGCCGATGTATTGAAGATGCTCATCAAGGAGATCTTTACCGTCGACAAGGCAGACAAGTTCCTTTATTTCTTGGCTCCATTCCTCGTGATTGCAGCTTCTGTCGGAACATTCTCATTCCTTCCTTGGAACAAGGGCATGCACGTGCTCGACTTCAATGTAGGTGTGTTCCTTCTTACTGCCATCAGCTCTATTGGTGTGCTTGGTATCTTCCTTGCAGGATGGGGTTCTAACAACAAGTATTCTGTTGTCTCTGCTATGCGTGGTGCTGTACAGATGATTTCTTACGAAATGTCATTGTGCCTCTGCCTCATCTGTGTTGTTATCATGACAGGTTCTATGCAGTTGAGCGAAATCGTAACAGCACAGACTGGTCCTTGGAAGTGGCTCATCATTCAGGGTCATGTTCCTGCCATCCTCGCTTTCTTGGCATTCCTCGTAGCTGGTAATGCTGAGGCTAACCGTGGTCCTTTCGACTTGGCTGAGGCTGAGAGTGAGCTTACCGCTGGTTATCATACCGAGTATTCTGGTATGGGCTTCGGTTTCTACTATTTGGCAGAATACCTCAATCTCTTTGTAATCTCTGGTATTGCAAGTGGCTTGTTCCTTGGTGGATGGGCTCCTTTGAATATCGGTATCGAGGCTTTCGACAACCTCATGAACCTTATCCCTGGTTTCATTTGGTTCTTCGGTAAGACCTTCTTCGTAGTATGGCTCCTCATGTGGGTACGCTGGACATTCCCACGTCTGCGCGTAGACCAGATCTTGAAGCTTGAGTGGAAGTACATCATGCCATTCATGCTCTGCGTATTGGTTCTCACATCTGTTTGTGTGGCTTTGGGCCTTACATTTTAATTATTAGCTATAATAAGACATAGTAATGGAAAATAAAGAATCATATTTCGGTGAAGTTGGTTCTGCCATCAAGACTCTTGCCGTTGGTTTGAAGACTACTCTTCGTGAGTACTTCACAGCAAAGAGCACTGAGCAGTACCCTGAAAACCGTAAGACAACTCTCCATGTTGCCCAGCGCCACCGCGGACGCCTTGTCTTCACTCGCAACGAAGATGAAAGCTACAAGTGTACTGCTTGTACATTGTGCGAGAAGTCATGTCCTAATGGCTCTATCAAGATTTTGTCTCACATGGAGGAAGATCCAGAGACTGGACGTAAGAAGAAGAAACTCGACGACTATCAGTACGACCTTGGCGACTGCATGTTCTGCCAGTTGTGTGTCAACGCATGTAACTTTGGTGCCATTGAGTTCGTTAATGATTTCGAGAATGCTGTCTTCGATCGCAGTAAATTGGTTCTACATCTCGACAAAGAGGTTTACAAGGGTGGTTCGCTTCCTAACCTCATCGAGGGTGGTGCGCCAATAACAATCGGTAAGTTTAACACTAAAACCAAGTAATAACAGATTATGGCAAATTTAGTAATGTTTTGCATCTTGGCTGTAATCATCCTTGGTTCAGCCGTGATGTGCGTATTGACAAAGAGCATCATGCGTGCGGCAACATTCCTGTTGTTCGTACTCTTTGGTGTGGCTGGCATATACTTCCTCCTCGACTATACCTTCTTGGGTGCTGCCCAGATTAGTGTATATGCAGGTGGTATCACTATGATGTATGTCTTTGCCATCCAGCTCGTTTCAAAGAATGCTTTGCAGGGTATCACTGAGCGTATCAATGGTTCTCGCATAGTATCTGGCTTGCTACTTTCAGTAGTAGGTTTGGCTACTGTAGCAGGCATCTTCTTGAAGAATGTATTTGTAGAAAAGTATGCAAGCGATGGTGAGGTAAAGATTGAGGCTATTGGTACTCAGCTTCTCTCATCAGGTGTAGACGGATATGTATTGCCTTTCGAGTTCATATCTCTCTTCTTGCTCGCTTGCATTATTGGTGGTATCATGATAGCAAGAAAAGGAGGTAACGAATGATTCCTGTAAGTTGTTTGTTGGTGCTTAGCGCACTGCTGTTCTTTATCGGTGTGTTCGGTTTCGTTACACGTCGCAATTTGGTTGCCATGCTCATCTCTGTTGAGTTGGTACTCAATGCTGCCGACCTTAACTTCGCCGTATTCAACCGCTTCCTTTATCCAGGACAGCTCGATGGTTTCTTCTTCACCTTATTCTCTATAGGTGTTAGTGCAGCCGAGACCGCTGTTGCCATCGCCATTATCATCAACGTCTATCGTCACTTCCATAGCGATAAGGTAGACAGTATCCAAAACATGAAATTCTAATAGACAATGGATTACAGTTATGCATTTCTGATACTTCTTCTGCCTATGCTCTCATTCCTTATCTTGGGATTGGCAGGCATGAAGATGTCACATAAGGTGGCTGGTCTCATCGGTACTACATCGTTGGGTATTGTCACCATCCTGTCGTATATTACAGCATTCGGATATTTCACTGCCGACCGCTGTGCCGACGGGGCATTTGCTACCATCGTGCCTTACAACTTCACATGGATGAAGTTTGGCGCATTGCATTTCGACCTTGGCATCATGCTCGATCCTATTTCGGTAATGATGCTCATAGTGATTTCTACAGTCAGCTTGATGGTACACATATATTCTTTTGGATATATGCACGGCGAGAAGGGCTTCCAGCGCTACTATGCTTTCCTTTCTCTCTTCACCATGTCAATGCTCGGTTTGGTTCTCGCTACCAACATCTTCCAGATGTATCTCTTCTGGGAGCTCGTGGGTGTAAGCTCATACCTGCTCATTGGTTTCTACTATCCTATGCATGCAGCTGTTGCAGCTTCTAAGAAGGCGTTTATCGTAACCCGCTTTGCTGACTTGTTCTTCCTCATTGGTATCCTCATCTTTGGTTACTACACAGAGTCGTTCAGCTTCTCATTCGTAGACAACCTCCAGATGGCAGCAGGTACAGCTTCGTTCATCTCAGTTGATGCTGCTAAGGCTGTTGCTGCAGGTGGCTTCATCATTCCTACCGCTTTGGTATTGATGTTCATTGGTGGTGCAGGTAAGAGTGCTATGTTCCCATTGCACATCTGGTTGCCAGATGCTATGGAAGGTCCTACACCTGTCAGCGCCCTCATCCACGCTGCTACCATGGTTGTAGCTGGTGTGTTCCAGATTGCTCGCTTGTTCCCATTGTGGATTGAGTATGCTCCTTCTCAGATGAGCATTGTTGTGTACATCGGTGTCTTCACCGCTTTCTATGCTGCTGCTGTAGCTTGTGCTCAGAGCGATATCAAGCGTGTATTGGCATTCTCTACAATCTCTCAGATTGCTTTCATGATGGTAGCACTCGGAGTTTGTATGCCTGGTCACGAGGCTGTTATCGACAACCACGGTTCACTTGGCTACATGGCTTCTATGTTCCATCTCTTCACACACGCCATGTTCAAGGCTTGTTTGTTCCTCGGTGCTGGATGTATCATCCATGCCGTTCACTCTAACGAGATGTCTGCAATGGGTGGCTTGCGCAAGTATATGCCTATCACACATGCCACATTCCTTATCTCTTGTCTTGCCATCGCCGGTATCCCATTCTTCTCAGGCTTCAGCTCTAAGGATGAGATTATCACAGCTTGCTTCGCTTATAGCCCAGTAGTAGGATGGATTATGACAGGTGTTGCTGCAATGACTGCTTTCTATATGTTCCGTTTGTACTACGGTATCTTCTGGGGTACAGAGAACAAGGAACTTCATGCTGCACACACTCCACATGAGGCACCATTGACAATGACTATTCCTTTGATAGTACTCTGTGTTATCACCGTTGGTGTTGGTATCTACACCACACTTGGTGGATTCCTCGGATGGGGTGGTAGTTTCGGTAGCTTTGTTACCGCTACTGGTACCGACTACACAATCCACTTCGATACACAGGTGGCTCTCACCAGCACTATCATCGCTATCATCAGCATCTGCTTGGCTACCTATATATATAAAGGTGAAAAGCAGCCTATCGCCGACAAGCTTTATAGCCTGATGCCACGTTTGCATCGTGCTGCTTACAAGCGTTTCTATATGGACGAGGTTTATATGTTCATCACACATAAGTTCATCTTCCGTTGCTTGTCTACTCCTATCGCATGGTTCGACCGTCATTGTGTTGACGGCACATTCAACTTCATGGCTTGGGGTGCTAACGAGGCTGGTGAATCTCTACGTCCATGGCAGAGTGGCGATGTAAGATCGTATGCTGTTTGGTTCCTTACTGGCACTGTAGCCCTAACGTTAATACTACTTTGTTTGATTTAAAAGAATAGACAACAATGACATATCTAACATTATTTGTAGTAATTCCCGTACTGATGCTCTTCGGCCTTTGGTTGGCCAAGAACGATAATCAGGTGCGTGGCGTGATGGTGGCAGGTGCTACAGCTTTGCTTGGCTTGTCCATTTATCTCGTATTCGATTTCGTTGCCACAAGAGAGGTTATGCCTGCAGATCAGTATCCTATGATTCTTGGCGACACCATCCCTTGGTTCCAACCTTTCCATATCAACTTCGCTACTGGCGTTGATGGTATCTCTGTTGTGATGATATTGCTTTCAGGCATCATCGTATTCACAGGTACTTTTGCTTCTTGGCAGATGCAGCCTATGAAGAAGGAATACTTCCTCTGGTTCGTACTCCTTTCTACTGGTGTGTTCGGATTCTTTATCTCTAAGGACTTGTTCACTATGTTCATGTTCTATGAGGTTGCTCTTATCCCAATGTACCTCTTGATTGGTGTATGGGGTAGTGGTGCTAAGGAATACTCGGCAATGAAGCTTACCTTGATGCTTATGGGAGGTTCTGCTTTGCTTATCATCGGTATCCTTGCAATCTATTTCTATAGTGGTGCTACCACTATGGATATCAATGAGATTGCTGCTATGCACAATATTCCTGTACAGGTTCAGAATGTGTTCTTCCCACTCATCTTCATCGGTTTCGGTGTTCTTGGTGCTTTGTTCCCATTCCACACATGGTCTCCTGATGGTCACGCTAGTGCGCCTACAGCAGTATCTATGCTCCACGCAGGTGTATTGATGAAGCTTGGTGGTTATGGTTGCTTCCGTATCGCTATGTATCTTATGCCAGATGCTCTTGATATGTGGGCTCCTGTATTCCTCATCCTTACTACTATCTCTGTAGTATATGGTGCTTTGTCTGCATGTGTACAGACCGACCTTAAGTATATCAATGCTTACTCTTCAGTTTCTCACTGTGGTATGGTATTGTTCGCACTCTTGATGTCTACCCAGACTGCTATCACTGGTGCGGTTCTTCAGATGCTTTCTCACGGTTTGATGACAGCATTGTTCTTCGCCGTTATCGGTATGATCTATCATCGTGCTGGTACTCGCGACGTTCGCTACCTCGGTGGTTTGATGCAGATTATCCCATTCCTCTCTGTAGGTTATGTTATCGCAGGTCTTGCTAACCTTGGTTTGCCAGGCTTCTCTGGTTTCGTAGCCGAGATGAACATCTTCGTAGGTTCATTCGAGAATGGCGATACCTTCCGTCGTACTTGCACCATCATCGCTTGTACTTCAATCGTTATCACTGCTGTCTACATTCTCCGTGTAGTTGGTAAGATATTGTTTGAGAAGGTTGCTAACCCTAAGTTCCTCGAACTTCACGATGCTACATGGGATGAGCGTGTTGCTGTAATCGGACTTATCGCTTGCGTTGCTGGTCTTGGTCTCGCTCCAATGTGGGCACAGAACATCATCACCGATGCAGTAGGTCCTATCATCAAGCACATAGGTCTTTATTCAACTTACGTATCACTTTAACGCTATAACATTATAGAAATCATGCAAATAGATTACAGTCAATTTTTGAATATGATACCAGAAGTTAGCCTCGTGCTTCTTATGGTAATAGTGTTTGTGGCTGACTTCATAACAGCAAACAAGCGTTATCGTGGTTGGTTGAACACACTTGTCTGCGCTTTGCTGCTTGCTCATGTAGCATTCACCATCAGCGTAGGTGTTAGCGACTCAGCGTTCGGAGGTATGTATCATACCACTCCTTCTATCAGCGTTATCAAGTCTATCCTTGCTTTCGGTACACTTATCGTTTGTCTTCAGGCTAAGGAATGGCTCAACGATGAAAACCGTAGTAAGTTCCAGGGCGAGTTCTATCTCTTGGTTCTTTCTACATTGCTTGGTATGAATGTGATGGTTAGTGCCAACCACTTCCTCCTCTTCTTCCTTGGTTTGGAAATGGCAAGTGTGCCTATGGCATGCCTCGTTGCTTTCGACAAGTGGAAGAATGAATGTGCAGAGGCAGGTGCAAAGTTCATCCTCACAGCTACTTTCTCAAGCGGTGTAATGATCTATGGTTTGAGTATGCTCTATGGTGCTCTCGGCAACCTCTATTTCGATAATGTTGCCAACAACATCACAGCAACTCCTCTCACCATCGCAGGTTTGGTATTCTTCTTTAGCGGTTTGGCTTTCAAGCTTTCGCTTGTTCCTTTCCACTTTTGGACTGCCGATACATATCAGGGTGCTCCTTCTGTTGTTGCTGGTTACCTCAGTGTTATCTCTAAGGGTGCAGCTGCTTTTGCTGCTCTTACTATTCTCACAAAGGTATTTGCCAATATCATCACATTCTGGCATCCAATGCTCTGCATCATCATCGTGTTGTCTATCACAGTAGCCAACCTCTTTGCCATCCGTCAGGAGAACATCAAGCGTTTCATGGCTTTCAGTTCTATCTCACAGGCTGGATACATCATGTTGGCTCTGCTCTCGCCATCTGCTTATGCTACCACAGCTTTGTCTTACTATGTACTCATCTACATCGTAGCCAACCTCGCTGTATTTGGTATCATCGCAGTTATCGAGAACCACGATGCTAAGGCTGTTAACATCAGCGACTACGATGGACTCTACAAGACAAATCCTCATTTGTCATTCCTTATGACATTGGCTTTGTTCTCACTTGGTGGTATTCCTCCATTTGCTGGTATGTTCTCGAAGTTCTTCATCTTTATGGCATCCCTCAACGATTATACCATCGACACCACAATGGGTATCGTTACCTATGTTGTTGTGTTCATCGCATTGGTAAACACAGTGATAAGCCTCTACTACTATCTTCTCATTGTTAAGGCTATGTATATCAAGCCAAGTGAGAAGCCTATTGCTAAGTTCGTTTCTAAGCCAGAGACTAAGTTGGCTCTCGCTTTGTGTACACTTGGCGTAGTATTGTTTGGTATCGTAAGTGGCGTATACACATGGATTTATGCTGCAGCTTTGTACTAATAAGCTGATTGATTGAATAACAAAATAATAAGGGTTCACATCATCACAAGATGTGAACCCTTGTTGTTTTTTATTAGTTCTTCTATGATTATCATAAGTGGCATTATAATTGATAATTACTGATAAATGAATGATTTTCCTACCTTTGATAGTTTTATTGTATTTACCTTTCTAGTTAAAAACCATAGAGCACGATGCTGTACATTCTATTCAGCATCGTGCTTTTTCGTATAATTCTATTAGAATATGGCTTCATAAAAAAATGCTGAAAAAATAATATTTCTTCAATAATTCAAATAAAAGGTTTATCTTTGCAGGGAGTAATATAATAATGGTATGACAACAGACAAAGATTTAGCTGAAATGTTCAGAGCATCACAGAAGGTTGATGTGCTGCATTTGTCAGACGACGAGATATTGCAAGGCTTTAAGGATGCTAACTCAAAGATAGTGAGGGAGTATTTCTATGGCTATTGCCGTATAGCATATTGCATCTACAATAAGCGATATGGATTGCGCACAAAGCCTGGCATGGACTTCTTTACTTTGGCTCATGAATACTATCTTTATCTCATAGAGCATGATTTCAAACCATTAGAAGATCGTAAATCTTCGATGTCGCTCAAAACATGGATGGTCAACGGATTCCGTTATTTGTTGCTCGATAGACTGAAGGGTGTTGAAAAAGAGCATCTTTTTGATAGTTTCGAGGCTCGTCAAGAGAAACCGTCTTCGCATATTGATGTTGCTAACGATGAATTTAAGCATGAGTTTATTAGTACTATCAACGAGATTTGCCATAAATACTATGGACGCGACAATATGAATTCCATTATCCTGAGGATGCTTTTTATTGAAGGCTTCAAGAGTAAAGAAGTTGCTGAGCAAATGGGTATGACGCCATCTGCCATAACTCAGCGTTACAACAGGATGATGCACGATGTGGTGATACCATATTTTAAGCGATATTTCGTGTCTTCAGAATACGAATCTTCTGTATATGCTGGCGCAGCAATGGAGGCTGACAGCTGCATGCCTTGTATGGCAAAGATGTCTATTGATGCCGATTTCGCAGAACCATCAGAGTATAATAATATGGATAATATGAAACAAGGAAGAATCACTCCTGAGTGGATAGACACTCTTAAGGATAATGAAGTATTTGTTTTTGGTAGCAATCTTGCAGGTATGCACGGAGGCGGTGCTGCTCGTGTAGCTCATCTGCGTTTTGGTGCTGTATTGGGCAAAGGTGTTGGTTTGCAAGGGCAGAGCTATGCCATTCCAACCATGCAGGGTGGGGTAGAAACCATACGACCTTATGTCAACGACTTTATAGCCTTTGCCAAAGCTAATCCCGAAAAGCATTTCTTAGTTACCCCAATAGGATGTGGCATTGCAGGCTTCGAGCCTGAAGATATTGCTCCATTATTTGAATCGGCAAAGACCATTAATAACATCAGCCTTCCCGAAAGCTTTTGGGAGGTGATAGAATAAAAAAACAACATTGGCGATATGGTAGTTCATCGTATCGCCAATGTTGTTTTTGTTTTGTAAGAATCCGTTAATGATGTTTTCTGCTATAGTTTCATATAAACCAAGGTCTCTTACTATTTCTTTTTTGTAAACAGCAGCTTGCCTGGCAACTTCTGCCATTTGCGGTTTCGTGCTATCTTCATTGTGCTACCGTCATCTTGAGTAAGCTGCAATGTGCTATCGTTAACAAGCGTAAGCGTTGCCGTAAGGTCTTCGCTACCATAATCGTTGATGATGCTGAGCGTAGCGTTGCCGCTCTTGTTGAGCTTAGAACCTGTGATGAGCCATTTACGTGAATCCTTGTAGTCGCCAACAAATCCATCTACTTCGCCAAAAATCTCTTGCTGTGGCACAATGAGATTCTTGTCGTAAAGGTTTATCTTCAAGTATATGTTGTATTCTTTGTTGTCAAACGTTCCCTTAAAGGGCTGTTGCGTCTGTGCGTGGCTTGCAAACTGGGTGCAAGCCAATAATGCTGTTATTATTGCAGTTCTCATATTCGATAGTCTTTAATCAATAATTCTATTCTGCAAATGTAAATATAATAATCTATTCACCCAACATTTTTTATAAGATTTGATATTTTGCGATGCTATTTAACTAATGGCTGCAATTGATAAACATATTATCGTATTTACTCCATACAAATAATAGTGTGGTTTACCCAAGTTTATTGCGTCTTTCGACTAACCTAGGTTAGTAGGTCTGAGAAGTTAACTTACTTTGCAAAGTAACTTAACTCCGTTTACCGACTAACCTTGGTTAGTCGAAGAGTGAACTTAGCTTACCAAATTTAGTGATGCTTTTACGATGATATTTCCTATCAGAATACTTCGTATGATATATTCTCTTCTTTCCATTTGTCTTTAGGCTGCTGCATTTCTTTAGGGTAGCCAATGACTATTGTTGAGAATGGAATGATGGAACTTGGAAGATTGAGAAGCTGGGATATTGCTTCACAACGATTTTGAGCAGGGTAGGTGCCTGTCCATACTGCTCCTAATCCCATGGCGTGGGCTGCTAATAGGATGTTTTGTGTGGCTGCAGATGCATCTTGCACCCAGAATTCGCGAACAAGGTCGTTGTCTTCGTTGCGCATATCGCCACAAACAACTATCGCTAAAGGCGCTTCTTTAGCCATTCTGGCGTTAGGTGTGATTTCTGCTATTTTCTGTAATGTTGCTTTGTTTTTCACAACAATGAAATGCCATGGCTGTACATTGACAGCTGATGGAGCAGCCATGCCTGCTCGTAGAAGTTTCTCGATTTTGCAGTTTTCCACAGGCTTGTCCTGGTATGAGCGAACGGAAGTTCGGGTGATGATGTTGCGATAAACTACATCTGAATCGTTATTGCTCTGTGTCATAATTGGTGTTGCTATCTACAAAAATCCCCCGATAAGGGATATGGAATAATCCATAAGCCTTGTCGGGAGACGACTGTTGAAAATATAATAATGTGTTTTAGTATGCGAACAAAGGATAATCCTTCATGGTCTCGTTGACCTTAGCACGTACGTTGGCAATAACCTTCTCGTCTTCAGGAGCATTCAATACTTCCTCGATGAGTTCAGCTATCAATACCATCATATCTTCCTTAGCACCACGTGTGGTCATGGCTGCTGTTCCGAGACGGATACCGCTGGTCTGGAATGCGCTACGTGAATCGAATGGCACCATGTTCTTGTTTACTGTGATGTCGGCAGCTACAAGGGCATTCTCTGCAACCTTACCTGTGAGGTCTGGATATTTGCTTCTGAGGTCTACGAGCATAGAGTGGTTATCGGTACCGCCACTAACGATAGAGAAACCGCGGTCTACCAAGTTCTGTGCCAATACGGCTGCATTCTTCTTAACCTGTGTAGCATATTCCTTCCATGATGGGAGGAGGTTTTCACCAAATCCTACTGCCTTAGCTGCGATGACATGTTCCAATGGACCGCCCTGTGTGCCTGGGAATACTGCTGAGTTCAACAGCATGCTCATCATCTTAGGTTCACCCTTCTTTGTGGTGAGACCCCAAGGGTTCTCGAAGTCTTTGCCCATAAGGATGATACCGCCACGAGGACCACGGAGAGTCTTGTGGGTAGTAGAAGTTACGATGTGTGCATATTTAACAGGGTTGTCGAGCAAGCCTGCTGCGATAAGACCTGCTGGGTGAGCCATGTCTATCATGAGCAATGCTCCTACCTCGTCGGCAATCTGGCGCATTCTCTTATAGTCCCATTCGCGGCTATATGCTGAACCACCACCAATGATGAGCTTTGGCTTGTGTTCCAATGCAAGGCGCTCCATCTCGTCGTAGTCTACACGACCTGTCTCTTTGTTGAGGTTGTAGCCAACTGGCTTGTAGAGAATACCTGATGTGTTGACAAGGCTACCATGAGAGAGGTGGCCACCGTGATCAAGATTCAATCCCATGAAGGTGTCGCCTGGCTTGAGTACTGCGAGCAATACTGCTGCATTGGCCTGGGCTCCTGAGTGTGGCTGTACGTTGGCAAATTCTGCACCAAATAGTTTCTTTACTCTTTCGCGAGCAAGGTCTTCTACTTGGTCTACTACTTGGCAACCACCATAATAACGTTTGCCAGGAAGGCCTTCAGCATATTTGTTGGTCAAATAGCTGCCCATGGCTTGCATCACTTCATCACTAACAAAGTTTTCAGAAGCAATAAGCTCCATACCTTTGAGCTGTCGCTGATGTTCTCTTTCGATAAGATCGAAAATCTCTTGGTCTCTTTTCATTGTTGCGGTTGTTTGTTTATTTAGTGAGGTTAATTGTTTTATTTAACTTCTTTGTCCGCTCTTGATGAGTGGGCTGGGGTGAGGAATGCGAATGCAAAGGTAATAGAAAACTATGGATTGACAAAATAAAAGCGATAATTTGTCACCTATATAGTCTTTATTCCTTGCAAAGTGTTAGCAAAACCTGTTGTGTAGGTTGGTCTGTGTTAGCAGAGTTCTACCTTTGTGATGTCTTGCTCCTTATCGCAGTAGTGGCATTTCACGATACCTTTTTCTTTGTCTACGAAGTTGAAGATTGTAGACATAGGCTCGTTATTGGTGATGCATTTTGGATTGTTGCACTTCACGATGCCTTTGAGTTCGTTAGGGGTTTCAACCATCTTTTTCTCTACTACTTCGTAGTCTTGGATGATGTTTAGCACAACATTTGGGGCTACTACCGACAGACGGCTGATTTCTTCTTTGGTAAAGAATTTGTCGCTAACCTTGATGATACCTTTGTTCTTCACCTTCTTAGAAGCGAAGTTGTTACCAATGGTAACTGGTGTTTCCAATTTGTCTAATCCTAAGAGTGTTGCCACCTGATAGGTCTTGTCGGCAGGTATATGGTCGATAACTGTACCGTTCTTAATGGCGGCAACCAAACGTTCTTTCTTGCTCATATTATTATAAAAACGTGTTAGAAAGGTTTATTCTATAATGGTTTTATCGTTCTTGATGTCTTCGAGGCTTATGCCAAGACAGCGGCAGAAGATGGCCTCGCGAGCATAGAGTCCGTTTTGGGCTTGCTGAATGTAGTAGGCATGTGGATTGTCGTCAACATCGTAGGCAATCTCATTTACTCGTGGCAGCGGATGGAGAATCTTCATGTTCTCTTTCACGTTGTCGAGCATATCATTCTTCAGAATATATACATTCTTCACACGTTCGTATTCCATAAGGTCGCTGAAACGCTCCTTCTGTACGCGCGTCATATATATAATGTCGGCGTCGGAAATGACTTTTTCATTGAAAGCGGTGTGCTCCTGGAAGTTGATGTTGTGTTCCTTGCAATAGAGCTTATATTCGTTAGGCATTGCAAGCTCCTTTGGTGCAATGAAATGGAATGTAGGATTGAAATGGCGCATTGCCGTAATCAGAGAGTGAACGGTTCTACCATATTTAAGGTCGCCAACAAGATAAATGTTGAGATTGTCGAGCGTGCCTTGTGTCTTGTAGATAGAGTAGAGGTCCAAGAGACATTGTGATGGATGTTCATGGGCTCCATCGCCTGCATTGACAATTGGAATAGGAGCAACCTCGCTTGCGTATTGTGCTGCTCCTTCTATATAGTGGCGCATAGCTATAACGTCGGCATAGTTGCTCACCATAAGGATGGTATCCTTAAGGGTTTCGCCCTTGGTGGTGCTAGAAGTCTTGGCATCAGAGAAGCCTATGACTCTTGCGCCAAGGCGATTGGCAGCGGTTTGGAAACTTAGTTGGGTACGGGTGGATGGTTCAAAAAACAAAGTAGCTATTACCTTACCCTTTAATAACTCTCTGTTTGGATGCTTTTCAAACTCTTGCGCCATTTCAATGAGATGCATGATTTCATCTCTTGAAAGGTCTGCAATAGTCACGAAATTATGTTTTTCCATATTGTGTATTGGTTGATTGACTTAAAATCGGTGCTAAGTTACATATTATTTTCCAAAGTATAGGTCTTTTCAAATAAAAAGTTGTATTTTTGCCCATAAAATAAATTAGGATGATGATATTTGTCCTTTACCTATTTGATAATAAGATATTGAAATAATCATATATTGAATTTATGAGAAAGAAATTTATTCTCTTCCTTTGGGTAACATTGGCAACTTCGGTGGTGGTTGTTGGTGTTGTCTTTTGCTTGATATGGAATGGTGTGATTGGCTACATGCCAGACATGAAAGACCTCCAGAATCCTATAAGCAGATTTGCCACTCAGATTTATTCGGCTGATGGTAAGGTGTTGGGAACTTGGAATATTAATAAGTCTAATCGAATTCCTGTTGCTTATTCTAATCTGTCGCCACATCTCGTTCATGCACTTGTGGCTACTGAGGATGCTCGTTTCTATGAGCATTCGGGTATCGATTTCTATGCGGTTGGTCGTGCAGTGGTAAAGAGAGGACTTCTTGGACAAACAAGTGCAGGTGGTGGTAGTACCATTACACAGCAGTTAGCAAAACAGTTATATTCACATCCTGTGAAATCGACAGCTGAACGCTTGTTCCAAAAACCTATAGAGTGGGTGATAGCAATTAAGCTTGAGCGATATTTCACTAAAGAGGAGATTATTGCTCTGTATCTTAATTATTTTGATTTCTTGCATGGTGCCGTTGGTATAAAAACAGCTGCTCAGACATATTTTAATAAGGAGCCTAAGGATTTAACGATTCTGGAGTCGGCAACGTTGATTGGTTTGTGTAAAAACCCTTCGTTGTTTAATCCTGTGAGATATCCTGACCGTTGTAAGGATAGACGAAACGTAGTGTTAGCACAAATGGAGAAAGCGGGCTATTTGACTTCTAGCGAATGCGAGAACTTACAAGGGGATACTCTTAAATTAAACTTCCATCGTACTGACCATAAGGATGGAACGGCTGTTTATTTCAGAGAGTTTTTGCGTCAATATCTCATGGCTAAGCGTCCTGAAAAGGAAGATTATCCTGAGTGGAATAAACGTCAGTATGTACTAGATTCAATCTCTTGGGTATCAGACCCTTTGTATGGTTGGTGTAATAAGAACTTTAAGAAGAATGGACAGCCATATAATATATATACCGATGGTTTGAAAGTATATACAACTGTAGATTCACGTATGCAGAAGTATGCTGAAGAGGCTGTCTATGGTCATGTGGTGAAATTCCTTCAGCCTGCTTTCGATAAGGAAAATAAGCGTAAGCCAAATGCTCCATTTACAGGGCAGCTAACAAAGCAGCAGGTGGCGCAGATTATGAAGCGCTCTATGGTGCAGAGCGATAGATATAGGGGGATGAAGGCGGCTGGTTGCGATGATGCTGAAATATTTGCTTCATTCAAAAAGCCTACGGAAATGACAATCTTTACTTATCATGGTGATATTGATACCATCATGACTCCTTACGATTCTATAAGATATTATAAATCGTTCCTCAGAACAGGATTTATGAGTATGGAGCCACAAACTGGATATGTGAAAGCATATGTTGGTGGTATCAACTTCTCGCATTTCCAATACGATATGGCTTGGGGCGGTAGGCGACAGGTTGGCTCTACTATCAAACCATTCCTATATTCTTTGGCTATGGAGAATGGATTTTCACCATGCGATTTGGCACCTAATGTGCAGACTACGTATATGGTTGCAGGACAACCTTGGACTCCAAGAAATAGTAGTCGGAAGAGATATGGCGAAATGGTTACGCTGAAGTGGGGTCTTGCTAATTCTAATAACTGGATATCTGCTTATCTGATGAGTAAGCTCAATCCTAACCAGTTTGTGGAATTGCTTCATGGTTTTGGAATCAATAATCCAGAGATTCATCCTTCTATGGCTTTGTGTCTCGGACCTTGCGAGGTGTCGGTAGCAGAAATGGTGAGCGCATATACTGCATTTGCAAATAACGGTATTCGTTGTGCTCCGCTCTTCGTTACTCGCATCGAAGATAATGAAGGTAATGTTATAGCTAAGTTCCAACCTAGGATGAATGAAGTTATTAGTCCTGAAAGTGCATATAAGATGCTTGTTGAACTGATGGCAGTTATTGACGAGGGTACTGGTAGAAAAGTAAGATTCAAATATAATCTTCAGGGACAAATCGGAGGTAAGACTGGTACTACCAACCGCAACTCTGATGCATGGTTTATAGGCTTTACTCCTCAGCTCGTTAGCGGATGCTGGGTTGGTGGAGAAGATCGTGATATCCATTTCGACTCTATGAACATGGGACAGGGTGCCACGATGGCTCTACCTATTTGGGCGTATTATATGACGAAGGTGTATAGGGATACTTCTCTCGGATATTCTCCTTCCGATTTTAATATACCAGAGGACTTTAATGCTTGTCAAAAAGAGGACCCTTCGGATGGTAATGAAGAAATAGAAGATGTTTTTGAATAAAATAAGGAATATGTTAAACCCAAATCGGTATTTTTACTGATTTGGGTTTAATGTTTTATATAGTTTTTCTAAAATGGATGTATAGAAGATGTCGTTTTATAGGTCTCTTTAAATATAAATAATATGTACGTATATGTATATATATAATAATGTGTATGTCGTTTTGCTTGTTTACGAAAGTTAAACAATATACTTTCTGATATAAAAAAGCTAGGAAAGTTTTGGTGGTTTCGAAAATAGTTGTACCTTTGCAAACGCTTTCACCTCCTAACAACTACAATGTTAAGAGCTAGTTGAGTGTGTGGTGTAGGCAAAATAAGATAGAGATCTTTGAAAGGTTTACATAGACAGAGAAGTAGTACAAGAGCAAAC
>ERZ1026862.85-NODE-85-length-52618-cov-13.895497_pt1 | contig 52618 bp, 42 predicted proteins | sample MGYA00380161_ERZ1026862 | MGnify/ENA primary metagenome ERZ1026862 (study PRJEB33269, sample SAMEA4719797) | human gut metagenome | biome: human-associated habitat; feature: organic feature; material: feces | place: Cameroon | collected 2013-10 ... | reverse complement strand
AAGAGGGAAAGAATAAAAAATCAGAGCCGTGACACAGTTCTGTTTACACTACCAACCCAAGCCAACCCAAGCCTTTCCTTTCTTTCCCCTACCCTTTATCTATAGCTCGCAATATATTCACCGCCTCGGCAACCTTAGCTACATTCTTTACATGCAGCAGGCGGCGACCGCGAACCTCCTTGAGTTCGCAACGGCGAAGGTTTGCTGTGGCATAGTTTATGAACTTATCAAAGAGCTGGCTTTGGAAGAACGGGCTGTCGTTATTGGAAACGAACTGCATGTTCATCATACCTTGCTTGAGGATTATCTTCTCAACGCCGAGGCGCTTGCCAAGCCTACGCAGCAGCACCACCTGCATAAGCTCCTCACCCTCTGTAGGCACAGGACCAAAGCGGTCTATCAATCGCTGACGGTATACATCAAGGTCGCGGTCTTCTACTATGTTATCAAGCTCACGATATAGAAGCATACGCTCCGAGCTACCAGGAACATAAGTATCTGGGAAATACATCTCCAAGTCGCTCTCTATAGCGCAATCTTCTACGAAATCCTCGCCTGTGAACACCTTACCTTGCGCCATTTCCTCAGCATATAGATCTTGGAACTCATCATTCTTGAGCTCAGTAACTGCTTGGTTAAGTATCTTTTGGTATGTTTCATATCCAAGGTCTTCCATAAAACCACTCTGCTCAGCACCTAACAGGTTGCCAGCACCACGAATATCGAGGTCTTGCATGGCAAGGTTGAAACCGCTACCAAGGTCGGAGAATGTCTCTAAAGCCTCCAATCGTCTGCGTGCCTCAGGCGAGAGCACACTCTTAGGCGGAGCAAGCAGATAGCAGAAAGCCTTGCGGTTGCCACGTCCCACACGACCACGCATCTGATGAAGGTCAGACAATCCGAAGCGATGAGCATCATTGATAATTATGGTGTTAGCGTTTGGTATGTCGATACCATTCTCTACGATGGTAGTAGAAAGCAACACATCAAAATCATGATTTACGAAGCCAAGGATTATCTTCTCCAGTTCCTCTGGCGACATCTGACCATGACCGATAGCAACACGGCAATCTGGTACATACTTCATTATCAGCTTCTCTATCTCTGTGAGCTGCGCTATGCGGTCGTTGACAAAGAATACCTGACCATTGCGACTCATCTCGAAGTTAATAGCGTCCGCTATCACCTCATGGTTGTAAGAAGCCAGCTGAGTAGAGATAGGATGACGGTTTGGAGGTGGAGTGCGCATGATACTCATATCTCGAGCACCCATCAACGAGAACTGCAGAGTACGAGGAATTGGCGTTGCCGACATGGTGAGAGTATCGACGTTAGTCTTCAGTTTGCGCAGTTTCTCCTTTGTAGAAACACCAAACTTCTGCTCCTCATCGATGATGAGAAGTCCGAGGTCGTGCCATTTCACATTCTTTCCTATCAGCTTATGCGTGCCCACGAGGATATCTATGCGTCCCTGCTCCAGGTCTTCAAGCACTTGCTTTGTCTGCTTTGCTGTGCGAGCTCGCGACAGATAGTCTACACGCACAGGAAAATCACGCAGACGGTCGCGGAAGTTCTGATAGTGTTGTAATGCCAACACCGTTGTAGGCACCAATACCGCCACCTGCTTAGAATCGCAAGCAGCCTTAAAGGCAGCACGTATCGCCACCTCAGTCTTGCCAAAGCCTACATCACCACACACAAGTCTATCCATAGGGGCCGCCTTCTCCATGTCAGCCTTCACATCCTGTGTAGCCTTAAGCTGGTCGGGAGTATCTTCATAGAGGAAGCTTGCCTCAAGCTCATGTTGCATAAAGCTATCAGCACTATAAGCGAAGCCCTTTTCGTGTCGGCGCTTAGCATATAGCTTTATCAAGTCGCGTGCGATATCCTTGATACGCTTCTTAGCCTTCTGCTTTAAGCGCTCCCAAGCACCTGTGCCGAGAGTGCTAAGACGAGGAGGTTCGCCAGTATCGCTACGTCGATATTTCGATATTTTATAAAGAGAGTGGATAGAGACATCCACCTTATCATTATTCTGATATATGATACGTATCACCTCTTGGTATCCATCGCCAGATGGTACCCTTACCAATCCACCAAACTTACCCACGCCAAGGTCTACATGCACAATGAAGTCGCCAGGTTCCATCTCTTGCAGCTCCTTCATAGTCAGCGCCATCTTGCCTGCACGTGCCGAGTCGCTCTTTAGGCTATACTTATGGAAACGGTCGAATATCTGATGGTCGGTAAAGAAACAGATACGCAGAGTATTATCTACGAAACCTTCGTGGAGAGTAGAGTCTACAGGCTCGAAGTCGATAGACGAGCGTTGCTGATTATGCGAAGAGCGCTCTATGTCGCCACCCATATCGTCGAAGATATCACGAAGTCGCTGTTGCTGCTTCTTGCTATCTGCGAGGATGAATATCTTGAAACCAACCTCAGTATACTGAGTGAAGGTTTGGCGAAGCATCTCAAAATTCTTATGAAACAAAGGTTGTGGCGAAGTATTGAAGACAATCTTTGCCTGCACATCCTTGGTGTCGTCAACCGATGTTGTTAATGTAACCCTTTTCAGTCCTGCCACCGATTCTACAAAAGCCGAAGCACTAAGTAGCGACAATTGCTTATTCATCTCGCGCATTATCTCAAGCTGTTCCATCTCTGTGGCAGCAGCCAGTCGGTCGGTATATGCCTGTTGCGAGAATCCCTCGTTCCATATACGCTCTATTGTATCGCGAATATACAGCAAATCCTTTACCACCAACAGCGCATCCTTAGGCATATATTCCGTGAATGGTATCTTCTCGGTATCAACCTTTGACAGCTCTGGCACGATCTCTATCTTCTGCTTTTGTTCCTTAGATAGCTGATCTTGCACATCGAAGGTACGAATGGTATCAATCTCATCACCAAAGAAGTCGATACGGTAAGGATATTCGCAAGAATAGGAATAAACATCGATGATGCTACCACGCACAGCAAACTGCCCAGGCTCGTATACATAATCTACCTCTGCAAAGCCAAAGTCGCGAAGTGAATGTACGATATTTGTTATTCCTACTTCCTGACCAACGCTAAGAGTTATCATTCTCTCGTCGACAACCTTTCTTCGGGCAACAAGCTCTGACAAAGCTTCAGGACAAGTAACGATATATGCATTATCGCCTGACGACAAGCGAGCAAGCACCTCGGTACGCAATATCTCGTTGGCAGCATCTCGTTGTCCGTATTTCACCGCCCTTTTATACGACGATGGGAAGAACAACACCTTTTGCTGTCCCAACATCTGCGCCATATCGTTGTAGAAATATCCAGCTTCGTCGGCATCATTCAATACAAAGAGTACTGTTCGATTCAAGCGTTCGAACAATGATGCAAAGAATACAGGGGCTGCCGAAGCCACCAGTCCCTGAGCAGATATGTTGCCTATCTTCTTGTCGGCAACAAGTTTAAGAAAAGCGGCACTCTGAGGCAATTTACCATAGAGTGCCGCCATATCGTTTATATTCATATTTTCATAAGAAGTTATGAAGTCAACTTCCTAAAAGCCTTTTATTATGCAGGCAATTTAGGATACTTGCGGAACCATCCATCCCAGCGAAGTCGCATCACTCCGAAGAATGCTTCACCAAAGATACCACCACTCATCTTGCTCACGCCTTCACGACGGTTGACGAATATCACAGGTACCTCCTTAATCTTGAAGCCTATCTTATAAGCAGTAAACTTCATCTCAATCTGGAAGCCATAGCCCTTGAAGCGAACCTGATCCAAAGGTATTGTCTCAAGCACACGACGCTTATAGCACTTAAATCCTGCTGTGGTATCGTGAACCTTGAAGCCTGTGACAAGGCGTACATACTGCGAAGCAAAATAGCTCATCAGCACACGACCGATAGGCCAGTTTACAACATTCACACCACTCACATATCGGCTACCGATAGCTACATCGTAGCCTTCGTCGTGGCATGCTGCATACAAACGTGGCAAGTCATTAGGATCATGGCTAAAGTCGGCATCCATCTCAAAGATATATTCATATCCATGTTCCAAAGCCCACTTAAAGCCTGTGATATATGCAGTGCCAAGTCCGAGCTTGCCCTTTCTGTGAAGACAGAACAAGCTACCCTTGAATTCTTTCTCTATGAGTTCCTCTACCTTGTCGCCAGTATGGTCTGGACTACCATCATCAATGACAAGGATATGAAAACTCTTCTCTAACCCGAAGACGGCACGAATAATCTTTTCGATATTCTCCATCTCGTTGTAGGTTGGTATAATAACTATAGAATCACTTTCTCGCATGATCGGTTTGTTAGTTTTTTGCAAATGTACATAAAATATATAATACCTCCAAGCATTTTTATGCTTTATTATATTACTGGTCTGGGTTTTCTACAAAGCCTTGATATTTTTCTTCTATTGCCGACATCACAGCCTCGTAGCTCTTCTGCTCTACGTTGGCTACATTGTCTTTGCCCTGACCAATAGGGTATATAGGTTCGTGGATAGTCAATGAAAGTGGTGACCAAGTGACCCAATGCATATCACGCATACGTGGCATCACATCGAATGAGCCATTGATGGTTAATGGCACCACAGGCAACTGCAACTCGTCGGCAAGCATAAATGCACCACGCTTGAATACTCCCATGTGACCAGTAAAGGTACGTGCGCCTTCTGGGAATACCACCAACGACATACCACCCTGCAAGGTTTCTCGTGCCTTGTCGTAGGTTTCCTTAATCTTTCTTGGTCCGCGTTTGTCAACAAATATCTGATGTGAATATTCGCAAGCAATGCCTATGAAAGGAACTTTTCTAAGCTGATGCTTCATCATCCATTTGAAGTTACGGTTCAAGAAACCATAAATCAAGAATATATCGAAAGCTCCCTGATGGTTGCTCACAAAGACATACGATTGTCCTGGCTTAAGATTCTCGCGTCCCTTCACGGTTACTGGCAAAAGAAACAGACGCACGGTTAACCACGACCATAGCTTGCCTGGATAATATCCCCAGAAATGTCCGTTGCCTATAATGCTTCCTACCACAGTAAACAGCGACACCAATATTGATGCCAACAAGAATAGCGGCAATGCCACTACAAGCTGATAAAGTCGATATAAGTATTTCATGTTTTAAGGTTTTTATTTCGTTTTATGTAATGTTATTACTGCAATCTCGGCAGTAGCACCGAATCGCATTGCCACAACTCCTCCAAGTCCAGATGTTACATATAGTTGCTGTCGACCTTGGTTGTATAGTCCATAATCGTTGTGAGCTGTGAGCTGAGTGAAGCGTAGTCCGAAGACAGAAACCTGTCCGGCATGAGTATGTCCGCTTAATGTCAACTGCACCCTACCGTCTGGCACAATTTTCTCTTGCCACACATTAGGGTCGTGCTGTAGCATCACTATGAATGCACCTTTGCCTACACCATGCAAACTCTTCTCTAAGTCAGCAAGCTTTGGCGAAGGTTTACGTCCTCCATTCTCTTCGCCTGCTATCACCAGCGAGTCGGCATTGCGCCTTATCACACGATTGTCGTTTCTCAACACCATCCATCCCATTTGCTGCTCTCTGTCGACAGTAGCCTTGATGTTGGCTTTCTTCACGTCTTCTGTAGCATCGATATATATGCTGTAGTCGTGGTTTCCTAGCACAGAGTATACGCCATCTTTTGCTTTCACCTTACTGAGCAATGGCATCACAGGAAGCAATTCATCTGGTTGCATATTCTGAATATCGCCTGTAAACACCACCATATCAGCCTTTTGCGCATTTATGCTATCTATATCTCGCTGCAATATAGACTTCTTATCATACTGAAAGCTACCCACATGAGCATCAGAGAAATGCACTATGCGATAGCCATCGAAGGCTTCGGGCAAATCATCGAAATACAAATCGAGATGCTTAACCTCCAACTTACCAAAGCCTACTATGAAACCATACATTATTATATATATGGCACCTGCGGCAAATGGCAACCAGATGATATTACCATAATTGCGACGACGATGGGTATATCTGCATACCAGACAGCCAATACCAGAGCATAATGCAAACAGCATCTTTGGCATCACCACCAAACCCACAAGCATCATGTAGACATTGATGAACATCATCTCGTCGGGCACGAAGTTGCGTGTGGATGCTATCGCAATGCTGTATGCCACCATCAATACCGAGGGCAACCACCAAAGTAACCTACGCCACCATGTGTAGCCTTTGTGGTGTCGCCAATAGTGCATATCGATATAGATATCGGGCAACACTATAGCCAACAATATTGGTATTATGATACGTGCAATCATTATTGATTCTTTATTTTCAAGAATTTCTTCATCATCTCCATAGGTAGCCCACGTCGACGAGCATAGTCGTTCATCTGGTCATTACCTATATCGCCAATGCTGAAATATTTAGCCTGCGGATGTGCAAACATCAATCCTGATACCGAAGCATGCGGAGTCATCATTCCGCTTTCTGTTAGTCGGATGCCTATCTGCCTCATGTTGATGATATTGTCTATCATGAAGTTGATACTCGCATCAGGTATCGATGGATAGCCAACGGCTGGTCGTATGCCAACATATCGGCAATTTAGCAAGTCGTCGATAGAAGCCTGCTCATCTGGAGCATAGCCCCATATCTTGGTTCTCACCTCTTGGTGTAATCTCTCTGCTGTAGCCTCTGCCAACCTGTCGGCAAGGGTTTGCGCAAGCATGGTCTGATAGCAGTCAGAGCTATTGCGACTCACGGCTGGCGCATCTACTGTTGCTGCAAAAATGCCAAGCTTATCAGTAATACCCGACGACAATGGTCGGATAAAGTCGGCAAGACATAGGTTTGGCATGCCTTCTGTAGTTGGCTTCTGCTGTCGGAGGAATGGTATGCGTGTGCCTGCAGCTATGATATCGTCGCCATCAGAATTAGCATCCACTATCTCAACAACAGCATGCGTCTGATATCTACCTTCCCATTCTTCAAGCATTCGCAATGCTTCTTGCTTCTGCCTTTCTTGTTCGCTTTCGGGTTTTCCTGATAATCCCCAAGCATGGAAGAAGTATATCCAGTTGATATATGGCACAATATCCGAGATTCGATAATCTATCACCATGCTCTATCTGAATTCCAATTGCTGTCCGATATATTCTGCATCTACCTTGCCATCTGCATAAACGGTATGGCCATTGCAGATAGTCTGCTTCACATGCCAATTATATTCATGTCCCTCCATAGGGCTCCATCCACACTTGCTATGTATGCACTCCTTGGTAACAGTCCATGGCTTACCCTGAGCAACTATCGCGATATCAGCATGATAGCCAGGGCGCAGGTAGCCACGCTTATTGATAGCAAACAGTTTGGCAGGATTATGACACATCAATTCTACAAGTCGTTCGATAGAAATGATGCCCTGATCCATCAGTTCGAGCATTGTTACCAACGAGAACTGTACCATAGGCATTCCCGAAGTAGCCTTTGCTGCTCCACCCTGCTTGTCTGCCAAGAGATGAGGAGCATGATCGGTACCAACAACAGATATTCTGCCATCAGCAATAGCTTTTCTCAGAGCATCTCTATCTTCAGGACGCTTTATAGCAGGATTGCACTTTATCAATGCACGCTTTGTGGCATAGTCGGCAGACGAGAAGAAGAGATGTGCTACGGTAGCCTCAAGACTGATGTTATCGGTAGCCAAATTCAATTCTTTCTCTGTGCTTACATGGGCGATATGCAGACGAGTACCAAACTGGCGAGCCAAACCTGCAGCCAAGGCTGCCGACTCATAGCATGCTTCCTCTGAGCGAATCAGAGGATGCAACATCACATCAGGGTCGTCGCCATAAGCTTTCTTCATCTGCTCCATGTTGCGATTGATGATATCTGTATCTTCGCAATGCGACATCAGAGGCACATTGAGTTCTGCTGCCTTCTGAAATATTTTCAATAGCGAACCATACTTATCAACAAGCATATTGCCTGTACTAGAACCCATGAAGAGTTTTATTCCTGGCACATGATGCCAGTCTACACTATCCATTATGCCAACATTATCGTTTGTAGCACCGATGAAGAAAGCATAGTTCACATGACTTTTCTGTCGTGCCAACTCTTCCTTTTGGCTCAGAGCCTCGATGGTTGTTGTTTGCGGAATGGTGTTAGGCATCTCAAGGTATGATGTCACGCCACCTGCAGCAGCAGCTTTCGACTCGCTGTTGATATCAGCCTTTTGTGTTAGTCCTGGCTCACGGAAGTGAACATGATCGTCTATAATGCCGGGCAAAACGAAACACCCTGTGGCGTCTACTGTTTCCGAGTAGTTTCCACAGGGTGCTTCGCCTTGACCTATACTATCTATCAAGCCGTTATCAATCACGATATAGCCCTCGAAGGTTTTTCCTTCGTTGACAATACGGCCATTCTGTATCAAAGTCTTGGTCATAATATCATTATCTTTTATTCTCTATAGATTTGGCCTCCAAAGAGTTTACCTTACTTATTCAGATAAGGGTTATTCTGCCGGTTTAGCCAGTTCGTTAGGTGTTGGAGCGTTAGGCACTGGAGCCACAGGCTGCTGTACAGGAGTTTCCTTCATACCATTCATTATCTGCTGGTTTTCCTGTGCCTTCTCATAATATTCCTTCACCATAGGGTCGTTCTTGAATTTGTCGGTGGCCTTGGTCATGATATCCTCTATCCAAGCATCAAGCATAGGGAATTCATACTTGCTGGTGCATGTGTTCAGGAAGACCCAAGGTCCGAGGATATTATCCATATTATCCTCAACAAACTTAGTAACGAGCTTATCCATCTTCTCGTTTAGCGCCTCATCCTCAGCCTGTAGCTGTCTGATAACAGGCTCCATATCCTTGCCGTCCATGATAGCTTGGTCGTGCTTGTGCACCAATTCGGCACTTGCATTAGACAACTTCTGATATTCTTTGATAAATTCTGTAAGCTCATCGTTGAGCGGAGTACCTGTAACGGTCTGCTGCAGATTATCTATCTTTATGGTGATGTCGCCATCCTCAAGCACAACGGGCAGTGCAGGCACACCATTCATGAAGACGTTTGCCACACGTACAGAATCGATGGTACCACTAAACTTAAACTTACCATGAAGCACATCGCACGAGTCGAGGTCCTTAAAGGTAGTGTCGGTAAACACCTTAAGATAAAGTTTTTGTCCATCGAGGTTAGAAATGCTTGATGTGCCATCAATATTGAAACTATTGGCACACGACGATAGACCGAGAACGGCCATCACTACATAAATTATCTTATTCATATCGTTGATTATCTTCACATGCTTCACATCTCGCAAACGAGAAAATTGCATTTTGTGCATGCAAAGATAGTATGTTTGAAGGATGTGGGGAAATAAATTTGCGCTATTTATAACAACAAGCTATTCTTTTATATTTTTTTTGGATAGTTCGTGATCTATACGATGTGTGGTATAAACCTCTATAACTGCAGCTATCAACAGTAGTACCACCCATTTGTTGTACAGAATCTCAATATAGTCGGCATAGTTGCTAAACATTGGTTGAAAGAAATGATAATGACTATCTGCCATCAGCACTCCTGCCACAACAAAGAATATGCTTGCCAAGCCTTGAATGTTTTTTAGGCGTTTTAATGTTGTATCTGTTCCTGTGTATATCTGCATTGTCTGCATAAGGCTGAACATCACGGCTCCTACGAGGAACACCCAGCACACAATACCACGAAGCCACATTGCTACATAGCATCCTGCACCTATCACCATGAGTGCACCACCCAAAAGGAATATTGCAGACTGTATCTTATTTAGTTGTTTCATCATCTTTTGTAAATTGCACGTCATCACTCAACACAAAGACGTCCTCATCGTCGGCCTTCATGAAGTATTTTTCTCTTGCTATCTTTTCTATAGTTTTTGGGTCACGCTTCAGTTCATGCAGAGCCTCAGCGTTCTTGGCATGTGTTTCGTCATAAGCCTTTATCTGGTCTTTAAGTTCGCTTATCTGCAAGTCGTATTTCACACGCTGCACAAAGCTATTGTCATCGACAAAACCTACGAGCACGATTCCTAACACTATCACTATAACATATTTATAGTGAGCTATCATGCCCCAAACAATATTTAGTTTTTTGCCCATTCCTGTTATTAATTCTATTTTAGTTGGGCAAAGTTACTATAATTATCCGAATTCGATGCGTGTTTCACAAATTTTATTATTCAGGCTCAACATATTTGCCATCCACCTTTGTTGGCTCAAGATGCAGTCCGATATAGGTATCTTTACCGAAGCGCTCACGTAGTCGGCGCTCTATGTTAGAAGCATGTTCATGGGCATGATAAAGGGATGTATTGCCTGGCAAACGAAGGTGCATGGTCAGGGCTATATTGTTGCCAATACGACGGGTGCGCAGATGATGAATACTGCTCACACAAGGTTCTTCTTCAGCAATTCTGATTATCTCTTCTTCTACATCTTCTGGTAGACTATGCTCCATAAGTTCGTCAACAGTTTGCTTGAGCAGTCGCAATGATGCACCAATAATAAAGAAGCTCACTATGATGGCTGCTATAGGATCGAGCACTGTCCACTCTGCACCAAGCAATATTGCTCCACCAATACCCAAGGCTGTACCTATTGACGACAAGGCATCAGAACGATGATGCCATGCATTGGCAACTACTGCTTGCGAGCCAACTTTCTTACCCACGGCAACAGTAAACTGATAAGCCCACTCCTTGAGCACAATACTTGCCAAGGCTGCTATCAACGCTATCCATCCAGGCTTTGGCAATGCTATTCCTTGTATGGCATGATAGGTCTTCACCATTCCATCATAGCAAATCATCACTCCCACCATCAACAAAGCCATACCTATAATGGCAGATGCTAAGGTTTCGTATTTGCCATGTCCATAGTCGTGGTCTTTGTCTTCGGGCTTATTACCGATATGCACAAACACCATAACTATTATATCTGTAAGAAAGTCGGATAGCGAATGTACGGCATCTGCTATCATCGCTGCAGAATTACCAAGAATGCCTGCAGCAAACTTAAGCACCAACAACACCACGTTGATAGCACTTCCCATTAATGTTACGCGATATATCTTACGCTCACGCGTCTTTGCTTCATCATCAACAACTTTATTTTCCATAATGATAAATAATAATAGTTATATCTATCTGATAAAAACGAATGAAATATAGAATTATTGTAAAAAACATGGCTTTCATTTCTTATATCAATTCTTTTATTTAACTTTGCAACATGGATTTAGCAGAAATTAAAGATAAGAAGATAGCTGTGCTGTTGTCTGGAGGTGTTGACAGCAGTGTGGTAGTTCACGAGTTTGCCTCGTTGGGCTTGCATCCCGATTGTTTCTATATAAAGATAGGTCCTGAAGAACAGGAGGAATGGGACTGCTCAAGTGAGGAGGATCTTGAGATGGCTACTGCCGTAGCTCACAAATATGGTTGCAAACTACAGGTTGTAGATTGCCATAAGGAATATTGGACTCAGGTTACTCGCTACACCATGGAGAAGGTGAAGGCGGGATTCACTCCTAACCCTGATGTAATGTGCAACCGCTTGGTTAAGTTTGGTGCCTTCAACGAAAAGATGGGACACAACTACGACCTCATTGCTACAGGTCACTATGCACAGACGGAATGGATAGATGGTAAGAAATGGCTTACCACAAGCCCAGATCCTGTAAAAGACCAGACCGATTTCCTTGCACAGATATATGATTGGCAACTCAAAAAAGCCATCTTCCCTATTGGTCACTACCAAAAGGGCGAAGTAAGAGAGATTGCTGAGCGTGAACATTTGGTAAACGCAAAGCGTCGCGACAGCCAAGGCATCTGCTTTCTTGGACAAATCAACTACAACGAATATATCCGCCGATATCTTGGCGAAATGCCAGGAAAGGTAATAGAACTTGAAACAGGCAAGATGATAGGCGAACATCGAGGTCTATGGTTCCACACTATCGGCCAGCGCAAAGGTCTTGGCTTTGGTGGTGGACCTTGGTTTGTTGTAAAGAAAGATGTAGAGGCTAATATATTGTATGTCAGCCACGGCTATGACCCAGAGACTGCTTACAAGCAAGACTTCAAGATTCATGATTTCCATTTCCTCACAACCGAAGTCAACGAACCTCGTGTCACATTTAAGATTCGCCACACTCCAGAATACCATCATGCAACAGTAGAGAAGACTGCCGAAGGCGCATACATCATCCATTCCGATGAGAAGATACATGGCGTTGCCCCAGGTCAGTTCTGTGTTGTATACGATGAAGACCACCACAAATGCTATGGTAGCGGCGAGATTACACTATAAACTATAAGAGATGCGAATGCTATATAGGTGGCATTCGCATTTTTTATTATCAAGTAAGATTTTTGATTACATTTGACAGCAATCATATTAACATTTGATAGTAAGCAAAAACACGTTTGATAGTAAGCAAAGATACATTTGATAGAAAGCATAGATTTATAGAAGCTAACTTCGACAGCAAATGATATCTGTTAAATCATTGAATGAAAGCTACTTACTACACAGCCACACCAATAATCATCATTTTCTGTCTTAAGATAGTTTTTTTATTGCGATTATTAAGAAAATCAACTACAAATACTATAAAACAGGGTGTAAGTTGGTATCAATGAAAAGTTGATTGATGAGAAGTGAGTACAAAATATTGTGTTTGCTTCTTTACTTTTTATCCCATTCTTTCAGCACTTCCTTAGCTTTTTCCAGGTGTCGCTTGTCGCGTGCGCCACGTCGGTCGAAGAGTGCGGCAGCATCAAAGGATGCACCTGTTTTAGAACGTGGAATAGCAGAGATAGCCTGTTGCATGCCCTTGAGCATACACGATAGTCCCTCCACACGAAGATCCTTTCCCCACACTTGCACTTCGCGCAGAGTATTCATCGAGGGCAACAACATGATGGTATCAGTAAGATTCTCTTGTTTCACAGTATATGCCAAATAGCCATACCGCATAAAAGTAGCCTCTTCGAAGGCTATGGGCAGATGCAAGGTGCCAGTATAGTCAGTAGTATCGCGATAGCTATCCTTCGTCACCACCTGCACATCGCGCAATGGAGTATGCGTTTCTAAGTCGCATACCACTATCACTCGTTGGGCTTTCGCATCACTACACCATATTATAATAAAGAGGGGCAACAGAAAGCCCAAAATATTACTACTCATTGTCAAGTTATTAAACCGTGGTGCTCGTATAGCGCACCTTAAACTTCGACAAAGTTAACATTTTTGCTCTGTTGCCCCTCTTCGGGTTAAAATACTTTTTGTATATTAAACTTTCATTTTGCTAAAATACAGCGTATTTAGTTAACAATCGTAAAACTATTCGTCACCCCAAGCATCATAACGCTTAGAAAGGATAGCTTCAGAAGATGTCACATCGGCAGCGTCGTCAGCAGGAGAGGTAATAGTAGGATTATATCCCGCAGGGTTAGATGCTGCCATTAGAGTCTGCTCTTCTATGATTGTGATATTGATTTCAGGTTTGATATATTTAGTTTTCATTGTTTCTTAGTTTTTATGTTGTTATTACTTAATTACCACTTTCTTTCCATTATGGATATAAATACCCTTGTTAGGCTTCATAGTCTTCACACCCTGTAGTGAGAAGTATTCGTTGGTATTAGCCTTAGCTGCTTCCATGTTGCTGATACCAGTTGGTTCGCCACCGAAAGAAAGGAATGTAGCCTTAGATGCTGTTGCAGTGAGGTCGATATAGCACTTGCCAGCAGGGATATTAACGCCCGTAGCAACCTTGCCGAAGCCAACGCCATCTGCACGCTTTGTCAATACATAGTATTTTGTATCAGCAGTAGCTGTCAAGCCCTCGCCAGTAGCGACCTTCAAGTCATTGCCATCAATAGCCTCAGCAGCCTCTTTGGTCAAAGCAAACTCGTAGCTATTCTCTTCGCCTGCTACAACATATCCTGTACCAGCCTTGAGCACCTTGCCAGCCTCTACCTGTGTAAGGTTAATCTGATTACCCTCAACCTTGGCTGTGTAAACCTTGATACCAGATTCTTCTGCAGGAACGATTACGTTAGAAGATGGTGAGTAGGTAGCGAAGGCTGCTGAAGAGATTGGGGCGAGGTCTGTAGCCTCTGCTGGTTCATATACGGAAATTTTTCTAATAGTTTTTAATTTATCAATATAGAATTCTGGTGAGAGACTTGTCTCTGCTCCATCTCCATCGATTGCATAGAAAGTCTTTGTTTCAACCAAAGATTTATCTACACCCTTTGTATCTGAGTTTATATCCAATACGTTTATTTCACCAGACTTATAGTTACGTAATTTCAAAGAACAATTATTGTTATTTCGTCCAATACCCCATCCTATAACGAGGTTTGTAACTGTATTATTACCAAATCTTACTCTTCCAACTGTAGTTGAACTTCTTGCAGTACTTTTGTAAGCAACAGCATCTTGCCACCAACCAGAAGTTACAAGTTCCCAACCTTCTTTATCTACGTACTCGTCATTTGCTATCTTATCAAAATCAAACTTAAAGTTTCTATTATATTTTGCAGAGACAGGCATCTCATATACAGACTCACCATAACCTGTTGTACTTGCATAAACCTTCAAAACGCCCTTTGTAGTAGGAGTAAACATTGCACCTGGAGCAACCTTTACTCTTGCAGATTCAGTACCACCATCAGGAGTAAATGAATATTCCAAGGTTTCTGTTTCTGGACTTAACAACAAATTACTATTGTTTGGAGCAGAAATTGAGAATTCTGGGAATACAATATTATCTGCGTTACGAGTATAATTACCCAAGCTGATAGAAGCTTTATTCAAATATATGACATCACCTGCAGCAAATTCATACTTCACTTCCTCTGATTTCTTCGTACCCTTTTGTGCATATGCAACAATATATGTTTTTGCAGAAATAACAATTGGCTCTGTATATTTTGTTGCAGTTAAACCTTCGGTAGAATAAGTTTCATCTGTTGTGTAATAATAAATATCATTACCCGCAACTTGAGATAGAGTTATTGTTCTTTCATTTAAATTGACTGATGTAATAGTAGCTGTAGGGTTAGTTATTTTATCAAATACTACATAACATGCAAGATTGTCTATGGCTATTCGTGAATTATATCTACCTGTTTTCATACAGATACCTTTAGCATTTGAGAATGTACTAACTACACTTTCAGAAATAATTGCTGTATTATCAGAACCATAAATAGACAATACGATCTTATTTTCATCTTTATTTCCAACAAGAACTGCATGATACCAATTTGTAGGTAATGTATTGCTTTTAGATATTTCTATTTCACCAATAGATTTTTCTCCAGAATTACCTGCATATACACTACCTTTGTTTGCATTTGCCGTATTAGCTATATTAAACAATCTTGTAATAGACTTAAATTGTCCCCAACTACTACCAGAAGCTTCAGAATAAACTGAAAGATTTGAAGCTTCCTTATTAGGTGCCGACATTGCAAAATCAAACTCAATTTTCCATTGATCTGATGTTATAAAATTAGAGTTGGCAAAGTTGTAATAAGTATCTCTTGTTTTATCATAAGTAGATACTAAAAAGGCTTTACCATTATTATAATCAGTTTGTGATATGGTAACATTTCCAAAAGTTGACCATCCTTTTGAATAAGTACTAGCATCTTCAAAATCTTGTGATTCAAGAAGAGTGTAATCCTGCGCATTCACCCCCCCCGTCGCACCAAACAAGGCAACAGCGAGAAGCATCGTTTTAAATAAATTTTGTTTCATTGTTTTATGTTTTAGTTATTAATTTAGGTATCGATTGTTTAAATTCAACTGTTTGAATTATCGTTCATTAAGTAGTCGATATACAGGAGAGCAAGCATCTCTACTGTGCGGTTGCAAAGATAGAACATATATGTTATAACGACAAGAGGAAAAGTGCGGAAATGCCAAAATTTGTAGTAAATTACCAAAAATAATAGTCACCCATAAGAAAGATTCGCTTATGTTTACCGCAGAAAGAATGTTTGAAAAATGAAAGACCAAGGTAAAGCCCTCCAGGCTATTGTCTGCTTATACGCATTACCGCGCACATCCTCGTCACTATCGTGCCGAGTATGTGCGCGGTAACCTATATAAACAAGCCTATTTGCCTACGGCATGAGAATTTAGATCATATCGATGAGCTTGTCGATAGCATCACCAATACCCTTGTCGCCATTAGGATCCATCTTTTTCTTGACATGCTTCTTCACCACGTCTTTTACATCGTTTACTATTTCCTCATCCTCGCTATCTGTCGACGCTTCATCAGCTTTACCATTCTCGTCCTCGCTATCCGAAGGCGAAGTAGAGAGCCAATCGTTTGTAGACTTTTCGTCAGACGGTTTGCTAAACCCATCGGTAATGGCTTTCGCGATGTCAGCTTCGCCAACGGTAAACACCTTGCCAAGTAAACCTACCGATGCGGTATGCGACTCACCACGAAACTCTATAGTGGTGGTAGAAAAGAAGATATAGTTGTGGTATACGAGCACGCTATTTAGCAATGGCTCTACGAGGTTTGCTATCATGGAACCACCAAACAATCCCGTTACCTGTTTCATCTGCTTTGGTATAGGCAACGCGTCGTTGACAGTTTGCGTTAGTGCCGAAGTGATATTCTCTTGTATCATTTCCTGATGCTGTTTGCGCTCAGGACATGTTGTACCGAGCAATATTGCAGCAAAGAGAATTATCGCCAATCCTATCCACAAGAGCGAAAAGCCGCACCACTTCTTCTTCGACGTTTCAGGTGTGCGCATAGGCTCTGACTCATAAGCCGGCTGCTGATATTCTGGTTGTGGAGTTGGTGTCACAGGCGGAGGCGTTGGTGCCTGCTGTTGTGCATAGAGATAGCTTTTTAGTTCTTCCACCTGCCATGCAGGAGTCCAGTCTGTCATTCCTTCTGCCCATACCAGAGTATCGGAATTCAGTCCTCTTTTAACAAGCTCGTCGATGGTGTATGGTCCAGCTTGCTGTCCGTTGTCTACGATAAAATAGTTCATCTTTCTATATATATAATAATGTATGGGCGCAAAAGTACAAAAAATATATCTATTTGCCTATATCTGCTTAAAAAAATCATCGTAACATTATCGCAATATTAGTGCAATGCTGCAGCAACATCTTTTATAGACCTTTGCATCGTGAAAAGTACAACAACAATAAAACGATGAAAAAGAATTTGATTGTTGCAGCCGTTATGGCTTGCGCAGCCATGAGCGCCATGGCACAAGATGTAGACTTGACTCCAAAGATAGGAGGAACCATTCGAAGCAAATACGAATACCAGACCGAAGAGGGCGAAGGTCGCTTCGAGGTTAGAAATGCGAGAATTAATATCACAGGCAAGGTTACGCCTATCGTATCATACAAAGCAGAGATAGACCTCTGCGACGAGGGCACAATAAAGATGCTCGATGCATATACAAGACTGAAGCCATCTAAGGATTGGCAGTTTACAATTGGTCAGATGCGTGTGCCTTTCACCATCGACGCCCACCGCTCTCCACATCAGCAGTATTTCGCCAACCGTTCGTTCATTGCCAAACAAGTGGGCAATGTGAGAGATGTTGGTGCTGCCATAGGATATAATGTTAATGTTGGTTTCCCTATCATCCTTGAAGCAGGACTCTTCAATGGCTCAGGACTAACAAACCAGAAGGACTATTGGACTAAGGGAACAAACTATTCTGCTAAGGCACAATTCCTGTTGCCATGCGGACTCAACGTAGTTGGTAGCATACAGAAAGTGAAGCCATCGGATGTTACCGTTACTATGTACGACGGTGGACTCACCTTCCACCACAAGCAACTCTTGATAGAGGCAGAATATCTGTATAAGCAATATTCTAAGGATGCCTTCGATGGTGTGCATGCCTTTGACGGTTTCATCAACTACGATTTCTTGATGAAGAAAGGTCCGCTGCAGAAAATCTCAGCCCTTGCTCGCTACGACTACATGAGCAACCATAGCGATGGTAAGCGTTATGAGAATAGCAATGGCGAGAATGTGCTCAAGGTCAACGACTACAAGCGCAGTCGTATCACCAGCGGTATCACGCTAAGCTTTGCCAAGCCTTTCATCAGCGACGTTAGAATAAACTTCGAAAAATACTTCTATGCCAAGAATAGCATAGCCAAACCATCCGAAAAAGATAAAATCGTCATTGAATTTATGACGAAATTCTAGTCTAAGCTATTGTTAGCAGATCAGCCTGGAAGGCTGTACACATCGGCTTGTCCGATGTTGGTAACCGCGTACATACTCGGAACGATAGTGACGAGGATGTGCGCGGTAATGCATGTAAGAAAGCTATAGCCTGGAAGGCTTTACCTTGGTCTTTCATTACGCAAGCAAATAAATGCAAACTGGAGAAATCCGCCTGATATGAATGTCAAGGTAAAGCCTTCCAGGCTATTGTCTGCTTGCTTTCCTTACCGAGGGCGTTGCCCCCGGTTACCTACATCGGCAAGCCGACGTGTATTGCCTTCCAGGCAAGGCTTCACTCTTCACTTAAATTCTTTCTACTGGCTCTCTCTATACTTTCCTTCTTCTTTATCTTCGAGCATAGAGAGATAGCTTTGGTAGCGGCTGGCAGAGATATAGTGGTCTTCCACAGCCTTGAGCACTGCACAACCAGGCTCGTGAGTGTGAGTGCAGTTATTGAAGCGGCAATGCTGCGAGAAATGGAATATCTCTTTGAAATAGCTCGTTATCTCTTCAGGCTCCATATCGAAAGTACCGAAGCCTTTTATGCCCGGAGTATCTATGACATAGCCACCACATGGCAATAGAAGCATTTCGCTGAATGTTGTGGTGTGCATACCCGTATCGTGAGCATAGCTAATCTCGGCAGTACGCTGCTGAGCGCCAGGCACAATGCGGTTGATAAGAGTAGACTTTCCCACTCCACTATTTCCGCTAAGCAAAGTCACTTTGCCCTGCAAGTGCGGCATTATCGCCTCTACACCCTCGCCAGTCTCTGCCGATACCTCCAAGCATTCGTAGCCGATGGTGGTATAAAGATTCACCATCATCTTCTGATATCGAGCCTCATCTTCAGTTAGGATATCCGTTTTGTTGAATACCAACACCACAGGCACATTATAAGCCTCAGCCGAAGCCAAGAAGCGGTCGATGAAGGTGGTGGAAGTCTGCGGATGAGCCACAGTAACGATGAGCATAGCCAAATCGACATTAGCAGCGAGGATATGGCTTTGCTTCGAAAGGTTCTGCGACTTTCTGATGATATAGTTCTTTCGGTCTTCGATAGCCGAGATAAAGGCAGTACCCTCTTGGTTAGTAACCAAAGTAACCCTGTCGCCAACGGCCACAGGGTTAGTGCTTCGGATACCTTTCAGTCGAAAGTTACCCTTTATCTTGCTCTCTATGAGTTGGCCATCGTCGGTTTTGACGGTATACCAACTACCAGTATTCTTTATTACTAATCCTTTCATGCGCAGGATTACACAGTCATGATTTCCTTCTGCTTCTCAGCCAGCAGGTCGTCAATCTTCTTGATGTACTTATCGTGAAGCTTCTGCAAGTCGTTCTCAGCATCCTTCTCAAGGTCTTCTGAGAGTCCGTCCTTGATAGCCTTCTTCAGTTTATCCTTGATTTCGCCACGTACGTTGCGCACCTCTACCTTTGTCTTTTCACCAATCTTGTTGCACTGCTTCACCAAGTCGCGACGACGCTCCTCAGTAGGCTGAGGAATAGCTAGGCGTATAACTTCGCCATTGTTCTCAGGAGTGATACCTACATCGCTATCCATGATACCCTTTTCGATATCCTTGATAGCCTTACGGTCCCAAGGCTTAATAGCTATGGTACGTGCGTCAGGCACAGATACTGATGCCACCTGATTCAATGGCACCATCGATCCGTATGAGCTAACTCTAACTCCGTCGAGGATTGCAACATTTGCACGTCCTGCTCTAATGCGTGCCAACTGCTCTTCCAAGTACATGGCAGCCATATCCATACGCTCTTCAGCGTCGGTGAGTGTTTCTTTTACGTCTAACATAATAATTAAATTAATGATTTTCGATATTTTGCACAAAAATAGGCATTAATTTCGAAATAGCCAATAGTTTGATTATATTTTTGTATAATAATAGGTGGAAATAATCGAAATAAGGGCTAAGAGTTTTCTGTTTTGTCTCTGCTTTTGTGTGGCATAGCTTAGTTTTCTTACTTTTTGCCCAAACACACCTTGCTGTTTAAGTTTTCTATCACTATTTAGCCGCTACAGGTTATAATCTGTAATCAAGAATGAGTGTATTTGCAACATTATGCAAGAAAAGTGAGAAAAATATTTGGTCTATTGAAATTAACTTGCTACTTTTGCGATGTTATTAGAGAAATAGAACAACTGACTCCGCTTATTGAACATTTAAAATTATATTAATAGTTGCGTATGAGACATTTCTACACTACGATGTTGGCAGCAATGGTTGCTACAACATCATTTGCACAATCAACAGTAAAAACTCAGTCGCTCCTTGAGGCTAATACCGTTGGTACTGTTACCACATGCCCTATCAAGCAGCAAGCTAAAGTGCTTCCTTTTGGAGCAAAGAAGACAAACTTCCGTCTTCCAAACTTTGCTAAAAAAACAACCAAGTCGTTAGCTAAGCGTGTTAAGAACAACGCAGTAGACACACCTCTTATTACTGAGCAACCAGCAGGTACACTTCATGCCAACTACTATGGTGAAGAAGCTGGTTATGAGATTTTCTGGAACCAGGTATTCTCTACCGAGATTGATGGTCCTGCCGAGAACTTCGTAGTTGCAGACAATGGCGACGTATATCTTCAGGATGCTATGGCAACATTGCGCCAGGGCAACTGGATTAAGGGTCACAAGGCAGAAGGCGACACCATAGTATTCAACTTCCCACAGAAATACTTCACACAGGAAGCAACCGACGATAATGGCAACCCTATTGGCGGAATGGAATACTATTATCTATGGCGCACATTACTAAACGATGCTCGCGACTCTTTCGTTCCAGACCCTACATCACAGACTATTAAATATGTATTGCGCGACGACTCATTGATTCGTGTCGACGACTACAAGCAAGGCGTCTATCTTAGCCTTGCTACCGAAGATGGTGAATGGGTGGGCTACAACGACTTCCGTAGCACATGGACAAAGTGTAAAGACGTGGCAGCAGTACTTCCAGCTAACGTAAAGCCAGAGAAGTATCAAGCCGACTATTTCTACGATGCTAATAATCATGCAGACACACGTATCGTAAATGTAGCTTTCGATGGCAACGATATTTATCTTGGCAACCTTACCGATGGCAACCCTAACGGTTGGGTAAAGGGTGAAGTTAAAGATGGCAAAGCTACATTCAAAGGTATGAACTATCTTGGCGTAGAAGCAGGTATCGATGCAGGTACATCTTATCACACATATTTCACACCAGCAGGTTCTGCCAAGGTTTACTACGAGGAGTTCGACTATACTGTAGATAGCGTTTACCTAAGAGACGAGATTACTTTCGACATCAACAAAGAGACAAAGTCTTTGAAGGCCGACAGCTTGTTCCTTATTAATATAGGTAAAAACGATATTTATTCTCTCACCAAATTCTACAACTGCAGCATGACACCTTGGACAGAGAAGCCTGGCACACCTAAAAAGCCTATACTCTACGACTACATCCCATTCAAGGACAGCTTCGGTAAGGGCGGTATGCAATTCGATGTTGAATACACATCTACTGATGGTGTATACCTCGACCCTAACAAGATGTACTACAACATCTACTTCGACGACGAGTTGTTCACATTCTATTCTGACGAATACACGAATGGTTTACCAGGAGATGCCGACGAGGTTACTGACATTCCATTAACCTACAACAACAGCGTAGACCTCATGGCTTACAACAACTCACGCATCGTATACTTCTACACCACTGGTTTCAAGAACTTTGGCATACAGCTCCTTTACAAGGATGGCGACAAGGTATACAAATCAGCTATGGCTAAATTTGTATTCGACAAGGATGGCGAACCAGTAGCAGGCATCAAGAATGCTACTGCCAACGACTTCGGTTCTGCAGTAAAGAGCGTAAGCTATACCGACCTCAGCGGTCGCACCATCAGCAAGCCTAACAAGGGTATCTACATGAAGACCATGAGATTTGCTGACGGCTCTCAGAAGACTATTAAATACGTTAAGAAATAAGACCATGATACAGAAAAAACATTTCCTCGGTGCCTTTATTATGGCTGCCGCTTTTGCTGGCTATAGTTCTGATAGCTATGCCGACAACGGATTGATAACATATAGTGCAAATAATGGCACAAAAGAAGTGAAATACTTCGGAACAAACAAGAAGGAGTCTTTCGATGTTGCCATGTTGCTTGCCGACAAATATGCCAAGGGCAAAAAGATTGAAACCATCAAAGTGCCATTCCCTAAGGATGCAGAAATTGGCAATGTCAAGATTTGGCTGACTAAGAAGCTTACTCTTGAGAACAAAAAGAATGTGCCTGACGTGATGAGTCTTGATGCCACGATGGACGACTCTACAGCTATTGTAAAGTTCGCCACTCCTTACACCATCGATAGCGACACACTATATATTGGCTATTCGTTTGATGTTGTTGAACTAACTGAAAAAACAGCGCTTCCTATTTCCTTGATTAATGAAAAAGGAGCACAGGGATTGTGGGCTCACTCAAACCGCACATATCGTTCATGGCTTGACAAGTCTACCTACGGATGCTCAGCTATGCAGGTAGAATTGTCTGGATTTAATGCCAACGATGCCTACTTCGAGGGTTTCAAGGATTATTATAACCAGGTGAACACTACAACTCCTATAAAGCTAACCCTCTTGAATCGTGGCTACAACGGCATAAAGTCGATAGACTATAGCTACAGCGTAGGTGACAAGAAAGGTAGCGACCGCTTGACTCTCGACACTCCTATCACCGCATACCTCAATGCTTCTACCGAGTTTACAGTCACATTGCCAGCAATAGAGGCAAAGGGTAAATATCCTGTAACATTCTCTATCGATAAGGTGAACGGAGAAGCTAACAGCGAAACAGCTACTGCCAACAGCTCAATGGCAATATACAACAAGTTACCTAAGCATCGCCCTGTGATGGAGGAGTTTACTGGTACATGGTGTCAGAATTGTCCTCGTGGTTGGATTGCTTTGGAAGTTATGGCGCGTTTGCATCCTGATTTCATCGGTTTGTCTTACCACTCTGGCGACGTGATGCAGGTTATGGATTCCAAAAACTTCATGGGATTTGGCAATGCCTTCCCTATGGCAAACATCGACCGTATATACAATGAAATAGACCCTTACTACGGTGACGGCTTTACAGCTTTTGGTATTGAGGAACTATGGAAAAAGCAAGCAGAAATATTGGCTCCTGCATCTTTGGAGACAGAGGCTGCATTTACACCTGATGGCAAGAATATCAAGGCTAAAGCCATATTGGAATTCCCTGAGGCTGCCAACGATGCCGACAAGTATAGCGTAGAGTTTGTGCTCGTAACAGATGGTTTGCATGGCGAAGGTCAAGCATGGGAGCAAGAGAATACTCTTGACCAAGGAGCCAAGGACGAGTTTCCTTTCCCTGAGGCAGAACCATTCTTGCAGGGCAAATCTTCTGTAAGCAATATTCACTACAACGATGTGGTAGTAGCAACAACTCGTTTGCTCAATGGTCTTATCAAATTGCCAGCAAATGTTGAAGAAGAGAAAGCTTTCAGCATCGAAGGCGAGATTGCTAATGTTGACAGCATCAAGAATATGTCAGGTTTCCCTGTTATCCAAGATTCAAAGAACTTGCGCATCGTGGCTCTGCTCCTCAACGAAAAGGGCGAAATCATGAATGGCGCTAAGGCAAAGGTTACAGGCTATGAGACTACAGGCATTCGCAACATCAACAACAATGCTACAGAAGTAGACGTTCCTGCTATCTACAATCTCCAGGGCCACCGCTTGCAGACCATGCAGAAGGGCTTGAACATCATCCGCACTAAGGATGGCAAAACAAAGAAGGTGATGCGATAAGCATAGCTTTATGCTCAAAACGTTATAGACTCTTTATAGTTTATACATATCAATCCCAGCAGGGATAAAAAAAACATAGCTCAGGGCGTAAGCTCTGAGCTATGTTTTTTTATGCTTCTTTCGAAGAATATCCCTGTTGTTATCGATAAACATGTTTTTGTAACAACAGCTAAAAGTACTTAAGAGGTATTTTATTCTACTGTAGAAATCGTGACATCTGTAAACTCGTTCATATAGTCGAAGAGTTTTAGGGTGTAGTTGCCACGCTTTGCTTTCACCTCGATGTTAGCCTCAAGGAATTCGCCCTTTGATGTGCGACGATCTTTAATCTCGTAGGAGTGAACCTCCATGCCATCGAGTTTTATGCGCTTGATGAGTTCCTTCACGCTATCGCGCGAAGGAGCAGAGAATGATAGTTCTATGTTGGTAGTGACGAACTGCGGGATGAGATAGTTGAGCACTTCGAGTCCAAGCAACACCATGATGGTGGTGGCTAAGGCTGCGACATACATACCTGTGCCACAAGCCAAACCGATGGCTGCCGTTACCCATAAGCCGGCTGCCGTGGTGAGTCCACGCACAACATTCTTTTGGAAGATGATGGTGCCTGCACCGAGGAATCCTATTCCCGATACCACCTGTGCTGCCACGCGAGAGGAATCTTTGAGGTCGAAGCCAAAGCCATATTGCGACACTAAACAGAACAAGGCACTACCCAAAGCAACAAGGAAATGAGTGCGAAATCCCGCTTCCTTGGCTCTGTATTCTCGTTCTATGCCTATTGCACCTCCTAAAGCCAATGCCATCGACAAACGAATGGTAAGATCTAAATAGGTAGCATCCATATACTGTTCCTCCACATTATTATATATATGACTCTTTACTTGACATACTCAGCCACATAGTTGGTGAGCTCAACAAACTGCTGCAACGAGAGTTGCTCAGGGCGCTTTGTCATAAGCTCATGCTCGAAGAAGTCGGCAGGCACATTTGCTGCATCTATAATCTGGCGAAGGCTCACACGCAACATCTTGCGACGCTGATTGAACACCGTCTTTACCACACGCTTAAACAGTTGTTCGTCGCAACCAAGAGTGCGAGTATCGTTGCGAGTCATTCTGATTACGGCACTCTTTACCTTTGGAGGCGGATTAAACACATTCTCGTCGACTGTGAAGAGATATTCCACATCATACCATGCCTGAATCATCACCGACAATATGCCATAAGCCTTAGTGCCAGGAGCCGAAGCAATGCGCTGTGCCACCTCGCGCTGGATCATACCCGTGCAACAAGGTATGAGGTCGCGATAGTCGAGCATTTTGAAGAATATCTGCGAAGAGATGTCGTAAGGATAGTTGCCTGTAAGCACAAACTGATTACCACCGAAGAGCTCTCTGAGATCCATACGCAGGAAGTCGTCGCCGATGATGTTTTCACGCAAAGCAGGGAACGCCTCGTTGAGATATGCCACCGACTCAGAGTCTATCTCTATGGTTTTAACAAGACGAGGTTTCTGAATAAGATACTGAGTGAGCACACCCATTCCAGGTCCTATCTCCAAGACAGGAATATCAGGACAGGCATCCACGGTATCGGCAATGCGCTTGGCTATGTTGAGGTCGGTCAAGAAATGCTGACCGAGATTTTTCTTTGGTTTTACAGCTTTCATGTTGCAAAAATAATAATTTTTTCTATAACAACATAGCCAAGCACCCGATTTTATTAGTTTTTAGGAATGAAGAAGCATGCGTCGCTGTTGGCGTAACCTCTTTAAACGCTGCTGACGATTGAATCCTCGCCATACTCGCATACCCACATTAGGCCACAAAGGAATATGCTTTATCTGATGGCGAACCATAGGAATATCCCATAGCATCATGAGCAAAGCAAAAAACAAGCCTGCAAGAAGAGTCCAGCCGAAGAGTATTTTAATGCTCTGCGCCATAAAGCCTTCGACTACGGTATTCATAAGCTGCGGAAGATTCACATTAGAGGCTGTCATCCTAACGCTATCAATATAGCCCGAACAACGAGCAAAACCATCTGCCATATAATATTTCATTCCGAAGGCATGGAGGGCAGCTCCTACAAGTCCGCCTACGAACATGTGCAACACATTGAATACCGACAATGCCTGGAAGAAATGTTCGAACGACATGATGGCATGCAGACACCACATGAAGGATATACACAACACAGCATAGCTGAAGCCACGCCACACCAAAGGTATGCGCAACTGCTCGATGTTGATATTGGTATCTACCAAGAAATAGAAACCGCCAGCATAGATGCAGAAAGCAAAGAGCGCAAAGGCTATGAGTTTGTATACATTCCAGCGCATGAGCCTAAGCCAGCCAAGCGAGAACAAGCAACCTGCCCATATACCAATGAGCGACCATTGGTTGAGAGCCTCGTAGGTGTGGTCGGCATAGTGCATCACCTCTTCATAGTATATCATCTCGAGCACATGCTCGCATGAGAATAAAGCCTCAACAACTCCGATAAGCAATATCACAGGCACCACATTATGATAGCGCCACATGGCAAGTTCGAAATAAGGCTTAGGATGGTTGAACATACGCTGAAGGCAGACGGCAAAGGTTAGAAGCATGGTGCCCGTGATGAGACGGAAGGCAGAAGAATGCCACCAATCGAGCCAGTCGCCATAGTTGAGTAGCCATGCCACCTGCATCCAGAACACACACCACAAGATGGCACAAAACCAGTCGATGCCCTTTAGTGGAACTATCTGAGGCATGGCATGGAAAGGGCGAGTGAGCGTAGCCTGCACCAACAAGACGAGGATCATGAGCGATGCCACAAACCAATACATATACGTCCAATGCATATCGTAGGCAAACCATGCTGCAAGATAGCCTGTGAACTCTATAGAGGTGAGCAACACGATATGAAGTATAGGGAAGAAAACTCCGAAATCACGCTTTGGAGTCATCCATAGCTGTATAGTTGACATACACTCGAAGGTGCCCTGAATCTTTGCCATACCGCAAATCACACAGACTATCCATAGCACAGGCAATGGCAGACGGAATGTTGCCACGAGATTGCACACAAGGATAACGACTGCAGCCGACATGATGAGGAGCTTATTGGTAAACCTAAACTTCATGCGGAAGAGTACAGGGAAATAGAGTGCCATACCTATCAAGGTGGCATATAGACACATCTGCACATCTTCACGCATTATGCCCCACTCGCCAACAATGTTGTTCATGGCTCCAAGGTACATACCATTGGAAAACTGGAAGCAGAAAGCTAACAGCAGATATATCCACGGGCGGATGGCTTTGGGGACAAAGTCATGAAACATGGGCATAGCAAATGTCATTGGTGGCCCTGCCGCATGAGAATTCTTATTGTTGTTGTCCATGATTGTTATTAATCTTTCTTCTCAACCACACATTCCACGTTCATACCAGCACGCAACTTAGCGAGCTTCTTGCTATCAGCCTTAAGACTGATTCTAACAGGAATACGCTGTTCTACCTTTACGAAATTGCCAGTGGCATTGTCTTGTGGTATCATAGAGAATGCAGAACCTGTGGCATCGCTGATGCGCTCTACCACACCCTCGTATTCTTCGCCAGGCACAGCATCGGCCTTGACGCTAACCTTGCTACCTACAGAAATGCCAGGCAACTGAGTTTCACGATAGTTGGCAACCACCCATAGTTCGGAATTGTCGACGATATCTACCATCACCTGACCAGGCTGCACAAGCTGCCCCTCGTGGATATTCTTCTTACCCACCACACCATCGGCAGTAGCTATGATTACAGTATACGAGAGGTTGAGCTTTGCAAGATTTACCTGCGCTCGAGCAGCCTCGATGGCAGCATTGTTTTGCGAGAGACGATGTCCCTGCTCATTGGTTGCACTGGTGAGAGTAGCACGACTACGCACCACCTGCTCATAGCGAGCTTTAGCTGCGAGATAAGTGGTATGTATCTGGTCGTACTGCTGACGAGTCACTGCATCGCTCTTTAGCAACTGCGCATAGCGCTCGTCATCGTTCTTGGCATTCTCCATTCTGACACGTGCCTCCTCGATGCTTGCATCGTTGACATTAATATTCTGGCGAGTAACATCAATACCAGAAGTGGTGGCAGCACCGCCAGCAAGTTCACGTTGCAAAGATGCCTCAGCCTGAGCTAAGAGCAAACGGAATTCGCTATCCTCAATGATAACGAGGGTGTCGCCACGATGTACAGGCTGATATTCATTGAATCTTATCTCTTTGATAAAACCACCCACACGAGCATTTACAGGAGTGATATGCTGCTGCACGGTAGCATTATCGGTATATTCGCCATCGCCAAAGCGCACGAAATGGTTTATCACCAATACTATTCCAATGAGGAGTATTATGAGCACACAAATATTATATACGGTACGGAATGTCTTAGAATCTTTCATCTTTTTATATTGTTGTTATTTATTCTTTTTATCGTTTCTGATTTTATAGTTTGCCTGCTGCATACATTATATTGTAATAGGTGTAGGCAACGTTTATGCGAGCGTTCACTTCCTGCAATTCGGCATTAAGACGAATGTTGGAAGCATCGACCATATCGGTGATGAGGGCAAGCTGGTTGAGATAGCGATTGTTTACCACATCATAGTTTTGTACCGCCAATTGCACGCTCTTTTGCTGAGTTTCCAATTCTATGTAGGCTTGCTGATGCAATGTATAGGCTTGCTGCACCTGGTTGTTAAGAGTTTCGCTGGCAAGAGCGTGAGCATTGCGAGTAAGGATTTGCTGTTGCTTTGCCTTGCGAATGGTTTTGTTTGACTTAAACAAAGAGCTCAACGAATATTTCACACCTATGCCAACATACCAGATATTGAAATTCTTATCGATAGGTGGAAGGTCGTAGACGAAAGGACCATCGAAATTGTCGGCAGCAACTATAGCAACCTTAGGCAATAGTTCGCTCTTAGCAAGCTTTAACTGCTGTGTTGCCATCTGCATTCCTATCTCCGACTGGCGGAGCATTGGTGAAGAAGATATAGCATCCGACTGCCATTGCGACTCAGAGATATTGCGTCCTTCTGCCTTGTCAAGCTCTATCTCAGGCACAACCTCTACACCTTGAAGCATCAGGGTATTGCAGAGCTGATGATTTAAAATAGCCTTTTGGTCTTGAAGCTTACGTTTGCCAAGCTTCAGCTGTTCGAGTTGCAGCTCATAGCGAGTAACGTCATTTTTTAATGCCATACCCTGCACCTGCTTAGCCTTGATATCAGCAATAAGCTTATAGGTAAGAGCAATATTGCTATCATAAACTTTTATGCCGTTGGCAAGTTTGTAGAGGTCGAGATACTGGCCTAAAGCCACGAAGCGCTGATTGCAGCGAGTTTGCTCTACTCCACTCTCGCTCTGCTCCTTCTGCAATTCAGCCATACGTATGCCAGCATTTATTGCACCACCAGCATATACCACCTGTTCAGCCTGTAAAGAGAAAGAATTGCCAAAATGTGGCTGCGAAATACCTTTAGCATTACTAAATTCGCGGTCGGTCATCAAAACATTTCCATTATAGCTTGCCGACAACGAGACATTGATATCTGGCAAGCGACGGCTCTTGGCTTCTTCAAGCCCACGCTGTGCCACACCAACTTCAGAAGTCTGCACCTTTAATGCTTTGCTACCCTGCTCTACCAATTGGAAGAGTTCATCTACTGTAATACTGCGCTGTGTGGTTTGTCCATGGCTATAGCCTACAAGGAGCCAAGCCGCGAAAGCACAGCAAACTGTTTTCTTTTTCATCGTTTGTATATAATCTCTCATTAAATTTTTCGGGTGCAAAGGTACTAAGGAAATAAGCAAGAGGAGTTTCACAAATTTCTATCATTATGGGATTTTTAGGAACTATTGTTTCTATATATCACATAAAAATGCGATATTTGCAGCCGATAACAGAACAATACAGGATTAGACAATAGAAACAATGATAGATTTCGAGCTAAGAGGAAAAGGCGATGTGGCATTAAAAAAGACGGCACTCGACAGCTGGTATGGCGCAACATCGGTGATAGACTGCGGCATGATAATAATCTGCAAGGCAGGTGAGGCAACGATGAGTGTGAACTTCAAGAAATGGACACTAACAGAAGGGTCTGTGATTACGCTATTTCCCAACGACATGGTGACAGTAGACGACAAGAGCGACGACTTTGAGGTGGAATTGCTGAAATATAGTGCAACATTGCTACGCGAAGCAAGTTTGCAACTGGAACAAGCGGTATATTCTCTGCTAAAAGAAGACCGTTGCTGCTCAGATTCGCCTGTACCAACCAACATCATAAACAATATGTTTGCACTATTGGGCGTATATTTCAATCAGCCTAATTGCAGATGCTTGGAACAGTTGGTGTTGTATCAGCTAAAAGCTTTCTTTATTGGTTTCTACGACTATATCTGCCAAATGCCACATAAGGTAAAAGGCATCGACGACGAGAGTCCGAGGACAAAGGAATTGTTTAATAGGTTTATGATGGAGTTGGAATACAACTTCAAGGAGTCGAGAGATGTGGGATATTATGCGCAAAGATTGAATATCACTCCCAAATACCTTAATATCATTGCCAACCGCATAACAGGACATACCGTGAAGACGCTGATAAACCACTATGTGATATTGCAGATAAAGCAGTCGCTACGCTCACAATCGAAGTCGGTGAAAGAGATAGCTTGGGAATATAAATTTAGCGATATTTCATTCTTTTGCCGATATTTTAAACAACATACAGGAATAACTCCTCTACAGTTTATTAAGAATGGAATAGCCGAGGTATAAGGTCGTGTACCAAAAGTTTATGCAAAATTTACTAAAAACATCCTATTTATGCTCATTGCTGAATAAAAAAAAGTAACTTTGCAGAAATTATGGATACAAGAAAGGCTATAAACAACATATTCAAGGTGGGCACGTCGCTCATATTGGGCGGCGCCATACTCTATTGGATGTATCGAGGATTCGACTTCGAACAGATAAAAGAGGTGGTGATGCACAAGATGAATTGGACTTGGATGCTTTTGTCGTTTCCCTTCGGAATATTGGCACAGATGTTTCGTGGATGGAGATGGCGACAGTCGCTTGAGCCTATAGGAGAGAAGCTTCGCTCGAGTGTGAGCATAAACTCCATATTCTTGTCGTATGCATTGAGCTTGGTAGTGCCACGCGTAGGCGAGTTTGCCCGCTGCGGAGTGTTGAAAAGATGGGACGGAGTGTCGTTTCCAAAAGCGTTGGGAACAGTGGTTACGGAACGTGTCATCGACTCGCTATTGGTGCTCATCATCACAGGCATTGTATTTCTGATGCAGATACCTGTGTTCCTACACTTCTTCAACGAGACAGGCACAAGCATCGATGGATTGTTGCATCAGTTTACGGCTACGGGATACATAGTGACGATAATATGTGGCATTGCAGTATTGATACTGCTACATGTGTTGCTCAAGAAGCTCGCTATATATAATAAGGTAAGGGCTACGCTATGTGGACTATGGCAGGGAGTGATATCGCTGAAGGGTGTGAAGAATGTTCCTTTGTTCATAGCTTACACCCTCGGCATATGGCTAAGCTACTTCCTTCACTACTACTTGACATTCCAATGTTTTGAGTCGACAAGCCACTTGAGTTTGACTTGCGGACTGGTGACATTCATCGTTGGTAGCATAGCGGTGATAGTGCCAACACCAAATGGTGCAGGACCATGGCATTTTGCTGTAAAGACAATGCTGATATTATATGGCATACAGTCGACGGATGCTTTGTTCTTTGTGCTGATAGTTCACTCTGTACAAACGCTACTCGTTGTGCTTCTCGGTGTATATGCTTGGATTGCCCTTGCGTTCACTAAGAAAGTGAAGAATTTAAGTGAAGAGTGAAGAGTGAAGAATTAAACACTACACATTAAACATTAAACACTAAACATTAACCATTAAAAACTATAATTATGGCTGAAATCAAAAACCTAAAACCTGAGTGCATTTGGCGCAACTTTGATGCGCTGACCCAGGTGCCACGTCCATCAGGACACCTTGAGAAAGTACAACAGTTCTTGCTCGACTTCGGTAAGAAGGTAGGTGTTGAAGTATTCAAAGACGAGGCTGAAAACATTGTAATGAAGAAGCCTGCTACTCCAGGAATGGAGAACCGCAAGACTATATTGCTGCAGGCTCACATGGATATGGTGCCACAGAAGGCTGTGGACAGCACCCACAATTTTGAAACAGATCCTATCCAGACCTATATCGATGGCGAATGGGTGAAGGCTAAAGGTACAACTCTTGGTGCCGACGACGGTATCGGAGTAGCAGCTATCATGGCTGTTATGGAAGACAAGACTTTGAAGCATGGTCCTATCGAGGCTCTTATCACAGCAGATGAAGAGACTGGTATGTTTGGTGCAGAAGGTCTTCCTACAAACACTCTCAACTCTGACGTATTGCTCAACCTTGACTCAGAGACTTGGGGCAAGTTTGTTATCGGTAGTGCAGGTGGTGTAGACGTTACTGCTGATTTGGAATACAAAGAAGTAGAAACCGACGCTAACGATGCAGCATTGCAGGTTACTGTAAAGGGATTGAAGGGTGGACACTCTGGTTTGGAGATTCACGAAGGCAGAGCCAATGCCAATAAGCTTATGGTGAGATTCGTTCGCGAAGCTATCAAGGACTACGAGGCTCGCTTGGCTTCATGGCATGGCGGAAGTATGCGCAACGCTATTCCTTTTGAGTGCAAGGTGGTTTTGACATTGCCAAAGGAGAATGTTGAGGCTGTTAAGGAACTCGTAGAAGAGTGGAAGGCTGACTTCAACGACGAATACAAGAATATCGAGAATGGCGTAGAATTCTTTGCAGAAGATGTAGAGACTCCTAAGACTGAGGTACCAGAAGAAATACAGGACAACCTCGTTGATGCTATCTACGCATGCCACGATGGTGTGATTCGTATGATTCCTGCTTATCCTAACGTAGTAGAGACATCAAGCAACCTCGCTATCATCGACATCGAAGGTGGTGCTGCTTATATTAAGATATTGGCTCGCTCATCACGCGAAGATATGAGAGACTATGTAGCAACAATGCTCGAAAGCTGCTTCAACATGGCAGGCATGAGAGTGGTACACAGCGGACAGTATGGTGGTTGGGATCCAAACCCAGACAGCGAGATATTGCACCTCTTGAAGACTATATACAAGGAGCAGAACAACGAGGACGCTTTGGTACAGGTAGACCATGCTGGTTTGGAATGCTCTGTGATATTGGGCAAATATCCTAACATGGATGTTGTTTCGCTCGGTCCTACCCTCCGTAGCCCTCACACCACAAATGAGCGTTGCCTTATCGACACCGTGGCTCCATTCTGGGAGTTGCTTAAGGAAACAATGCTAAGAATTGGCGAGAAATAAGACATTTTTCACGATAAATAAAGCTTATATCAAGCTATATTATTAAAAAAGCGTTGCATCGAAGATTTTTTTCGTTGCAACGCTTTATTTATTTAATCTAAATTAGTAATTTTGCAGGCGAAATAACCAAATCATTTTTCTTACATGGACGACTATCACGCGGAAAACCAGAAATTGTAAGACGAAGATAAGCTAAAGTATAGTAAGCTAATCTTCGCCAACAACTCATTTTTCCTAAAAGAAACGAGGATTAGCACAATGAAAACATACTGGAACATCGAAAACACCCTCAAAGCCATTCCTGAATGGCAACCAAACTGCTGGATTCAAGTTACATGCCCTACAGAAGAGGACCAGAAAGAACTTGAAGAAAAATTTAATATCCCTGATTATTTTCTTTCCGACATCTCCGATACCGACGAGCGTGCCCGCTATGAGTACGACGACGGATGGATGCTCATCATCTTACGTATACCATACGTCAAGGAGGTGCGTTCACGCACGCCATATACCACAGTTCCACTTGGTATCATCCACAAGCGCGACGTGACGATAACTGTTTGCTACTACGAAACCAATATGATGATTGATTTCGTGAGCTATCAGCAGAAACGCGGAGAGGGATTCACCGACTATGTAGACATGATTTTCCGCTTGTTCCTATCAAGTTCTGTATGGTATCTGAAACGACTAAAGCAGATAAACACCTTGATAGAAAAGGCTAAGCACAACCTCGACCACGAGGTGAACAACGAGAGCCTTATCGGACTAAGTCGTCTGCAAGACTCATTGACATATTTCGTGACATCTATTCGTGGCAACGAAAACTTGCTGGCTAAGCTGAAGTTTAAGTTACAGGTGGACGAATTGGATGCCGACCTTATCGAGGACGTAAACATTGAGATGACGCAGGCACGAGAAACTACCAATATCTACTCCGACATCTTGGAGTCGACGATGGACACTTACTCGAGCATCATTAACAACAATATGAACACCGTGATGCGTACGCTTACTGCCGTGACGATTATAATGATGTTCCCTACCCTCATAGCATCACTCCTGGGTATGAACCTCATCAATGGCATGGAAAATAATCCGTATGGATTTGTGATTGCCATAGTGATTTCATTCCTTGTAACAGGATTATCGTGGGGAATTTTACGCCATAAGCGTCTCTTATAATGTAAAAACAAAAAAAAATCCCTATTTATTAGGATTTTACGTTTTTTTTATTTAAGTTTGCAACTCGTAAACATATTATTCTGAGCATCGACCATCGGATAGATGGGAGGTGCTAACCATAAACCGAATCAGAAACTCAAATCAGTTACATGATGGACTCTCAAGAAAATACCCTTAAACAGGGTTTGCAGGCTGAAGAGCAGCAGGAGACTGTTGCCGCAGCAGAGGTAGAAAACACAGAAAACGTTGCCGCAGAAGAAACCGAAAGCAAGGCTGCTCCTGTAAGACCAACTTTCAAGAACAAACAAGAAGTGCTTGAAAGAGTAAAGGAATTGGCTCATTGCGAAGAGGTGCCAAGCAAAGACGAGGTAGACTTTTTGAAGACTGTATTCTACAAGCTTCACTTTGCTGAGCGCGAAGAAGCACAGAAGAAATACCTCGAAGAAGGTGGCGACCCAGAGAAATACCAGCTATTGCCAGATGAAGACGAGAAAGCCTTCAAGGCAGAAATGGCTATCATCAGAGAAAAGAGAGCCAAGGTTTTCATGGAGCAAGAGGCTGAGAAGCAAGAGAACCTTAAGCGCAAGCTTGAGATTATCGATAAGATAAAGGCTATGGCTACATCGCCAGATGAAGCTAACAAATCATACCCGGAGTTCAAGACCCTACAGCAGGAATGGAAAGAGATTAAGGCTGTTCCTGCAGAAAAGGCTAACGAACTTTGGCGCAACTATCAGCTCTACGTGGAGCAGTTCTACGATTTGTTGAACCTTAACCGCGAGGCTCGCGAATATGACTTCAAGAAGAATCTTGATCTTAAGACTAAGCTTTGCGAAGCAGCAGAGAAACTTGATGAAGAGCCAGACGTGATTAGCGCCTTCCACCAGTTGCAGGAGTTGCACCAGCAGTATCGCGAGATTGGTCCTGTAGCCAAGGAGTTGCGCGAAGAGATTTGGGCACGCTTTAAGGCAGCTTCTACTGTTATCAACAAGAAGCACCAGCAGCACTTTGAATCTTTGCGTCAGCAGGAAGAGACAAACTTGGCTCGCAAGACAGAACTCTGCGAAAAGGTGGAAGCTATAGGCAAGGAAGAAAACAATACAGCTAACGACTGGGAGAAGCGCACAAAGGAAATCATGGAAATCCAGACAGAATGGAAGACCATAGGTTTTGCTCCACAGAAGATGAACGTGAAGATATTCGAGCGTTTCCGTGCTGCTTGTGATGACTTCTTCAATCGCAAGGCTGAATTCTTTAAGCAGCTAAAAGAGCGTCTTGCTGAAAATGCAGCTAAGAAGAAGGCTCTCGTAGAAAAGGCTCAGGCACTTTGTGATAGCACCGAATGGAAGTCTACCTCTGATAAGCTCATTGCTTTGCAGAAGGAATGGAAGACTATCGGTACTACTCAGAAGAAGATTGGTGACCAGCTTTGGAACGACTTCTTGACAGCTTGCAACAAGTTCTTCGAGGCTCGCAATGCTGCTAATGCAGGCACACGCAACGAGGAGCATGCTAATCTTGCTAAGAAGCGTGGCATCATCGAACAGCTCAAGGCTTTAGCTGAGGAAGCTGGCGACAACTTGCAGGAGAAGGTGCAGCAGCTCATCGCAGAATACAACACTGTAGGTCATGTGCCTTTCAAGGAGAAAGATAAGGTATATGCTGAATTCCACGAGATTGTAGACAAGCTATATAAGGAATTCCATATTTCAAATGCACGTCGCCATCTTGACAACTTCAAGTCGAACTTGAAGAATGTAGCAAAGCGTGGCGAGGATGCTTTGGATAGCGAGCGTGGTCGCTTGATGCGTCGCTACGAGCAGCTAAAGCAGGAAATACAGACCTACGAGAACAACCTCGGTTTCCTCAATGCAAGTAGCAAGAAGGGAAACAGCCTCATCGACGAGATGAACCGCAAGGTACAGAAGCTCAAGGATGATGCTCAGCTCGTAAGAGAGAAAATCAAGGCTATCGATGCTGAAAACAAAGAGCAGTAAAAGATAGTCTGTATCTAAACAAAAGATAAATATCATAGATACACATAAAACCGCATTCTAAAAGTTCACACTTTATAGAATGCGGTTTTTCTTTGCCTAATCACTAAACATTAAACACCAAACACTATTTTCTGCATACAAATTGTATGAAAAGTAGAAAAAATGAGGCTTAAAAGATAAAAAAGAGAGGAAAAGTTTTGGTGATTAAGTAAAAAGCAGTATCTTTGCATCGCAATTCAGAAATACACATCTGATAAACATTGGGATATGGTGTAATGGTAACACTGCAGATTCTGGTCCTGCCTTTCCTGGTTCGAATCCGGGTATCCCAACAAAAAGGAACTTACAATTTAGTAAGTTCCTTTTTTGTTTTACATCCCCTCGTTCTTTATATATATTCTCGGCTTTATCATTAGCTTACTATATTTATCTTTTTTTATTGCATAGAGGGAGACTTATCTCATTTTTTATTTATAAATTTGCAGAAAAGAAACTAATGAAATCGTTAAGAGAACTATACAGAATAGGTAAAGGTCCTTCGAGCAGCCACACTATGGGTCCTGAAAAGGCTGCTAAGTTATTTTCAGAGAAACATCCTGATGCTGCACGCTATGAGGTGACACTATACGGAAGCCTCGCTGCAACAGGCAAAGGTCACCTTACCGACAAAGCCATAAAGGACGTGCTAAAACCTTTGGCTCCAGTAGAGATAATATGGGAACCACAAATAGAATTGCCTTACCACCCTAACGGTATGCAATTCAAAGCCTTCGATGCCCAAGATAAGCTTATAGACGATTGGACTGTCTATAGCGTAGGGGGTGGCGCTCTTTCTGAGGGCGACAACGATGACATGTTTTCTACTCCTGAACCATATCCGCTCAACAAACTTGAAGACATCATGAACTGGTGTTTGGATAATGGTAAGCAGTATTGGGAATATGTGGAAGAATGCGAAGACGAAGGCATCTGGGACTTCCTACAAGATATATGGGAAGCTATGCAGCGCTCGGTAGAAAACGGTTTGGAACACGAAGGAGTGTTGCCAGGTCAGCTTCATCTGCCGCGCAAGGCTGCCAATTACTACATTAAGACAAAGAGTTTCCGCCCTACACTACAGAGCCGCGGTCTTGTTTTCTCATACGCATTGGCGGTGAGTGAAGAGAATGCTGCTGGAGGAACTATCGTTACTGCTCCTACCTGCGGATCGTGTGGTGTGGTGCCAGGAATACTATATCACCTATCAAGAGCTCACGGCTTTAGCGACAAGCGCATACAGCATGCATTGGCAACAGCAGGATTGATAGGAAACATCGTTAAGCAGAATGCTTCTATCAGCGGTGCTGAAGTGGGATGTCAAGGAGAGGTTGGTGTGGCTTGTGCTATGGCGTCGGCTGCTGCATGCCAATTGTTTGGTGGCGGTCCACGACAAATAGAATATGCTGCAGAAATGGGATTGGAACATCACCTCGGTATGACTTGCGACCCTATGTGCGGACTTGTGCAGATACCATGTATTGAGCGCAACGCTTTTGCGGCAGCACGCTCGTTGGATGCAGAGCTATATGCCACATTCTCAGACGGTCATCATCAGGTATCGTTCGACAAAGTGGTACAGGTGATGAAGCAAACAGGTCGCGATCTGCCATCGCTTTACAAGGAAACAAGCGAGGGAGGATTGGCAAGACTGAATTTAAAGAAGAAATAAAGTAGATACTTCCAACTACACATTATTATATATATAAGAAAGACGAATCTTAAACAAAGCCTATAAACTGAAAATACTATGGAAGGATTAAAAGACTTCAAAGACATGCTTGCACGACTGGAATGTCGCAACAAGCGTTGGCGTTTGGCATTGGTATGTGCCGAAGACGAATCATCACGTATAGCTGCCCAATGGGCACTGGAACGTAAGTTTGTTGACATCACCTTCGTTGGTGGCTCAAAGATTGTGATGAGCGACGAAAGACTGAAGAAGTATGCCACACATTGGAAGGTGGTTAGAGTGGAATCGCGCGACGAAGCTGCTCACATAGCTGTAGAGATGGCACGCAATGGCGAGGTTGACATATTGATGAAAGGTATGATCAACACCGACAACCTGCTAAGAGCCATACTCGACAAGCAATGCGGACTGCTATTGCCAGGAGCCGTGATGACTCATATAGCATTGGCTCATATGCCATCATATCATAAGATGTTGTTCTTTAGCGACTCGGCAGTAATACCATACCCTACCCTGCAACAGCGCATAGAGCAAGTACGCTATATAGTAAACCTTTGCCACGGCATCGGTATGCCACGACCAAAGATAGCGCTGATACATTGCACAGAGAAGGTGAATGGCAAGACATTCCCTCTGACTCTCGACTATGTAGAGCTGAAAGAGATGGCAGAGAAAGGCGAGTTTGGCGATTGCATCATCGATGGTCCTATGGACGTGAAGACGGCATGCTCGGCAGAAGCTATGAGAATAAAGAATATGACATCGCCTATTAACGGTGATGCAGATGCTTTGATAATGCCAGATATTGAAGCAGGCAACAGTTTCTATAAGACGATAACTCTGTTTGCACAGGCAGATACAGCCGGAATACTGATGGGAACAAAGGTTCCTGTGGTGCTTCCATCAAGAGGCGACGATGCCATGAGTAAGTTCTTTAGCTTGGCTTTAGCATCATGGAGCTGTGCTGCAGCGGAAAAGAAATAATGAAATATTATTAATTTTCTAATATCTCAATTGAAAAAACATGAAAGAACTTTGCTATATCAAACTTTAATATTATCTTTGCAAAGTGTTTTTCATGGTATTAGATTATTAAGGTTACAAAAAAGGATGGCTGTCGCGAGACACCCATCCTTTGTTTTTTATATTAATCTTTATTTCTAAAGACTACTACTCAATAATAAAGACTGCTAAGCTATATTATTTCTTCTCGAACAAACTATCGAGGATAGTGTAGAACTCAGGGTCTTCACCAACAACGGTCTTTACGATCTTACCATCTGCACCGATGATAATCTTTGTTGGGAAACCATTGATAGCATAGGTCTGGCATACATCATTCTTGGCACCACGAGGGTTGTAGACATGAAGCCATGGCAACTCATGCTTAGCAACGGCAGCCTTCCACTTTTCTTGAGTCTCGTTGCAGTCGATACCAAGGATTTCGAGCTTGCCTTTATACTTAGCGTAGTATTCCTTCATCTGAGGCATACCCTTGATACACCATCCGCACCATGAGCCCCAGAAGTCGAGAACAACAACCTTGCCTCTAAGGCTTGACAATGTCAATGGCTTGCCATTGATATCGTTGAGAGTGAAGTCTGGAGCTTCTACACCTGCAGCCTGCAACTTAGCAGCCTTTTCCTCGCTCTCCTTAGCCTTTTTGGCATTATCTACAAACTCAGAGTATACATCTTTCATTCTGCCTTCGCGAACACGCTCAGACAAGAAGCCAAGAGCTTTCATCATGCGATCATAGTCCTCAAGTTCGTAGAGAGCCATTGTAGAAGCCTCGTAGTCAGGATGATTCTTGACGAAATCGAGCACAGCATCCTTGTATTCGCCATCGCAAGCTTCCATCTTCTTCATCACATCGTTAGTCACCTGCTGCTTGTTTTCGCCTGCAGCAAGACGAGTGCGGTATTCATCTTGGAATTTATTCATCTTTGCGATGAAGCTATCCTTGATGCAATCAATCATACCATATTGCTTATAGAACTCCGAGCCTGAATAGTTCAGTCTTGAAAGTTCATCGCCCGAAATCTCCATAGTCTCACCTGGTACGCCAACAAGCCATGCAGTCTGTCCGGCTTGTCTTGCCTGCTGTTCGCCACGAGCAAAGGCAGGAGAAGCAAGCTGAATCATCTGAGGTTTATCAAGATTGATAGCAAAATCCATCTTGCCATCCTTCAGCGCAACAGTATCAACCACATTCTTTGGAGAAGTATGGTATACCAAAACAGAATCGGTGAATACGTCAAGCTGTCCTTTTATGCGTAGGGTGTTGGCATCCTGTGCCATAGCAGAATTAGCAAAAGCAAGGAGTGCAAGACCTAATAACTGTTTCTTCATATCTTTTTATATAACTTTAGATGGCTTTGAAGCCACGGAAAGTACTATTGTGCAAAATGTCACGGATGTTGAGCTCATGGTCTGCACGATGCTCTTCCATCTCATGCCAGCCCTCTTCCTCTTCTTCAGAGTGCTCGTAAGTGAGAGTCATATTCTTAAGCTCTGCAATAACCCATACAAGGAGACAGAGAACCAAGAAAAGAAAGAAGTAGAGAAGAATGATACTCTTGTCTTGTGCCATTAAAAATTCCATTTTTTCCATATATATTTATTAATTAATATTGTTTCTGAACGTATTGTGCAAAATTACGCAATATCCACGAGATTAACAAGAAAGCAGAGGAAAATTTGTTTTTCCCGATATTTAGTAGTATTTTTGCGTCTATAAAACACAACAAGAATACGAATATGGACAACAAGAATAATGCTTTTGGCAAATATATCAATGAGATAGGAAACATCAGCATGCTAACGGCAGAAGAAGAGGCGCAATTGGCAGCACAGATTAAGCAGGGCAATCAGCGTGCATTAGACAAGCTGACACGTGCTTGCTTGAAGTTTGTGGTGTCATTGGCAAACCAATATAAAGGACGTGGTGCTGATATCGACGATTTGGTAGGCGAAGGCAATATGGCTTTGATAAAGGCTGCACAGAAATATGAGCCAGGTCATGGCTGTCGTTTTGCTTCGTATGCAGCACCATACATTCGCAGAGCTATGGAGCAGTCGATAGAGCAAATGTCGGGTCTATATCGTATTCCTCGCGACATGGATACTCCTGCCGAGCGTAAGCGCTCTACCCCACTATCTATGGATGCTCCTTTGGGTGGTAGAGATAATGTAAACTTGCTGAGTGTTGTAGAAGATCCATCGTCGCCAATACCTGGCGAAGACCAAGAGATTGCCGACCTTCACGAACAGCTAACAGTCTGCCTTCCTTTGTTGGACGACCGTGAAAAGCAAGTTGTAACCATGATCTATGGTCTGAATACCGAAAAGCGCACCATGGCAGAGATAGCCGAAGTGATGGGAATAAAGCGCGAGCGAGTAAGACAGATTAGAGACAAAGCTATGAGAAAAGTAAGGAAAGCCGGAAAGAAATAGGAATCATAAAAGGTAAACGAAATATAATCATTAAAGGGTTGAGCTCCTGTATTTGGAGTTCAACCCTTTAATGTTAAAGTAGCTATAGTTATTATAGCTTTTTATTCTGCTACCAGTCTTACAGGCATGGCACGGTATCGCTTCTTGTTCTTTCCAGACGAACCCGACACAAATCGGTAGTTTGACAAGTTTAGGCTCTTGCCGAAAGCATCAAGGTACAAGTACCAAAAGCCGTACTCAGGACTGCTTGACGAGAATCCCTGATAATCAGACAGACGTGAGCATGTCCATAGGTTGGCATGATAGCTGTCCTTGTAAACCGCGTCCTTGTCTGTCTTGCCCTCATAATATCCGCTCATAGGGATAAATATCTGGGGAATATTCCTGTCTTCCGTATTAATTCTCAGACAGTTGTACACCTCGCCATAAAGAGTCGTCTCCTCTACTATCGCCAAGTTATTGTTGTCTATAAGACCTTGCAGACACTTGTTGTCGCACACCTTGAAGTTGCCTATTGCCAAAGCATCTACCACACGGTCATCTGTTTTTGCCGGGTAATCGTAAGAGTTATCAGACTCCGAAATCTTAAAGTAGCCACCTTTTGCTCCTATGTTGTCTTTAAGCGCGGTTGTGGAAGGAGAATAGTAGCCGTTGTTTGTGGCACCAAGGTTGCGGTCGAGCATATGATAGGTCTTACCATCTGCTTCCACATTCACCATTTCGTAATAGTACCATCCCGAAGCCTTACTATTGCCCAACTGATATTTGCCTGCTGCATCTCCTGTCAACTGTGCAAACAATCCTACATGATAAACCGGATAGGATACCGTAATCTTGGTTCTCGCGTTGGTGATGGTAATAATGGTAAATGCCTCATCGCTAATCCACCTATTATAATTATTGTCGTTATACGATTCGTCCGAATTGTTGGCAAGCATCACCTTGTAGAATCCGTTGACGCTTTCCTTGTCCACCGTCACTCGTGTGTCATTACACGTGAGTTCGTCGCCCTGAAGCTTCGGAATGAGATAGTAAACCGTATTGTTGCCCACAAAGAAGTGGAGTCCGTCGTTGCGCACTCTGCCTTGGTTTTCCTCTGGACTTATGCCCTTAAGCGAGGTGTCCATCCACTCAAAGTAGTTGGCTTCTTCTGCCGATGTAAGTCCTGCAAGTCCACGTATCTGCACAATTCTATTTGGATCAGTACGGAAGTCGTAGCCCAACTGTATAATATCTACAACGCACGACAAGTCGCCTGATGTTATTGTCACAATACCAGATTGCGCAGCCGATTGGCAGTTATCTTTCAGAGTAAGTTCGATAGTGTACAGTCTGCCTGTTGACGAGAGGTGTCCATCGCCAGCAGATGTTGGCAAATCAACAATCTCTTTTACCTTGTAACCAGTAATCCAATCTGCATTCCACTTCACATTATATTGGAAGTCTGACTTGGTTGTTACAAACGTAATTGTAGCCGTCCCTGCATTACCCAATACAGTCTGCTTGCCACACACGCCAAGTTCGTAGTCCTTACATGCTATCATTTTCACAATAGGCGGATTGTCGTCTACCACGTCCACAGAGATTCTGTTCTCGGGCAGATTGTTTATTGCCTCTGTATCTGAAGCCCATCCTTCATGGTTTACAGCCGTAACCTTAACCTGATAATGATGGTTGCGCAGAAGAGCCATCGGCTCTGAGGAGCCGTCCGCCTTCTTATTCAAGAACGCCACCTTATAATAAGTCTCTGCTCCACCATCATACTTTGCCTTGATTATCATATAAGCATTTTTGTCAGAATTCGTAGAATTGACAGGTGTCTCATAAAAAGGCTGCTCGCCCATACTATAGGCTGTATTTTTCGAGCAATCTACCGAAGGCAGAGCCACATCGGTAATAGACTTAGTGGCTATTGTGCCCCTCTTAGCCGTGTTGATGAGCTTGAAACCAGTTATCTCAAAGTTGGTCAGCTTACTATCCTTTGTAACAGACGCCTTGGCAAACTGTCTGAGCAACGACACGTTGGTGCTGCCACTAAGCAGGTCTTCCACCTTTACGCTTCCCCAACAAACGGGAGCGGTGAGGTTGGGGTTGCCCTCGCGTGTTGCGTTGTACAGGTTGTTCTTGCCCTCAGCATCCTTGGCGTCGCTATCTGTTATGTCGGCATTGGCAACAACATGCAGCGTTGCAGTTCCCTCCATAACCTTAACCTTCACCTCGTATGTGCCATCGCCCTTTGGCTTGATGTCAGAGCTTGTGATATTGCTCCTATCGAGATATTTGTCGTCAGCATCGTAGCACAATACGCAGAGGCTGTTGATTTGCTGCTCGGTTGCTCGTGTCGCCACAGTATTCTTGGTGAAATTAGGCAACTTAAGAGTCAGCACAACTCCATCGGACGGCAAGTCTTGAGTGCCGCCTCCTACAATGTCTCTGATGTCGCTGCAAGCAGCCAACACCATAGACAAGAGCATGAAGAGCCAAATTGTCAATTTCTTGATATACATATCGTTGTCTTTTAATTGTTACTTTTTAAAAGGGTGCTCCTTGCGTCCAAGTATCTGTGTCCGGATCGTAACTGCCTTCCACAACATAACGCTTGCCGTGCATCTTGGTTGAGGGATAGTTATCACCGTCGAACAGTGTAGTATGAATCTCATCACCATTTACCTTAAGCTTCAGAATCTTATCATACTCTCCTAATGGGGCTTTGAGGTGGAGTATGGTCCTATACCAGGTTTTGCCATTACTGTCCGGTCCGTATTCCTTGCACTCAAATTCGCCAGGAACATTGCTGTTATTGCACCACATTGTAAATTTTCCTTTACCATCTCCACTGTTTACTCCAAATCTAGAATACCAAGCAGTTATTTTTTTGTTCTTGGTATATATGGTATACTCTACGTCTACAACGGTAGGTTTCTTATCATATACTCTGTAGTAAGGATCCGACAAAGGGTCATACAGATACCAGCCTTCACGATCCTCATAGTTGAAGAGTGTGATGCCGGGGTCGTTGTGATGGGTGAAACGATGCGGTTGGAAGCCCGTACTGAGGTATGTACCATTGCTGAAAATCAGCAGGGTCTGTCCTGGCTTTATCATCTTTTCAGCAGTAGTCTGTGCCTGTCCCTTATTGTTGTTAGATTCAGACTTAGCATTATGCGCTATACTATAATAGTACCAACCAGGGTTGTTATTGTCAGCCTCCATCGATCTACCTGGCCACCCTCCGGTGAAATACCATTCTGCGACATTCTCGTCCTTTGTACCATCAGCCTTTGTCTCACCTATCTGTGTGTAGATGTAGACCTTGTGATAGTCCACGTGCGACGAACGGTCTTTACTCCAGTCAGCACCTTCTTGCACCCACCATCCATCTCGCCAGTTGTTGTTTCCATTAGGATCATTGTAGGCTTCTTCTTCATCAAGCATATTAGAATGCTGGAATTCGTTAAGGTTACTTGCGTCTTTAGTCCACGCCAAGTCGTTTATAGCTCGCATATAGATACGATAAGGACCTACTGGCGGACGCACCGTCACACGTATCTGCTGTTCAACATTGTTATCGCCAATGGCTTTAACAGTAAAGACGTGTGTGGTTGTTGTCACAGGGTTGGTAACAGCCGTTATGGTGAAGGTACCATCAGCCACATCAGTTTTGTCGCACTTGATGTTTATTTTAGACTGGGCATATTTTACATTTTGTCCCTCTCCTAAAACCGCCCAGCCATCAGGGAACTGAATGCCAATAAGGTTGGTAGTGAACTTCACCACCTTTGTCAATTCGGGTGAATTTTCAGCATCATACTGTATTACAATATCCACAGGATCCACCTTGAAGTATGGTGTAACATCGTACGAAACATCAAGGAATTTCTTTATGTTACCAGCCTTTATCCATACCTTGGCAGTACCAGTAAGAGCTTTAGCTGCTGTAAAGTCGGCTACCGAGAGTTCTGGATTTATACTGAATTTTACACGATGATTTGCAATATCATTAGTTGCGACAATAACGGGTAACTTTCCTGCTGTAATCTTTTCAATCTCCGTATCACATCCAAACTCAATGTCGCCATCCGTTACATTTGTCAGATAGTCGATGAATGCAACTTTTTGCGATTCTACTTTTGCACTTGTGCTTGATACCCAAAGCGTGGTATGATTGAGGTCGACATCTATAGTTGCCGGTTCCCAATCCTTCACACCAACAACACAGTCGAGATCTATGTTGCCAAGAGTCTTTAGGCGACCTACTATCTCGTAGTATGTGCTGCGTGGGAAAGTTGGAATCTCTGTTGTTGAGGTCTCATCCTGACGATGACCAAGGTTGATGTTGTAGCTATTATCGATATCAGAACCTATTTTTCCATCTATCTTCAGAGCCGACTGCTGTGAAGCTTCAGCCACGTAGCGCTCAGGTAGATAATAGGTGGCACGGAATAGCCACTTCTGCGTAGGGTCAGCAGGAGCTGCTGTACCTTTACCCTCAACGCTAATGATGTCCTTATTATTGATATTGGCATTGCTGGGAGTCTCCGTCCATGAGCTATAGTAGGCACCTTTACTTGCAGATGCCGAAGCATCATATAATGTAGAAGTGATACCCTCGGCATAAGGGCTGCTTGCATCCAAGCTTGGGTTGCTGAACTTACCGTCCCACAGCAGATTTGTCTGTGGCGAGAGTTGCTTGCCTATTATGTCGCTAATGCGCAGTCCGTTTGCCTTAAGCGCAGCATCAGCAGCATTTGGATCGTAAACAAGATTAAGGCACACCTTAACACATGTGAAGCGCAAGTTTGCCACAACTGTTGTTGCAGTCTTGTCGGTAGTCTTTATGGTTATGGTGCCGTCTGTTTTTGTGCCGTCTGCATTTTTTGTTGCAGGCTCGTATATCATCGGGATGTTTTCGGCTTCGGGCATTCCAGGCTTCGTCATAGGAGAATAAGACAATACTATGCCTTTCAAGCCGCCCTCAGTAGTGATGGTCTGGCCATCGAGCACATCATTCATATTAGCCACAACGTAGACACGATATTTGCCAGGCTTTATCTTTAGCTGATAAGCAGCAATATTTTCTTTAAGCATATTGCTTGCCTCTGGCGAAGGCAGTTCCTGCGACAGAAATGTGCCGTTGCCCCCTACAGGGAAAGCATAAAGATGCAGGTCGTTTATCTTGCACTCGTCTATCGTGGCATTGTATGTAGGGACGGTCGGACTCAGACTACCCAAAGCATCATCAGCACCACGAGAAACTGGTATATAGACACACAGATTGCCCTCTGATGGTGCTGGGGTGTTGTATACGTCGGCATCATCCGTGCATGCTGCCAGCAACAACAGGGCAGCAACGATAAGAAGTATGTCTGCAAGTCGTTTCATTGTTTTTATTGTAATTAGGTTTAATAATCAAGTTTTATTCTTTCTACAAACTTATGCGCTGAATGCGCTTTGCCCAGTCGAGTATACCTACAGAGAGGTTTATATATTGCCACTCGGTACCTATCAAGAAGAAGTCGAGACGATAGTCGTATTCTCGGTCCAGGTATTCCTGAATGCCGTAGTTTTGTGCGGCATAAGCATCACGTCCCTGCTGTAGGATGTCGGGAAGGTTGATAAGAGCCACGGTCTTGCCCGTCACCTTATTATATATATGTAGCATGGCGTTGCGGTCGTTCTCCTCAGGAGAATAGTAGACCAGTCGCGAGAGCATCAGTCCAGCATGAGCTGTGCGCTCCTTTACGTTGCCCGAAGCATCGCGGAAGTCGGTAGTCCATGTATGGAAAGGCGTATAGCGAAGCTTGGAGTCGCGAGCCAAAGAGTTGTCATAATTGATGAAGCCATTATCGGCTATTACCTCATAGCCGAAGTCATCGGCAGAGATGTTGGCAGGTGCGTCAAGCTGATGCAGCGAGATAGTGAGCTGCTTTGTGTCGCGCACCAAAGAGATAGTATCGTGGGTTGCTTGCATGTCGCGCACGGTAATAAGGTGTTGCGACTTGCCAAGCCATAGAGTGTCGAGAGGAGCAGAACAGTCTACCTCGTCTATTTCGCCCGCCTCCGTGCGGTCGAGTTTGGTATTAAACTTTGTCATGTCCTCACCTTCGGTATGGGCATGCATACGAAACTTGGCACCAGGGGTTGCCAAAGCGTCCTCATATCGTTTTTGCTTTGCGATGGCGAGAAACTGATATTCGCCAGGCTGCAAGTTTAGATGTACGGCAAAGTCGTGACGGCGGATAGGTGCGTCGGTATCGGTATTGAAAGCGTCCTGACGGAAAAGGAACTTGCCGTCCTTATCGTACACCATTACAGCGACACCTCCAACATGGTCGTTGAAGAGGTCGGCACGCTGCGTGTTGTAGTCGTAGCGGAAGTGCAGGTAAGCGCCATTGTCGCATGGCTCAAGGTCGTCGTGCATCAGCGAGCAAGAAGCCAGCAAGGGAGCAAAGGCGAGGAGTGAGCATATAGATTTAACCAGTCCGTGAAACATAATGTTTGCCGTTAATTTAAGAAAAGTTGTTGTTGAATAATGTATAAGTTCAAGAAGAGAAGTATATCATAGGAAGTACGGCTCCATGTGCCGTACCTCCTACGATATAGTTTATACTATCGTTAAGATAGTTGCGAATAATGATTAGAGTTCAATCTGCTGAGTACGCTTAGCCCAGTCAAGGATCTTAACCTCAACGTTGATGTACTTATCGTTCTCATCATCTGGAACATTAGGCTTAACCTCAGGAACCTCAGGATAGCCAAGATTGCTGATCTTAGTTACAGAAAGAGAATACCAGTTGTTGCGGAGAACACCATAACGACCGAGGTACTTGTCGTTATGTGAATCGTAAGCTGTACCTGCAGTCCAAGGAGTCAACTCGTTGAAGTGCTTGATGCGGGCGATATAGTAAGCCTCGCCATTGAGGTATGTAGAGATACCAACCTTTACCTTATGGGTGGTTGCATCTTCTGATAAACCAAGCTTGGTGTTGATTTCATTAACAACATCAGTTGTAACCTTTGAGGTACCTGAGCCTGAGTATGTAATATTTGCTTCCTGAACAAGGTGCTGACCAGCTACACCACTAATGTTTGTACCCTTAGAAAGGTCAACCTCATATTCTGCCTGCTCTGTAGGATTTGTAATATTCATTGCATTAAGAGCAAGAGTCTTAATTTGCTGCTTAAGATCAGCTTCCTTCCAAACAGCTGTGTTGTTAGCAACCTTATAGAATGTTGATCCAGTAGTGAATGTTTTAGGAGTATAAACAGCCTTAAACACTACACGTGTTGTCTGTCCCTGCATCATATTGGCAAGGTCGAAGGTATTCTCAAGACAATACTGAGGGTTAGCTACACCTGCAAGACCTGTAACATGAGCATTATCAATCATATTGAAAGCAGCCTGACAATTTGTCAAAGTAAGATTGTCTGTACCACTATAGTTAGGGTCTGTACCCCAATATACACGCTTGAAAGAAGAACTTGTATTATCATAGAAACGAGGAGTAGTCCATATATCACTCCATTCAGACTTTAGATCAGCCTGGTGGATAGGGAAGGTAGACTTGTTGGTTACATCAAGCTGCCAATTCGTAATCACAACCTTGTCACCAGCATAAGTATTACCAGCAGCAATAGTGTAACCAGAAGGAGCAAAATTCTCCATTGTAACCTTAGCCAAACCACGCTCTACGTAAACTGTAGTTGCTGGATTTGCCTGAGCCTGCTCACGTGATGCATAGACATTATTAAAAGCTACAAGTGTTGTTGGATTTTCTGTAGTACTTTTATACTCTGGAGCATTTGCCATAAAGATGCCATCGGTCGATGCGTATTTTGCACCATCAGCTTTTGAAGCAGTTGCACTCCAAGTAGTATATGAATCGCCCTCATTTGGCAATGTCACTTTTTGCTCAGTAGTATTCGTATTATTATTAAGGAGCACCAATGCCTGATAGTTGCCACCAATAGTAACTTTTGAAAGTTTTACAGTAACAGCAGCAGCTGTTGTTACACCATCAGTCTTAATATCTTTCCAAGGGTTCATAGTTCCAAGCTCGGCACTTTCAACAAAATTACCGCTGTTGTCGAAGATAAGGATTGTACCATTCTTAACCTCATACTCCTTAGCTTCACCTTGAACAAATTCAGGAGTACCTGCAGGATCACCTACTCCACGAGTACCAGTTGTTGTAGGCAGATTAATCTTGAACGAAGCATAGGCAGCTTCAGTCTTGTTTTCATTGCCTTTAACATCAGTTGCGAGGTCATCGCTACTTGAGCAACCTACTAAAGCTGTAGCTACTACAGCCATTCCGAATAGATTCTTAACGTTTACCATAGTTAAAAAGTTTAATTGTGAATAATAATTATTTAGTTATAATTTTGAACGTAAGAAGTTTTGGAAGGGTGCTTTTTGGCGCCCTACCAAATTAAAGAGAGATTAAATGTTATTGTTTTCTTTAGGCAATGGCACTCTCGCCATAGCCTACATATTTCATTTAGTGTTAGCTATGCGGTTGGCATTAGCCTTAGCATCATCCGAGCCTGCGGCTGCAGCATCAGCAAATAGCTGGCGAGCTAAAGCATAGTCTTTTTTCATTACTGCCAAAGCACCACGCGCATTCAATGCCTCAGCTGAGTTGCCAGCTTTCTTCAGATGTTTCTCTGCCAATACTACGTCGCATCGTTGCAAGTCAGCGCATGCAGCATTAAGGTTGGCTGTTGGGTCGTCAGGGAACATACGCACGGCTATATCGAACACCTCATTGAATTCTGCAGAACCCTCCTCCATGGTTTGTGCAACAAGGAACATCTCTTGGAGCGACAACTGCTGCGGACGAGTTTTGAGTATCTGCTTGGCTTCCTCAACAGAGAAAGGCCTTACTGTATAGCTCACGGTATAGTCGCTATGACGAAGGCGAGGATAGATGTCGCTCATTATCACGGCATAATCCTGTGGATAGAGCAGACGTATGCGCTTGTCCTTATCGTCGGGAGCAAGATTTGAGTTCGCAATCTTTAGTATTTCTTCCTTATTAGCCAGTTGCGACTGCTGCACCTTACGGCGGAATCCGTTCCAATCCTCAGGTGTAGAGTTAGAGCTAAACAGCTTGTTATCTATAGTATAAAGATGTGACACATAATTCTTCAACGATGCTGCACGCTCTCGTGCCAGTCGTTCGTTGTTGGCATAAGGACCATCGGGCGAAGCAAAGCCATGAATATTTATGCCGGTAATCTCTACGTTCTTGTCATCACGCACAAGGTCGATGGTCTTAGTAATCTTTGCCAATTCACGAGTATTGTCGAAGAGGTCGACCACGATATCTGTCTTGTTTACACGGAAGCTAAGATAAGCCTCACCCTTCTCTGCACGCTGTTTACGAGCCTCGGCAGCAGGTTTAACGAAAGTTATTGCAGGCATCCATGCATCAAGGTTGTCGATGTTGGCGAGAAGCGTACGGTCCTGATCCTGAATGTCGCCACATCCGCAGAGGTCTTGCGCTGCAAAGAGTTGCAATACGTCAGACTCTAAAGGTTGCTTACGTATAATGGTTTGGCTATAGCTGATGCTCTGCTCAGTTCCATTTTTGCGCAACACAACTATAGGTTCTTTGCCTTCAGCATACTTTTTTGCACGCTTACTTGCACGCTTCATACGTATCTGCTGCGATCTACCATTTATAATGACAGGTTGCAAAGATGTAGTATCGCCATCGGCTGCAAGCATTGGAGTGAGAATAAGTTGCTGTTCTGCCTTGAGTTTTAGATTGCTGAGGTTTAGCTTGAATGCAACATCCACCCGCTCGTTCTCTACACTTGTCTGCACGCTGTCTATTGTCACAGCACCCGATGCAACCGATTGTGCAACGGCAGTATTGCATGCAACAAATCCGACAAGACATGTCAGAAAGATACGTGTCAATGAATTGGTCTTCATAACTTCAGGATTAATATATTGTCTATTGAAGATTAAGAGCTAAAATATATATGCAAAGCTTATTGCTGCCTTTGTAGGTCCCACATAGTTGCGATGTGATGTCTCTAAGCATTTTGCGCAACGACCATAGAGTTTGTATGGACTATATGCATAACCTACGCCGATTGAAGCCTCAAGATTCCAATGTTGCGAAAGCAACCATTGGTATCCGTAAGTAACGCCGGCTCCGACGTACCATCCTTCATAGTGGCGTCCACGTTTTGTCTTTGCCAAAGTGCCAAATGGCAAGTCAACATTTTTAACGTTGTATTCGCCAGCAAGGGCATGCACACCAAAGAAGCTACCTCCGAAACGTTGGCAAGTCCACCAACGATATTCAGGCTCAACATTCCATATGCGCACTCTCTTGCTTCCTGAGAATGTCCATGGATTGAGCGTAGCAAACACCTGTGCTGTCTGCTTCTCTGCTGTACCAATTTCTATACCAGCGTTGAGCGATGTTGTTGCCCATCCTAAGAGATTGGTCTTCAGCGCCACGTCTTGAGCTTTTACTGATTCAGACGTTGTAAGTAGCATCATTGCCATTCCTATAATGTATGAATGCTTCATCGTTTAGGCTTTTATATATTAGTTAATACTATCTGTTTAAGTATAGATTCTGAGTTTTTTATAAATTCAGAGTTTTTTATAATCAAGTATTATTTGAATTTTAC
>ERZ1026862.84-NODE-84-length-52771-cov-4.654336_pt1 | contig 52771 bp, 46 predicted proteins | sample MGYA00380161_ERZ1026862 | MGnify/ENA primary metagenome ERZ1026862 (study PRJEB33269, sample SAMEA4719797) | human gut metagenome | biome: human-associated habitat; feature: organic feature; material: feces | place: Cameroon | collected 2013-10 ... | reverse complement strand
ACCTGATGCTCCTCACCGCCAATTCCTCCTGGCCATACGTCCAGGGGCCTTACGCCATCGGTCTTCGCTACGGCAGCGCCTACGACATCATGCTTAACGAGATCCTTCCCGGACCATGGGGCGGCTACAACAAGCTGAACATGGCTAACGGCATCTGGGGATTCGAGCAGAAATATTCATTGCCGAAACTTCTCGGCTATTTTGAATATACCGACAAGACCGCCGGCATCGGCTACCTCCACCTCGTGAACGTGGCTTTCTCGACTGACGAACTGCTGCTCTGCAGGGCCGAGGCCAAACTGCTGAAGACTCCGCAGGACATCGACGGAGCCGTGGCGGACATCAACATCCTCCTCAACTCCATGGCAGGAATAAACCTGACGAAGGATCAGATTGTCAACTACTTCTCATCCAAGCCTTACATGCCTCTGCACTTGAAGAAGAACAGCCAGCGATCGATCAAGAAGGAACTTCACCCTCAGGGATTCTCCATCCCGGACCACACCACGGAGAATCTGATCCAATGCGTGCTGCATCTAAGGAGGGTAACCACCGTGCATGAAGGCCTGAGATGGAACGACATCAAGAGGTACGGCATCGAGTACTCACATGCAAGAAGCGGAAAAGCCGACGACGAGCTGCTCGTCAACGACCCGAGAAGGGCCGTGCAGATCCCTCAGGAGGTGATCGCGGCGGGACTTGAGGCCAATCCGAGAAACAACTAAAAGGAAAGACGAGATGAGAAAGTTAATATATTCATTTTTTATCATGACGGCGGTCCTTGCGTCCTGCTCAAAGGAAAAGCTTGACCAAAAGAGCATCTTCGACACAGACTCGCCGGAGAGAGGGGCGTTTGACACCTGGTTGCTGCTCAACTACGTGGAGCCCTATAATATTCAGTTCAACTACAAGTACATCGACCGTGAGTCCGACAACAACTACAACCTGGTCCCGGCTGAATATGACAAGGCCGTGGCGATGGCCAAGCTGACGAAGTACCTGTGGATCGACTCCTACAACGAGCTGCTCGGCGACACCTTCATAAAGACATACTGCCCGAGGATGATCCAGCTCATCGGCTCCAAGGCCTTCAACAACCAGGGATCCGTCGTGCTTGGAACCGCGGAGGGCGGACTGAAGATCACACTCTACAACATCAACGGTCTGAATCCGTCCAGCCCGAGCATAGATTTCCTCAATGAGTGGTTCTTCAAGACGATGCATCATGAGTTCGCCCACATCCTGCATCAGACAAAGAACTACTCCACGGACTTCAACCTGATCTCGACCGACTACCAGGGACCGAGCTGGCTGAATCTGGAAAGCGACGCCGTGGCCAACAAGATGGGCTATGTCACATGCTATGCCAGCTACAGCCCGGACGAGGACTTCGTGGAGATCATCTCCAACTACGTCACCCATGCGAAAGGCTACTGGGAAAGCGTACTCGCCACCGCCGGGGAGGAAGGCGGGGACAAGCTCGCGAGAAAGTTCGAGATTGTCAGGAACTACCTTCAGGAAAGCTGGGGCATCGACATCGACAAACTCCGCGACATCGTGCAGAAACGCTCCGCCAACATCTCACAACTTGATTTGAAAACACTTTAGGGATTGACACCATGACAAAGCATTTTATTGAATATCTACTGACAGCGGCCCTGGCCGTCATGACGGCGCAGTCATGCGTCTCGAAGATTGATCCGATCTTCGACGAGTCTTCCGCCAACCGTGTCAAGGCCCTGGCCGAAAGGCTGAACGAGACCCTGACCGGCGCGCCGAACGGCTGGCTGCTTGAGTACTACCCTTCCTCCGGGCAATACTACGGGGGATTCAACGTATTCCTCTCCTTCAGCGAGGGCAACAAGGTGAAGGTCGGCAGCGAGGTTGCCGGCAAGGGGAAAACCGCGACAAGCACCTATTCCATCTACCAGAGCGCGGGCTGCGTGCTGACACTGGACACCTACAACGAAGTGATGCACTACTTCGCTGATCCGGAGACCACCGGCGGACAGGGAGCCGGCTTCGGATTCGAGGGCGACTTCGAGTTCAACGTGCTGGATCTTCAGGACGAGAAGATTACCCTCAAGGGCAGAAAGACAGGCTCCACGATGACAATGACCCCGATGCCCGTCTCGATGTCCTGGGATGACTACATCGTCGCCTTGAAGGAAGAGGAGAGCGCGATCTCCAAACACACCCGCATAAGGTACCAGACAGCTGACAACAAATACGACGGCCGCATCAACGGCAGGACTCTGGAAATCTTCAGCGAGGTTGACGGCGAACAGGTCACGACATCCTACCCATTCATATTCAATCTGATGGGAGTGACTTTCTACAAGCCTCTCGAACTGGGAGACGAGAGGATCGACGGACTTGTCTACAACCCGGACATGGCGGACGGCGGAGCGTTCATCCCGGTCAACGACGGGGCGGAAGGCTACTTCGTGCCGACATACCCGACGATCACCGACTACCTGATGGACAAAAACTGGTTCTTCTCCTACAAGGGGTTGAGCGACTATTGCAAGAAGCTCTGGGACAAGGCGGCGGAATCCCTCAAGGCTGCCGGGGACAACATCACCTACTGCTACCTCGGCAACATCAGCAACTACTACGGAGACTTCTACGCCTTCAACTTCTACTGCACCAACTCCGGTGGCCGCGGCTACCTGGCTTTTGACTACGAGATAAAAGGTGAGGACAGGATCTCTCTGAAATTCAGCCAGGAAGGCAGTCAGATCGGCAAGGACTACTACACCGGTCACTACTTCAACTACATCATCACCCCGCTGGGCAACGACAAACGCCGCACCTTCACCCTGACGGTCGATGACATCAAGAACCCTCAATGGATAAAATTCTCGGACGAGGACGACAAGGCCAACTACTTCACGGTCTACCGGGCCACGCAGTACTATCCGTTGAACAACTAAAGAAACTTATCTTCAACAAATTAAACAAAAAAAACGAATGAAAACAAGTAGATTCCACGCACTGAGTTGCGCATGCGCGCTTTTCTGCGCCGCCTTCTCTTCCTGCAGCGAAGAGAAGCTGATCATCAACGGGAGCATCACGCTCTCCGAACCCCAGGCCGCCGAGGGAGCCTCCGTCAACGGTGGCGATGTGACTTTTGAATATGCCGGCGGAGAGATCGCCCTGCCGCTTACCATGACGACAAACGCTCCTGAAGCCGATGTTGTCTACACCTATTCCGTGAAATCAAACGCCGACTGGTGCGCCGCCGGCATCGAGAACAACGTCCTTAAGCTCTCCGTGAAGCCTACCGCCGAAAAGGCGGAGAAGACCGGCACGGTCGATCTCACAGTGGCGTGCAGCGACGAGACCGCCGAGCTCACCCCGTTGACACTGAACGTGAAGCAGAATGCGTTCGCTTCCGTTTTCGACATGGTGATCGTCAATCCTGGCACATTCAAGTTCGGTGAAGGAAAGAACAAGACCGACGGTTCCACGTACGCGCAGAGCTACGCCCACGAGGTAACTCTCACCAAAGGCTACTACATCGCCACGACTGTCGTGACGCAGAAGATCTATGAGGAGGTCATGGGCAAGAATCCTTCCTATTCAAAATTCGTCGGGGACAACTATCCGGTCAACATGATGACCTGGTCCGAGGCCTGCGAGTTCTGCAACAAACTCAGCGAGAAAGAGGGTCTCACTCCTGTCTACACCCCTGGAGAGATCATCACCGTGTCCGACGGATGGAGCTACATGAAGATGCAGGACTACAAATACGATCATGCCTCTGCCGGCAACGGCTACAGGCTTCCTACCGAGGCCGAATGGGAGTTCGCTGCCAAAGGCGGTGAGGAGGGATGCAAGAATCCGACAATCTTCTCCGGCTCCGATGTGGCCGACGAGGTCGGCTGGTTCGAGAACAACTCCAAAGTAGGCAGCTCCCCGGCTCTTCACGAGGTAGCGCAGAAAAAGCCGAACGGACTTGGATTGTACGACATGAGCGGCAACGTCTCCGAGTGGTGCTTTGACTGGGCCTACAAGTACAAGGATGAACTCCAGACCACCGATCCTGAGACAGACCCCGTCGGCGCTCCTGAAAGCAGGAACGGAGGCAAGATCATCAGAGGTGGCTACTACTCCGGATCGGATTACAAAGGCAAGCTCTGGGATTCCAACTATCAGGCTGGAGCCGAGACCAGAAGCACTACCGGATTCCGTGTCGTAAGAAGCATTAAGTAACAGTAAGTAAAAAGATTATGAAATTAGGAAAGATAGCATGTTTTTTGTCGGCTCTCACCGTCGCCTTCTCCTTCGCCTCATGCGAAGGAAGCGGCGATGATCCGGTGGCCAAAGTAGAGCTCTCCACGACGATCTCACAGATCCCCGAGGGCATCATCTCCTTTGATCAGGAGAACGGCATCCTCACGGTTGACAAGTCCGGAGTCATGACCAGCGCCATCTCATTTGTCGACGACAAAGGCGGCGACCTGGGTGACTACAAGTTCAAGACGAATGTCCCGGCAGCGGACAAGATGTGGTGCCTGGCGTCATGCAGCAAGGCACGCCTGTCCCTCTCCGTGGCGAAGAACACTACAGCGAATCCTCGCCAGACCACAATCGATGTGACAGCCTACCTTAACGACACCGAGGTGGACACCTACACGATCACCGTCATGCAGAACGGAGAGAGCGGCGGAGGTACCGTGGATCCTACGCCAGGCACCGAAACCGGTGCGGCCATCACGCAGTTCCTCATCCCAGGACAGATCTCAAGTGTGATCAACTACCCGACAATCACCATCACGATGCCCGAAGGCACGGATGTCACCGCTCTGAAGCCGGTGATCGTCGTCACGGAAGGCTCGACGGTGACCCCTGGCAGCGGTGTCGCGGCAGACTTCACGGACGCTGTCCGCTACCAGGTCATCAACGAGAAGGCGAATGACAGCAAGACCTACTTCGCCGTCGTGACCATCAACTCCACAGGCGGTGGCGGCACTACACCTGGAACCGGAAAGGAGACCAACCCTAACTTCAAGTCGTTTGACATGGTGACCGTCGGAGCCGGCTCGTTCATCCTCGGCAAGCAGCCAAGCGAGTACTATTTGACCGTCAAGAACATCAAAGACGAGAAAAACTCCCACAAGGTCAACATCTCGGCTTTCGAGATCGGACGTTACGAGGTCACGCAGAGGGAGTTCCTCCAGGTGATGGGCTACAACCCGTCCAACGACAAGAGCAACGATCTCTACCCTGTCTCAAAAGTGACACTTTACGAGGCGATGAACTACTGCAACAAGCTTAGCGAACAGAAAGGCTACACTCCGGTCTACACGTTCTCCAACACGAAGTGGGACAGGGAGACCGGCAAGGAATTGCTTGAAGCCACGGTCACAAGGAACAAGGAGGCCAACGGCTACCGCCTTCCTACCAACGCCGAGTACGAGTACGCGGCCAAAGGCGGGCCTGAAAACGAGAAGTATCCTTTCTACTATGCGGGAAGCGACGATCTTGACGAGGTTGGATGGTTCGAGGATAATTCAAAGATAGGAGAGGAGAAGCACGTCCATGTGGTCGGCCTCAAGAAACCTAACGCCCTTGGTCTGTATGACCTCAGCGGCAACATCGAGGAGATGACCGGCGAATGGTACATCTCATTGGACTACGCGAGCGACGCCGAGGAGACCGACCCTTGGGGACCGGAGACCCCTCGCGACATGACCGAACAACTTGTCATCACAAGAGGCGGATGCTACAGCACCTACACCCACAACTGCGCGGTCAAGACCTGGCGTATTCAGAACGGGAACTGCAAGACCAACCAGAGCATTGGCAGCGGCCCTGTCGTGTACGACATCATGGGATTCCGCGTGGTGCGGTCTCTCAAATAAGAAGGCACATAACGATGAAGAGAGGATGTCAGACCGGCATCCTCTCTTTATTTATAAGCGTGGGACTCATAGCACAAAAAATGCGCAGACTGTCCTATCCGGACAAAAAGGTCGCGCCAAGACAGCGATCCCGCAAGAATAATTATCTTTGCGGTATGGAGAAACCGGAGTACGCCTTGTCCCTCGCCAAGGCCGCCCAAGAGCTTGATGAGTATTTTGCCGGCAGAAGGGAGACCGGTCGTCCGCGCTTCTATACTTCTATATTCCTAACGGGAGTATTTTCTTTTGAACCAAGTGGAGAAAACAGGGTCAGAGGCAAATATCAGCTTGCCTCTCTTCTCTACCAACTCCCTTTCAATCAGAGCCTTCTGTATTCTTGCGACATTTGATTTCGCTCCCAATGAATATCTTGCAAGAACGTCCGATGATGTGAAACCGGAATGCACCCCATCAACGACCGCCTTGAGAAAATTCATCTGATAAGAAGTAAGGGACCCGATCTGTTCCATAAACAGAGATGACGTCTGATGAAGCAATTCTTCGAACCCTGCGTCTATATCAGCGTCAGACACAACCTTATCCGCCTCAATCATAACGTTCCAGGACAGTTGCTGAACATACGATGAGTAGTTTTCCACAAGCATACATATCTTTTCGGCCTGGCTTCTCGTTATCGTCATCGAACGGCTCTCGAATCTGGAACATATATAATCAATCCAGTCGCCTGTGGAGATCTTGTCAAGAAAGATCATATCGCCGAATTGATAAAACGGCATACTCTTTCTCTGGAAGATCTTTTCCATCAAATGTTTCTTACTTCCAAAAAGACAGTAAGAAACATTTTCCTGATGTTGCCAGACTCCGCGCAACCTTTTCTGGACAGTCAACGAATCCGGAAATTCCCCGATCTGCTGGAACTCATCAATACATACCACAATATGTACTCCCCTCTTTGATGCTATCCGCTGAGGAAGATTCAAGATCTCATCGGCATCCGTGTCCTTGGGTGAAATTCCAAAGGAAAGGGAATAATCCAGCGAAGGATCCGGACTTACCGAAACCTTGGCAGAGAAGCGTCCAAGAAATTCCCGGACATATGCGATCATATTCTCTACCTTGCCGGCCACACCTTTTATTATGGAAGCCGCGAACCGCTCGTAAAAATCAGATTCACTTCTGCAATCGTATATGTCCATCATAACAACTTTGATCTTTGGATCAGTCATAGAAGACATAACCTTGCCGACAATAGAGGTCTTGCCCATACGCCGGGGCGAAATCAGAATGGAGTTGACGCCTGACTCGAAATTCATTTTCAGGCGTTTAGTCTCCTTTTTCCTGTCCGTGAAATTATCTCCGGACACCGCAACTCCGTAAACAAAAGGCTTATCCATAAACTTGATTTTTACGCAAATATAAACAAATAAACTCAAAGTTCACAACCTTGTGGACCACAAGGTTGTGAACTTTAGGAAAATATTTACCTGATCAAAATAGAAATCAAGGTAATGCCCATTTCAACGCATCAAGCCGGACCTAGGCGGGGCCTTTTCAGTCAAAGCAAAGAAATGACGTGCCACGGAATATGATTGACACCATAAAAACAAAACTTCTACTGAATATCTTAGCGATTCTTCCGTGCGAAGGGTCAACGGATTTTTTTTGGTCGGGGGCTTTCACTATCTTTGTCGCCACAAACCGTGGCGTGGGGAACCGCACCGAAAACGAAAGTTTGCGAGCACAGTCTGGGATTATGGCGAAAATAGTGAAATTCATCAAGGATTGGATGTTGCCGCTGGCAATCATCATCGGGATCTTTTCGTACCTGATCCTGTTCTTTGTCAATCCTTTGGCCCGGAACTTTGAGCCGGGATTCTCGAAGTTCGCCAAGGACATCCAGCCGATCCTTGTGGCCACGATGCTGTTCCTGCAATTCAACACAATCTCCCCGCACGACCTCAAGTTCAGGAAATGGCATTTCATCGCACTTGCGTTCCAGATCGTGATGTTCATCGCACTGACCGGTCTCGCCACGATGTTGCCAAGCGGAGGCGACCTCCGGATACTTGTCGAGTGCGCGATGCTCTGCTTCATCTGCCCGACGGCCGCCGCCGCGGGAGTCATCACCGGCAAGCTTGGCGGAAGCCTTTCGGACACAGTTTCTTACGTAGTGCTGATCAACATCGCCGCGGCTGTGATCCTCCCGCTTGTTATCCCGTTTGTCAATCCGAATGCGGGCACATCGTTCCTTGACGGGTTCATAGCGATATGTATGAGGGTGTTCCCGCTGCTGGTCCTGCCGTTACTCCTCGCCTGGGCGATTCGCTACACCCTTAAAAGGCTCCAACGCTGGCTTATGCGCTACACAGACTGGGCGTTCTATTTCTGGGGAATGTCGCTGGCGTTCTCGATCTATCTTGCTACCAGAGCCTTGATGAACAGCGGAATATCTGCCTGGACGGCAATTCTGATCGGAATCCTGTCCCTTGTCTGCACGATAATCCAGTTCGCAGTCGGAAGGGTGGCCGGAAGAATGTCAAGCGGCAGCAAGGACCACCGTATCACACGGCCGGACGAAATCACCGCCGGCCAGGCGCTCGGCCAGAAGAACTCCGGCTTCCTGATCTGGCTGGGATATTCCTATATGACGCCAGTGACCTCCGTCGCCGGAGGCCTGTACAGCATCTGGCAGAACATCATCAATTCCCTTGAGCTCTACGAGCAGAGCCACCGGACCGGACAACGTAAAAAAATAGCCTGATACTTAGGTAGCGTACACGCAGACAAAACCAAACACCAGTTTTTCCAAACTTGTCCGGCAGAACCTTATTATTCCGGACAAAACCTCAAAAACGGTCAATTTGTCCGGCCAAACCGGCTTATCCCGGACAAAGCCAAAGACGCGCAGAAATTTACTTCAACGCATTCAGTCGGGCCTGGGCGGAAGCCTTTTCGGTCTCGTCGGGGGTGACACGGACGAGCATCGGAAGGTACTTCTTCTCCAGTTTGATGTTCTTGTCGCTGCGGGCAAGCAGGACGCAGTTCTTGATGGCGGTGTAGTCGTCCGGGCTCTTCTTCAGGACCTTGTTATACATCTTGAGGGCGGCCTTGCTGTCATGCTTATAGACAAGATAATACGAACCGATGTTGGTCATATAGACAGTGTTGTCAGGATAATAACCCAACATCTTCTCAGACAGTTCCTTGAAAGCCTCGAAGCAATGCGGAGTACCGATCTTGAAGAACGCGTAGCAATATTCCTGCATCACGGAAGGGAAAAGATCATCGCCAGCCTCGATGCCAGGGTATTTCCAAGCGGGGTGGCTGTGGCCGTTGTAATCGATCAGTGCCTTCAAGCCGGCGAGAGCCATGTCGGGACTGTCCTTCTCGTAGTTAATCAGGGACGAGATCTTGAACAAGCGCAGATCCAAGCGATCAGGATTCAACTCAATAGCCTTCTCTATAGCCTGGGTCGCCTTTCCGAAAAGCTCATCATCGTATGACATAACCTGAAAATAGTTCACGTCCTTGCCAAGCGAATCTTTCAACGTCAAAGCCGGAGCGTTACCAAGATATTTGGCGGCATCCTTAACCTCGATCGAAGAGGACTGACTCTTGGTCAGATAGTACGAGAATTTGCCCAAAAGCATGTCCGTGTCATCTGGATAATCCTTTCCCCAACGCTGAAGAAGAGTCTCGATGCCCACGCCATCGGTTCCAAGTTTTGAGACCAGCAACTGGTAGCGGTCAAGATATTCCTTCTGAGTAGGCTTTGGCTGAGCCGAAAGAGGAAGAAAGGCCATAACAGCCAGAATTGTCAATAATATTTTTTTCATATTCAATGATTTACACATCCATTTTGATTTTCCGTCCCTGAGGGTGCAGATTGTTGCAACGGGAGCCAAGATTTTTCACAAAACCAAGCGGATGCCCTTCAAAGCGCACCAGCACGAACCCTTTCGGGGCATCTTTCAGGAATATGCTGTCACGGTGCAGGAACCTCAGGGCAGTCTCACGATCCAAATCGGCCACCGGATAAGCCCCATCAGGAAGAGCGAGACTTAAAGCCCAGTCCGCCGACGGCACCAGATCACGCCCCTTCAACTCACCTTTTGCCACCCCGGTCTGAATCGGGCGCAACGGTTCAAGCGCAGCGACCTCACGGACAATGGATCCTGGAATATGAATGAGCAGATTACCTTTCCGCTTTTCGGCAGCGCCAACGGCAGGTTTGCCGGAAAGCCTGAAGCCATCAACACCTGTATTTTTTATCAGGGCAGAGACAAACTGCCCCTCACCCTTCACGAATCCAGGGACAAGCAGACCGCCGGTCTTTGTAGGAATCACCCCTTCGAGGGATGAATAATCATATTCATGAACAGTCCCGCCAAGTTCGTCCGCGGTCCATTCCATCACCGCATCATTCTCGGCGTCCTCAAAGGTGCATGTTGAATATATCAGGCTTCCGCCACGACGGAGAGCAGGCCAGACATCCGCCAGGATTCTTTTCTGTCTCGCCGAGCACAGGGTCACTACATTTTCCGACCAATCCTCGACAGCCTTGGCATCCTTGCGGAACATTCCTTCGCCAGAGCAAGGAACATCTGTGACAATGATGTCGAAAAAGCCCTCCAGCCTTGCGAACGCCTTAGGATCCACGCTTGTGACAACCACGTTCGGATCGCCCCACAACGCAATGTTGTCAGCCAGGACAGACACCCTTGAGCGCATGACCTCATTCGAGACAAGCAGGAAGTCATCCCCGAACGCTTGGCGAAGCGATGCAGCCAAATCGGTACTTTTTCCACCTGGCGCGGCGCACAAATCCAGGACTCTGGCCGGCCTGAAACAATCCCCGATTTTTGGGAGCATATCTCTGAATATACTCCCGATGACCATAGCCGAAGAGTCCTGGACGTAGTAGCACCCGCAGTGAAACAGCGGATCCAGCGTGAATTTAGGTCTTTCCCCCAACATAAACCCATAAGGACTCCAAGGAATCCTCTGGACATCATGTCCGAAATGCTCCACGGCAAAAGCCTCTGGCTCATCCACTTTTGAAGGATTGATCCGGACTGACACCGAAGCCGGCTGGTGGAAAGCCTCCAAAGCGACTCCGGCTCTATCCGACCCGATCGCCCTGGTCAGGATGTCCCGAAGCTGAATGTCGTCCAAACCTTGCATCTACTGGTTTCCGCCGAGTTTCTCCTTCATCTTTCGGATAGTCTCCTCATCGATTCCGTCAGGCATCCTGCCTTCGGACATCGCCACGAGACCGTCCACCATCTTGTTCATAGCCTCACGGATCTTCCCGCCGAGCATCATCTTCATCATCAGATTCAACTCAGCGTGGAAATCAATGTAGAAATCTGTCTTGGATGGGTCGCTCGGCACAGCGTCGAAATGCAACGTGCCTCCGAACTGGAACGGAGCCCCGTTGTCGATGAACTCGATGCTCGAATACGGAGTACGGTTCTTGACCATCACACCGATCTTGAAGCCCTGCACCGTAGTGGAGATCGTGTCATAATCCGCCTCCACATCCGCTTTCTTGTCCTCCGGAAGAAACTGAAGGAAATTGCGCATGTCCACAAAGGCCATGTATAGTTCGAATGGTTGCCTTGAGACCAATCCGTGTTTGCTCTTTATCTCTGTCATATTATATTCTTAAAATTACTTGTTCCACTCCGACGGGTTATTCCGCCACTGACGCAGAACCTCGACATCCGACTCCTTGACATAGCCCGTCGCCGTAGCCTCCTCGATCAGAGCGTCATAGCAGGATAGAGTCTTCAACCTCACCCCTTCCTCCTCAAAGCGACGGGCGGCAAGGTCGAATCCGTATGTGAATATGGCGACCATTCCCAACACCTCGGCTCCAGCGTCACGGAGAGCCTTGACAGCAGCCAGGCTGCTCATCCCTGTCGAGATAAGATCCTCGATCACAACGACTTTTGATCCTTTTGGCAAAACTCCTTCAATCTGGGAGCCGGTCCCGTGATCCTTTGGCTTCGGGCGCACATAGACGAACGGTTTCTTCATTCTGTCCGCGGCCAGAACCCCGTGAGCGATCGCCCCGGTGGCCACACCGGCCACTATATCAGCCTCGGGACACTCCCTGACGGCGGTCTCGGCAAGCCAGCCGGCGACCTTTGAGCGCAGCTCCGGATCGGAAAGTATCCTGCGGTTGTCGCAATAAATAGGTGAATGCCAGCCAGAGGCCCAAGTGAAAGGCTCGTCAGGTCTGAGCAGAACGGCTTTTATGCGAAGAAGCTCGGAAGCGAGTTTTCTGTCGATGTTTTCCATATTCATTGAAAAATGATTGTTAACTTTGCACGTAGCATACAAATATAATAGTTTTACGCAAATATCTCACTCATCGGATGCATAAGATTTACCTTGAAAAGAGATGCATGATCATCTGCGCCCCTCAGGAGCAGGCACTGTCCGACCCGAATTCCATCGAGCTGCACCTCGGAGAAGATCCGGAGGACATCACCTCGCTGGTGACAATGTTCGAGACATCGGACACGCTGGCCAGAATCTACATCCCTACAGATAACGTGGAGATGACCTACGGGGAATTCTGCTCCAGATTCAAGGAGGTCAACGCCGCCGGCGGGCTGGTGTCAAACAGGCGGGATGATGTTCTGCTCATAAGCCGCAACGGTCTTTGGGATCTGCCGAAAGGGCATCAGGAGGCTGGGGAGGACATCAAGGTGACAGCATTGCGCGAGGTTCAGGAAGAGACCGGAGTGGGTGACCTGGAGCTCCGAGGGCTCATCTGCGTCACGGACCACTGCTACCGGCGTGACGGAATATGGCATCTGAAGCACACATGGTGGTACGACATGCTGTACACAGATCCCGTGAACCTCACGCCGCAGCGGGACGAGGACATCACGAAGGCCGCATGGGTGGCCCGGTCCGGCCTTTCCCCATATTTGAAAAACACCTATCCGTCAATCGTGGAAGTGTTCCGAGAGGCCAAAATATAGGATATTCAAAGATTGTGAAACTTTCCGCGCGTCGATGCCGTATATTAAAGGATTGACTATAACGATTGTTATCGAATATGAAACTTTCACAATTCCAATTCCTTCTTCCGAAGGAGCGTGTGGCTCAGGAGCCGACAAGGTGGCGCGACGAGTGCCGGCTGATGGTTGTCCACAAGGACACCGGAGAGATCGAGCACAGGATATTCAAAGACATCATAGACTATTTCGGCAAAGGCGACACTTTCGTGTTCAACGACACAAAGGTTTTCCCGGCCCGTCTTTACGGCAAAAAGGAGAAGACAGGGGCCGACATCATGGTCTTTCTTCTGAGGGAGCTCAACCGTGAGCAGCACCTGTGGGATGTGATTGTGGATCCGGCAAGGAAAATCAGGATTGGCAACAAGTTGTATTTCGGTGACGATCAGAGCCTTGTGGCCGAAGTCATCGACAACACAACCTCCAGGGGGCGCACCCTGCGCTTCCTTTACGACGGTCCTTACGAGGAATTCAAGAAATCCCTGTTCAGCCTCGGTGAGATTCCTGTCCCGAAATGGGTCAAGTCCAAGATCTCTCCTGAGGACAACGAGAACTACCAGACAATCTTCGCCAAGAACGAAGGCGCGGTGGCCGTTCCGGCGGCCGGCACACATTTCAGCCGCGAGTTGTTCAACATGATGATCCTCAAGGATATTGACAAAGCTTTCATCACCGAGCACATGGGCATCGGTCAGTTCCGCAGGGTTGATGTGGAGGATCTGTCCAAACACAGGATGGATTCCGAGAGGCTGATCATCACCCCCGAGGCCTGCGAGATCATCAACAAGGCCAAGAACAGCGGCAAGAAGGTTCTCGCCGTCGGCACGACCGTGCTCAGAGGGCTTGAGACCTACGTCACGACGACCCACGAGGTAAAGCCTTACGATGGATGGACCAACAAGTTCATCTTCCCGCCTTACGAGTTCTCGGTGCCTGACGCTGTAGTCTCGAACTTCCACCTTCCGGAATCCACGATGCTGATGGCCGTGGCGGCCTTCGGAGGCTTTGATCACGTCATGAACGCCTACCAGGTGGCTCTTGACGAGGGCTACCGCTTCGGCCCTTACGGAGACGCCATGCTGGTCGTATAGACGACTGGCATAGCATCCTGGTTACGCCGACTTTATCACTATAATAGTTCTGTATGACATAGAGCCGTTTTCTTTATTCGGGAGACGGCTTTTTTGTGCGGGCCCAACAGTGCTGGAGCAGGTCCACGGAGATGAATCCATCGCATTCCAGCGTGGTGACAAGCCGGCTGACATGGCTGTAGGTCCATTTCAGCTTCGCGCAGAGTTCGTCAACCGAGATGCCACGATGTGCCTTCACCGCAAGGGCGACACGGACAACATTCTCATAATCAGAGTCTGACATACGGTCTTTATAATACACCTCGACTTCCGTCCTGAAATCCTCTTTCAGACTCATGTCCGCCTTGCCGAGTCCGAGTTTCGCTATCAATTCGCCCAAATCTCCGATCTGTTCGGCGACATTCTCCCTTATGAGCAGATTGCAGCCTTGAGAGACCGGATCGTCTATCCTGCCCGGCAACGCATAGACATCCCGGCCGTACGACGCCGCAAGCCGCGCCGTCATCATGCCTCCGCCACGGATCTTGGACTCGACAAGGATCGTCGCCCTGCATATTCCGGCGATGATCCTGTTGCGCCGCAGGAAATTGATTCTTACCGCCGCCGTGCCTGGAGGATAGTCCGTGACCAAGGCACAGCCCGGGGTCGATGCGATAGACTCTCCGACATCCTTGTTCCGGGACGGATACAAATCGTCTATTCCAGTGGCCATTACAGCCACGGTAGGAAGGCCGGCATCAAGTGCGGCCTTATGGGCAGTGACATCCACACCTAAAGCCAAACCACTGACAATCAAAGGTTTTATCGCAGCGCGAGACATAGCCTGGACAATCCGGCCACACCAGTCCTTACCATAGTATGTCAATCCCCTTGTACCGACAACCGCGACCTGCGGAAGCCCCTCGAACACATCCCGTGGCGGGGATATTCCTTTATAATAAAGTCCCAACGGAGGATCCTCACACTCCATGAGCAGGGCGGGATAGCCTTCCTCGCCTATTCCCAAGAAAGTTCCGCCGTCCCTTTCCAAGCACTCCAGCTCGATAGCCGCCGACTCAAAGGCGCTGCCCGTAATCAGCGGAGCGTACCTGTTCCTTGAGCACACACCCAAAGCTCTCGCCACTTCGCCAGGTTCTTTGAACACGGCCGTGGCGCTTCCCAAAGTCTCGACGAGCCTAAGGCCTATCTTCGGCTCGAATCCAAAAATCCTGTTGAGGGCGCATAGCGCGACCTTCTCCTCAAATGGCGCTCCTTCAATCTTCGACATATTCTGTTCTGATATATTCATAATATCGCCGCGCTTCCGGACACTGCGGGAAGCATCATCGCAATTTGCGGTCTTTCAAGGGAACCGAGGGGGTATGAACCGGAATTATTTACGTTTCTTATGAATATTTTTGTTTTTTATCATCACGGGCCGTCTTCGACCGCCGAAGCCAGCTGAATATTTTCATTCTTCGGGTGGATTTCACTATCTTTGGCGCCATGATATTCATAGACACACATTGCCACCTGAGTGACAGGGCCTATTCCGGAGAGGAGGCAGACTACATCCGCAGGGCGAAGGCCGCCGGGGTCAACCTCCTGCTTCTACCTGACATCGACAGTTCGGAAAGGGAGGCCATGTTCGCCCTTGTGGACAGGTTCCCGGACACGCTGCGACCGATGATCGGACTCTACCCAGGCTCCGTGAACAAGGAGTGGCGCTCGGAAGTTGACGCCATGATCCGTTTCCTTGACGAATGGGAAGCGGGTACCGGTCGTAAGGTCGTGGCTGTCGGAGAGATAGGCCTTGACTACCATGAGGGGAAGGATTACGCCGCGGAACAGAAAGAAGCGTTGGAATGGCAGATGGATTTCGCCTCGGAAAGAGATCTGCCGCTCAACATCCACCTGCGCGACGCAATGGGTGACTTTCTGGAGATTCTCCGGAGACACAAAGGATTGAGAGGGAATATGCACGCCTACAGCGGCAGCCTGGAATCATTTCAGGAAATCCAGAGGTTGGGAGACTGGCGCATCGGGGTCGGAGGCGTGGTGACGTTCAAGAATGCCGGACTCGCGGAGGTTGTCAGGAATGTTCCCCTTGACAGAATCGTACTGGAGACCGACGCTCCTTATCTGACCCCAGTCCCGCACAGAGGCACACGTAACGAAAGTTCCTACATTCCGCTGATCGCCGCGAAGATCGCCGGACTGAAAGGTGTCTCGGTCGAGGAGGTCGCGGAAACCACAACCAACAACGCCAAAACACTTTTCGGAATATGAACACTTTTCGGAATATGAGAAGATCCTCCATCCTGATGATTTACACGGGAGGCACGATCGGCATGAAGCAGGATCCGCAAGACATGACCCTCAAGCCTTTCGACTTCCACCAGATTCTCGATGAGGTGCCGGAACTGAAGAAGTTCGCCCTGCGCATCGACTCTTACACGTTCGACCCGCTGATCGACTCCTCTGATGTAGAGCCGTCCTTCTGGCAGTCGCTCGCGTCGTTGATCCAAGAGCGCTATGATGAATATGACGGATTCGTGGTCCTGCACGGAACCGACACGATGGCGTACTCGGCGTCGGCCCTGAGCTTCATGTTGGAGAATCTGGCCAAGCCCGTCGTGTTCACCGGAAGCCAGCTTCCAATCGGGGTGCCACGCACCGACGGCAAGGAAAACCTGATCTCCGCCGTAGAGATCGCCTCGGCCAAGGATCCCGAAGGTCATCCCCGGGTTCCGGAAGTAAGCATATTCTTCAATTCCAAATTGTTGAGAGGCAACCGCAGCATCAAGATCAGTTCTGAGGATTTCAGCGCCTTCAAGTCTCCGAACTGCCCGCCGCTGGCCGAGGCCGGAATCAGCATAAAATACAACGACAGCGTCATACGAAGGCCATTGGACTGGGATGAACATCTGAGGATCAGCACCAACCTGGACACCAGGGTCTCGATTCTGAAAGTTCATCCGGGCATCACCCCGCAGGTCATGAAGTATTTTTTATGCGGGCCGGACATCCGCGCCGCCATCATCGAGACCTATGGTTCCGGTAACGCGCCTTCGCGTCAATGGTTTCTGGACATTGTAAAGGAAGCCTCCGGGATGGGGAAGGTGTTGATGAACGTAACTCAGTGTCTGTCAGGGACTGTAAACATGGACATCTATGCCACGGGCAAGGCCCTCGAGAAAGCCGGAGTGGTCTCAGGAGCTGACATCACGACCGAAAGCGCGCTCGCGAAATTGTTCTACCTGATGGGGAAAACCACTGACAACGAATCGGTGAAATCCAAGCTTGGCGACAATCTGCAAGGAGAAATTTCCTTATAAACATTGCCAATTGGAAATAATTTAGTAAATTGCAACGGTTTTTTAGAAGGTTTTACGCTTTCGGGAAGCCACAGGAAAAGATAACTATTTAATACATTATCAATTAAAATTAAACACACAAAAACAGTTATGAAAAAGTTTTTCATGTTTTTGGCAGTAGCCGGTGTTCTCACCTTCACTGCAAACATCGCATCCGCTCAGGATCAGCCAGCCGCTGACAACGCAGCCGCAACAGAGCAAGTTGAGACTGCCGCTCCAGCCCAGCCAATGTCCGCTGAGGATCTTCTCAAGGGTACCGGAGAGGACGTTCCTATGCACCAGCAGATCAAGACCTACTTCATCCAGGGAGGTCCGGGCTTCATGTCCATGATCCTCATCTGCCTTATCATCGGTCTTGCCCTCGCGATCGAGAGAATCCTTTATCTCTCATTCTCAAAGACAAACACCAAGAAGCTTATCAAGAATGTCGAGGCAGCTCTCGCACAGGGCGGCGTTGAGAAGGCAAAGGAAGTTTGCCGCAACACCAAGGGTCCTGTCGCCAGCATCTTCTACGATGGTCTCAACCACTACAATGAGGGTATCGATGTTGTCGAGAAGAGAATCACCTCTGCAGGTGGTGTTCAGATGAGCCTTATGGAGAACAACCTCTCTTGGATCGCCCTGTTCATCGCCCTTGCTCCTTCACTCGGATTCTTGGGAACAGTTATCGGTATGGTACAGGCCTTCGACGCCATCGAGGCTGCCGGTGACATCTCTCCTAACATCGTTGCCGGAGGTATGAAGGTCGCCCTTATCACTACCGTAGGTGGTCTTATCGTCGCCATGATTCTCCAGGTGTTCTACAACTATATTCTTTCCAGAATCGACGCTCTCTCAATCGACATGGAGAACGCTTCCATCGATCTCGTTGACGTTCTTGCAAAGAACGAGAAGAAATAATTTGTAGAGACAATTTTTAGAATCTGATTATAATGAATAAGATATTCAAAATAACCGGATGGGTATTGGGTCTCCTCGGAATCGTCTTCGGAATCCTGGCCTTCGTCAATGAGGGCTCTTCCGTTGACCTCCTCCTCAGATACACCTACTTCCTCTTCTTCGCGGCGGTAGTCATCTGGATCGGACTCGCGATATTCATCGCCGGAAGGAACAACCCTAAGAACCTGCTCAAGGCCGCCGGTGTGGTGGTCGGAGTCGCCGCTCTGGTTGTTCTGGCCTACGTGCTCTCAGCTGGAGCACCGGCTCTTAATGTCAAGACACAGCCTACTCCACAGTGGCTTAAACTGACTGACACAATGCTTCTTCTGACCTACGTCCTCGGTGGTGCCGCCATCATCGCCATTATCGTAGGCGCTGTCAGAGACGCGATCAACAACAAATAACATCTAAGTAAGCTATGGCAAGAAAAACACCGGGACTGAACACACAATCGACAGCCGATATCGCGTTCCTTCTGCTCTGCTACTTCCTGATGACCTCCACTATGGACCAGCAGTCAGGTTTGCAGCGCCGTCTCCCTCCTATGCCTGACCAGAATCAGAAAACGGAAGACACGAAGGTCAACAAGCGTAACATCATCATCGTGAAGATCAACTCTTCCGACAGACTGTTTGCCGGTGACCAGCTTTTGGATGTTAGCCAGCTCAAGGACAAGATCAAGGAGTTCATCACAAACCCTAACAACGACCCGAACCTTCCTGAAAGGGAGATGAAGAACATCGAGGGCTACGGTGAATATCCCGTATCAAAAGGAGTCATCTCTCTTCAGAATGACCGTGGAACCAGCTACAGGGCCTACATCGCTGTTCAGAACGAACTCGTGAAGGCAATCAATGAAGTCCGTGACGACTTCTGCAAGCAAAACTATGGAAAGGCCTACACCTTCCTCACAGAAGATCAGCAGAAGATTGTCAGGGAAGCGATTCCACAGAACATTTCCGAGGCAGAGCCTAAGGACGTCACCAAAAAGTAAAACAGGAGGATCAAACAATGCCTAATTTTAAAAGAAGCGGTAAAAAAGAAATGCCGGAGTTGGGAACCAGCTCAGACATCGTGTTCATGTTCCTGTTCTTCTTCATGGTAACCTCTCAGCTCCGTTCAACGGAGGTGAAGGTCAGGGTAAGACTCCCTGAAGCGACGGAGGTCGCCAAGCTTGAGAGAAAGGATTTGGCCTCATACATCTACATCGGTTCCCCTACCGCTCAGTATCAGAGCCAGTACGGTACCGAGGCGCGTATCCAGCTGAATGACTCTTTCAAGACAACGAACGACATCCGTGACTTCATCGCCGCCGAGCGCGACGCGATGAGCGAGGCTGACCGCCAGTTGATGCAGGTCTCTATCAAGGCAGACGAAGACGCAAGAATGGGTATCGTGACGGACGTGAAGCAGGAGCTTAGGCGCTGCTCCGCCCTCAAGATTATGTACGCTGCCAGAAAGACAGAAGAGAAATAAACATTCTTGAATATATCGAGAGAGGGACTGCCCCAAGGGTCGGTCCCTTTCTTTTTTTTGTTTTTTATACTATCTTTGTGAGATTGAATCAAATGTCATAAAAATATGGTAACGAGGAGTAAAGTTAAGGACCTACTCAAGGCGGCGCCGGGACAGGAAGTCCTTGCCAAAGGTTGGGTCAGGACCAAAAGAGGAAACAAGCAGATCAAGTTCATCGCCCTCAACGATGGCTCGACCGTAAATAACATTCAGGTTGTGGTGGATATGGCCAACTTTGACGAGGCCCTCATCGCCAAGATCACAACCGGAGCAAGCATCAGCGTGACCGGCGACCTGATCGAATCAGTAGGAAGCGGACAGGCAGTCGAGATCCAAGCAAAGCAGATCGAGGTGCTCGGAGAATGCGACCCTGTCAGGTACCCTCTCCAGAAGAAGAACACTTCTCTTGAATATCTCCGCACAGTCGCCCACCTCCGTCCGAGGACAAACACGTTCGGAGCCGTGCTGAGAATCCGTCACGCCATGGCTTTCGCGATTCACAAGTTCTTCAACGACAAGGGATTCGTTTACCTCAACACTCCTCTTATCACAGAATCTGACGCAGAGGGAGCGGGAGACATGTTCCAGGTCACGACTCTCAATCTTGAGAACGTTCCCAAGAAAGAGAACGGGAAAGTTGATTTCAGCAAGGACTTCTTCGGAAAGAAGACGTGCCTTACCGTGAGCGGCCAGCTTGAGGGTGAACTTGGAGCGACGGCCGTCGGCGAGATCTACACTTTCGGTCCTACTTTCAGGGCTGAGAACTCCAACACTCCAAGACACCTCGCGGAGTTCTGGATGATCGAGCCGGAGATGGCCTTCTACGACATCAACGACAACATGGTGCTGGCCGAGGAGTTCGTGAAATACCTTGTGCAGTACGCTCTTGACAACTGCGCGGACGACCTCAAGTTCCTCAACGACAAGTACGATGACGGACTTATCGAAAGGCTTAAGAGCGTCCTGGGCATCGAGTTCCAGAGAGTGACCTACACGGAGGCCGTGGAGATCCTTGAAGAGGCTGTAAGGAACGGCCAGCAGTTCGAGTACCCGGTTCACTGGGGAACTGATTTCCAGAGCGAGCACGAGCGCTACCTCGTGGAGAAGCACTTTGGCAAGCCGGTGATCCTCACGGACTTCCCTAAGGACATCAAGGCTTTCTATATGAAGCAGAACGAGGACGGAAAGACCGTGCGCGGAATGGACGTGCTCTTCCCGAAAATCGGCGAGATCATCGGCGGTTCCGAGAGAGAGGCATCCCTTGAGAAACTGGAGCAGAGGATCGATGAGCTCAAGATGAGCCGCAAGAACCTCGAATGGTACATCGACACCCGCAGGTACGGAACCGTACCTCACAGCGGATTCGGTCTCGGATTCGAGAGACTGCTGCTCTTCGTCACCGGCATGGCCAACATCCGTGACGTGATTCCGTTCCCAAGGACTCCAAAGAACGCCGAATTCTAAAAATCAACGAATATGTTAGTGATAGGAATAGCAGGAGGCTCCGGTTCAGGAAAAACCACGGTGGTCAACGCGATAACCGAGAAGTTGAAGGAAAGAGTGGTTGTGATCCCTCAGGACTCCTACTACAAGGACTCCAGCCACCTTCCGATGGAGGTCAGGCAGCAGATCAACTTTGACCATCCGGACGCGATCGACTTCAAGCTCCTCTGCGATCAACTCAAGGATCTCAAGAACGGGAAGGCTATCGAACAGCCGGTATATTCCTACATCACTTGCTCAAGATCAAAGACGGAGACAGTCACGGTCGAGCCTGCGGAGGTTATCATCATCGAGGGGATTCTTGTGTTCACCTGTAAGGAATTACGGGACCAGATGGACATCAAGATATTCGTTGACGCCGATGACGACGACAGATTGATGAGAGTCATGGCAAGGGATATTCTCGAAAGGGGAAAGACGGTGGAGACCGTGATCGAGAGGTACACCAAGACCGTCAAGCCGATGTATCTCCAGTTCATCGAGCCGAGCAAGCGCTATGCTGACATCATCATCCCGCAGGGAGGACATAACAAAGTCGCCATAGACATCATCTCCGCGACGATCGAGAAATCACTGAGAGAACAGGAGGAGGCGAAATAACTTCCGGAAACGCACCGCACACAGGTCAGAATATTCATTGAATCCATGAAGAGCGACGACAAGGCAGGACTTTACATCACCGTCATATTCCATTTGATGGTGATTATTGTGTTGCTGGTCAGTCAGATATCCTCCGCGCTGAAGAGGGAGAACACTTTTGTGCTGGATTTCTCCAAACAGGAGAGGGTTGAGAAAGAGCAGGCGGAGCGCAACCTCAAGGAAGAGGTAAGTGAGAGGCTCGACAGGATGCTCGCGGCGGCTTCCGGCGTTCCGGTGAGGAATGTGGCCGTGGACAGGGGCGCGCTCAAGGACGACCGCAACACCAATGCGGAGGAACTCTACAAGGAGGCCGAGAAACTGGCGCAGGAACTCAAGAACGGTCCTAAGCTTGATGAGCCGGACGAGGACTACGCCGCGGTCAGCAAGCCAAGCCAGCCAAAGGAGGAATCTAAAAAGTCATCTTACAAAGGGCCATCGGTTGTCTCTTATGAACTCGATGGAAGGAAAGCCAGCAAACTGTCAATTCCGGCATACAGATGTCTGGGAGCTGGTCATGTCACGGTCATCATCACCGTGGACCCATCCGGCAAGGTTCTGAACGCGAAAGTCCAGGACGAGGTGTCCTCGGATGACAAATGCTTGAGGGACTTTGCGATAAGGGCGGCAAGGCTTTCACGGTTCTCCGCATCCGGAACGGCTCCGGCAAGACAGACCGGAAATATCGTATATTTGTTCGTTGCTCAATAATATTGCGTATATTTGCCAATTTAGCTGATGAACAGAAAGACACTGACCATACTGATCGCCACGGCGGTGATTCTAATCGGAGGAATCACCTTCGCTGTCATGAAGTTATATTCGGATTCAAGGAACGATGCCGGAAATGCCGCGGACTCACGTTTTCTTGAGACGCACAAACTGGTCAAGGCAGTGCCATCCGATGCGGCCATCATCTTCTGCTTCAAGAATTTCGGACGAGCATGCGAGATTCTTGGCGACTCTTTGGCCGTATTCGGGGAACTGGCGTCAAACAAATTTGACAGAATCACGTCCTTGCGGTCAGGCAGCCTGAAAAAATCTCCGGCCATCATGTCTGTGCACTACAGCAAAGACATGCCTCCTCTCATGATCATAGAAGCGGGCAAGGCAATAGCCGATACGACACAGGATCTAAGGACGCTTATCGCGGCCGCTGACTCATCCGGGCTGCTGACCAGAATCAACGGCGACTTGCTGCTGATCTCCACCTCGGAGACCGTCATCAACTCATCCGTGAGACATCTTGAAGAGGGACACAGCATACTGGAAGCCAAAGGGTTTGCGGAGATAGCCTCGACAGGTACGGCAAACGGAGATGATGTCATCTTCCTTTCCAACGCCTACATGGACAACTTTCTCGGAACCTACTTTGCGAAAAAACATCGCAAATCAAGAAACTTCCTCAAGGAACTGGCTGAATGGACGGCGCTTACCATCACAAAACGGTCTGATGCCGGTGTGTCCATGCATGGTACCCTCCTCTACGGAAGCGAGCCATCGTACTACCTCAACGTGCTCAGCCACGCAGGCTCCTCTGAAATGAAGATAGCCGAGGTTGTACCATCAAGCACCGACTTCATCATTGACATCACAATCGGCAACATCACTTCCTACATAAAGGCATACAGGAATTACCTTGACTCCAAAAGCAGCCTTGACAGATACGAGGCTATCCTCAAGGCTCAGAAAAAAGAATTCGGACAGAACGCCGAGGAATGGGCTGAATCCTTGGGCATAAATGAGGTCGCCGTCCTCAATCTGAAGATGAACGGGAAACTCCGTCAAATCCTGACACTTCGTCCTGGAAAAAAACTAAAGGCGGAGAATGTCAGCGGAATGAAATGCGCCGGGTTCGCATCCTCTGTGTTCGGGAATGTATTCACCGCCGAGGATGAAAGCACATGCGCGTTGGCACATGGTTGGATCGTCATTGGTGCGGCTGATTGCGTGGCGGAATATTCAAAGACAAATTTTTTGAGAGAGACACTCGCCTCCCGCCTTGACGCAGAAGGTCTCGACAGGGTGCCGCAGAAGAACGGAGGGGCCTGGGTATATTACTCGCTTGGCAACGATCCGGAACTGTTGGACGCGACTTTCAGTCCAATGATGGCAAGAGGTTGCAGGAATATTCTTAAAGGGGCATCGTATGTTCCGGTTGTCATCTCAGCCATCGCGGAAGGCGGCGGAATAGGTCTTGAGATCAACCTCGACAGGATCGAGGTCGGCAAAGGCAGTGTTCCCGCGGCAGGCAAAGACACGACTGTCACCGTACCGGAAGGACCTTTCAAGGTACGGAACTGCGCGACAGGCAAGATCAACACATTTTATCAGAACAGCTATCTTTCAATATGTCTGCGGGACGAGAACGGCAAGGATGTCTGGGGTGTGCCGTTCAAGTCGAAGATCCGCGGCTACGTCCAGGAAGTCGATTACTACAACAACGGAAAGATCCAGTACCTGTTCGCGGCCGGATCACAGATGTATCTGATTGACAGGCTCGGACGCTTCGTCTCTGGATTTCCAGCCGAGACAGGCAAGAAAATTGCGGCAGGGCCTGCCGTGTACGATTTCACGGGAGCCAAAGGCTACACAGCGATGCTCCTTCACACAGACAACACCGTAGGCTATTATGACCTGCACGGGAAGCAGGTTCCTTCCTGGAAAGGGATAACGGCCGATGAGACTATAAAGAGCCTTCCGGAACTTCTGGAAGGGAATGGTAAAAGATACTGGGTGGTCAGGACATCAGCCCAAAGCATGGTTTTCCCGTTCAGCGGCGGAGAGCCTTTGATAAAGGGCGAGGGCAACAAGATGATCCGGCCTGACAGCAAGATCGAGATTACGGACAAAGGGTTCAGCGCGGTTTGTTACGATGGCAAGGAAAGAACCTTCAAGCCCGGCAAATAAAAACGAACATTATGAACGAATTCAGATTCGAATCTGTGAACAAGCTCCTGGAAGAGAGCTTCAGAAAAAATTGGGACAGGCTTGCGCTTTCCAACTATCAGGGAGTGAGCCTCTGCTACAGGGACGTGGCAAGACGCATCGAGAAACTGCACATCGCATTCGAGAAATGCTTTCTGCACAAAGGCGACAAGGTGGCCATCTGCGCCCGCAACCAGGTCAACTGGGCGGTGAGCTATCTGGCCGCGATGACCTACGGAGCCGTGCCGGTGCCGATCCTTCACGAGTTCAAGCCCGGGAATATTCATTACCTGGTCAACCATTCGGAGGCAAAGGTCCTCTTTGTGGATGATGTCGTCTGGGAGGGCCTCAGCGCCGACGAGATGCCGGGACTGTTCGCGGTGGTGCGCATCAACACCTTCCAGCTGCTATATTCAAAGGTTCCCCGCATCACGGAGGCAAGGGAACACATGAATGAATATTTCGGCAAACGCCACCCCAACAGCTTCGAGCCGGAAGACCTCAACTACTACAAGGACTCCCCCAACGAGCTGGCGCTGATCAACTACACCTCCGGAACCTCCGGTTTCTCCAAGGGTGTGATGATCCCTTACAGGGCGCTTTGCTCCAACATCCAGTTCGCGAAGCACGTGCTTCCGGAACTGAACAACCAGACGAACGTGGTGGCCATGCTCCCGTCCGCCCACATGTACGGAATGATGTTCGAGTTCCTCTTCGAGATGACGATCGGGGCCCACGTGCATTTCCTGACAAGGGTGCCGAGTCCGAAGATCATCATGCAGGCTTTGGCCGAGGTCAAGCCGAACATCATCATCGCTGTGCCTCTGATCATCGAGAAGGTCTATAAGTCCAAGATCCAGAAGATTGTGGAAAAGGGTAGCGTGAAGACCTTGCTCAAGGTGCCGGTGATCGACAAGATGATCCAGAAGAAGATCTGCGGAGAACTCGTGAGCGCGTTCGGAGGCAACTTCGTGGAAGTCATTATGGGCGGCGCGGCGTTCAACAAGGAAATCGAGAAATTCTTCTGGGATATAGCGTTCCCTTACACCGTCGGCTACGGCATGACGGAATGCGCCCCGATCATCACCTACGCGCACTACGATGACAAAAGGCTCTACTCCTGCGGAAAGGCGGCTTTGAACATGTCCATCCGCATCGACTCCCCTGACCCTGAGAACATCGAGGGTGAGATCCAGACCTACGGCCCGAACATCGCCCTTGGCTACTACAAGAACGAGGAGGCAACGAAGGATCTCTTCACGGAGGACGGATGGCTCAGGACCGGAGACATGGGCATCATCGACAAGGACGGATATCTCTACATCAGAGGACGTTACAAGTGTATGTTCCTCGGTCCGAACGGCCAGAACATCTATCCTGAGGAGCTTGAGTCTGTGATCAACTCGTTCGCCTACGTCGTTGACTCGCTTGTCATCGAAGACAATGGAGGTCTGACAGCGTTGGTTTACCCGGACTACCATCTGGGCGAACTGGACGGAATGAACCGCGATGATCTGGAGAAGACCCTGACATCACAGCTTCCGGAAATCAACAGGGAGATCCCTAATTACGCACAGATCAAGAAGATCGAGTTTATGCCGGAGGACTTTGAGAGAACACCTAAGAAGAGCATCAAGAGATACCTCTACCAAAGAAACAAATAATGGAGAAATTCGACCAGCGATACCTTGAGATGGCCGAGATCTGGGCCAGGAACTCCTACTGCAAGAGACGGCAGGTCGGAGCGATTCTGGTCAAGGACAGGATGATCATCTCCGACGGCTACAACGGGACGCCGTCCGGATTCGAGAACGTCTGCGAGGACGAGAACGGAGCCACAAAGCCATACGTCCTCCATGCCGAGGCCAACGCCATCACCAAGGTCGCGAAGTCAGGCAACAGCAGCCTCGGGGCGACCCTCTACGTGACGGCCTCCCCGTGCATCGAATGCTCGAAACTGATCATTCAGGCCGGCATAAAAAGAGTCGTCTATAAGGATGAATATCGCCTCACGGACGGAGTTGACCTGCTCCGCAAGGCTGGAATCAAAGTTGAAAAGATAGATTAGGATGAAACGAATATCTTCCATCTGGATCGCCATTATGGGAATAGTCGTGGGCGCGCTGATTGTGCTGGCCTACAACGCCTACAGCCAGAAAAGGAACATGCTCCGTGTACAATACGGAGACTGGCGCAAGCTGAATCTGATCCTTGACCAGATCGACAAGAACTATGTTGACACGATCAATGTAGGGAAAGTCACCGATGCTGCCATCACAGCCGCGCTGGCAGAGTTGGATCCGCATTCTGTCTATATGCCACCTGTCGAGCTGACAGAGGCTGAGACCGACCTGGCCGGCAATTTCGATGGAATCGGCATCCAGTTCAACGTCCCGAACGACACGGCCATCGTGCTGGAAGTCATCCCGGGAGGTCCGTCCGAGAAGGTCGGTCTGCAAAAGGGCGACAGGATCCTCAAAGTCGGGGACAAGGACATCGCGGGAGTCAGATTCCCGCAGGACAGCATGGTCCGCAGGATGAAGGGTCCGGCCGGGACCAAGGTCACGGTAACAGTCGGCAGAGGCAACGAGACAATTCCGTTCGAGATCACAAGAGGGAAGATTCCGATGCACTGCGTGGACGCTTCGTTTATGATCAACGACACCACCGGCTACATCAAGCTCTCCAAGTTCTCCAGAACGACATTCACGGAGTTCTCACAGGCCAGCGCCACACTGCTCGGGGAAGGGATGAAGAAGCTGATCTTCGACCTGCGTGACAACACCGGCGGCTATTTCGACCAGGCACTGCTGCTTTGCGACATGTTCCTCAAGAAAGGAGACGAGATTGTCTACATGCAGGGACTACACCGCAAGAAGGACGACTACAAGGCCGACGGCAAAGGCATCCTTCAGGACGTTGACCTGACAGTGCTGATCAACGAATCTACGGCTTCGTCCAGCGAGATATTCGCAGGTGCCATTCAGGACAACGACAGAGGCCTCATCATCGGAAGGCGATCATTCGGCAAGGGCCTTGTGCAGGAGCCTGTCTATTTCAGCGATGGCTCCGGAGTTCGCCTGACGGTGGCAAGGTTCTACACGCCATCGGGCCGTTGCATCCAGAAACCATATTCAGAAGACTATCAGTACGACATCTACAAGCGCTACGCCGACGGAGAGATGTACGACGCTGACAGCATAAAGGTTGACTCCACGGCCGCCTACAAGACCGTGGCCGGAAGGACAGTCTATGGTGGCGGCGGAATCATCCCGGACGTGTTCGTGCCTGTGGACACCACCCGTGCCACGAAATTCTTTATCGCCTGCAACAAGAAAGCGACGCAGATGAGGTTCGCCTCGGCAATGTTCGACAGGTACAAGAGCCGGCTCTCCGAAATCGACAATGACGCCGAACTTGGAATATTCCTGGACAGAATGAATATCCCGTCCGCATTCCGTGAATATGCCTCCTCGAAGGACGGCATCACCTGCACGCAAAAAGAATGGGAAGAGACTTCCGAATATCTCCTCCCACAACTCCGCGCCCTTGTCGGGCGGTATTCCAAACTCGGTGAGAACGCCTTCTACAAGATGTACCTCAACGTGGATGTCACGCTGAAGAAGGCTATTGAATCGGACTCACGTAATCTTTTACATCCTGCCCGCTGACAGGATTCCCTCCAAGTATCATCAGGCGCTCCACGACATTGCGGAGTTCCCTGATGTTACCAGTCCATGATTTCTCCTGGAGCAGCCTGACCGCTTCGGGAGAAAATGTTTTCACCGGCATCCCGGACTCCGTGCTGATCTGATTTACAAAATAGTCAATAAGCAGAGGGATGTCATCTTTCCTTTCGTCCAGCGACGGCACCTTGATGACGATGACGCTCAGGCGGTGGTACAGGTCTTCCCTGAAATTGCCCTTGGCTATCTCATCCTGAAGATTCTTGTTCGTGGCCGCCACCACCCTCACGTCAACAGTTATGTCCTTGTCACTGCCGACCCTGGAGAGCTTGCGCTCCTGCAGCACACGCAGCACCTTGGCCTGAGCGGCAAGGCTCATGTCCCCGATCTCGTCCAGGAAAAGAGTCCCGCCGTCAGCCTGCTCGAACTTACCCTTGTGCTGCTTGATGGCCGAGGTGAAAGCGCCTTTCTCGTGGCCGAACAATTCACTTTCAATCAGTTCCGACGGGATGGCCGCACAGTTCACCTCGATGTACGGCATCGCGCTTCTGGCGCTCTGCTCGTGGAGACTCCGCGCAACCAGCTCCTTGCCCGAACCGTTGGGGCCGACGATCAGCACACGGGCGTCAGTCGGGGCGACTTTCGCAATGATGTCGCGCTCATGCCGGATAGGCTCTGACTCCCCTATCATCCGTTGGCCGTAAACCTTCTTTTTCAGAGTCTTGTTCTCGGAGATTATCGTAGCCTTCTCGGAGGCGTTCTTGATCGTGATCAGAATCCTGTTCAGGTCCAACGGCTTCTGGATGAAGTCGAAAGCGCCTTTCTTGATGCACTCAACGGCGGTGTCGATGTCCCCGTGACCTGAAATCATCACGACCGCGGAGTCTATGCCCTCGGCCATCATCTTGTCCAGAACCTCGGTCCCGTCCATTCCCGGCATCTTGATGTCGCAGAAAATCACATTGTACCTTTCCTTGTCCACCATCGCAAGGGCGGTCGCTCCGTCCTCGGCCACATCCACATCGTAGCCCTCGTCACTCAGAATCTCCTTCAGGGAGTTCCTGATGGACCTCTCGTCATCAACAATCAATATCTTCATAGAAATTCGTCTTTGTTCTTGCCTATAAATCACACATCACGTTTCCGCGGAACCCACTCCTACGGGGTAACGGAATATCACTTGTTCTGGAATGATATTCCGTAATACAAATATCGGACAAATTTCTTTCTTTGGGAAATGAAAAGGATAACTTTATTCTTTAGATAAAAATTGATAATTTTGCCGTATGAAATTACCTGACATCATCATAGCCATCGACGGCTACTCATCGACAGGCAAGAGCACGCTTGCCAGACTGATAGCGGAACACTTCGGATTCCTTTATCTGGACTCCGGGGCTCTCTACCGTGGAGTTACCCTGTACGCCCTTGAGAAAGGGTTTATCGGGAAGGACGGAACCATTGACGAGACTGCCCTCAAGGCTGCCTTGCCGGAATTGAATCTTGATTTCAAGGCAGAGGGCACGTTCATCGGAGACAGATGCATAGAAAAGGAGATCCGCACGCTGGAGGTGTCCGGCCACGTCAGCCCGATCTCTGCTATCCCGTTTGTCCGGGAATATGTCGATGAGCGTCTGCACGCTTTCGGGCAGAGGAAAAGAATCGTGATGGACGGCAGGGACATCGGCACGACGGTATTCCCGGACGCCGAGGTCAAGATATTTATGACAGCCAGCGATGAGGTCAGGGCACAAAGGCGTTTCGACGAGATGAAGGCCAAGGGACAGGATCCGAAACTGGAGGACGTGATGAAAAATCTCCGGGAAAGGGACTACATAGACTCCCACCGCGAGGTCTCCCCTCTTTCAAGGGCCGCCGACGCTTTCGTGCTGGACAATTCGGACATGAACCTGCACGAAGAACTGGTCTGGTTCCAAGGGCTTGCGCAAGGCCGTTTCGGAATCCTTGAGTAAGATTATGGCTCTTCAGGTTGAGATCGAAAAGCATTCCGGCTTCTGCGGAGGTGTGATCAGGGCTATAGGCCGCGCCGAGAAGTTCCTTGAGGAGTCTCCCGGAAAGACGTTATACTCTCTCGGGGACATAGTCCACAACGAGGCTGAGCTCCGGAGGCTCGGAGAGAAAGGTCTGGTCACAATCAACAAAGATGGACTTATGAATATTCCCGATCCTTCTTCGGAGACGCTTCTCATCAGGGCGCACGGCGAGCCGCCACAGACATATTCATTGGCACGCGAACTTGGTTTGACGGTCATAGACTGCACCTGTCCGGTGGTATTGAAACTGCAAAAGAGCATCAGAGAGGCCTACGAGAGGGTCAAGCCAGCCGGAGGACAGATCGTCATATTCGGGAAAATCGGGCACGCCGAGGTGCTTGGCTTGCTTGGACAGGTCGGTGGCGACGCGGTGGTGATCGAGAATATGCAGATGCTGCTTTCAGCCATTGGGGACGGTTCCATCCGGACTGACAGGCCACTGGAGATTTTCTCGCAGACCACAAAAAGCCCGGTGGAATATTCCGAGATCTGCAAGGTGCTTTCGGAGGCGCTTCGACAAGCTCAGCGACCGATGAAAGTGGACGAGACGGACACGACATCATCCCCTGCCGGTCTGACGGTTCATAACACAATTTGTTCACAGGTGGCGTCACGTCACGATGAACTGGCGGAGTTCGCTCTTCGACACGACGTTATCGTCTTTGTGTCAGGGGCTTCCAGTTCCAACGGGAAGGTGCTTTTCGACCTGTGCAAGTCCAGGAATCCGCACACCTATCATATTTCCGAACCTTCGGAATTGGAGTCGGATTGGTTTTCGGACGGTGACAAGGTCGGTGTCTGCGGAGCGACCTCCACGCCAGGATGGCTGCTGGAACAGGTCGCTGAAAGAATTTTTTGCAAGAATATTCGCAAATAGTTAACTTTGCGGTCGAAATGATTGCGCATCAATCTTTTGAAATCCGAATCAAGAAGATTGCTTAAGTTGAGGCAAGGTTTTAACGGTTAACAAATTCATTACATATTTTATGGCAACAACAGCAGATTTTAAGAACGGCCTTTATATCAGCTACAACGGCAAGCCTTGCCAGGTAGTCTATTTCCAGCACGTTAAGCCTGGAAAGGGTCCGGCTTTCGTAAAGACAAAGCTTCGCAACCTTGAGAACGGAAGGATCCTTGAGAACACCTTCACAGCAGGTATGAAGATCGATGTCATCAACGTCGAGAGACGTCCTTACCAGTTCCTTTACTCTGACGAGGACGGATTCAACTTTATGCACGAGGAGACCTACGAGCAGATCCACCTGCCTCACGATGTTGTCGAGAACGCCGACCTGATGAAGGAAGGTCAGCACGTCGAGATGATGTTCGTCGTTGAGCCTGAGGAGAAGTGCCTCACCTGCGAGCTCCCGACCTACGTTACCCTTGAGGTGACCTACACAGAGCCTGCCGTGAAGGGCAACACCGCCTCCACCAGCGCTTTGAAGGAGTGCACCCTTGAGACCGGCGCCAAGATCATGGTTCCGCTCTTCATCAACCAGGGCGACAAGATCACCGTCAACACCACCGACCGTTCCTACGGCCAGAGGGTGTAAGGTTATCACACATCAGAAAGATTATGAGGGTATGGCTGTTTTTTGGGGTCATACCCTTTTCGTACACTAACCGGACAGTTTCGAATGATCTGTCCGTTTTTTGTTTTCCTCTTCCCTAAACAAGGCCCATTCAAGGATATGTCATCCTACTTTTTGTCCAGGTGACCGCCTATTCACAGGGTCGGCCGCTAAGCTTATCGAAGCGCCAGCACTTTCAAACCACAGCCGAACACTATGCCCTGCACGCCCTGCGGCGCAAGGTAACGAGGCCGCTCCCACTTTAAAACCGGGACCGGCCTTGAAATAGTGCGCAGGATAAAGTCTGGAGCACTTCTCACGGCTATGGTTTGCATAAGTCTTACTCACACGTCCCCCCACTAATGACTCTGATACATATTTCCATTTGAACTTATCACTTTAGGTTTGCAAGTCATAGTAAGGAAATGTAATTAGGCGCAAGCCTAAACCTAAAGTATATAGTTCGGTTTTCATTCAATGACAATGAGGTAGATGTTCCAGTTTATCTTTCCGGCAAGAGGGATATTCTACCTGAACAAACAATCTCGGGATAGACGGATAATGGTCATAATCCACTAACTATCAACGAGAATATCCTTCAAAGTAATGGAATATTCACAAAAATGTTATCTTTCGGAAAGTGAAAACACGGCATAGAATTATGCCAGACGCACTTTCAGTTAATTAACCGTTGAATATTTGTGTCAACGGTTAGGTTTTTCAATCTTTGCACAAAACAGTCAAACAACCTACCTTCTTCACTGCCTACGGAGAAAGCAAGGCCCTCCACAAAAGGTAGGGAGTGAGAGTAAGACAAGGGGGGGAGGGAAAGAAGCAAGTACCGAGGAGAGGGTTTAGGCAGTGGTAAAGTAAAGTCCCTATGAAGTACGCGCTAAACATCCCCTCTGCGGAATGTGATTCAGGGTAGGAATAAAGTGAATATATGAGGGTAGGCAATCACCTTCGGACGTGAGAGAATGTGTTTTTAAATTATGAAAGACTTATTTGAATGGAATGGATCGGGAAGATGTGACGGCACGGTGTCAAGGCAAAGGATCGGGACTTTGGAGAATGATGGTTCAAGGAACTGTGAAGATACAGGGATTGGTCCTCCAACTCAAACCAATCACAATGAAGCTTTTAGGCATCAAGATTCCTGTCAGGGATTTCACAATGGGCTTCCACAGCAAGCAACAGAAAAAGGTCCCTTGGCAGAGCCGGTAGGAGGCAAAAATAGCTGGGCTGACAAACCGGTTCGGGACTGCTCACACGTGTACTCTGACGGAAACGCTGTCAACAGCCTGTTTGACACGCGAGAGGAGAAGATAGCGGCGATGAACATTATAGCCATTCTGGCATATTCATTCAATGTCAGGATTCTGGTGCAGCAAGTTATGACAACGCACGTGCATCTGATCGTGAGCGGAGAGGCAGTGGAACGTGAAGGATTCGCGAGAGAACTAAAGAGAAGATTGATGCTCTGGGCATCTTGGAAGAAACACAGTGTCCATTCAGGAATCTTGGTAGGGAACGATGAGATAAGGACTGAGCGCGAGTTGATGAACAAATTTATGTATGTCTATAGGAACGCGATAGCGGCAGGCTACCCTGGGATGCCGTGGGATTATATCGGTGGGCCGGGGAATATATTCTTCATCGACCATAATCAAGTCAATGGGAAGCCAGTAAGCGAGTTGTCCAAAACCGAAAGGAGGGAAATGCTGCACAGCAAGAAGATTCCTCCTGAAGGGTGGCTGCACAATGACGAGGGTCTGGTTCTTCCGCACAGCTACGTCGATTGGAGAAGAGTGGAAATGTTGTTCCGGTCGCCCAAAGTGTTTCTGGCTTTCCTGCATCAGAGCAAGAACATTGAGTCAGCGATTGACCTGGAATGTTCCAAGGAATATGTCCGGACCGTCAGCGAAAAGGAGTTGAGAGCTACCTGCAAGAAAATGTGTCTGAATATGTTCGGGAAAGCGACTCTGTCCCGCGCAAGTCTGGAAGAACGGATTGCGGTCGCGCAAAGGGCGTGGGGAGACAGGTGCACCTATTCCATTTCGGCATTGAGTCGGGTTACACTTGTCCCGAAAAGCGTGCTTGAATCGATCTTCTGTGCAAGGCGTTAGGAGTGCTTTATGTCAGCAGGAGATTGCCGGAGCATTAGCATAGCGATCTAACGGAATAAGAGTTTGCAAAGGACGGCCGGAGTAAGACCTTTGGAGATGGGTCGAAGGTACTTTCCAGGGCCGGTCCCGTTTTTAAAACAGGGTTGGCCCTGCGAGAAGGTTTTAAATGACGTCTGGGGCATAGTTCGCGGCCATAGTTTGTAAGACTGGAATATTATGCGGTCACTGAGCTCGTCGAAGTGGATGGGGTAGGAGATTTGTGCGGTCGCTTCGACGAGTTCAGCGACCGAGGGTAATGGGCAGTGAGCAACAGAAGCAGGAGGGCAGTGGACGGGGTGAATGAATGGGCGAAGAGGTTGAGAGGCAGATGGCAGTGATGTAACGGTGGGCATCGGAAAAATAGAATGGAGAATTTTGGTAACGTGCAAAATTCTCCATTTTCATTTTTTTTCGATGCTGCGGATACGAGACATAAATCTTGTGCGCCCCCATATCCTGCCACACGAAGTTCTTGTGATGCGACCAGATCACGGAGCCGTTCTCGGAAACCGAAGCCTTAAGGACGCTTTCAGAAGTTTTCCCTCATCCTTTGACAACAGCCTTTATCTCGTCACCGTCTTCCCATTCATCGGCGTGTTCATCCAAAGTGTTGACGCGGGTCAGAGCACCTCCGACGCTGAAAGATGCATTGATCGCCTGCCCGACCAGTTACGGAGCAACATCCTCCTTTTGGGAGCAGGCGGAAAGGCCCACAATAGACAGGGCCAGCCCTATATAATAATATTTCCTCTTCATAATCAATTCTTTTCTTCGGCTTCGAGATTACCCTCAGACCCATTTTGCCACGAATAGATACCGATATTACCCATCTCAATCTTGTCCTTGCCAATCTTGTCCTTGCCAATCTTGACTGACATCGAGTAGGCGCAGCCGCCGAGATAATAATTGCCGTCAGACGACTTCTCAAGATTCAGATCCTTCGCAAGCGTAAGACAGAACTCCCGACCGTCAGCAAGCACCACCGTCAGCATCTTCCCGCCTTTCATCTGTCCGGAGGACGGGTAGAAAATCGCCTCGTAGCAGTTGTCAGAAGCCTTGTGCATCTTGATGTCCATAGGCAGCTGAGTAGTAGGGAATATGATTTGCCCTCTGGACTCATATTTATAATAGACATAAACCTTCTGCATCGTCCCGTTGAGCCAGACCTCCTTGATGGCAGGTGCCGTGCCCCCGAACTCATCTCCGAAACTCAGATTGACAGTAAGCTTGAGCAGAGCGTGATTCATCTCGACTTTGAGTTTGCCGCTATCATCCAGAGCCTCCCCAGGCTTCACTTTCTCCGAATACCAGAGCCAGTCGGCTCTCTCAAGCCCGTTAGACTGATCGGAAGGGACTCCCTCACTATGGGCTATATAACCATAATTGTAACCGGAACTGCTGTCATCCGGCACAAAAGCATAGACCACCACCTCATCTTCAGCATTCCTCCAAAGCACTGGAGAGCTGGAGTTCCAATTACCGTCGGCACCCTTCTTCCACAGGGCGGTCTTGTTGTACCGGTCATTCTCCCCATAATACAGACCCAGCCTTAGCCGGGAACCACTGAATTCAGTACTCCCCTCCACTCTGGTCATAGGTGCAGCCACAGCGGGACGGATCCGGACAACCCCGTCCGCAGGGTATCCCCCACCTGCCGGCTGGTCAGACTTCGAGCAGGCCACAGCCGTGAAGGCAAGCGCAACAACATATAATAACTTTCTCATATCCAATCGATTATTCTCTAACCTCTACATCAATCCCGGAGTCATCGGTTCCATCTTTTTTGTACCCATACACAGGCAGGCCGGCCGCCCCGTCAATCCGATAGGAACAACGAGAAGCCTTGACCCCGGCACCAAGATAGCCTATGAATGCTCCAGCACCGAGTTTGCCATTGGCAGGCTTGCCCGCAGTGACGCTGGCAAAAGAATGACAAGCAAGCAACTCCACGCCATCAGTATATCCGATTACGCCACCGACATAAATCGGAGCGACATCTGTAAGTTCAAGACCCTCTGCGCACCAGACACGGCCATACATATAGCAGCTGCTGATTTTAGTGCCGTAAGAAGCACTTCCGACCAGCCCGCCGACATCGTAATAAGCCATATTCGGGATACAAACCGAAGACAAACTTACATCTGCATAGACATAATTGACGTGACCGTAATCAGAACCGATTACTCCACCACTGCTCAACCAGCCAACCAATCCTCCGGCAGAGACAGTACCGTCTACCTTGCCACGGACAGTGCAGGCATCCAACTTGACAGACAGAATCCCGGCAATCCCACCGCAATAAGCATCCTTTGCCGAGTTCGCGACAGAGCAGATGACATCAGCGGTACAGGATTTTATGGATCCGTCATAATCTTTGGAGCTGTTGTCCGTATATCCCACGACGCCACCGGCGCAGTAGTCGCTGGTCACAGTACCGTCTACCTTGCAGTTGGAAATGGTGCAACCGGCTGAACAGTAGGCAGCCACGATTCCGGAATACGCCTGTGGGTTGTGAGGAGAGACGCTTTCGCTATCCTGAGACACCGAAGAGACAGAGGCGTTGCGGATGACAAGGTTCTTGACCGTTGCCCCGTTCTGTATCCATCCGAAAAGCCCGGCATACCAGGCATCCTTGACATTGAGGTTGACAATCACGTGACCGTCCCCGTCAAACGAACCTACGAACCTCTTATATACCGTCCCTATTGGAGTCCATTCATAGCCCTTGAGATTGATGTTTGCCGTGAGTTTGAAATACTTGGGAGACTCCGGCCACGTATATTCTTCTTTACTGTTAGCCTCCTGCGCCAGGAAAGCCAGCTGCGCGGCTGTCTCTATCAGGTACGGGTTGTTCTGCGAACCGTCACCACCGGCATAAGCCGTGGCGATGTCTTCAGGACCTCCCCACTCGCTGTACTCGGTGGCGTCAGTGCCAAAATTATCACCAAGGCTGCCCTTGTCGGTCCACGGAGCAACGGTAACGGTGCCTCCCTCCAGTTTGTCCTTGCCGACCTTGACATTCATCTCGTAGGCGATGCCTGTGACATAGAAACCACTCTCATATGTCTGTAGCTCAAGATTCTTATCAAGAGTCAGGATATAGTCGCGACCGTCGGAAAGGGTGACGGTGAGAAGCTTGTTATCGGAGCGCGATGGACCTGGGAAGAACAGAACCTCGCAGGAAAGTTTCCCTTCAGCCGAGCAGTCGTGCATCTTGATGCTGCAAACAGTGTAATCCGGGTTGTTAAAATCACCCATAACACTTGGGACGTTTCCGTTGTACGATCCACCGAAATCAATCTTCACCTTGTTGCCCGACCTGTGGAACCACGCCTCCTTGATGGAAATGTTCTGCCCCTTGAACTGGGATGCTAGTTCGAAGTTCACCGTGAGTTTGATGAGCGCGTGCCTGAAGGCGATGTCAATCTTGCCGTCTGTGAAGCTGCCGGCAGTGACTTCTGTTCTCTTGTTGTTTTCTATTCCCGGGTACCACCACAGCAGGTCAGCCGCCCCAAGCCCTTCCGACTGGTCGGTCGGGATGGTGAACTCCACGCCGGAAGCATCTGTTTGTCCCTCAAGATAAGGCGCATAGGCATAGACCCCGACATTGTACGAAGCCTTGCCCCAAAGCATCGGGGCCGCAGCGGTCCAGTTGTTGGAGCCGTCATTGTTCCAGAGAATGTTGGACTGAGTGTATGGGGCTGGATCTTCGGAAGAATCCTTCCCGTAATCGAGGAACAGCCCGAGAGTGCTGCCAGCATACGGGATCGAGCCTTCTGCCCGGGTCACGGGTGAACCGGCCGCATTGCTCTTGAAAGCCATGGTCCCAGCTCCCGAGACGCCAGCCGCGTCAACGCTGACGCTGATGCTCACAGCCATCCCCTCCAGGGAAACGCCGCCATCCGGCCCTTCAGCCTTGGTGCAGGACGCGATGGCCGCCACCAACACCGGGATAATGTATAAATTGGAATATTTCATATTCATCAGATTCCTTTGATGTCTTGTTCGCCTAATTCTATGCCGCTGTCTATTTTTCCTATTAGCTTCAAGCCACCTACACCAGATTCATCATAAGTACAGTTCTTCGTCTGGAGACTGCCACCTGATAACCAACCTATGAATGCACCATAGTAATCTCCCTTTTCAATAGGAAGAATGATATTCCCATGGAAATGGAAATCGGTAACGCTTACATTATCCTTACAAACTCCAAAACTTCCTCCAAGATTCTTCATAAATACCTTAAACTCAGATGCATCAATTGTACCATAAACGAAGCAACTGCTTATTGTGCAATAGGCGGCATGTCCGATAAAACCTCCTAAAACAGAAGAATCCTCATTCCCGATAACAACTGCATAGGAATCACAGCGTTTTATGATGGACCTATTCCTATCTTTAATGCTGTCATCGGCATAAGTACTCCCCGCAATACCACCAATATGAATCCCTGCTATCTTTCCTCGTGTCTTACAGTCCTCAATCGTACCCGCGTCAAACTGGCCAACAATGCCGCCACTAAATAGAGTTAATATTTCCGATGCAGGAGAAATATTCACTTCGGCCTCGCAGTCAGAAATCACACACTTTTCATCACTTTCTTCGAAATAAACAACCTTTCCAACTATACCTCCACAATAATAATCCCAAACCGTAGCCGCAGTCACTGTTATCTCACCTTGAACATTGCAATCTTCCACTTTTGCGGAACGCATATAAGCCACCAGCAAGCCACTGAAACAACCTTTTGACCCGATATGACAGTTTTTGAGATCCAGATTCTTGATTTCTCCTCCATCCAAAACTCCGAAAAGCCCGGAATATGTATATGGCTTACTGATATTCAAGTTAATAATAGAACATCCACCTCCGTCAAAAATGCCGGAGAAACCGTTCTTATCATTATCCCCTATCGGTGTCCATTCGTGACCCATAAGGTCGATGTTGGTCTCCAGACGGAAATATTTGTTGGAGTAAGCTTCACCTCCATTGACGTTGGCGGCGAGCCCGGCGAGGTCGGCGGCGGACTTGATGAGGTACGGGCTCTCCGAGGTACCTTCTCCGTAGAAGTAATGGGTGTAGGTTACCTTCTTCCCGTCCCATTCGCTGTAGTCATCTACTTCAGCCTCGAACTTGCCGTCAATCCTGGTGCCCGCAGTCCAGTCCTCCACTGTGACACCGGCAATTCTCACGGCTCCTTTGCCGACCGTCAGTTCGTAGGTGTAGCGCTTGCCGATCTCCATCGGAGCAGGATTCGCGACTGTAAGATCCTTGCCTGCGACTGTCAGCGTGATAAAAGCATTACCGCGGTAGTCGCAGTCGTTCCGCCCGATTGCCGTATAAGAATACCCGGTCCGCCCCACAGTACCTGCCGGCTGGGCGACACCTTTCTCGTCCTGAATATAAGGAGTCACAGAAATAATCTCACCGCCTTGTCCCCCATCCCATAAATGCAGCTTCAAGTCCGTGATCTTCTGGTCATTACTGAATTCATCATTGAAGCCGACAATCTTCACGGTGACAAGGGACCTCTGTCTTTTAAGTTCAGCGACAAGCCGCCTGTCAGACGGGATCGGATCAACATCCACAACCGCCTCCATAAGGTCAGACTTGCTCATCTCCTCAAGAGTCGATTGATTCTTAAAATACTCTCCGAACACGCTCTCATAACCAATAAAAGGATATTGAATACGGAAAGTGTTCTTTTTATCTGTCTGCCAGACAAGGTAATCATCACCCACCGGAATCCAGGAAGTCCCGTCATACGTGTAGTCAACTTGTTTGTTGGCGGAAGTATGGACGACAGAAATCCTGTCACCTGCATTGAACCTAGTCTGATTCTCGCCAAGCGGGTTGCTCCTGGTGAGTGCTCCGACAGAAGCGTCTATAAGCACGGTGTCCGGGTCGGTAGGATATTCAGATGGCAACTGAGGAGTCTTGTCGCAAGCGGCAGACATAGAAAGGATTGCAAGCAGCACCGCTGCATATATTGTTCTATTTCTCATAAGCAAATCGCGCGTTAGTCAGTCTCGATTGTTCCACCTTCAACGTCTTCCCATTTCGCAGTCGAGACCCCGTCCTGAACCGCGGCATACTTGCCGACTCTCAGTTTCAGGTAGTGAAAGACAATCGGAAGCTTGCCGTCAACAAGTAGATCTTTGGAAGTCACATTATTACGATATAAAAACAGCAAGTCAGAGCTATAACCGTCCTCTGACTGTTCTTGCTGGACCTCAAACGTGACAGCGGAAGATGGGCTTCCACTGACGCCATTCATATGTCTTATTCGAATCATAAATCTCGATTATCACTTTTTCTCGGCTTCGTATTCATCATTGTCGCCGCCAAGGTCAACATTTTCGTCCCAATCAAGGACGGTGACATCACCAAGTTCGATCTTATTCTTGCCGACAGTGAGGTTGAAGATGTAGCTTTTCCCAGCCTCAAGAGTCGGGATTCCGGTGAAAGTCTCCGTCTTGCCGGCCATCTTGAATTCGATGAACACAGCCTTATCCGCATTATTAGACGGCGATGTTCCGATGGCTGAATATGTCCAACCCTTCGTGCCATCCGAGTTGGCAACGTTCTGCCCGCTCGCATTCCGGACATAAGGAGTGACCGCCTTAGCATCCACATAGGCAGCATTGGCCAAGTATATTTTCAAGTCCGAAATCTTGTCAGTCTCAGGATCGTACTGATCATTATAACCGGCAATCTTGACAGTGACAAGAGAGAATTGACGGTCTAGCGTGAAACTCAGTTTATTATCACCAGAAGTATTATCGCCCTCTATGCCAGTTGTCATCATAAAATCCGCAGAAGCAAGCCCCGCCAAAGTGCTCTGATCAGTAACAAGTTCAATGCAAGCACGTGGTTGGTAAAAGGCTCCAAATTTATCTCTCTTATTGCTCGGCCAGACCATATACTTGCTGTTGTCAACAGGAACCCAATTGCCTCCTTCTTCAAGTCTATAGTCAAATGCGCCACCACGGCTGACTTGCCATATCGAGATCACGTCTCCCGGATTGAATTTCTTCTGCTCATCCTCAGTACCGAGCGGATTGCTTCTGGTGAGCGTACCCACCGAGGCATTGACAATCACCGCATCCGGATCGGTGGCCCAGGAATATTCAGGGGCAGTGGTCTTCGCGCATCCGGCGAGGAGCGCAAGTGGGGCCAACATCTTTAATATATTCACATTCATATTCTTTCCTCCTTACTCTGTTTCCAATATGGTAGAATTTTCATTCACCCACTCGGTTGCGGTGAATCCGCCTGCGATCACGGCATCTTTGCCCACCTTGAGGGTGAGGGTATGAACTGAGTTGGGGCTGAAAGTCAATTCCGGGGCTACCCACTCGTATGCCTTGCCATCAGCCTTGAAACTGATATTGAGTTCGCCTACACTAACTGTCTGCGGCACAAGAATGCACTCATAGACGGAAGTGCAGTTGCCGGTTTTGTTCACAGCGGAAGTCCAATCGAGATTATATGGCTTCACATCAGAGGCGGCAGCTTCTGTCCACGCTCTCGCAGCCAAAGCGCCATAATACATAGTAGAACTGATCCAAAACGAACGTCTGGTTCCTGAAATAACAACATCGCTTATGATATTCGACTGTGGAACTCCCCCATTGTTGAACTCCGTACCGAGTTTGAAAGTGATCCGCACAAGGCTGAGCAGGTGCGTGAATTGAATCTTCAGTTTACCATCTTCAGCCAGACAATCTTCCACCATTACCTTATTATCGTTGGAGGCACCCACCCAATAAAGGTAATCGGATTTTTTGCTTTCTTCGCTCTGTTCAGCCTCAACCTCACACATATCATCGGGGTTATCAGGAACCCTCTGAAAGCTATTAGTCTTAAAGTTGCGAGTTTTGAAGCAAGGAGCCACAGCATATACCGTCACTATGTCTTTCGCGCCGCCCCACAACAGAGTCTTTTCAGGGACCCATTCACCAGAAGCGGATTTCGAGAACCTCGTGTTCGTGTATGTATATGCTGACTTTGTCCAATCAGTCACCATCAGGTCGAACTCAGTGATGTTGTCCGTGGTGTACGAACCCTTGGTCGCCGGAGCCACCTCAGTGCTCACACGGATGACATGATCAGCAGGGAAATTGCCCTGCTCCCGCACGGCTTCCTGCTTGGAACAACCCGCCGCAAGAAGCAACAAGGCAATTGAAATTGAATATGTTGTTCTGAATCTCATATATTCTTAATTTCAAAATCGTTCTGTGTTTGAGACCTCTATTCCGTCGGTATCGCCTCACCACCCACTAGGCGGCCAGGATCCTTCCAAGGATTGAGCGTGATCTTTCCGACCTCAATCTTGTCCTTACCGAGACGCATTTTCATCTCGTATGCATAGCCAAATTTCAAGCCGCCTTCCACCAGCCCTCCACTTGGAACGGTGTAGCTAAGAACCTTATTGTCGGACATCTTGACCTCCAACATTGTCGCGCCAGGTTTCTGACCGTCACCGGGGCAGAACACGGCATCGTACTTAAGGTCGGCAAGCTTGTGCAGCGTGATGTCCTGGCTGGCCGCATCAGCAGCGGCAGAAACTTTAGATGCGACAGTCGCATCACAAAGCACCTTTGATGTCGTCCCGAAAAGCACGGCCTTTTCAACAGTCACATCAGAGTCGAACTGGTTGCCTTTCTCGAAATTGAATGTCAACTTCACGAGGCGGTGCGAGAACGTGATCAACACCTTCCCGTCAGTAGTGAAGTTTTCGTTCACGTTGTTGTCCGGAGTGAAACTATCATTCGCCCAGGTCACAAGGTCGGCCCAGGTCGTACCTTCGCTCTGGTCAGCCGGGATGGAGAACTCGATTTTGGCCGGGTCATCCTGTCCAGACACATACGGAGCGTAGGCATAGAGTTTCACCGCAGTCTTGGAGTCCTTCCAGAGCATCTGCCTGTCCGCTTTCCAGCCGGAATCTTTAGTCCAACGGACATTGTCCATAGTAAGCCGGTCTCCAGAGCCGTAATCCAAGAAAAGGCCCAAAGTTGTCCCGGCATATTCATCGGTTCCGTCCGCACGGGTCTGAGGTGCATCGGCATTCTCACTGATTCGCACCACTCCATCCTCAGGGAAACCTACCGCCGGAATCTCCGGCTGCCGCATCCTATCCTTGTCGCAGGCCGAGAGCGCCAAGAGCGCTACAGTCGTCAATAAATATAGTTTTTTCATATATTAGTCAGTTTCAATATCTTCACCATTTTCACCGTTACCGGCCACCCAAGGCTTCGCGGTGATCTCACCGCCCAAGAGGACCTCGTCCTTGCCGACTATTAGCGGAAGGACCATCGATTGGCCGCCGCCACTAGGGGTAATACGACCATTATGAGTGTATGTGTAAGGTTTCCCGTTCAACATAAAATCAATCTTCATATTAACCACCTCCTGTGGAATGAATATGCACTCGTACACGGACTGGCATCTTCCGGTCGTGCTTTCGGCAGGTGTCCATAATTTCCGATAGGCCGTGATTGCGGAAGGTGCGACTCCGCTTTTTTTCTTCACCTCAAACGTATCACTTTCTCTAACCCAAACATATTCTCCTTCCAGAACGGTTCCGCTGACAGTCAGTTTGGAGATCGGACATTCCTTCGGGACTCCGTTGTGGTTGAATTCCGTGCCGAAAGTCAATTCTACCTGAAAAAGGGTGAGGGCGTGGGAGAAGTTGATTATCATCTTCCCGGCATCGTCCACCGGTATTTTCTTCTCACCGTTACTGTCACCGGACAGGCTGTAGCCGTACCCGCTGTAAGTCAACAGGTCAGACTTCCGGCTGTCCTCGGTCTGCACGGATTCCACCTCGAATTCAAAGATGGAGTTGTCCTTGGATGTGTCAAGAGAAAGATTCCTTGTCGGAAGTGAAGGAGAAACCGCAAGGAAATCCACGACCGCGCTCTTGCTTTCCCAAAGCATCATTGACTCCGGAGTCCACTCGGTTCCATTAAGGGTAAAGCGAGTGTTAGGGTAGGAGTATCTGCTGTTGGAACGGTTATGAATCCACAAGTCGAAATCATTGATTGTCCCTACCTCTTCGTGATAGCCTCTGGTCATAGCTGTCACCTCAGGGCTGACACGGATGACCAGATTGTCCGATGACGGGCCCGGAGCCACCCCGTGCTTGCCGCATCCTCCCAAGAGGATCAGCAGGGCCGCGGCATAGGCTGAAAATATTGTTGAATTGTTTGTCATTTCCCTTAATATTTTGGCTGGATGCCAGAATAGTCCGCATTCGGATTCTTTGTACTTCCGAGTTTGTAAAGTCCAGTGGTCTTGTCGGCGTTGTACCAGCAGCCGGTGAATGTACATTCGCCGCTGTCGTCAATGCCGATCGCTGCACCTACTTTTACTTTATTGGCATCCACACCCTCTTCTTTCACGATGGTCCCGTCGAAGCCGCAATTCTCGAACTGGCTTTTGCCTTCCAGTGCGCCTACAAGACCTCCGCCTTGTTCTTGCCCTTTTTCATCCTTCATTACAGTGATTGTCCCTGTCATAATACAATTTTTGAGAATGTGGATATTCTCATCCATAGGGATGTAGACAGATCCGAACAGACCACCAACTCGCTTACCCTTTACTGTGGCATCCACTGTGCATTCCTGCACAGTACATTTGCTATGAATTCTTCCGAAAAGCCCCCCTATATTATAACTTTCACCCGCAATTTCTCCGGAAGAGACAGAACAGGAAGACACCTCACTTTCATATAAATATCCGCAAAGCCCACCGACATACTTTACGCCCGTCACTTTGGCTCTCGCATTGCAATTGCTGATTTCCGAATTGGTAATGTAACCGACAATACCACCACAATTATCTTTCTCTCCGATTATAGTACCGCTGACATCAACGCCGGAGATCTTCACATTCCCCACTGCTCCGCACAGGATTCCAGAGTGAGCGGTTTCGCTCGTGACATCGGCGCCTGAAATCTTCACATCCTTGATATAAGTCCTTTTAGTGCCACCCGAGAAAGGCCCGTTGACATAGCCAAAAAGTCCAGCTCCTTTAACTTTCAGTCCGTATATCGTGTGACCGCCACCGTCAAAATTGCCCTTGAACTCTTTCTGAAAAACTTCTGCTCCTATCGGGGTCCACGGCTTGTTGGCAAGGGCTATGTCCTTTGCGAGTTTGAAATATTTCCCTTGATAAGTATTTCCGCCGTTCACCTGCTCTGCGAGGTAGGCCAGCTGGGCGGCGTTTTCTATGAGTATAGGCGTGGCCTCCGAATCTCCGAGTGGATTCTCCGAGTCACCTGTACTGAAAGGCGTAACGGTCTTCCCGTCCCAGACATCAGCTTTAGGATCGACATCCGCTTCACCGCCCATAAGAGAACCTGAATTACCCCACTCACCCACGGTGATGCCGTCCTTGGCAAGCTCGACCTTGTCCTTGCCCAAACGCATCGTCATCGTGTAGGCGGAGCCAGGCATAAGGCCACTGGAAACAAGTCCTCCGCCCGGCACGGTGTAGAAGAGGACAGTGCCGTCGGACATAGTGACTTTTAACATCTTGGCGCCCTTTTCCTGCCCCTTGCCAGGGAAGAAAACCGCTTCGTACTTAAGGTCGTCCAGTTTGTGGAGAATTATGTCCAGGCTGGAAGCATCAGGGGAAGCGGTCACTGCCGGATTCCTATCAATGGTGGCATCGCAGAGCACTTTGGAAGCCGTGCCGAGAAGCACAACCTCCTTGACTGTAACATCCGAGCCGAATTGATTACCCATCCCGAAATTGAAGGTCATCTTAACAAGGCGGTGGGAGAAGGAAATAATGATTTTCCCATCAACAAAGTTTTGATTTTCACTGTTCGGGGCGAAACCGGCCTGTCCCCAACTTACCAGATCCGCAGCCGTTATCCCGGCAGACTGATCGGCAGGAATGGAGAACACCAGATTCTTTGCATCAGCCGCTCCGTCAATATAAGGGGCATAGGCATAAATGTCGGCAGAGGTCTTGGAGTTTTTCCAAAGCATCTGCTTCTCCGGAGTCCAACCATCTGTGCCATTGGTCCATTTCACATTGGAATGGGTGTACCTGGCGTTTTCGGTTCCGGACCCATAATCGATGAACAGCCCAAGTGTGGATCCGTCATATTCGCGGCCATCCGCGCGGGTCTGCGGCTCACCGGCCGTGGCGGCTATGCGCACCACCCCGTCCTCCGGGAAGCCGGTCACCGTCTCCGGAGCCACCATCTTGTTGCACCCGGCTAACGCCAGCGCAAGGGCCACAACAGTGGAGAAGGATCCTATATTCTTTATATTACGTATCATTTTCCTAAATTCTTTGCTGTGATTCCAGTCTTTGTCTGATTATCACCTATGGCATCGAGTTCACCTGTCTTGTCGGCGTTGTACCAGCAGTCGGTGAAGGTTGCAATGCTGCCGTCGTGTCCGATGAAAGCACCGTAGATGCTGCCTTTGGTGAAAGATTCACCGTTAACCTTGCCGACTGTTCCGTTGATTCCACAATTGCTGAATTTACTTTCTGCCACATTTCCGCCGGCAAGACAACCGGCAAATCCTCCTATTCCTTGATAAGCATCAGTGATAAAATCGGGCACCACAGAGACGGCGACATCGCCAAGCACAGTGCAGTCGGAGATTTTATGACCACCAGCAGCTTCAACATGACCGAACGCCCCTCCAACTTTACCAAGTCCAGAAACGGTGGCATAGGTGATGCATTTTTTGATAGTAGAATTTGAACCTTGAATAAATCCTACAAGTCCACCCACACACGGATACTCAGTTGTATTCCCATCAACACTCACTCCCATAGTGCTTCCTGCCATAACAGTGCATTCCAGGATATTGCTCTCGTAAATGAAGCCGCAGAGACCGCCGACGTGCATTCTACCGTTCAACTTGACCTCAGCAGTGCAATTCTCCATAACTGATTTTCCAATAAGCTGGCCCACAACACCGCCCGCATACCTTTCTATGTTTTTGACATTGCCGCTGACAGTGCAGCCGGAGATGGTCGAGCCAGACGCGATTCCGCAAAGAATTGCACCATAATCTCCTTGTGAGCTGATTTCCGCGGAAGAAATCTTGAGATTCTTTACGGTTGCTCCGCTGATGGTTCCAAACAATCCCAAAAAAGGAGACCTCTGATTATCCACTTTCAATCCCATTATCTCGTGGCCATCGCCATCGAAATCACCGCTGAAATGCGAGGATTCCGCCAAATTCCCCACTCCGATAGGAGTCCATGAATATCCCGCAAGATTGATGTCGTCCATAAGTTTGAAGAACTTGCCGCTGAACCTTTCGCCAGCGTTTACCTTCTGGGCGAGGTAGGCGAGCTGGGCGGCGGTGCGGATAAGGATAGGGCTGGTCTCAGAATCTCCAAGTGTGCTGCCGTCCGAGCCGGTGGTGGCGAAGGTCTCGGTGGACTTGCCGTCCCAGGTGTCCGGTGCATCCGTCTCACCATCGTCTATTGGCATACCGGTGTCCCACTCGTTCACAGTGACGCTGCCGACCTTGACGGAGTTCTTGCCGACGTAGATGTTGAAGGTGTAGGCATGACCGGCAAGGAGTTCCTGACCGCCCTTGACAACAAGAATATCGCCATAAGTATCTGTACCATATCCTTTTACCTCCATACAAATGAAGTCTCCGGAACTGTTATCTCCTTTAGCATTCGGCTTTACGATTCCCGAATATGTGTAACCGACAGTTCCTTTATCAAAATATGGTTCCTCCTTATAATTACCCTTCTCATCTTGAACCAAAGAAGAGCTAACCATAAGCTTTCCTTTCTCAACGCCTTCCCAGTTTCCACCAAACGATAGATAACTAATGGTGGTTTCACCCTCTTTGTACTGCTCCCGATACCCGGCGATCTTGACTTTCACCAGAACATTCTGGCGCGTCAGGGCCACATTAAGAATATGGTTGCTCGGAATGGCATCCACCGTCCAAGCTGCTGTCATATAATCGGCCATGGCCATCTTCTCAAGAGTAGACTGGTCGGACTGGAGCGACCCGTAGTCAGCAGGATATTTCGCAGTGAACTTGAGGTCGTTCTTGTCCCACCTCAGATATTTGGTCTGATCCTCCGGAGTCCATTTCCCGTCTTCTCCCAGTTTATAGACCACGGTGATCCCCGCATTGCTGACGGAGATCCTGTCGCCCGCGTTGAATTTCTTCTGAGAGTCGGCATCGCCCATCGGATTGCTTCTGGTAAGAGTGCCCACAGCGGCCTCGATGCGCACGGCATCGGGATCGGAGAGGTAGCCCGGCATTTCTGCCTTATTGCAAGCGGCGAGGGTCAGGAGCGCAACAGCCGCCAATGAATATAATCTCTTCATAAATTAGTCTGTTTCAACGCTTGAAGTTCCACCATCGCCCCATTCAGTCACTGTGATCTCATCGTCCAAGATGACCTCATCCTTGCCGACAGTGAGAGGGAGGGTGTAGGAATTGCTTGGCTTGAATATGAACGATTCACCGCCTGGGCCTTTCAGATTGGCCGTGTATGTGTAAGGTTTGCCGCCACAAACGAAATTCACAGTGAACTCATCCATACTCTGCGGCACCACGATGCACTCAAAAGTGACCTCGCAGTTCTTGGTCTTGTCATCAGCTTTCTTCCAGCCATCAGCGGTCTGGTAAGCCTGGATTTCGGTTGGGTTGCCCGATGGCATCAGAGTCGCATAACCCACCTTGACTGTCGGTTTGAATCCGTTTATCTTCAGCTCACGGACAGGATTGTTCTCCGGAACGCCGTTATGGTTGAACTCCGTACCGAGGATAAGCTTCACTTTCAGAAGAGAAAGGGTATGTTCAAATTTAAAACAGAATTTCCCGTCCTTGAAATATTCTTTATCCGACGGGGTAATACCATCTTTTCCCTGACCCGCCCAAAGAAGGTCGGAGGCTTTGCTCCCGGCAGTCTGAACAGACTCCACAGTAAACTCGAAGACAGGGTCATCCGTGAGAGAATGTCCGGATGTCGCAAGCGGAGGTGCCACAGCAAGGAATTTGAATTTTCTGTTCTTTCCCTCCCAAAGCATCTGTCTGGCAGGCTCCCATTCACCCGACCCGTTCCTGGTGAACTTGGTGTTGGTGTAGGAGTACTTGCTGTTCTCGCTATGGATGAAAAGGTCAAACTCCTTGAGAGTCTCCGTAGTGTAGGAACCTCTGGTCTGCGGGGCCACCTCCGGGGCGACGCGGACCACAGGGTCGAACTGTGCATCGGGAGCGGAAGTCTTGCCGCATCCGATGGCGAACGCAGCAAACACCGTCAGAATGAATATCGAGCCGTTGTTCCTCATTATCGCAAGTCTTGTCGTTGATTAGTCAAGAGCCTCACCGTCATCAATGACATCACCCTGCAACCAGTTATTGATCATCACATCGCCAAGATCGATTTGATTACGGCCAACAATGAGGTTGATGGTTGTCACTTTGCCGGACTCGAAGTTGAAGTCCGTAGTGTTGGTGTAGGTGTAGTCTTTGCTGTTGCCCTCGCTCTTCACGGTAACCACAATGGTGTTGACTCCGCTCTGAGGGATGATGATGGATTCGTATCTTGTGTCGGTCTCGATCTCAGGAAGAGCAAGCGCAGCCTCGCGGTTCGAGCCGAAGGTGACAACCTTGGTAAGATAGTTGACCTTGGCGTCAGTAGCCACATTCCTGAGTTCGACTTTCTCCACAGTCTTTCCGGTCTCATCCCACTGGTTGCGGAAAGAAAGCTTGATGATCACCTTGGCCATCATATGATCGAACGTAAGCGACACAGGATTGTTCTCAGCGACCTTTCCGTCGAGTTCTGTCGCAAGGAGAAGGTCACTGGCCTCTTGGTCACCCACATTCAAAGTGTAGTCAGCCGCGGAAAGATCAGCCACCGATACAGCATTCTTAGGGTAAACGCCGATGAAATAGTGCTCATCTTTCATATTTTTCCACAGCATCTGAGGTGTGGCCACCCATTTCTTGTCGGAGCCAAGCTTGTTGATCGCATTGTCAACCACCCTATCCGCGAGGGATGGCGCGACATCCTTGGAGCCAGTCCAGGCATAGATGCTGATCTCATCGTTCATCTCAAAGCTCTGGCTGCCGTCAGCGGATGTCGCAACACGGGTCATTCCACCGATGTTTGTCGCGACAGTGATGTACTTGGGCTGCTGAGTCTGATCCTGTGCCTTATTGCATCCGATCAACGCCATAGCCGCAGCTCCGACAAGGACAAAAAGAATTGTCTTTTTCATTTTTTTAGAATTATTTGTTAATATTTTCTGTTTGTTAAACGCACGGTGATGTGCGCAAGCATATTCATTAATCGTCAGTAAGCATATTCATTAATCGTCCGGGTCGAGGATTTCACCATTGACCACCCACCCCTCGGTCCATTCGTTGATCTTGTAAGGATCAACGATCATAGTCGCCCGCATCTCGTCGTACTTCAGCGTAAGTATGTACTTTCCCGACGGACGCATTGGCGGAGCAAGAATGGCGCATTCGAGTTCATTGCCGCCGGCAAGGGTTATGATAAGGTATATTATCGTTGATTCGCTTCTTCCGATTGTAGGCATCAGGCGCAAGGTCGGTGTGGCTATGACACCACCCTCCTCACGGACCTCCGGGAACATAATGGATCGGACCTCATCGTTTGTAGCCAAGCCATAATGACCATCTGCATCCTTTCTGCCAGGATATACTCCTGAGGCGTTGGACCGTACTGTCGCCTTGACACTTGAACCGGCAGGAGCACCGGATATCGTGACAGAGAGTTCGGACAGGACCCGGCGGATTTCAGAATTGACCACCAAGCTTTTGTCGTTTTCAACAAGGACCTCGTTCACTCCGTACAGGGCGTGCGACGGAGACGCGATAGGATCCTTCAGCCCGAAAACGAGGTCCTGGCCGTTCACAGTCGGATCCGTCCACGTGAAGGGGTCCACAAGATTCACGGCAGTGACAAAGAGATAGCGGCCAGGCTCCAGAAAGTAGCGTTGGAGGGCAAGTTCCGATGCTGAGTGATAGGAACGGTCGCACACCAGACCACCATCGCCATTGAATATCCAAAGTTTGGCGTCGTCAATTGTCACTTCGTCCCTGTCATCTTTATCAATAAAACTCAAAGCCACACTGACGCTACCGTTCTCCTCAGTGTGGAACTTCCCACAGGACTGAAGAGAGAACGCGGCCATAAAGAACAAGGACACTATGAATATGTTTTTCCTGATTGCCATCTTTTTATCCGTAAAGTTATTCTGTTACTACTGACCGACCTGTCTGTCTTCCCGTACCGAATCTGACACCGAACCTGACGCCGTTCTCCCAAAGGAGACCACGATTGTGCTGGTGCTCCGGCATAGCGTCGAACCTCTTCCCCGCAAGGCAAGTAAGTCCGGAATACGCAGAGACTTCCAGATTCCCGCCCAAAGATCTCCTGACCCGAACACGACCGCCGGCCCCTAAATTCCAGCACGGATCTTTCTTCGCGACGTTCTCGCCTGTGGCGATCACACCGATTTCGGCCTTGGAGAACACCGCGGAAAGAGCCGGAGATAATTCCACAGCCCAAGGGCCATCCTTTGTTCCACTGAAGAAACCAAGTACATTCACGTTCACTCTGGCGTCCATCCTTGCAAGAGAGACGGAACTTTTGAGTTCTGAATAGTTCCAGCCAAGAATGTCGACAACCGGAGCCTCATAGCGGATGCCGTCAGAACCAAGCCAATAGCCACGCTCCACACAGCATTTCCTGGCGGAGAGGTTTATCCGGCCAGCAGTCAGCGCGATCTCAGCGGAGACCACATTCCCGAATCTCCGTCCGGCATACACGCCCACGCTCCATCCAGCCCTGGTCTTATCGGAGCCGAATGACGAGAATGTGTCGAGACCAAACGGAATGTCACCGCTGATTCCGGCAAACCATTCCTGTCCCATAGAGGACTTAGGGACATTCTGAGCGGAAACCGTTAAAAAAGACATTGCCAGCATCACACAGCAGCAAATGAGGGATCGTTTCATCAGACTTACAAGATTTTAGGAGTTTGGCTCACTGCCGATGGAGCCCACCATCAGTGAAAAATTCTAATCGTACAAATATAAGGTAAATCCACGCATTTGCCAAACGTTTCGCTCTACTTTTTGTTCCTTTGACGTGGAGCTCATCAAAAAATCGCGTTCCTTTAACGAGAAGAGACGTTCTTTTAACGAGACAATCACTGGTTAAGTCTCTGAATATAGGAATCATTCAAACACCTGCATACAGTCAGGGACATAAGTCATAGCTTCACATTGACGAGGGTCCCCATCAGACTGCATTCAGGTGAGACTATGCTCACACAATCGAGTAGGAGGAAAACGAAGTAGTTTTCTTCCTACTTTCGTTTTCCGACCTCTCACACCACCGTACGTGCGGTTCCGCATACGGCGGTTC
>ERZ1026862.78-NODE-78-length-53649-cov-87.059447_pt1 | contig 53649 bp, 52 predicted proteins | sample MGYA00380161_ERZ1026862 | MGnify/ENA primary metagenome ERZ1026862 (study PRJEB33269, sample SAMEA4719797) | human gut metagenome | biome: human-associated habitat; feature: organic feature; material: feces | place: Cameroon | collected 2013-10 ... | reverse complement strand
ATGGTATCCTAGCCTTTTTAAGCCCGATGATTTCTAAACGGGACAGCAGTGATTTTTTAACTCATCTACGATACTATCACAATAGCTATACACCATAGAAGCATGATTATCTGGATTTTGAAAGAAACAATACTCTTTACGCTTACGTAGATTAGCAAAATAAATATGAGGTTTTAAGGCCATTAAGCCAGCTTTGCGACGAGAGCTTTGCTTTGCACTCTGCATAAAAGAGTATCCTTGTAACAAAGAATAGATTTTATTTCCATTCATAGAATACAACAAATCATAATGTTCATATACATAGTCGATAGCTGCATTCCATCCAGAACCATAAGGAACCATCAATGGATATTGCTTTCCATTATATGTAACATATGAATGTAATCGCTGGCAAGAAATCATCAAAATTCTCAACACTTTAGATAACCACTTATAGTTGTTATTTTTTAATTCACAAGAATATTCCTCAAAAAAATGCTTTCCACAATTTGAAGATGACAAAACTGAAGCAACTATTGCATTAGTATATCTTTCATAAGATAAACCTTCAAACAATTGCTCAATAAACTCATCTGCAAGATTCCAAGAATCTTTTTCCAATAAAACCGAGAACCACTTACAAAAAGCGTTTTGGTGTCGAATATCATCAGGCAATCCTTCGAAGAAGTCTTTTACATTTTGAGTTTTATGCCAAATTCTATCTATTAGTTTTACCAATGCCAAATCAGTATAAAGATCATGAGCTATATAATATCCATAAAAACCATCAACGGCAACTATTCCTTCTTTGATCAATTCTGATACGGAATTATAATCCAAATTCTCCTTTGGAATGATATAATTACCTTTTTCCAACTGAGTTTGTACCATTCTCAGAAAACATTGCTCTCTTTTCTCCTGATTTGCCAAATCCTCTATTCCCATACCTCTCACTTTAATATTCCAAATCTGGTCTCGAAATTGAGTAAGGGAAATATTAGCGGAGGTAGTACATTCTAAATATTTTGCTAAATAAAATAAATTATGAAGATCTTTATACAAGTGTGGCTGTACTGGGATTTTACGTTGATTTTTCTCTAATATATCTTCCAATTCCTTATCATTTAACAGCGGAATATCTATATATTCGAAATCTGTCAAATCCTGTTCTTCCAATAGATTCTTTACTTGCTCTGTATAGTTTTCCCTTATCGTAAGAATAAATCTCCAACCAGCCTTGTTAAGTTCCGTAACAAATAATTTAAATGGTAATTTATTTCTTATTTCAGTTATTTTTTCCACAGAATCAAGAATCACTATTTTACGAGAAGCATCTTCAAAATAAGATGTAATATCATCTATATCATAATCTTTTTGTAATCCTAATATAGAATTTATTTTAGAAAACTCAAACTGAGAAGCACTTAAATATAGGAATACAGAATCATCTTGATGGGCAAGGAAATACTTTTTGGCAATCACAGACTTACCAGAGCCACTATCACCCATAAGAATACAGTTATTACCACTAGAAACAATCTCATTGATTCTATTGGTGTATTCTGTTCTATCTACAGAACAATCGCTATCCTCTATCAAAAATTTATCTACAATTGTTTTTGAATAAAGTTGATTTGCTGCATCTATATGTTTGGGCAGATGCCAAAGATTAGAATTTAAATCAAAGAAAATATGATATGCAAGTTCGTTTTTAGCAACTAAATCCAAAACATTATCGCCATACATCCATTTTATCTTCAAATGAGCATTCAAGGCAAACTCTTCTATATCTTGCTGTCCCTTTGTTTTTTCTCTGCCCTTTGGAGGATTACCAAACTCTTTATTTGTATATATAATAATTTTTGTTTGCTTGGGATTGTACAGTATTGCTTTCTCCACAGACATTTTAATCTGCTTAGCATCAATTTCTCCTTCAAAATATTTAGCTTGGAAGCCAACAACCTCCCCATCAATTTCAACTGTGTCTGTTTCATTTCCTGGATGGTTTTTATAATAAGGTAAAGAATCACCTAAATGATATTTTTCCCTAAACAGAAAACGAGCCAAGGCTTCAAATGAATGTCTTGTATCATCCGAATTTTTCCCTACAAAGGAATCCCATGATGGATATTTCATAACGATAAATATTTTGTAAGTATCCGCTCAACGCCGTATTGCTATATCTCAAAATAATATTGTAACTTTGCACGGCGGCATCATTTTCCAAATTTTGAGACAAGAATACAAAGTTTAGCCCTCCATCAGCACAAGCTAATGGAGGTTATACCTTAATTTGACTAAATTTGAAATTCATTTTTTATTGTTCCTAATCTTCCCCGAACTCAGGAAGAAGAGTATAATACTTATCCTCAGGCGTAGAATCTATGTGCTTCAACACATAACAAAGCCAACGCTCAGGATTTTTATCTAGCACCTTACATGTAATGGTGATATACCAAAACCAGTACATAAACCTATATCCACTTATCCAAATAACATTTAAAATCCTCTATACCTATAACCTCCACTTTAGGAAAAGGAATATTTTCCAGGACCTTAAAGTGCTTGTCTTCTGTAACAATACACTTTGCATTTGCAGCAATGGCACAATCTACAAACTTATTGTCATCTTTATCTGCCTCAATTAAAGCAAAAGTATAATGAGGATCTTTGCGAATTACATTGGGTCTAGTCAATATAGCATAAACTATGGCCTCAGAAACTTGAGGGGATATATTACGGGACTAAAGATTATAATGTTGGTTTATTGTAAGGAGTACGTTCATGGAGATGGCGGAAGCTCTCAATACGCTCTTCATTCAAGGTTCCTTCATCCCACATTCTATCTAATTCTGCATCAGCCATCTGAACAAAATAATCGGAGATTACCTTATTCAAATCTCGCAAAGCCTCAGGAGTCTTGATAAATGACAGCATATCGAGGATTTGCAATTGAGCTTGATTCATTGTTGCTATTTGTGCCATAATAATTCACTTTATTAATTTCTAACGGCAAAAGTACACTTTTTCCTCGAAACCACCAAGAAAATCACAAGAAATCTGCAACTCATCAGCAAATTACCACAAAAATCTGTAAACTATAAACTATTAACAGTAAACTATAACCTGCTATTCCCCAGGCGGTCCCATCCCGCACAACATGGTGAGGACTTTGATGCCCCGCCAACCTTAGAGCGTAGCGGTTCTGAGCGACTAGAAGGAGCGGTTACGTCCTCTCGTCCCTGAGGAAAGAGAGGCTTGGCGAGAAAGGTGGAGCCTTCCTTAAGGGTAAGGAAGGACGGGTAGGTTTTCGTCCCCTACTACTCTTTCACCATGTTCCAGAGGAACAAGGTATTACCGATGATATATCTTCTCCACATACGCTTAGGCTCCTTGATCAAGCGATAAAGCCATTCCAAACCATGCTCCTGCCACCAGATAGGGCACGCTCCACGGTACCAGCGAAGAAGTCAAAGACGGCACCGATGGTACCTACGTGACAATGGATGTTCTACTCATTCCAATGAGAATAAGTCCACTTCTCCTGCTTAGGAGCCGTCATACCGATCCAAAGCAAATCTGGGTTGGCAGCATTGATAGCATCAATGATAGCCCTGTTGTCCTCATCCGAGAACTCAGGCTTATAAGGAGGCGAATAAGTCACCACCTTCAGGTGAGGATAATCCACGGCAGTACGCTTCACAATCAGGTCGAGTACCTTCTGCGAACGTCCCATAAATATCACTGTACCACCCTTTTTCTCCAGCTTGTTCATTTCAAAGAAAAATAAGTCCCGGCCGGCTATTCTTTCCTTCGGCTGACTCTTAGCCTAAATCTACTTACACACCTTCACGATACTCACACCATCCGGAATTAACACATCACCATTAGTCAAAGCATCAGCAAAGAGCTGATCCTTCTTTGCGGTGTTAAAAGAGTGAGCATTTACGGTGTTTATAAGCAATTTGCCCTCCGGTAATGAGGCTAATTCCGCCTTACTACCCAAAATTGTTAATGTCTTTAATTTAAACATAACAGTCTTTATAATTATAGTATTATTTTCACAAAATACCTCTAAACAAGCGATACTGGTATTCTACGAATTACCTTTTCATTATCAAATGCCATTTCAAATGAGCAATTTGAAAATGGCGTGCCAATCCTTTGCTTTTTCATTTTTACCTCTATCACCCTTGCACTTTGCAAGACGACGCTTTGATGGAAAGACCAATCCATTTCAATATCATAGCCACCATTATCTTCTGTAATTTTAATAAACTTGTCCATAGACTTGACAACCAAATTCACCATACCACTACATTTAAAGTAAGGTATCGTATTATCAGAGTTGTACGCTTCAAATCCCAAACGGACAAAAATTCTTTTATTAGGTACATCCATTTTTACATAAGAATCTCCTAATGCATAATTGACAGAGACATCAGACAATTCCTTTTGACTTACCTTACGGTTGCATAAGTTTTCAAAACAGATATCACTTATGCCCTCCACAACTATCATTTCTTGATTAAATTTTGGAAATTGATAATTGTTTAATTTCCATTTTTCCTCTTCTGTTTTATACTTTTTGAATATGTTGTCTGTACCATCTAGAATACGCACAGTCTTATCGTTTATTGAAAATTCAAAATCAAGCCAAGTATATGCAGGATGAGTATCAGATGTGTTTTGTTCTATCCATTCTCTTTGATGTAGCATTTCAAACATTCGTTTCCAATGTCCTATCAACTGGTCGTTATATTTGAATTGTCCCCTGTCTATATCAACAAAGGGCACAACAAAAAGGTATTGAACATCTGTTGTATAAAGAATAGCCGTACAATAAGGCGAATCACTGAAATTCTGCTGAGTATTGAAAAACAAATCCAATCGCGGTTGCATATAAAATTTTTCCCCTTCTGAGCGAATGGCATAATACACACTTGGCAAGATTGGGTCAAATTGATTTCCATTTATCCATACTATGGTATTTCTGAAATGATCAAGTTCTGATTTAGGAACCAAATCAAGAACCATCTTTACCAATGCTTTGTATATACCTTCATTGGTCACCTCCGAGCTATTTTTCAAACGATAAGAATACATACCATCCCCATTGGGAGTCAACATCTCTTGTTTCACATACAAGATAGGGATGCCTTGTTCGCCATCTGTGAGAAGCGTAAAGTTTTCTCCATAGAGAGAAATCGCTTTAGACGTTTTCTTCGATGGCACTCTGTGGAGTACTCGACGAATATCCATCATGTGCACAAAATTATTTTCTACAGAAGCCAATTTACTATTACATGAATCACACTCTTCATGGCAAAACAACAATTTGTTTCCCAAAGCTTCAGGAATAGCATGAGCTATATGACGAAAATTACTTTTACCTGTAGAATTACAGAATCGGCAACAACGTTTATCCTTATCCTCTTCGCCAACTTTACATTCAATATCATCAAATCCAAAAGAATAGTGTTTAAACATAAATCCCATCATAGTATAATAATGGAAGAATTTATTATGTATCACTTTCACAAAACCATTTGTTGGAAAATAAGGCAAGCATTGAATTGCAGTTAATCTTTGTTCGATAGGAGTACGTTCCCCATCAAAGTAGTAAAACATTTCACCTTCCTCAAACTTCTCCAAATATTTAACTAATTGCATCAGTTGTGGTAACTGGCTATGATAATTGTCATAGATAACTTTAATAACATCTTTTGTTTTTTGAGATAGTTGGATTAAAGCTCCAGTATTAAACAAATGGTATGTTTCCGTTTCAAACTGGAGTTGATGTCTAATATCCTCAAGAATATTCAGATTTTCATTCTCCAAAACAATTTTCTTGTTATTTGGAATAACAGACTTAGAAGGATCTTTTGGATTTGAATATAATATGATATCAAAATGTTTCATATTGGATGGTTGAACAATGATTAGAGCGTTTTAATTATATTTGTTTTTTACTTTTTTCAATAAAGGGAGCAACTGGTCATTTATAATAACAGAAGATAGTTTCTTTTTATCTTCAGCCCTCAAAATTGCATATTTCTCCAATCGCTCAATAAAAGGCATTTCTTCTGCTACATGAAACAATTTATCATTGCTGTTAAACCTGAATACTACTAACAAATATAATGACATGATGTCTTCTGGCGTAGCTACAGTTATCTTCTTTTCAATATCTTTTTCATCTAAAAGGTGAAGTACTGGAGTTATTATAAATTTTGGACTTGACTGATCATGTGGAATAAAAAGCTCGCAAAACGCCTGTATATCATTATTAAAAAGTTCTCTCATAAGATTTACATCCGCAGTTTTTTGCTTTTCTATCTTTTCTTCCATGACTTTTAATATAAAATCATAAACAGGCTTACAAACATCATCATTATTCACGCCTATAGCTTTTATTACCGTTAATTGTCCAATATTGACTTCTACATTATCTGCAAATTTCTGAAGGCCCTGCTTAAATAAAGGCAGCAACTCAGAGATGGTCATATCAATAATCTGACAAAATTTAAACAAGAAAACTGATGAATTATAGTAAGAAGGAAAATCTTGTAACTTACCTTCTGCTACGTATTTTTTTAGCCTCATCAGGCTTTCCTTTGCTTCATCATCAGACATTTTCCAGTAACCTTTCATCCATTTATCCATAATTTCCTGAGCAGGATTAACATTGTAATCGAAACGTTGACAAGCCTTTTCTGCAAATTCAAAAGCTTCATCAAAATCATAGTTAATACCTGCAACAACAAAATTATACAAATAAGGATAGAAGATATATTCATTCTCTCTTCCTTGATAGTATATATCAACAAACTTTTTTGCTATGTTCTGAGACTTCTCTTTATTTTTTTGCTGCTCTTCGTCCTCGAAAAGATTATCATCTTCACTTCCTAAATCTAATTGTTCCATAGAAGCAGTAGCAACATAGTTCTCAAGTCCCATACTATCATCTATGCTTAACGCTGTTTGCTTACTTTCCAATGACAAAGAATATAAAAATAGCCATTGATTTATCAATAGTCTTTCAATCTTTGTAACTGTAACATCCTTCCCATGATCAATATAATTTTGAAAAATGCTACGAAAATGGGAAACAGCAAACTTCACCGTTCTGATATTCTCCTTCTGATGTCTCAGAGAAACGGAGTTAGCCAACTTCGGAGACACAGAGTTCTTGATGCATTCTTTATTCATAAATTCTTCAAAGGCATCACTTCCTTCTTTTCCATCCGAATGAATTAATGTTTTAAATACTCCAATTATATCTGGGGTAAAATGCAGTACCTTTTCTATGACTTTTTCATAAAACACCTCATGAGAAGATGCAGCACTATCGTTTTTGTAACATTGTTGTTTATCAATATATTCCTTGTTTGCTACTACAATGACTTTCAAATGTTGATTCTCAACTAATTCATTGATAACGCCCAATAAATCATTAATGTCATATTTCTCAATAGCACGTTCTAAATCATCAAGACATACAACAACATTCTTAGAGAGTAGTTTATAAAGAGCCTTGCCTGAACCGAATATACCTTTCACATCAAGATAATCACTGACAAGAGGAACTTTTTTCATTTCTACATTCTTGATAAAGTTTGCCCCACCATCAGCTATTTTCTTTAATATTTTATTATCCGTAAAATATTGCGCATACTCACAGATAATATTTTTAGACAAGTCATTCAATGATGATAAACCAAATAGCGAAACGCGCAACGGTTTAAAGTTCTCCGCTTTTAATTTCTCAAACAAAAAGTGTTCAAAGAAATAACTTTTTCCACACCCCCAAGGACCAGTTACCATCAATGCACCAGAACTATCTATCTTTAAATAGTTCAAGATACCGTCTACCAAATTTTCTTGTTCTTTTGTCATATTCAAGTTTCTAAAAGTCCATTTTATATATACAACTCATATTTAATTGGTGAGATTGCTCACCTCGTTCCATGCCATTCCTGGCTCACTTCTCATACCAATACCATTCTCTGGTAATCATACGTAATCACTTTTCTTAAGATCTTTGAAATATACAGCTAACTATAAAACACAATTTCTCATACCCTCTATAGTATCATCATAGCGTTTTATATACTTATCTACGATTTGGATAGATAAGTCATCAAGATGAGAGCATCTATTATAAATATCTCTCAATTGCATATTCCGAAGTTTTTCCAAATCTTCAATAGTGTCAACTAAAGCTTGAGACGGATTATCAATAACCTCATCGTTGTCTTCAAATGTTTGCGTGGCCGTCAGTTTTTTAGGTTTAATCTGCTTTAATAACTGCCTGCAAGACATATAAGGCTGGTTTTGAGCTAACCAATTATAAACTGCAATAAGGCACGTCATCTGCTGTTTTTCTCTCTCATCAAGTTGCTTGATCTCAACGACATCAACATAACCATCAAAAACCTGATGAAATAAGCTTTGCAATTTTTTCAACTTATCCTGTGCATCCAGCAATATCATCGTCATTCTTTGAACATCATTGATGAAGCCACCTGAAGGCTGGTAACACTGTCTGAAGAAGATTGTCAAATCAGTAGAATAATGAGAATACAAGGAGTTTAATTTCTTCAAATTATCTTTTGCACTTTGGTCTTCATTCTCCTTTTTGTTAATTTCATAACCTAATCCGAATCTATTTATTTCAGTTGCAGGCAACTCTATGTGAGTATTTAAAATCTTATCACACACATCATAAGAAACTTGATCCATTTTGGCATTGTACGCCTTTCCTACTCGATGAATGTCATCAATGCCTTGCCAATATTCTTTTATTACATCAACAAATAGCTTACGCAAAGTTATCAATTGATCACAATAAGCCTTTCTGGAAGGTAGAACATAGCTTTTTTCATACAAATGCACCATCATTGTGCGGGGCTCTTGCATATCGTCAAGCGGTAACTTTTCTCTACTTATATGCTTTTCAAAAGGCAAATCTATATCTTCAAAAATATCATCTTTTATTATCTCTGAATGATATACATCTGCATTTGGAAATGCTTTTCTCAGCAAATCAATATGATGCATATTAATGCGATGCATTATATCCCCATCCCTATCTCCATTTCCAAATTGTTTCCCTGCTGAAAAATAGTCTAAGAATGTAAGACATTTGACCTCATTTTCACAAATTTCAAACTCCAAGATATTATTTTGGATACGAAATTGCTTAACGAAGTTTTCTTCCAGTTGATTAAATGTGGCAGAATCATAACCAGCCAGTTTCATTCCAAGAAGAACATCTGCCATCTCTTCTAAATTATTAGGAGCTTTAGCATCTATCTTAAAATCAGCAAACTCTGGCTTATAAGAAAGCTGCAAATTACATATCGTTAAGAATTTTGCCAACCAAAAATAGTCACGCCACTCTTTAGGCTTTTCCAAAGAGATGGGACTATCAAGCCATCTACATAAATAGAAATAGACCTCAGTCTGCGAAGAAAATCTTTTTCTTACATCATCCATGGTAATACCTATTTGGCTTCCAAACAATTTATCTACAGATTCATCAAGTTCGATTTCTGTAAAGTTAACAGGCACTAACACTTGCCAACAAAGATGCGCAGTTTGCCTTAACCAATCAAACGCTGCTTGATTATTGTCAATATAATGCTTAACTCCACACCACACCAATGTTCTTGTCACAATATACGCTTGCATAGAGTTTATCTTCTTACCCTCCAATTTTCGTAAAAGAGAATCAGGCGTATATTTTCCTTCATCTATAAGGGCCATAAGAAATAAAGGACTTGTGTTTTCATTAATATGCTCGAATAATTCCATACCAATTTCTCCTAAACCATTTCTATAATTCCTAAATATCTCTTCAACTATGATATGAGTTCTAATGGGGTGAACATCAGAAAATCCTTCACCATTATACTCAAAGAATTCACCTTTCATCTGGTCTATACATCGAGACAGGTCCATTGGAGAAAGACGACACAAGTTCCGAATGGCATTCACAGAGATATTTCCCTGCAAGACATTCGAGACAGATATATACTGAAGAAAAGAGGCATTTACATGATCAAGTCTTCCTATCTGTTCAGAGATTCTTGCCCTTAGAGGAACACCTTGTGTTAGGAAATACACATATTCAAGCAATGTTTGAGGATGTCCGGATTCATTCCAAGCCTCTTCAAATATATCAATATGGCACAATCCTCTATCGCATAGATGATCAAAGATATCCTTTGCCTCAGATTCGGTTAAATCTAAGGCAAGAGTAGAATAATGAAGTTTCTCATTAACCTTGTTTTTACACCTATTCCAATCATCCTGCCGGATTGTTACTAAGCATTTAACAAAAGGAGTATCCTCTATTTCATTTACCACTTGAATCCATGAAGTATCGTATGGCAGCACATCTAAATATACAAAAGCTTCACTCTTCAAGCCTTTCGAAATATCTTTGATGGTGGCAATAATCTGCGATATGTTATTTCGATTTACATATTTAATCTCGTATCGTAAAGGAGTACCACAAATCTTCAAATAACGATATGCTAAACTACTTTTGCCAGAACCTGAGACACCCGTTATGAAAACAAGATTATTGTCTTTCAGCTTCTCATAGAGTTGTTGCAACTTTTCTTCTCTGACAACATCATAATTTTTGGCAATATGTATTTCCTTAGCAGATATACCTTGATAATAAGATATTTCAGAATTAACGTCTTCCTGACAAACAGACTGAAAAAGTGGAATTACTGTTAGTCCAAATTGAGTAAAGAATTCCTTTTGACGCACAGAAAACGCTATAATCTGTCCTACCTGACAACATAAATCATCATAAGTAGCAGACTTTTCATTTATCACAAGATAACAAATCCACTGAACCAAATAATCCTTTACTATTAAAGGATCAATAGATGGAAATCGATTTTTTAAAACAGATTCAACATAATTTTCCAACTCTCCTTGCGATTTAGATTGCCATAATATTTTTGCAGCAAGCTCCTTGGAAGAAGCATAATCCAAATGAAGAGTTTCCTCTTTTTTGAGCGACTTTACAAGAGAGGACACCTTCGTCAATCTATCAGAAATCACTCCTTTATCATTGCCATGTCCAACCGCCACGAATGATATTTTTACATTTGAATTTTCATCTAAACTATCCTTACCACGAGAAAACAAAGAAGTAGATTTACCCTTGGAAAACAGATCAGAATACACGATTGTCCCAGAATAACACTTCACCTGTATGGTTTCGATAATTTGGTCATTCAAATATATGTCTAAATCTTCTCTTCCTTCGGGCACGAATACTTCTTTAGAATCAGCAGACTCTATCATTCTATACAACGTATAGAGATATTGAACATGATAACCAAAAACTGTTGATGAAACGGACATAACTATAACCTTTGTCTCAAATCTGATACTTAAAAATCAAGATTAAGCTTTAAATATTTCCTCATATAATTTCTCAATGCTCTCATTCACCATAACAGGAGCGAACACCCTCTCTCCGAAGCTTTTAGAATATTCAGCCATATTCCTGAGAAGATCAGGAGATTCCATCAGTTTTCGAAGCTGCATGGTAAGCGCATCCACATCATCAAATGGGAAAGTGAGGCAGTTCTTTCCTTCTTCAATAACATCAGGCAGACCACCTACAGGAGTAACCACACAAGGTATGCCATAGGCCCAGGCGTCAAGTACACCCATTGGGAAGCCCTCACCATCGCTGGCAAGACATCAGCTCCTTTATGCTCCATGTAATCATGACTTTACTAAATCTTTAATCTCTGACATCAACTTTAGATAAGTTTTTTCCTGTTCCGTTTCGCTCATATCAGATAATGTTTTTTGTGTATCATTTACAGCCTGAAACTCTGCCAAATCAGAATCCAAGAACATACTTGGTTTAATCAATATACTCATTATTTTCGTATTAGCCGACGCAGCCTTATGTAATATTGGTGGTAATTCGTTATTTTGGATGAAATCAGAGGCAAGAAAATCTGTAGAAACTAAAAGAATAGCAATATCTGCCTCTCTTAAAGCTCTCTCTATTTCTTCTTTCCATCGCTGACCAGTTTTTATTCTTTGGTCAGACCAATCATCAATCCCACCTACATAGTTTTTCAACACTTTCAAATGAATCATCAATCTGTCGCAATACACCTTGTCAGTATGTGCATAACTAATAAATATTTTATGTTTTTTCATTTCCATCTTCTTCTCTTCTGTTTCCTTTTCCATAAAATTTATATTTAAGTTTGCCAATGGAGCGTTATGTGATACTTTCGCTTTTTCATCTATTTTCACTTCTGCTACATTTTGAGTTATAGGATTATCAGTAAGATCAACTCTTTTAAACTTTGCCATTAAATTATCATCCACATTCACGATATTGTTCTTACTCAATATAAGAGTTTCAATATGTGATGTTGCAATTTGTTTAGGCAATTTTTTGATTTGATTACCATGAAGATTTAAAATTCTAAGCTTAGGCAATTGAAATAGTGCACTTTGCAAATTCTTGATTTGATTAAATGCCAAGTCCAGGGTTCTAAGCTTACGTAATTTTAATATTTCTTTCGGAATTATCTCTAGTCTATTCTTACTCAAATCCAACTTTTCTAAATTAGTATATTGATACACATTATCTGGTATAAACTTAAGATTTTTACCTGATAAGTTTAATTTGCGTACCTGTTTTATCGTTTTTCCTTTTATTTCTATTGGATATTCCATTTTTTTTTGTAATTTTGCAGCCATAGTCGGACTATGGGGGTAGCGACTAAAAAAAAGTGATGTTCAGTTTGAATCCCTGCGGGGAGGCAAACTGATTAATACCTTAAGGGGAGGCAAAACGAATGGGAAGGACCCGCAAGAATCTGGGAAGAGGTACTTCCTATGTTCTTGTTATGTTTTGAATCCGCTTTAATTCATCACAGCTTCGGCATCCCATGATTTATTCACTAGTGAACCTGTGCCCTGCAAATATAAGGACACGTGAACATTTAAAGGTCGCTTCGTGCGACCTTTAAATGTTATTGATAAGCAATTATCTGGAATACTTGAATTCTTTGATAGATAATGAAGTTGAGTATATCACCATTATAGCGTAAGTATCCGCTCAACGCCGTATTGCATATCTCAAAATAATATTGTAACTTTGCACGGCGGCATCATTTTTCTAATTTTGAGACAAGAATACAAAGTTTAGCCCTCCATCAGCACAAGCTAATGGAGGTTATACCTTAATTTGAAACAAGGAGTACATCATTGCTGCACGCTTACAGGCATCCAAGTCACGACAGAACAAATAAGATATCATTCTAACATGAGAGGCTATCTGCTCGGTCTTAGCTCCGCTTTTTTGTCTACATCAGACTCACGCATCTCCTTCGCCTCATTATCACCGATTACAACCTCGGCGAACTTTGGCTTACTGCTTAATTGTTTCTTAAATTGTAATCATCCTTAGTTTTATCTTTGTTGATGTTGAAATATGATAAGTACTTATTAATAACTGCCTCTACAATTTGATCAATAGAAAATGAAGTCGCATCTATCACCTTATAATTATATTCCATAATATAAACATTATCCTTAAAATAAATATAATCAAAAAGTAAATGGTGAATCAATTTCTTTTAGCAAAGGATGTTTCGCATCCTTTTCCGAAAGAAATGCAAGCCACGCATCACACCATAACTGCTCATGCTCTCGTTGTCCTGGCAGAACTCCACCTTGTAGCCAACCAATGGCTCTACCTTCTCTTTAAACTCACGCTCGCTGAAACTCTCGAAGAAATAGCCACGAGCATCTCTAAAAAGGCGAGGCTCAATAATGAGCACGCCTTCAATATCAGTCTTTATTACTTCCATCTTATCAATTATAATCGATTTGTATAAAAACGGGCTACTAGGCTCCATCACCAAAAAGTAGCTTAAATAAAAAGGAGAGAGGGAGCCGTTCGCCCGTATATCTATTATTTCTTATTATTCATCCTCCAGAAGAAGTGCCATGTTCTGAAGATCGGCTCACTTAGTGCCTCAGTAGGATAATACCTCACGAAATGCATATTCCTCCATATCTTCAGGAAGTATTTCTTCGCCATTCCTTGTTGTGTGAAATGCCCATACTTGGTAAAATGCTTTCCGAAGTTGCCGCCATTCAGTATCTCTGTTAACAATAACTTTCCTCTCTTCTCTTCCATCGGAGCTATCATCTTCTCCTCAGGTAATCCCAAAGCCTCATGCAGTACATACATCACCGCCCCTGCAAACTTCCACAATCCCAAATGCTTCAATTCCTTCGGCAACCAAGTTAACATTTCACAATTAACATTTAACATTGATACAACATAGTAGTAATCAATGATTTGCCTCATTCCAATTCCTTCATCGAAGAAATGATGATAAAGATGCGTCAGCTGATACACTACATTAAAAGCCGATGTAGGCACAGCAATATCTCCTGTCCCATCGGGCAGCCCCACAATATGCGAACATTGAAGATCCACATTTCTCCGAAACCATTTCTGCAACCTAGCATGATAGATAGGATTATTCATGGAACAAGGAAAGAAATGCAGCTCCACAGGCACACCATCCAAGGAAGTCTCCAGATGCTGCAGTCTGATATCATCCCCCAGTTCAAACTTCTTTTGAGTATACTCCATAATCCTCTCCCTACTAGCATCAATCCAAACATCCACATCCCCAGGAGTGCGTGAATAAGGATTCGGATACATCAATGCATTCCCTTGTCCTTTCAGGATGCAGCATCGTAATCCATCGCCTCTAAGCATAGAATAGAGCTTGCTCGCCACAGCATTCACCTTCCTATTCTGTCTGCGAATCTGTTGCGCCTTACCCATCCAGGTCATCAGCAGCTCCCTTCCTATTGGGTTCAGCCTCAACTCCTCAGGATTCTCCTTCCCCAGTCGTTCTATCCCATCAAAGCAAAGCCCAAGCAGAGCCTGCTTAGAAGCAAAGGAATATAGCTCCTGCCAGTCCATACTATCCACCACCCTGCTTATATTCCCCTTATATCCAAGACAATACTTCAGGAAAGCGAAAAAAGCAGTTATATCATTCATTCAACTATTAATCTTTATTAATTATACATAGAGATATACCATATATATGAAATATATTATGTATCTTTGCCCCAAAGTAGAACCATTTAAATAAATAGAATTATGAGTACAGTTTCAGTAACACCTTCTAAAAGAAAGATCATCGACTTAAAAGACGATACATTCAAAACCCTATCCATTATGGCTATTCAGAAGGGAACCAACCTCAAAAACTATATTGAGGATATACTCAATGGCATAGCCGAGGATTACGAAGACGCAAAGCTCTATGCAAAATTAAGAAAAGAGCAGCCAGAAGGTCTCATCCGTGCCAGTAAAGAAGAACAAGAAGATTTCGAAAAGTGGTTAGGCGCATGAAAGTAGAATTTTCAAAATCCTTCATCAAGTCTTCCAAGCGTCTTTCTGGCAAGATGCTCGATTCTTTAAGACGTACGATAGCAGAAGTTAAAGCAGCCAAAGACATTCAAGATATCACTGACTGCAAGAAACTTGTTGGGTATCGTAATATATATAGAATTCGTTTAGGAGATTATAGAGCACTTTTTACTCTAGAAATTGAGTTTTATGGCGATACCATATTCTTTCAATATCTTGCTCCACGAGGCGAAGCCTATGGTAAAAAGATGAAAACAGAACTTAAGCGAATAGACAAAGAATAATTATATTATTCAGTCTCCAATGTATCTCCACCTTTCCCCGGGCGGTCCCATCCCGCACAACCATGGCGAAGACCTTTGATGGTCCGCCAACCTTAGAGCGCAGCGGTTCTGAGCACCGAGTAGGGCGGTTACATCCCTAATCCCTATGGTAGGGATTTAGGGCTTGGGTACAGGGTAAGGTCCCTCCCGCTGGGGTTTCTGTCCCCTACAAGGGGAACCGAAAGGGTCGTAAAGACTATTGAAGACAGGAGGGTCTATTTACAATACATCTCCTCATAATACTTCTGATACTCCCCAGAAGTAACATGATCCATCCATTCTTGGTTATCGAGATACCATTTTACGGTTTCCTCGATTCCCTCCTCAAACTGGAGAGATGGCTCCCAGCCGAGTTCCTTCTGGAGCTTGCGAGAATCGATGGCGTAACGCATATCGTGACCCTTTCTGTCTGTTACATAAGTAATCAAATCCAAGTCAGCACCCTCAGGGCGACCGAGCAATCTATCAACAGTCTTGATAACCACCTTGATGATATCGATGTTCTTCCACTCGTTGAAACCGCCGATGTTGTAAGTCTCGGCAATCTTACCCTTGTGGAAAATCATATCGATGGCACGGGCATGATCCACTACATACAACCAGTCGCGCACATTCTCACCCTTACCATATACAGGCAATGGCTTGCGATGACGGATATTGTTGATGAACAACGGAATCAACTTCTCTGGGAACTGGTATGGACCGTAGTTGTTAGAGCAGTTGGTCACGATGGTAGGCATACCGTATGTATCGTGGAAAGCACGGACGAAGTGGTCTGAGCTTGCCTTAGATGCAGAGTATGGAGAGTGAGGATTGTACTTGGTAGTCTCTAGGAAGAACTCCTCGCCGTAAGCCTCGTGGTTCTTATCGCTGGATGCCTTGGTAGTGAAAGGAGCAGGAATGCCCTCAGGATGAGTCATCTGCAATGCACCGTAAACCTCATCGGTAGAGATGTGGTAGAAGCGCTTGCCCTCGTATCCCTCAGGAAGACTCTCCCAGTAAATCTTGGCAGCCTGGAGCAGAGACAGGGTACCCATCACGTTGGTCTGAGCGAAGGTGAAAGGATCCTTGATACTTCTATCTACATGGCTCTCAGCAGCGAGATGGATGATACCATCAACATGCTCATCTTGCATCAACTTCAAGAAACTATCGAAGTCGCAAATATCCATCTTAACGAACTTGTAGTTTGGCTTATCTTCAATATCTTTGAGGTTTGCCAAATTACCTGCGTATGTCAACTTATCAAGACAGATGATATTGTATTCTGGGTACTTATTTACAAAAAGGCGTACTACGTGTGAGCCGATGAAACCAGCACCGCCCGTGATAACGATATTCTTCATCTTTTTAATATTCTAAATTCTTTTTTAATGTTTGATCTTTCTCTTCAAGAATTGAAAGGAGATATCTGCTATAGTCATTCTTCAACATAGGCTGAGCATTCTCTTTATTGTTCTGCTGTAATTAACAGAACCTAAACTTTTAAAAAGGTAAATCGTCCGCAGTCGTAACATGTTTTTCTTTTATAACTAACTCTTCGTCAGAAGGAGGATAACTAGACATTAAACTTCCCTCATTATCAAATAGAACCTTAAGAACAAACAAATCATAGCCACTTCTTGAATTAGTAAATTCATAAAAATTCTGTTTTATAGAATTTTGCTGATATTTATATCTCCAAGGTTCTAGCAATAAACACAATTCAGATAAGTTATGAAAAATAACAGGAAACTTCCAGTTCATTGCCTTTCTTAATTCTGCAAAAACAGGATGATTTGTAAATAATACTTCTGATATATTTTTGCTTTGACTTTCATTTGCACTTACAAGCAAATCTGTTAAATCTTTGGCCATGCCCAAAGTTTCTCGCAAATCATTAAGCGTGTCTGTTTGTGCATACCTTGATTGCTCTTGCAGGTACTGATGAAGTAATCCCGCCCATTGTTCTCTCAAGAAAGTTATAATTTCATTTGATGAGTAAAAAGGATGGATGATATTGTTGCGCTTCAAACTTCTTATTTCCTCGATAAACTCAAAAATACGTTTATCATCTACATGTGAGTACTCAATATCTTTATCCTTATTCTTCAGATAAGTTTGGTATTCAGCATCAACATCCCGATCTATAAAAACATAGACTTGCTTATTATGCTCTATCGCAGTTTTTATTTCCTCATTAGTAATGGAGTATTTTTGATTGACATCAGAGGCTGTACCAAATCGTCCCCCAATGATAGCAACAACAATATCAACCATTGATACCTCTTTATAGCAATAATCCTCTAACTTGAAGTTTGTCCCATAGGGGATTCCACCTTCTTCATTTCTTACGACATCGTAGCCTAACCCAAGGATAAAGTTATCTAAATCAGCACGGATTTGCTTTAAGTCATAAAAAGTTGAACTTATAAAAACTCTTGGTTTTGCCATAGCTTAACTTCTTAAGAATATACTGTTTTATCTTTTTTCAATAAATAAACAAATGTAGAATTTTTCTGTTATTTTCCGAACTTCTCACACGCCTCCTTATACGTATCGAGGCTACCGATATCGAATCTACCCGCCGTCATTTTCCAGGCGTGCATCTCCACCTGTTCCACCATATAATGAGCAAGATTACCAGGGGCATCCTTGCCACAACCATTCTCAACGGAATGTCTTACCTTATTCAAATCCTTCTTCTTATATATATAAAAAGGTGGTACAGCCCAATGGCTCTTTGGCTGTTGAGGCTTTTCTTCCATATTCAAAACCTTGTCGTTATCATCCAGAACAATCACACCTGTTCGCTGCAACTTCTCGATGCTTGGCTGTTCATGACACATGATGCAAGAAGTACCCTTTGCCTTGGCAAAATCCACAAACTCCTGGAATGAGAAGAAGAGGATGTTGTCGGCAGCTACTACCAACATATCATCATCAATCTTCAACTTGTCCATCGCAAACAACAAATCACACACGGCACCCAGTCTTGTGTCATTCGTCTCCGTACCGTCATCCACTATCGTAACTGGCTTCGTATAAGTCTGTTTTGATGCCCACTCCTCAAAGATGCCGGCAAACTTATGGTTCGTGATGATGATGTGCTCATCAATCTCCGGAATCTTATCGATATCATCGAGCATTCTGCCCAATATCGTATTCTCACCAATCTTCAACAATGGCTTTGGAAAGTTCTTTGTCAACTCTCCCAATCTTGTGGCATATCCTGCCGCTATCACTATATTCTTCATCGCTATCTCTAAACAAATATAAGCGAGAATGTCAACTCAACATTCAACACTTAACATTCAACATTATTCAATAAATCTCGCTCCATCATCCGGCTTCACCCAGAACACCTTGAAGGTCTTCTCATACTCAGGGAACTTTTCCAGATATTGACGGGTCAACTCCTTCTCTACGTTCTCCTTACAAGCAGGATCCACTAAGGCAACGCATGCACCCTTGAATCCTGCACCCGAGAACCTGCCACCATATACACCCTCCAAACTGCGCATAATCTCATAGATGGCTATCAACTCAGGCGAACCACACTCATAGTTATGGATAGAAGACTCGCAAGAGTCAAAGCACAATTTTCCGAACAGTTCCAGATTACCAGTCTCCCATGCCGTCACACCCTGTCTTACCCTGCGATACTCCGAATAGAAATGCTCGGCTCTGCGGGCAAAGCGGGCAGGCATTCTTTCCTTGCATGCCTCATACGACTCCTTAGAAATATCTCTCAGGAAAGTCTTGTTAAACTCCTTCAATGGCTGATTCTGATACGCCAGCACATTCCATGCAGCCGTCTTGCATTCATATACACGAAGGTTGTAATCACTGTTCACCAGACTTCTCGTCAAGCCCGAGAAGAAAATACCAATCTCGAAATCTTTCATCTCCAGATTTCGCTTAATGATGCGATAATCATCACTGTCACAGTCCAGAAACAGCAGACCATCCTTCTTTCCCAAGGCGATACATGCCTGGTCGAGCAGACCATTGTTCAGTCCGATATACTCTCGCTCCGCCTCCGAAGCAATCTTCACCACCTCAAAAGGTTGGAGCGTGATGTCATTAGCCTTGGCGAAAGCCATCACGTAAGCGATAAGAACAGCGGCACTGGATGACAATCCTCCCACTGGCAACGAACCCTGTACCACGCCATTGATACCCTTCTTCAAGTCAAAGCGTTTCTTCAGTGCGTATTTGGCACCTCTGGCATAGTCGCCCCAGTGCATCTCTCTTACCAGCGTTCCTTTAGTGATGTCAAAATCAACAACACCATCAAAGGTGCGTGACTCCAAGTGTACCTTGCCATCCTCATTAGGCGTAAACCACAAATCCACACCCTTGTTGATAGCAAAACCAGTCACGATACCATGCTGATGATCCACATGAGCGCCCAACGGGCAAACCCGATAAGGCGAAAAAATATGATATTGAAATTCCATACAATATTTATTTAATAGATTAGCTTTAAGTAGCCTGTTAACTATAAACTAATAACTGTTAACTATAAACTATTAACAGTAGTATTCCTTGTACCACTCTGCGAAGGCTCTCAGTCCCTCTCTCAACGGAGTAGCTGGCTTATACCCGAAGTCCTCCTCCAGCGGAGTTGTATCAGCATAAGTCACAGGCACATCGCCCGGCTGCATTGCCACCAGTTCCTTGTGCGCCTCAAAGTCATAATTCTCTGGCAGCACACCGGCACGGATCAGTTCCTCCTGCAGGATGCTTACAAACTCCAGCAGGTTCTCAGGATGCGAGTTGCCGATATTGTAAACCTTGTATGGAGGGATAGGCAAACCGTCCTCACCATTCTGCTTCTCAGGCGCATGCCGCATCACTCTCATGATACCCTCCACGATGTCATCCACGTAAGTGAAGTCACGCTTGCAGTTACCATAGTTGAAAATCTTGATGGTATCACCCTTCACCAGTTTATTGGTAAAGCCGAAGTACGCCATGTCCGGTCTTCCCGCAGGTCCATACACCGTAAAGAATCTCAAACCTGTACTTGGAATATTGTAAAGCTTTGAATAGGCATGAGCCATCAGCTCGTTGCTCTTCTTCGTAGCAGCATAAAGGCTCACTGGGTTATCCACCTTATCATCGGTAGAATAAGGCACCTTCTTGTTTGAACCGTAAACAGAAGATGAAGAAGCGTAAACCAGATGCTCCACCTCATGATGACGGCAAGCCTCCAGGATATTGTAGAAACCTATCAGGTTACTCTGGACATAAGCATCCGGATTCGTGATAGAATATCTCACGCCAGCTTGGGCAGCCAGATTCACTACCACCTTTGGCTGATACTTCTCGAAGAGCTTGTCCATCACCGCCTTGTCTGCGATACTGCCATATACCATGGTAAAGCCCTCAAACTCCTGCAACTTGCGAAGTCTCTCCTCCTTGATATGCACATCATAGTAGTCGTTCATATTATCGATACCCACTACCTTGACGTTCTTCACTTCCTTCAACAGTCTCAAAGCCAAGTTGCTGCCGATAAAGCCGGCAGCACCTGTTACGAGGATTGTTTTCCCCGTTAAATCAACATTATATTGTACCATAACTAGTCTCTTCTAAAAATATCACGTGTATAAACCTTCTCCTTGGCATCATCCAGACAGGCATCATAGCGGTTGGCAATAATCGCCTGGCTCTGCGCCTTGAACTGCTCCAAGTCATTCACCACCTTGCTTCCGAAGAAAGTACTGCCATCTTCCAGAGTAGGCTCATAGATAATCACCTCGGCACCCTTCGCCTTGATACGCTTCATAATGCCCTGGATAGCACTCTGGCGGAAGTTATCGCTGTTGCTCTTCATCGTCAGACGATACACGCCAATCACGCACTCATGCTCCTTACCGGCATCATAGCTGCTGTTTTCGTTATAATATCCAGCCTTTCTCAACACGGCATCAGCGATGTAATCCTTGCGGGTACGGTTACTCTCCACAATCGCCTCAATCAGGTTCTCAGGCACATCGGCATAGTTTGCCAACAGCTGCTTGGTATCCTTAGGCAGACAGTAACCGCCATAGCCGAAGCTAGGGTTGTTGTAATGAGTACCGATACGAGGATCCAAGCCTACACCATCAATAATCGCCTCAGAATCCAAGCCCTTCATCTCTGCGTAAGTATCCAACTCGTTAAAGTAGCTTACACGAAGTGCCAGATAAGTATTGGCAAAAAGCTTCACGGCCTCAGCCTCCTTCATACCCATAAACAGTGTATCGATGTTCTCCTTGATAGCACCTTCCTGCAGCAAAGCCGCAAAAGTCTTGGCAGCCTCCTTCAGCATCTCCACATCCGTTACACGCTTGATAGCCTCATTCTCCTCTGCAAATTCAGGGCGGTCGATAATCTTAGGATAGCCCACGATGATACGGCTAGGATAGAGATTATCATAGAGTGCCTTGCTCTCACGAAGGAACTCTGGAGAGAAGAGCAGGTTGAATTTCTTCACGCCCTTCTTGGCATACTTCAGATAGAGACTACGGGTATAACCCACAGGAATTGTACTCTTGATCACCATCACAGCATCCGGATTCACCTCCAATACTAGGTCGATGACCTCCTCTACGTGCGAAGTATCGAAGTAATTCTTCACAGGGTCATAATTGGTAGGAGCAGCTATCACCACGAAGTCTGCATCCTTGTAAGCCTCCTTGCCATCCAATGTTGCCACCAGATTCAGAGGCTTCTCTGCCAAATACTTCTCGATATAATCGTCCTGGATAGGAGAAATCTTGTTATTCAGTTTCTCCACCTTCTCTGGGATTACATCTACTGCTGTTACATGATGGTGCTGAGATAACAGGGTTGCTATACTCAGACCTACGTAGCCGGTACCGGCTACAGCAACTTTAATGTTCTTAAAAGTATTCATATTGTTGAAAATAATATAGTTAGAAACAATACTATCAAACGATAGCTATATAATGAAACATGACGTTTCTGTTATTCAAATTAATTATCTGCTCTTTCTCCAAAAGAAGTGCCAAACTCGAAATAAAGGCTCACTTAGAGCCTCTAATGGGAAATACCTCACGAGCCTCATATCCCTATACACCCTTTGGAGATTATGTCCCAGTTTTGATCTCCCAAACCGATTCCTGGCATCATGCCTTCCGAAGTTCCCAGCCTCCAGCACCTCGTTCAGCACAAACTTACCATACTTCTCATTCTGAGGAACGATAAGCCGAGAGGCAGGCATGCCAAACACCTCCTGCATGATATACATGATACCCCCGGCAAACCGCCATAATCCCAACTCCTTCAACTCCTCCTGCACCCTATCGATAGCAGCAGCAAAAGAAGAAGAAGAAGAAGAACTGGCAGCAAAAGAAGAGTTAGCAACAGAAGAAGAGCGAGTAACAGTAGCAGAAGCACCAGCACTATCAGAAGTCGTATCCCCACTAACATCCCGGCGGTCCCATCCCGCACAATCTGGCGAGACCTTTGATGGTCCGCCATCCTTAGAGCGTAGCGGTTCCGAGCACCGAGTAGGGCGGTTTCCTCCCTCTCCCCTGAGGGTGAGAGGGTCGGGGTGAGAGGTGGAGCCCTCTTTAAGGGTAAAGAGGGACGGGGTGATTTTCGAAGAAATTTGATAGACTTTATAAAAGTCGCAAAGAACAAAGTAGTAATCAAGAAGCTGTTTTAGCCCAATCCCCTCATTCATCAGATGAGCAAAGATATGAGTCAACTGGAAAATGAGATTGAATTCCGCTGTCGGAATTGAAATCTCCCCTTGTTCTCCCAACATTACCCGATGCGAGAACTGCTCATCCTTTACCCTCTCATAATATTTCTGAAGCTTTCTGTTATGCCAGAAGCACAACTGGAAGCTAGGGCGATAATGCACTTCCACCTCCACACCCTTATACGATGGGAACTCGATGTGGTGATAACATGCCTTTTCATGAGGCGAGATAGAGCGAACAAAGGAGATGACCCGCTTGTCGCCCCCTTCCACCCAGATATCAATATCACCAGGCGTGCGATGCAAGCCATTGGGATACAGCAGCGCATTCCCCTGCCCTTTCAGGATGCAGGTTCTGAATCCCTTCTTCCGGAACCACTCAGAAACCTGGATGGCAGCATCGTTCAACCTTACATTCGCCTTCTCCAACATCTGGCTTTCCGCCATCCATTGGAGCAGCAACTCCTTTTTCATCCCTACATATTCAACTGGCAATTTCTTGATACCATCAAAAAGAACTCCTACCAGACATTGCTTCCTGGCAATAGTATACAGTTTTTTCCAATCCGCCTCCTTCAAGGAAGAAGGAATCTCAGACTCCGAGCCGATGCAGAACCTTAGGAAATCAAAGAAAATCTGATATTGTTTCACAATGTATTTTTTTTACCACATGGGCAGGAACTCCAACCAAAGTTATATTGTCCTGTTCAAAACTCTTATTCACTACAGCATTAGCTCCAATCGTAACATAATTACCGATCTTAATATCCCCAAACATTTTAACACCAGGGCCCAAATAAACATTGTCTCCAATTACAGGTGCTTTACCATTGGTTTCACCAATATTTACGCAAGTATGAATAACGCAGTTCTTTCCAACCCTAGTATGTGGATTTACAACAACGCTTCCATAATGCTTGATATTCAGTCCTGGACCAAAACAATTTTTATGAATGGTATATCCGAGTGTATATGACAGTTTTTTAAAGACATAATAATGGTAAAGAAACATAGGAAGAATAAATATTTTATGCCCCCCCACTTTTTGGCTCAACACATTAGACCAGTATTCGTATTTACGAAGTTCGATATGAAATCTAATACGTTTGTCAAAACGAATTTTTACAAACCTTTTAAAGGTACCAAGTCGGTTAATCCCTAAAGCCTTTGCATCTTCTTGCAAATAATATTGCAACTCCTTTTTCGTATTTATCATCGCAAATGTTTTTTCTTAAAAATATATAAGAGAAGTTCTAAAATCACAAGATAGTATTATCTTTGCATTCATGAAACAAGCCATACACATCATATTATCCTACATAGCAGCTATCATCCTCCTTCCGATAGCCTTGCTATGTAAGTTCTTCCGAAGAAAGTAATCCTACTTTTTTCGGAAAGGATTCTTGTATATTCCCAAGAGCTGCTTACCAAAGTAATAGAAGAACTGCATGTCATCCACGAAGTAACGCTTGAAGAGGCGCTTTGGTTCCTTCATGCAACGATACAGCCACTCCATACCTATCTTCTGCCAAATCTTAGGCGCACGTTTCAATGTACCTGCTTCGAAGTCGATGGTAGCACCCAGAGCCATGAACACCTTTACTCCAGGCATCTTATCACGATACTTCATAATCCACTTCTCCTGCTTAGGCGCACCCACACCAACGAGCAGAACATTTGCACCACTCTCGTTTACGATGCGAACCAACTCCTCACATTCATCATCATGCTTCTCGAAGCCAAAGGAAGGAGAATGAGCACCGACCACCATCTGGCGTTCCACCTTCTCATTGATGCGTTCCATTGCCTTGGCAGCAATACCCTCCTTGGCACCAAGCAAGAAGATCTTGCAGTCTGCATCATCCTTATGATACATATAATAAGAGGTGAAGAAGCTGGAACCCGGAATCGCTTCCTTGATTGGAGTCTTCAACAACTTACCAAATAGGTAAAGGATTTTACTGTCACACACCACCCATTCTGACTTCTGATACACATCATAAAACTCCTTGTCCTTCTGAAGCTTAATCAGATGATCAAGATTAGGAGTCACAAGAACACCCTCCTTCAAGTTCTCCAAGAGTTCCTGACGAGTAATGTTCTGAATATCTATATTTAATACTTTAACTGTTTCCATTAAATTATCTCAAAAATTTTCTTCCACTCATACTCCTCTGTCCTAAAAGTTTGCGAGAAGAATCGAGCTAGGCATCTACATATATACGACACGATAAGAACATACAACATTATCAGTGGAATATTCAGAGGAAACAAACTATTTAACTTATCTGTAAACAAATAGTATTGAATCAAATAAGATTCCAAACATAATCCAGAAACTGCCATAATAATGACATTTCCATACTTATTGCTATATATTCTCTCAAACCATGAAGCATTACATAATTTATAAAAATAATATATAACCCCTGCAAGAGGGAACAATGTAATAATTTGGAAAGGAGCTACCTCAATATGTTTCTTTGCTACAAATTGAATTCCATAGAAAGTTCCCAATGACACAACAAACAACATAAGGTCATACCATCTACACTTCTTTTTAACCGTTGATATCTTTGTTTTCAAGCCAACAAAAGCACCCATCAACATGAATCCAAAATATGGTATCCATCTATATAATGTAGTAACACCATACAAACCTTTACTGCTCGTTTCAAATTTATATGGGAACCATAATATATAGACAATCAAAGAAATTGAAACAACCAAACCAACTACCAATGGTAACTTATCTATCAAATATTTCTGTATAAAAAAAAGCAATACATAATATAGCATTATAAACAAGACAAATTCACCCCCCCGAATTTTAAAACAGGTATAATGGAAGACCAAGTTACCAATGCACCTACCAATGCACACATAATTACAGACGGATAAATTCTATTGATTCTTCGTTTGTACCAATTGTCGAATCTAGTCGGTTGTTTCCAAAATAAAGTATAGCCAGAAGCAAATAAGAATAAACAATCTCCAATCGCTCCACCAGTAGCCAATATTGAAAATCTAGGATAACATATATCCATATGGCTATTAATAATTAAAAAAACTGCATAGAATTTTAATATATCAATACTGTAGTCACGCTTTTTCAACTTTTCCATAATCTTTTACAACCTACTTTTCAAAAAGTGCTTTTTTTATATATTCAATCGAATGATATCGTTCCTCCTTCAATTTTTCTGCAGGTATTGTATAATCAACATCACTAATCTTTGGAAGAGGACTACCTACAGGCAAGATTCTATTCTCTAAGTTCAGTTTCTTCAAGATACTAGTCAAACGACTATTTGTTGAATGTTGACTTTTGATAACCGAATAAAAAGACTTGGAAAAATTAATAGAGAACACAGTTCCATGGAATGAATTGGTAACAACAAACTCTGCATTAGCAAACAAGCCTACAAAATCAGATGGACCCGCTGTCAAAATTTCCTGTACATCATTTCCAGAATGTTCTGGATAAGCATCACGACAAATTCGAACTATCTTAAGATTACGCTCCTTAGCTATATGTCTTGCAACCTCTAAGACATAATCACATGGCTTAATAGTTACAATATATACCAAAATATATTTTTCCTTTGGACACATATCAAACTTAGCCACTTCCAGCCATTCCTTATTATCCAAAATAAGAGTTGGATCTAGAACCACATCCACATCTCTATCCAGCAAATTCTCCAATAATTCAGATGCTTGCTGTTCTCTTACTGACAAATGTGAAAAGCCTGACAATTCTTTCTTAAAAACACGTTCGGCTTCTTTTGAGAGAGAAGATAATCCAATACTAGAAGCATACGAAATCTTCTTTGTGCCTTTTTTGTCAAAACAAGCAAAAAAAGGTTCTAAAGAATAGCCTTTTTCGTAATTCCAGACCTGATCACTGCCTATACATAGCACATCATAATCAAATTTTGCATCATATAGAGATCTTACGGAAGGATAGACAGATGATGTCAGATGATTGTATTTCTCATGAAACTCTTCAAAACGTTTATTTCTCAGTTTTTTATTTTTCTGATGAAACATACAGAAGAGATTTTGAACTATAGGCAACAAACTCACCTTCACTTTCTGTTTCAAAGAAATTGGCACCATCAATTTCTCTCCTCTGAAATCATGACCAGGATTGATGCCAAATAAATAATTGATAACTTCGGCATTATATCCCATCTTTGCTAATTTACGACACAAAGCGCAACATTGAAGTTCTGCTCCATAATTATTAACATTTAATATTGTAAGGATTCCTATCTTCATCTCATTTAAATTTTCTTAAGTTCTTCATAAATTCTCTTGTTCACAACATTATAAGAGAAAGCAGTCTTTACTCGATCCCTCATCTCTATAGAGAGCTTCTTCAAGTCATAATTTTCTCGAATCTGTATAATCTTATCTGCATACGCTTGCGGATCATATCCATCAACTATCATTCTGTCATCACCAACTATGGCACGATTAAAATGATAATCACTAACAATCGGCACTAATCCTTGCGCCATTGCTTCGTTCAAAGAATTAGAATGACCCTCGCAACGCTCCTTGGAAGGGAATACAAAGAAATGCTGAGACTGCATGATTTCCTTGATTTCTGCAAAAGGAGTCAAACCTTTGCGCACGATGTGGCTCCTATATGGTGAATTGTCTATCATCGCATCAATGTCTTTCACATATTCCTTGCTGAATCCAGTTCCTCCAATAATGGTAAGAAAGACATCATCATATTTTTTACACAGCATGTCGAAAGCCTTGATAACCACATCTACGTTTTTTTCAGGTGTTACCCTGCCAAAATAACAAAGGTTTATCCTATCCTTTGGTCTTTCGGAAACGACATTAGCGATATTTTCTTCTACCACATAATTAGGGTAGTAAACAAGATGAGCGTTGCTGATACGCTTCACAATATCCAAGGAAGGCGTACCTTCAAACCACACCTGAGTTTGCATATCCATGTTTTTCTTGACAATCCAACGATAAAACTTAGAACCTCGGTTATAAAAGTCCATAAACTGCCCTCCTTTCATATAGGTTACAGACTTGTATCCCAACATTCGAACGACCCAAGTAATGATAAGTTCATAAGGAGCCAATTTTCCGCCATAGGTAAGCATCAAGAAGGCACTACGCTTGCGGTTTCCAAACAAAAGATGCTTAATGATTTTACCCAAGTCAATGATAGCAAACGATTGTGTTTCGAGAAAATGAATTAGTTTTCCCTCCATTACACAACGTCTTCTTACTATAGGTTCCATCTCATAGCCCATATCCTCCAATCCTTTTATCACCCTTCGGGCAGAGGACTGTCCACCGCTCTTCGGAACTTCCGACATCTTACCTATGTTTCCAAATACAAAAAATTTCTTCATCATATGTCTAACTTATTTTTTCAAAATCTTTCAAAAAAACTTCCTCTAAACAAGTCGTTTTAGCAATCGTGTAAGGTCAAACGGCAAATACCAATTGATGGTCTTCAATAATTTCTTTGCCTTTAAGATAAGTCCTTGCTTACTGTAATACAAATCAACGACATCTTTCAAGTTTTTGTTGTCATCACGCAAGGCATCAAGCATCTTATTGCGTAAATCAAGATTAGGATGATATATCTTACCATAGCTCTGCTTTACAAGGACTTCCCCCATATCACTATCTTCTGTTTTAAATTCACCTTTTATCGCATCAAACAGTTTTTTCCCTCTTTCAGAGGTAATTGCAACAGCAGATACACCCTTTCTATCATTCAAGAAACGCTTTCCCCAGAAATCACCCAACCTTATGTCTGTATATTCCATCGTACTACGAAGTTTACAATCAGAACAAGCATCATTGAGCACATGATCGGAAAAGAAAAGTGAATAAAACTCATCTTGCTTAGGGCTACTAATAAAAGCTTTAACACCATCTACTACTACTACTACTACGTAGAATGTACCCCATCCACGAACCTTGCTACGAAACTGTACGTCATCAAATTTCTTGTAATTGACTTGTTTTTTGATATTCTGTTCGTATTTATTCCAAACAAGCATAGAAGGACAACCATGACAGAACAAATCTATCAAGATACAGTTATCACGTTGTTTACGCAAAGACAGGAACTTATGTGCTGCATAAATATGGCAAGGAAGACCAAAGATTGCAAACTTAGTTGTTCTTGCGTTTTTTACAAGTGTCTTAAACGCATCAAAGCTATATGATTGAATGTATTTAGAGCCACGAAAAGCATCACTTTCAGAGACAGTAGAAACCACTTGATGCTCAGCTCGATGAAGTTCATCATTATAAGTAACACCAATACAAACGTATCCTCGGCTTATCAGTTCTTTGGCCAAAGCATCTGCCACACCTCCAGAAGTAACCTTCTCCAATATAACGTCTGATTTATATTGTGCAGAATGAACATCTATTTTATTGACATCTTCAACACTTGTTACTTTTACATCATTATCAAACTTGTAGCATACTTTCGTACACAATCCACAATCAACACATTTATCTTCATCCAAATAAGGACGATAAAAACCATCCTCATTTAGACGAATTTCAATTGCATTCTTCGCACAAACAGCTGCACACATTTGGCAACTAGTACATTCGCGAAGAGCTGATTTATCAGTAATATTCATGTCTTCTATTTTTCAAAAAGAATATCATGCAGTGCATCCAAATAAGCATGGCCCCAACGAGTATCAGGTTCAACATAATTACCTTCTCCCCACTCATTCCAAGAACGCAATATAATAATACGATGTTCAGGCTCCTTATTTTTTACCAATTCAAGAGCTTCTTTACAATGCTTTTTCCATAATTCCGGAGTACTACCATAAACAATCTGTGCTTTCTTACCAGAACGAGGGCTGCGATCCCATCCTGGGATGATATTTGGGTAAACATTTTCCCATTTATCAGTATCATTAAAAGTATATTTAATAAAATTCTTATATTTGTACTTATCTACAGGAGCAAGCCAATCTATCTTATCTCGAATTTTTTTCTCGATGACCATTCGATAATAGCCTTTGATTTTCTGCATAGGATCCCATACACCTCCATGACTTACGGCATCATATCCTTGCCCAAACACCTTTTTATACTCTGGATCATTTGCTTGATTCATTCCTACAAAATGAATTCCAGGAAAACCATTTTCCTTAGCTAATTTATTCCACAAATTAAAAAAATGATGCGAATCAGGAAGAGCATCTGCATTATAAACCAAAAAGAAAGGTTTACCATCTACCTTGATATAGCGATGGTCTTTAAAAGCTTTTAGGCAATAATTGAAATGAGCTATATAATCTTCATCTCCTGGATAGGTCTGCTCACATATCATGTGATTCTTCTGAAGATTACCCATCGTAGTCCATGTACTCGTTTTCCAATCATGATTTGCCCAACCTAGACAAAAAGGAAAATCTGGTTTACCACTCTCAAGAACCTCATCAAAAGGACGTTCTAAAAGTCGCTTACCGTTACCAAACCAATAATGCCAATACATGAATCCTTCAACACCTGCCTCGCGAGCTAATTGCGCCTGCAATTCACGGGTTTCAGGCAAACGAAGATCGTAAAAGCCTAAATCTGCAGGTATATTAGGTTGATGGTGTCCACGAAAAAGTGGACGTGCCTTTGCTACATTATTCCATTCAGTAAATCCCTTTCCCCAAACATCATCATTTTCTGGAATTGGATGATATTGTGGAAGATACATAGCTATAACTCTTGCTTTTGGTTTCATTTTTTTATCCATTTAAATCTTTATTAAATATATCTATATATTGTTGTGCGATTTGTTTGTAGTCGTGATACTTCTCTACAAACTTGCGTCCTTGCTTACCAAGAATTTCTATTTCATCCTTTCTATTAAGAATATCTATCATTGTATCACAAATTTGATCTACATCAGGACAAATATTGAATATTGGATTGTTCTCATACCCATACATTTTATTGGCAACAGGTTCTGCACCACCCATAATCAACTTACCTTTAAGCATCGAGAAAAATCCATTCATAGCCACCGAATAGCTATTGGCATCGTCAACGATAACGTTAGTACGCTCTACAAGTTTCATATATTCATCAAACGGCAACATTCCCGCACAAACAAATTCCCCTTTGTCTCCAAAATGTTTTTGCATTTTTTCAAATGCAGCTTTTATAAAGCGTGTTCCCTTACACTCACTACGAGAGCCATGATAAAATACTACTTTATCTTTAACTATATTAGGCTTATACTCAAACTGATTTGGATTAATAGGAATACGAACAATATTGCGACAGGAAGCATAATCCTTAAATGGCTCATAATACTCATACCAAATAGGAATATATCCATCTATATGGATCATTAATTCATCTTCCCATTCTAAAAGACGCTTGTTACTTTTGAAACGGCAATTTGGATTTTGCACCAAATAACCTTCCATATAACTCTTATACTTTTCATGAGAATTATACCAATAATCAAATAGATGAGCACTGATGCCTGCTCCACTTAAGTAAACCTTTTTATTATGTTTCCTGAGAAAATCATAAGGAATACGATTCAACCATGTATATTGGCTAATATTATTGGGACCTATCAAGAGAACCACATCATACCCCATAAACAACTTTTTATGCAGCATGATGTTAGCAACATTGTAGAAAGGTGCAAACTTTCCCCAATTATTAGAGCGATGGCTATCCCATCTGAAATCAGAAGGATAATCTTTAGTATAGTCTCCATTAGAAGCCAAAAAAACATCATGTCCCAATGCAACCAATCCATCTTTCAGACAATTAAAGAATCCACTATATTCTCCAAACAATAATATTTTCATACTTATCGTTCTATTATATCTTCATTACTCAGAGGGGCGTAAGGTCCCTCCTTTACTTCAAACATAACTGTTCCACTCTCTAATACTTCTACAGAATGCCACTGACCTTTAGGAATATGAACACCATATACACCATCTTTCGGAGACAAAACAAAGGTTTCTGTAATGTCGCCCACTTGATTGTGAAAATAAACATTCATCTTTCCTCTTACCAACAACATGGTTTCAGCTGTATTTTGGTGTCTTTGGATAGGAACAATAGTTCCTGGCTCCATCGCATTGAACAGTCGCTGAACCTTGGAATCCAAGGATTCATGCAAATTGAAGTTCATGCGAAGGCGAGGTGATGCCTTTGCCTCCGCAGAAACTTTGTCTAATAATGCTTGATCTAGTAACATTACTTAAAACTATTAATGGCGTCAACTACAATCTTGGCATCATCCATTGAAATCACCTGATTCATAGGAATAGACAACTCCTGATTGTGAATTTTCTCAGAAATTGACAACGAGAGCTGAGGAACATTCCATGGCTCCTTTTCATAACACTCCTGATGATGTGGTGGTATTGGATAATGAATCAAAGTCTGAACACCTTGTTCCTTCAAGTACTCCTGCAATTCATCACGGCGCTCACAGAAGATAGGGAACTGGTGATATACATTGTTCTCATCATCAATCTTTGCTGGCAATGTTATCAACGGATTATTGATATGCTCATAATAATAAGCTGCCAACTTTTGGCGCTGAGCATTATCCTCATCCAAATACTTCAACTTGACATCAAGCACAGCAGCATCCAACTCGCTCATACGGCTATTAATACCTGTATATTTGAACACATACTTCTTCTGACTGCCATAATTTGCCAAAGCACGAATCACAGATGCAAGATCTTTGTCACTAGTAGTCACCGCACCAGCATCACCAAAGGCACCAAGATTCTTGCCAGGATAGAAACTATGCGCACCAGCATCTCCCAAGGCACCAGTCTTCACACCCTTCCAAGCACAACCTTGACTCTGAGCACAATCTTCCATCAACTTCAAATTATGCTTCTTGCAAATCTCACATAACTTGTCATTATAAGCTACACGACCATAAAGATGAACAATCATCACACCTTTTGTCTTAGGAGTGATTGCAGCCTCAATCTTGTCAATATCAATTTCAAGATGCTCAAATGTTGGCTCAACCAAGATTGGAGTCAAATTATTCTCTGTAATAGCAAGAATAGTTGCAATATAGGTGTTAGCAGGAACAATGATTTCGTCACCATCCTGAAAAACGCCTAACTCCTTATAACCCCGGATTATCAATCGCAAGGCATCCAAACCATTAGCTACAGCAACACACTCATCTGTACCTATATACAGAGCATAGTCCTTCTCAAACTGCTTGTTTTCATTACCCTGCAAGAACCAGCCACTTTCAATAACACGATTGGCTGCAGCCTTATACTCATCACCATGCTGCATGGTGATAGCCTGTAAATCTAATAACTTTACCATATTTCCTTTATTTTATAATCGTTTTTTATCTTTAGATTGCATATAATTACTAACCCTCAACAAAGAATTGAAGGTATTGGTATCAAACCACAAGATGTCCTCGCCAAACTTTTGTACTTGCAACTTATTCGCTGCTAGATATGCTTGGTTAAGCGATGTTACTTCATAACGTCCACGTTCTGACTTATCCAAAACCTTTACGTAATCTGCAACTCCCTTTGGAAAGACATAAAGTCCAGTGATAGAATAGTGTTGTGGTGAACTAGGTTTGCCTTCCACAGAATGACACTTCCCTGCTTTATCCAAGATTGCCACCCCATATTGGTTAGGGTCGTAGTCTTGAGATATGAAGATGGTTGCTTGTCCACTATTTTTTGCAGCACGCAAAGCCTTACGAAGTTTTTCTGTTACCCCTTCACCTTCTATGATACAATCACCTGTTACCATACAGACAGGTTCATTGCCCACAAAATGAGCCCCAATGGTCAATGCCTGTGCGGCTCCTTCAGGAGATGTTTGAGTGGCATATGTGAACTTCGATCCATACTCCGATCCATCGCCTAACGCTTGGATAAAAGCAGATATATATTTAGGACTCGTAATGATAAGGATGTCCGTTATCCCCACTTCCACCAATGTTTTTATGGGATAAAAAATCATAGGCTTATCATATATGGGCAGCAACTGCTTTGGGACACCCATGGTAAGAGGATATAGTTTATCACCAGAGTCACCAGCAAGGATAATACCTTTTGTAATTATACTCATTTTTTATTCTGCTTTTCATTCACGTAATTCAAGAAGTCATCATAGTTACGAATGTAGTCATCCTCAGAATAACCATGAGATGCTAAGACTAAGCAAATACTACCCGAAGAAAAGCCTTGCTCGGAAGCCCAAATTCCTGGTGGTACATGAAGTCCCCAGAATGGTCTGTTGAGCTGTACCGTTCTCTTGTTTATGCCATCATCAAGCACAACTTCAAAAGCGCCAGATGCTGCAATGATAAACTGATGACATTCCTTATGAGCATGAGCACCACGGTCTTCACCACCAGGAATATCATAGCTATAGAATACACGATTGATTGGGAATGGTACGTGTACATTCTCATACATATATGTAAGATTACCCTCAGGGTCGTGCATTTTATTCAATTCACAAAGAGAACAATCAAACACACTTTTACCTTCCTTGAGCATTCCCTGACTATCTACCTCATTAACCTTAACAGATGTTCTGGCATCCGATGATACTGTTTGAATCGTATTATCTTTAGTCCATCGCTTAAACTCCTCATAGTCCATGATGTAGTCATTCTCGTCATATTCTGTAGAAGACAAAACCAATGCCAAGGAATTAGTAGAGAAGTTGGTCATTGTTCTCCACATGCCTTTTGGAACATAGAGGCCATGATAGGAACGATTCAAGGAAAACTTCTGCTTATTTCTTCCATCATCGAGTTCCACATCAAAACTACCAGACAGAGCTACAATAAACTCTTCATTCTCCTTATAGGCATGACCGCCACGATCCTTTCCTCCCGGCACGTCATATATCCAATAAGTTCGCTTTATCTCAAACGGTATCTGCTTCATCTGCTCGATGATAGACAGATTACCTCTTGGGTCTTCTATCTTTGGAAGACCAAGTATTTTTGCGTCATAAACTGTTTTCATATCAAACTAATCATTTACAGTTTTTATAAAAAATGACTTTTATCGGTTAGAATACATGTTATCGTAGTACTTCTGGTAATCACCAGAGGTTACATTGTCCATCCATTCCTGATTATCGAGATACCATTTTACGGTTTCCTCGATTCCCTCCTCAAACTGGAGAGATGGCTCCCAGCCGAGTTCCTTCTGGAGCTTGCGAGAATCGATGGCGTAACGCATATCGTGACCCTTTCTGTCTGTTACATAAGTAATCAAATCCAAGTCAGCACCCTCAGGGCGACCGAGCAATCTATCAACGGTCTTGATGACCACCTTGATGATATCGATGTTCTTCCACTCGTTGAAACCGCCAATGTTGTAAGTCTCGGCAATCTTACCCTTGTGGAAAATCATATCGATGGCACGGGCATGATCTACTACATACAACCAGTCGCGCACATTCTCACCCTTACCATATACTGGCAATGGCTTGCGATGACGGATGTTGTTGATGAACAACGGAATCAACTTCTCTGGGAACTGGTATGGACCGTAGTTGTTAGAGCAGTTGGTCACGATGGTAGGCATACCGTATGTATCGTGGAAAGCACGGACGAAGTGGTCTGAGCTTGCCTTAGATGCAGAGTATGGAGAGTGAGGATTGTACTTGGTAGTCTCTAGGAAGAACTCCTCGCCGTAAGCCTCGTGGTTCTTATCGCTGGATGCCTTGGTAGTGAAAGGAGCAGGAATGCCCTCAGGATGAGTCATCTGCAATGCACCGTAAACCTCATCGGTAGAGATGTGGTAGAAGCGCTTGCCCTCGTATCCCTCAGGAAGACTCTCCCAGTAAATCTTGGCAGCCTGGAGCAGAGACAGGGTACCCATCACGTTGGTCTGAGCGAAGGTGAAAGGATCCTTGATACTTCTATCTACGTGGCTCTCGGCAGCGAGATGGATGATGCCATCCACCTTGTAGTCCTGCATCAGCTTCAACATCAGGTCGAAATCACAGATATCACCCTTTACGAAAGTATAGTTAGGCTTGTCCTCTATGTCCTTGAGGTTAGCCAGGTTACCTGCGTAAGTCAACTTGTCGAGGTTGATGATGTGATACTCAGGATATTTGTTCACGAAAAGTCTTACTACGTGTGAGCCGATGAAACCAGCACCGCCCGTGATAATGATATTCTTCATTGCTACTTAATTAAGAGAGATAGATGAGTTTGAGAACTGAGCGAAAAGTAGCTCATAAAAATGCTCTTATTCTCTCCCTCACCTATCTTATAAATTAATATTCTAAATTTTTCTTTAATGTTCCATCTGCTTCGTCAAGGATTGAAAGCAGATACTTGCCATAATCGTTTTTCAGCATTGGCTGAGCATTCGCTCTCAATTGTTCCGCTGTAATCCAACCTTGTCGGTATGCGATTCCTTCCAGACAAGCTACCTTCAAGCCTTGGCGCTTCTCCAAAACTTCGATAAAGGTGGATGCCTCTGAAAGGGAATCATGGGTTCCGGTATCGAGCCAGGCAAATCCTCTAGCCATGGTCTGTACCTTCAACTGCTTATCCTTCAAAAACTCCTGGTTCACCGTTGTGATTTCCAACTCACCACGAGCAGATGGTTTGATATGCTTTGCTACTTCCACCACCTTGTTTGGATAGAAGTACAAGCCTACCACTGCATAGTTGCTCTTTGGGTGCTTTGGCTTCTCTTCGATGCTCAGGCAATTACCTTGCTCATCAAACTCAGCTACACCATATCGCTCTGGATCGCTTACTCGATAACCGAAGACGGTTGCCTTGTTGTTCTGCTCAGCATCTACTACTGCCTGATGCAGCATCTGGTTCAATCCTGCACCATAGAATATGTTATCACCTAATACAAGACAAGCTGAATCATTACCAATGAATTTCTCTCCGATAATGAAGGCTTGGGCTAAGCCATCTGGTGATGGCTGCTCGGCATATTCGAACCTGACTCCGAACTGGCTTCCATCGCCTAAGAGGCGCTTAAAGCCTGGCAAGTCGAATGGTGTTGAAATAATGAGTATCTCACGGATACCTGCCAACATCAGAACCGAGATAGGATAATAAATCATCGGTTTATCAAAGATAGGAATCAGCTGCTTGCTGATACCCTTAGTGATAGGATACAAACGAGTACCACTACCACCTGCTAATACGATTCCCTTCATAGTTTATTTATGTTTAAATTAAACAGTAGCACTACAGAATTCCTCTAAAAATAAAGTATATTAGATAAGCTTATTTCTCGAAAGAATAGCCTCTGCCTTATATAATTGACAAGATTATTTTTACTTAATTTTATAAGAGCTCACTTCATAATATTTCACTATATCTGATGAGGTAGTATTCTATTCGACAACATTCTTCTTGATGATGCGAGCAGGATTACCTGCAGCAATAGAATAAGCTGGTACATCCTTTGTCACAACAGCATTTGCAGCGATAACAGCTCCATCCCCAATTGTTACACCAGGCAGTATCGTCGCCTTGTCACCAATCCACACATTGTTGCCTATGATAACAGGTCCTTTACTAACTACATCCCTGTCATTAGGCTTAATATGCAAGGAGGCATAATCAGTATTGCCATGACTATTATCTGTTACAGTAACAAACTTACCTGTCAAGACGCCATCACCTATGACTATTTTATTTGTACAAGTGATATGGTTAAATGCTCCTATAGAAACGCCATCACCTATAATCATTTCAGGATGTTCCTTATCGCTTTCTTCTGTCCAAACAGTTAAAGAAGAATATTGACCTATAAAACACTTATTTCCTATGCTGATATTTGCCCCCCCCCACATAAAGTTACCCCTTTCGCAATACGGGATGTTTTACCAAAAGATGCAAAACCATTACTGAGCCATAATGAACGAATGGCTAAGAGTTTACCATTAATTTTCGAGATAATTCTGCTCATTTTTGAATATCTTTATAACAATATAATAAATCTTTCAATATAGTTTCAGGATTATGCCTTTCTTCTGCATGAATTATTGAACTTTTAGAATAAGCCTCCATTCTATCATAATCCTTCGAAAGAGACATTATTTCATAAGCCAACGTATGAGGAGCATTAGCAGGAACTAATAAGCCATCCTTATGGTTGTCTATCAGTGAAGGAATACCGCCAACATATGTTGCAATTATAGGCATACCTATATACTGAGCTTCACAAATAGCATTAGGACTATTATCAATATAGGCTGTATGAACATATATATCAGAAGACAACAATAATTCTTTTACTTGCTTTGCATCAACAAAGCCCAAGACATGTACATTGAGATTAGAGAATTTCAGTCCTTCTTTCTTTTCTATTTCTTTCTGCAAGAACATCTTTCCAGCCACGAACCATTCAAAATCGAAGCCTCTTTCTTTTAATAAATTAGCTGTACGAATGACTGTGTCCATCCCTTTCCAATGATTACCGCATCCAACAGTAACCAATTTTACTTTTTTATTCTTTTGCAGATTCCACTTTGCTGATTTCATAAATGCAGGACGCAACACTTCACTACAATAATAATATTTAGCACCAGGGTGATATAATTCAACCAAACCTTTATCCCATTCTGTCCTACCCATATAATTAGCAACTGCAGAAAAATTGTCTTTTTCCATTTCTTGCTCTGTTTTAATATAATGTCTATGTTGCCACAAATGGAATTGCTTTTTTATATTAATACCTGCTTGAACAATTGGATCCAAGCTACTATATGACGGAGGATATAAAGCATTGAAATAAGGTGCCAAACATCCCTGCATATGGATAACACATGGAATATCTGTATATTTTGCAACCTGTCCAAATTCCCATTCAGTACCAAATATATGAATAACATCAGGCTTCACTTTTTCTATGCAATCCATTGCAAGAGGAATCATTGCGTTGACTTCAGCCCAACGAGTATACCGCCATTTTAATTTCTTTTCTAAATATGATGCCTTAGGAATCAACGGATAATAATCGACTCCGTCAATCCTTCTACAAGTCATTTGTTTACTACCTTGAAAAGCAATAGACAGCTCTATTCCATCTCTATTTCTAACAATTTCCTCCAAAGAATCTTGCCATCCTCCTGTCGGAATGCCCTCGTCTTTATATCTGCCAGGGACTGAAATTTCAAACCAAAGTACTTTCATTGTATATATTTATTTAAAGTATTTAATAGAAGGATGGTTACTATAGTCCTCCCAAATAAATTGATATGGGTGCATTCGAGCTGATGATGTCAAGTCTATAGCAGAGTCTATATTACTTTTAACAAGCATTTGCGAAAAATAAAGTAAAAAAAACACTAACGCTAAATTTGTTACTTTTCTTTTTTTGAAAGAAGCCAAATAATCTTTTCCTAATATCCATGAGAATGCAACTACACCAAATATAGTAAAACAACCCGTCAAACGATTTATCATAGGCACAGATATAAATAAATTACCAATAATAATGCCTAGGGCATAAATCACAGAAAACCAATGATTCAGTTTTTCTTTATCCATCAAAGCATATATAAAAACAGCTATAATGGTTGGTCTCAGACTCATAAATATAGAAGTTATTTCATCTACATCACTATTATTTTGCATATAACCTTCAATTCTTTCTGTAGCTTCAACATTCATACTCAAGAAAAAATTAAATGCATCCATAATACTGAATGACTGTAAAACGATACCCAATACAGCACTAATGATTACGCTTGATAGAAGGATTGTTCTACTCTTAAAGCGCAAGAAATAAGCGGCAAGGAATATAGCGGCATAAACAACGATCGTAGTATGAAAACTATATCCTAGAGCTGCACATATAACGAAAACTAGCCACTTTTTCTTTTTCTCATTCAATACATAGATCAAACCCATCAAAAGAATAGCGAAACCTAATATTTGTCGGAGACCACAAAAATACAGATAATAAAAATTGAATATAGATAACATCGCTAATGTAAGAGGCACATTATTAGAGTATCTTTTTATTATTAAGTAAAGTGGATAACACGATAAGAAGCTATTAACAAGCATAACCACAAAGCGGTTAGGATGCAAAGCCAACAATACCTGCCTGTAAATCACAAAACCTGTTTCCAATGGGCGTGGATCATAATTATAAAAATTACGTTCACCATCTAAATATCTTACATAGTCCCATGTGTCAGCTCCTACAGCCGGAGCTCTAAAAGCTATAAATACGAACTCTAAAAAGAAAGCCCAGTTAACTAACTTTGGATCGGGCTTCTTCCAATAGCGATATGCTAATATAAGCAGTATAAAATAATTCAATATATAAGGATAATCCATAAGAATAAGCTTTTAAAAAATGGTAAATTTAAACCATGTCTTTTTTATTTTCAAATTTATTTCTCTAATCCATATTTCCCCAAATACCTTTTCATATCAAGATCTTCGGAGATTTTTAATAATAACAAAATGAACAACACGAGAAGCTGCAAATAGTTATGCAAATGCTTCTCTTCAGAATAAGAAGGCGTAGTACCATGCGCATAGTTGTTGCGGATGGCAGGACCATTCGTAAACTTCTCGTTGTTCAAATAATAACTGAAATAATCTCTTTCCGCAGGAGACAAAAGATGAGTATCAAACTCTATCCACCCTTTGGAAACCATCTCATCAAGTATCATGCGCTCTTCCTTAGGATACCCCCAGTAAGAACATGCACCATATTCATACAAATGCTTCAGGAGCCTAACTTCACGCATCTTCACACATCGCAAAATACCCTTCTCATCTTTTACGAGATAGCCCTTTTCCAACAATCTGTCGATATCCGGTCTCTGATAATTCTCGTAATCCTCATATTTCACCTCTATTCCGTTCTCCAGAAATTCATAATAATTTCTGAAATGAGCATCTTTGCAAGGCTCTACAAAGAAAAGCATACTCTGGCTACCAAAGAAAAGATAAATCAAATACCAAACGTCGGTATTGTCCCTATTCAATATGCAATAGCGATGTGATAGGAGACTCTTAGTTTCCGTCAACTTTTGAGGAGGTGTCAACTCCACGATGTCCTTATCAATGGAGCCATAATTCACATAACAGTCATATTGGTGAGCTACAGCATCCATCTCTATCGCCAGACTCCTTATCTTCAAAATCAGCGAATCGTCATGCTTGGGCAAAGTCAGTGACAAGCCTTTATAACCATATTCAGTCTTCAGAAAATCCTCATAGAATGCCTTGATAACACCTTCTATATTTCTATCAGTATCAAGCAAAGCACATTTCAACGCTTGCATCTGTAAATACGACATGTTTTCCCGCATCCGAAATGCCATATCCAAATCATAGGCATTCCGAGCATGAAGACCTGTCACCTTCTCAAAAGCATCCGTTTCCGCATCCTTGGATATAAGAGTTATGAAACCGTATGGTCCGGTAAACTCAAACACTTGACCGCAATAATAGATGACCGTGGCATCCTTGCAATCATCTATGAACTTTTTGTTATAGACGAACATCGTCCGGCCCTCTTCATCAACCTTACGTTCCCTTATAGGAGCATTCTGTTCTACAGTAAGAGCTACGCCGTAACTTGCCACATGCACAGCTCCCATCGCAAAGATGGCTTCATTCAGAGCCTTTTCCTTTTTCCTTGCAGCCTTGATGGTCAAAGGATGGAGAGGGAAATCAGCGCTTCGCTTTGCAGCAAGAACCAAGCGCACATAATTGAGATTGGCCTTGTCGGAATTGACATAATTGCGGATGATGGCATCCTTGTCTTGACCAGTCAAAAACTTCGGGAAGTACAACTTCTTCCGATTGTCTAACCTATCATCCTCGACATATTCCTCAAGCAACCATTCCGCCGTATGCTCGTTTTCCTTAAGCAGCCCAGCCAATAGTGCATTATTCTTCTCCACTATCCAAGAATACTTCAGCAAATCTTTCAACTTCCAAGGATGTTCTGCCAAGATTTCACGCAGCACAGGCTCTGTAATTAGCCCTTTAATCTTGAAAGTGTCTATGATTTGCCAGATAGTAGATTGATAGCCTCTTTCTGCTTCTGCATAAAGAGCAGGAAACTCTTTAGGTTTCAACTGGGAGAAATAAGCAGCAACTTTACCTTTATATTGCTTGACACCAGCAATACGACTTTCTTCCCAATCAGCAGGATATTTCTCATGCTCTATGAACTGCACTATATGAAACATCTCCAAGTAGTCATTGATGCCATCAGGCCGTTTGCCATCCTCATAGGATTTGACGACCTCAGACATACGATTGATGTACATCGGGATGCTCATATCGCATGAGCTATAGAAGTGTACTCGGTCATGAATCATGATAATACTTAATTCTTTCTAAATCGATTTATAATCTTGTTTTGGACAACATTCCTAATCAATCCCTGTTCTTTCGCATTGAATCCTAACATATAGATAACAGGTATTGCTATAACTACAAATAGAATTGATGTAAAGAAGAATTTTGTCCAACTGTTTTCCATACAGTGAGCCAAATAAAAAGGCAAAGGAAGAATTATTATTGTCGTCAAATAGATTACTCCCAACACTTCCTTAAAATATTTAGCCAAAGGCAAACCATATAGTTTACGCACATAACACGGACGCACTACAGAACATACTACATTAAGTACTACCTTCAATAACAAAGCAGTCCAAGCAGGACAACCAAGTTTTAATAATATATATGCCAAAGGAATGTTGAGAATCTTTATAGAAGCCATTAATATCTGATGTCCCTTAATGTTGCCTGTAGCATGAACACCTGTCCAAAGAGGAGCACTATAAGCATCTACCAAGGAATACCATATGACCACCATGAAAAATGTACCAGCACCCTCAGGAGGATTCTTTAACCACAACTCTAATATAAAATCTATATTTAAGAGAACTGGGACTGAAGCCATAAGCAAGAGATAATATGAAAACTTAGATGATGAAAACATCAACTTCATGAAATATTCTTTATCACCTGACGCATAAGACTTAATTATCTGAGGACCATAAGACTGCGTAAAACTATTTAAAAAATTTGTAAGTTGGCTATTCACTTGGTTCGCTATACCCAATGCAGCATTCGCAACTAATCCGAAGAATACATTAAAGAAAAAGACAATAGATTGATTGACTGATACATCTACCATATTCACGATAATGCTCAATCCTGAATATTTCACCATATTTGTTATCAGAGACCCATCCCAATGTTTTTGGTAATGGCATTCTGGGAAAAGTCTTTTGCATTGAGCATAGTACCAAAACAGCATTATTACTGTAACAGCTAGTACCAGGAAGGAATACAACATCAACTTGTCAAAGCCGCCAATTGTCAAGAGAAAAACAATCAACAATTTCAAGACAACTTCAATAATGCTCGTATAAGCATAAAAATTCATCTTCTCATGAGCTATAATTGAAGAATTATATGGCGTCTTAATAATATTTACACAACAGCAAAGTATGGACATTTGATAGGCAAAGATGGCCGCATCCATTCTTTCCGCAGGAATGACAAGCTTATTGTAAAGAAACCACAGACCAAATGTTTCGCTCAATAACAAAATAATCCCCACAAGGATTAAATGCGCATTGATTGCCATCGAGAATGTATTTCTCAGCGCATTTTTATCACCCTGGCCAATACCATAAGCCAAGTATCTATAAGTCGCATTATTGAGTGCTTGCTGTAAAAAGCCAAAAAGCACAACAACACTTCCAACAACATTGTACAATCCATAGTCTTCCACTCCAAGAGTCTCCAATACTACTCTTGATGTATATAGGCCTACCGCTAGCACTAAAAACATACGGAAGAAAAGATACAATGTGTTTTTTGCTATACGCTTGCTGTTATCTTGAGTTGAATTATTCATATGTGTATTCTAATCTTTCTTGCTTTTTCAGTTTGAGCTTCATTATGTCTTTGATATTCCATTGTTTCTCCAAGTCCATAAAATACAAATTATGATGAGATACCTGTTTCGCTATTGGAGGAGGAATCATGTAATCACCATACATATGCGTGAGATATGCATGATAATCCTTCGGTACTCTTATTGTATAGTCCTCAAAAGGAACTTCTACCCCATCCTCAAACCAACTTGGCTCACATACCTCTTTTTCGAACTCATAGAATCCATCATAGCACATGCATTTATCCCCTTTTATTTTCCGTATTTCTAAATTCAACTTTTTGAAATCATCAAAATGTTTTTTAGATAACGACTTGCTGAAAAGCGAATAAATGCAATAATTTACAAAAGACTTAATTCTAAACTTCACTAATAATCCACAGGCTGTTGAAAGGCTATGCTTCTCTATAGCTAAGCAATATCTGCTAAATGCCTTGCGCTTCTTCGCCATCAACATCTTTGCAAGAGTAGTGTCTCCTACTAAATCCTGTGGAAAAATATCCACAAAGACACCTATTACAAAAGGGAATTCTGCAGTCTCGACAATAGTGGTATTTTTGTTTATAAATTTTGCAAAAGACAAATAATAGCCTGGAACTTCAGGACTTAGAATATCAAAATTTGTCATAGCTAATTTACTTCGCAGAGAAAGAAACCTATCATAGGATTCTCTTGGCATTATGACGTCAATATCGTCATCCCATGGGATAATACCATGATGTCTTATTGCTCCTAAACAAGATCCGGCACATGCATAGTATTGCAGATTGTGCATATCACAAAAAGCAATAAAAGCTTTCATTGTTTCATTTAAGATCTTCTTATATTTTACAAGTTCTTTTTGATTCTTTTCCATTTATAAAACAATTGAATATAATCTTATTCGTAGTCAGTTTTGAATTCAAAAGTTTACAAGTGAAGTAAACTTTTGATTTCTTCTTCTGACAAATTCTTTTCAATAAACTTTTCACCACTTTCCGACAATCGCAAGAATAGGTCATATTGGAATTCATCATTCAATATTAGATAAAAACCTTCTCGTTTCAAGCTAACAGGCATTCCTGCCCAAATTCCTCCCCCGTTTTCATTTGATAATATCTTTGATACGAAAGAGTTGCTACCAACAATACTATAATCAGGGATTACAGCACCCTTTGAAATAGTAGAACGATTACCTATCCACACATTGTGCCCAATAACGACTTTTCCCATTGCATTACCAATACGATGATTGATACTATCATATATAAAATGGAAATTCGAATCATAGAGTTGAACTTCCCAACCAATGCGGCAATGATCACCAATGGTAACTGAATTAGCACAGTATAACAGCGACTTCTGATTTATAAGGAAATCACTGCCTATGCTCATCACTCCTTTATAAGTTACAATCACAGAACAGCCCGTATAAATCTTAACATTTTCTCCAAATATCAACTTGGCCTTAGGAGATATGCGGAGAAGTGTAACAAGATTCTTGTCCGAAACCATAGGAATAGGACAAATTCCGAATCTTACCATACCTCTTTTTATCTCCAAGTCTTTTTGAATCTCGATACAGCCTTTGTATACTTCATTAATATCTACATTTTTCCCCACATATATTGGAAGTTTCTTTGCTATATTCCCAGGGAACACCTTAAAATTCAGATATATGGTTTTTGTAATGCTTATTGTATTAAGGAGACTAATGATTCTTCTGATTTTTCCAAACATATCTATCCGTTTATTGTTTCCACTAATGCATCTTGCAACGAATATTGCGGTTCCCATCCCAAGGCTTCAAGTTTACTTGTGTCAAATACAGCCTTGCGTATAACAGAGAATCCCTGTTTCTCGACATCCGAGGGTACATCATAAACGACATTTACCCCTCCTATATCAGCTATCGTTTCAGCCAATTCTCGGATTGTTATACAAGATTCTTTGTCTGCGACATTATATGCCTCACCATTCTGACCATTCAACAATATGGTCAATATAGCCGATACGCAATCTTTCACATAGAGCCATGACCGATATTGTTCGCCTTTACTCTTCAATACAATGTTTTCATGCTTACGAGCATTGCGCACAAACTGGGCAAAAGCCCTTGTGTCACTCTCGGTAAATCCAGGTCCATAAGTGTGGCATGGACGAGCAACAACAACATCTACATTATGCTGATGCATGTAAGCTACACATAGCGTTTCTGCTGCACGTTTGGATGTAGGATAACAAGAGCGCATCGTCATACAATCTACATATCCGCTATCATCCTCTTTCCATTCCTCAACATCGCCATTGCCATAAACTTCACCTGACGAGACATAAAGAAATCTTTTCATTCCATGAGTTCGACCATAGTCCAACAAATTTTTTGTGCCCATAATATTCGACATGATAACTCCAACGGGATTCAATGCGAAGAAATTTGGACTAGCATTGCTTGCTGCATGAATAATATAGTCAAAAGCCACATTCCCATCTAAAGGCTTTTCAACATCATACTGAAGGAAATGGAACCTTTTACTCTGAAAATAAGTCCCGAACTTTGTTTTTGCTCGTTCTAGATTTCTCCCCGCTGCATAAACATGGCAACCAGCATTCTTCATCAATTCATCCACAATACAAGAGCCAATTAGACCTGTGGCACCAGTAATGAGGATATTGCAACCATCTATTTTTTCTAAATTTATTTCAGCCATTCTTCTTTACTTGTATTAATCAATGCCTTAAGGATTTCCAAGTCCTCAACTGTTGTTATCTTGATATTCTTCTCTGACCCAGGAACGATGTGCATTTCTCGTCCTCCAACTTCTGCTATAAGAGTACAAGAAGCCACACTATCAACAATACCTTTTAATTTTGCCTCCTCATGAACTTCAATGATATTGCCAAGTCGGAACGTTTGAGGAGTCTGTGTACGAATAAGCTTGTCACGTGGAATACTTGTTGTCGTTGAAAAACCATCCTCGCTTTCCAAGATTGCCTCTCGACACTGAATACCTGTGATGGCATAACCATAAGCTTTACAAGTTGCAATGTTATTACTGATGATATCCTGTCCTAGCAATGGTCGAACAGAATCATGAATCAGAACCAAGTCTTCGTTATCACACCCCTCAGCTTTTAAGCCATAGATACCATTATGAATAGACTCCATGCCAGAATTACCACCTGGAAATATCCATTTTAACTTATCTATGTTAAACTGATTGGCGTATGCTCGGAGAACTGTTTCCCATCCTTTCAGACAAACAACAGCTATGCCATCTATGTCAGGATGAACTTGAAAACATCTCATAGTATGGATAATGATAGGGCATCCATCTACGTGCATAAACTGTTTTGGGATATCTTGTCCCATTCTATTGCCAGAACCTCCGGCTATCAATAATGCTATATTCATATTATTTATTTTTTAATGTAAATTATAAAATACTGAAACTCTACACATTTATTATTATGTATCACTCATAAGAAATCAACCTAACACGTACTTTGAATATTTAAAATTTTGACAAACTGCCACAAAAAGCCAACTTACACCAGTGACAATAAAGAATTGAAAGATTGGATATGCATAATAATGATTCACAGCCAATTCATGAAAAAGGAAGCAAGGATTCATCTCTTGTATCACTATATGATGTACTATATAGATACCCATACTGCACTTGTCCAAACTTGTCACCCATGATGGAAGCTTAGGTATATTCAGGCATCTAGCATAGATGAATATGAAGGATACGATAGAGACTCCTAACAACATAGTTATCGGAGTTTTCTTGATATATACTTGTTGCAGTGCAAAAAACAGTAATAGGATTATTGTCAATACTAGTGTTTTTGCCTTACACTTCGTATACTTTCCAAAATTCATTTTGCTTGCCAACATACCTAACATGTAAAAGGGGAAGTATTTGATGATGTTGGATAGGCTAAGAAATTGCATCACAGGAATTCTATAAGGTATTAGAACTATAAATAGTACCAATCCCCCCATTACTATCTGAACCTTTTGTTCTTGCATCTTCAATACAGTATCTACCAACATGCCTAAGACAACTATTCTTCAATCTGCTATACAATAGATTTCCGAGCATTTCCTGTGCAAAGGTTAGTAACCAAACATGGTACAAGAAATACCGACCATGCAGAATACAACAAAGTATTCTTTGCCATTCGTTTATTATTATCTGATGTTTGAGTTGACATAGTTTTACCTAGACATACCATTATTCCCTACATTCATCAATATACTATCTTGCCCCATTGCTTTTCCTGCTGTACGAACGGAGCCTTTGATAACTTCTTCGGGATCCAAATATTGCAGAGTTATACCACAAACAAGAAGTAACCCCAAAAAAGAACCCAAGGAAACAATCTTTTTCTCCCATTTTAAATGGATAGCTATAACAGCTCCTACAATATCTAGAAAAATAAGTACTATAACTGCAGAATGCCATGACTTATCCAAATTTGCAAAGATCAGGACAAAGCTAAGAAATACATAAGCTATAACTGATGATATTATCCACAAAGGATGGACAGAAACTACCTTGGCACCAATAGGCGATGTTCCTGTCATATTGAAAAAAGCAGCCAAATCTTCCGGCTTGCCTTCCGTACCATCACTCAATCTAATATTATCCGACATTTTTTCTACTAATTTTGTTTAAAATAACTCCAACATCCTTTATAGCGGAAACATTTGTCCAAGTATTAATCTTTGCATCTTTCACCAAAGCTATCTTACCCTCAGGGAAGAAATACTCCGTACCTTTTATCTTTACAGAAGAACTTAAAGGAGTAAATAACTTGGTTGCATCCAAAGCTTGCCTTATATTTTGCTTTGGGCTCAGTACCTTATCTCTCACTAGCATTCCTTCACCCAAAGAACAAACCACGACTGCTCCGTCAGTCCAAGGGACAATCTCGCAACTAACTCCGACACCATTTTTAAGGTGTGGTGCTAATTGTATCCTCAAATTATTTATATATTGCTTTATTACATCTTGCTTCATAACTTAAACCAACCTTATTAGATATACTTTATTTATATTATATACCGTTACTTCTCTCGAATAACATGAACCGCATAATATTTCATCAAATCTTCTATAGTCAATTTATTTGCAATCAAAAAGCTATGAATCTTATCAGTTGTCATGTCATTTAAATCGTATCCTTTAAACTCATGGATAAACTTTGAAAAATTGTTTTTAAACTGAGTCAAACATTCGGCATTCATAACATGATTTTCATGAGTAAAATCCGCATTTTTAGCAAGAACATTTGTAGGAATTATCAAAATTCTCTTAACATTATGTCCCTTACCATACTCCGACTCAAACCATCCGCAATGATTATTCATCTGACCAGCTTCATCCTTTGATATGGTTACACGAGCAAGATTGACCTCACTTTTACATTCTATCAAGAAATAGGTATCTTTTACACCACTCCATAAATTATCAGGTCCTTTTCTTATTTCAGAATCTGGACGCTGACTCTCAAATCCTAAGAGAAGTCCAATGTCTTTCACTGCCTGCTCAAATTTATTAGCGACCATCCCAAAAGAAAAATTGTTCAAGACATCATCATAATATAGTCGTAACTCTTGATAACTACCATATTTATGCAAGACTTTCAACACTGCTTCCAATTGGCTTGCACTTTTATTTATGAGTTTTTTATATGTTATACCCATTTCTGGCTTTAAAAGATTTGTATTATTTTCGTAAGCAGTCTTCTGAATTTTGATAGAATTTTCACGACTATCAAAATAAGTATAATAAGCTAAAAGCTGCATATACCATCCACGCTCACTTTCATCAGCTACATTCTGCAAGATTTTACGAATGTAATCACAGGCTTTATCATTATTGTTAGAATAACTTGCCTTGGCTGCCAAAAATTCATAATTAATCGGGGCATAATTACGAGTCTTAGACTTTACCACAATGTCATCCATACTTTGTTTATAATACTCTTTCCAATTTTCATCACGAGTTAAAAACAAGCGAAGCAAATCGTGAATTTGCTTATATTCTTCACCTTCTTTTACATCTTCCTTCGCATCTTTTGCTATATCTAACCCAATCTCTATCTGCTTTTGGGTTTGAGGTGAAAAATATGAAGCAGTCCGCTTACTCATTACAAATTTTACCAAATCAGTTCCAATTAGAAATATCGCACTATAATCCTTCTCTCCTCTTACGCTTCTTCCCATACCTTGCTCTATACGCTGAGCAATCTTTAAGTTGAGTAATTCACTATTTTCACGACATTGAAGTTCATATCTATCCGTCAAAGAATCGCAAACAGGGAGGGAATCAAGTATCAAAGTACGGCAAGCATCATCAGGTAAATCAATTCCATCATACCTATTGGCTAGAACTAACACATTGGAACATTTGCCCATACGAAGGTCTGCTATATTCCCATTTATATTTTCATTATTTGCAACAATAGCTCCAAATTTCGTATAATCATCTGCCATCTGAAAGCTAGGTGTAATTGCTACCCGCCCATATATGCGCTTTACATTTGAACGTCCTAAATATGCAACCATCACATTTCGCCCCAATTTTTCGTCTATAAGGGATGGGATCAATATCATCTTTTCTCCAGACCAAAGACGGTTTGGGTCAAACAAAGGATGTTGTATCGTATCTATACCAAAATGCAATCCTTTAATGAAGAACTCATCATTTTGAGTCGTCGCAGACATTAGTATGCGATGGTTCGCCTTGTCAAAGAAAGAAAACTTCTCTATTGGAATATAATTTGGTACAATCTCTATGACTTCACTTGAAATATAAGCATTGCAATGAGACAAATCATCCTTTATTAAAGGCCAAGTAAACTTAATCCATTCTTCATCATCCACATATTTGCTCAATATGGATATTAGCTCATGTTGCTTATCAAGCCAAGCCCAATATGGAATAGGCATCACTGTACCAGACTTGTCATTATTGAGATCTAAATAACTACCTTCACCTTGTTGTAGCAAAGACTCTCGAAACAAAAGCTTAAGTTCATTATATGCATTCGACTTACTCGGTATTTTCAAAGTAAAGTTAGCTTGTATGGTTTCTATACATGCATGGGAATCATCCAGGATACAGCATCCAAATGCGATAGTCTGTCCTCTACGTCCGAATATTGTACGACCGTTGAATACCTTATGCACATAAGTAATCAAAATTTTGTCTCCATTTTCATACTCCACAGGAAGATATGAATCAGTTATTGTGCAAAAGGGAATACCAAATTTTTTAGCCTCCTTCATTACTTGTGCTGCCAAATTCTTGGTTGGGCATATGTATATAGAAGGGCCTGCTTTCTGATTCAATATAGACTGTAAGATCAACAAACCTATTAAAGTTTTTCCCTCACCAGTATGAAGCTTGATAATTAAATCTTTCCTATCTCTATGATGCTCATACCATTCGTTTAATATAAGTTTTTGTACTTCTCGCAAGGGACCAGCTTCGGTAGTTCTGTCAAGACTATCGTATATTTCTTCAGGACGCAAAGCCTTTGCTACTTTTGCCTCTTTCAATTTTTTCCCAAAATCTATCATAATTGTATTTTATTAAATCATTAACACTAAATATTTACTATATTTCAAGCAGATATACAAACAAATTCACAATGATGTCGAATGGGCTATAAATATATCACCAATACAGCATCCCCACTATATTATAAGTAGTTACACTTATCTGTTTTTGAAAAAAATATTTTGTATCGCTATTGCAGAAGATAAGCAGCACTCGGCAATTTGAAAGCCATCTTTCATGCGGGTAAGGATGTTTTTTCTTATCAACATACCGACTCATTTACTGCGAGTTTTCATATTGCCTTACTCTCTTCCTTCATTCCAAGGCAGCAGCCTATAGTTCCAACTCTTTTGTTAGAGCTGGGTGAAAATCTTTCAGGGACGCATGTTTCTAAGAGAACAAACGTTCCACCAGGTTTTCATCAAGACGCTTTAGAGCCTCCTCAACTTTCTGCCAAGAAGCAACAAAGTCAGGATCATCTGTTTTATTCATCATAAATATACATTTTAGATTGTATTCCATTGTTTCCATAATTCACATATAAGATTTTAGATGCAAAGGAGAAATACTTAATGTGTTAAAACCTTACGCTGTAATGGTGATATACCATATTAATTGATTCCATAACAATCTTAGCCATAAGACTTTGAAAAGTCTACTATTAGATAGTATTCTTTCGCTAGCTAGCTGTTTGAAGTCTATGCAAGTCTTGCATTTTCTTTAAAGATCTTTTCCAATCACCACCTCTTTCTTTCACTCTAGATTCTGCCAACATCCCATTTTCAACTGCTTTATACAACAGTTCTTCCAAAGTTGGAACATCATAATACACGTAATTATCAACACATTCAATTTCTTTCTTGATAAACTCTGCTAGAAACCCTTGATGCCAAAAATCCTCTAAGATCAAATTAGTATGCTTATTATTCATTCTATCAAAATACGATAATCCTAATTCTTCATGCAAAGCAACTGTCCATTTATACTTTTTCTGAATTTTAGACAAATCTATCTTCACAATGTACAATTCCTCGATTTTAGACCTAGTCATCGCTAAAGCCAATGCTAAATTATCAATTTCTTCTGAATTAATAGAATTTCCAGAAAATTTCCATACAGACAAATCATGATCGATTGTCGATAATTCTGATATTGCATCAGAATCTAAAGCAGGCTTAGCAAACCAAGTTTGCTCAGATATTTTTCTTAAATAGTACATCTTTTCTCCAACGATGATAAAAGTCTCTTATATTTAATGTTTAACCACGGTTCAATTGGTTCTTGATACTTTTTTAATAGTGACAAGCTTTCCTGGTTTCCCCAATGCCCCAATAGGCGGAATACAGCGGAAACTACTTTTATTGATTTTACTGAATATGCAGAAGCTGCAATAAGTTGAGAATAAGGACGTAAATATTCATAATCATAGTCTCCTAGCAAAGACAATATCTTTGTTAACAAAACCTCGTCTAACGAATCTTCTTCCAAACCTTTTAGGAAATATTCTTGAAGGAGCGTCATCGTCATATCCTTATTAATTTCTAACAACTCTTTCATTTTATCAGTTGCAGCATTATATTCACCATCCTCAAATTTTGCATATTTTATCACTGCTGTCCCGTTTAGAAATCATTGGGCCTGAAAAGGCTAGGATATAGCCAAT